>OMFP01000227.1_pt1 | contig 27768 bp, 32 predicted proteins | sample 1674221 | NCBI WGS metagenome assembly OMFP01 (sample SAMEA103958152, study PRJEB25191) | human gut metagenome | biome: human-associated habitat [ENVO:00009003]; feature: intestine environment [ENVO:2100002]; material: feces | place: Germany | collected 2013/2015
GCTCGCAGCCGGTCAGAAGCGGCGTGCGTTTGCAGTTCCAGTTCCACACGTCGATCAGATACTCCGGCACGACGGTAGAGACCTCGCCGAGCTCCAGCGTGACGCGGCGGATGCGCGTCACCTGGTTTTCTTCCGCGATCCTCGCCAGCGTGTCAGCAATGTGGAAGACCACGCCAAGCTCGTGCATGGCTCAGTCCTTCCGGCCGCGCAGCGTCTCGCCGAGGCGCTTGCCGGCCATCGAGGCGATGCCCTTGAGCTTGTCCTCGGCCTTCATCATCGTGGAGCATTCGGGGTGGTCGCGCTTGAGATGGATGGCGTCGAAGACGCACTTCGTCGTGCAAACGCCGCAGCCGATGCACTTGTTCGGGTCGACCCAGCTCGCGCCGCAGCCGAGGCAGCGGGCCGTCTCGGTCTGCACCTGCTCGGGCGTGAGCGTCCGGCGCGCGTCGCGGAACGAATGCGGGTCGACGGCCTCGGTCTGCCGGGCGGCATGATCGTAGCAGTTGACGGAGAAATTCTCCTTATCGAGCATGATGAAATCGCGGCGGTTGCGGCCGATCTTCAGATCCGCGCCCTTGTGGACGTAGCGGTGCAGCGACTCGGCGGCGCATTTGCCCTCCTCGATGGCGTCGATGACGAACTTAGGCCCGTGATACACGTCGCCGCCGACGAAGATATCCTCCTCCGCCGTCTGATAGGTCAGGGGATCGGCGACGGGGTAGTTGCCGCGGTGGAACTCGACCTTCGTATCCTGGAGCAGCGAGCCCCATTCGATCGCCTGACCGATGGCGAAGACGACATGGTCAGCCGGGATGGTGATCGTCTCGCTCTCGTCGTAGGCGGGGGAGAAGCGGCCCGTTTCGGGGTCGATGGTGCGCAGGCACTTTTTGAACACGACGGCGGTCACATGGCCGCTTTCGTCCTGCAGCAGCTCCTGCGGGCCCCAGCCGGCGCAGATCTCGACGTGCTCTTCTTCCGCCTCGGCGATCTCGTCCTTCGCGGCAGGCATGGTCTCGCGCGATTCCAGACAGACCATCGAGACCTTTTCCGCGCCGAAGCGCACCGCGGTGCGGGCGCAGTCGATGGCGACATTGCCGCCGCCGACCACGACGACGCTGCCTTCCATCCGCTGCGTCTCGTCGGCCAGCGCCTCGTGCAGGAAGTGCACGGCGATGTCGGTGCCCTTGGCCGTTTCGCCCGGCACGCCGGGCAGACGGCCGCCCTGGCAGCCGATGGCGACGTAGAACGCCAGATACCCCTGCTCGCGCAGCTGCGGAATGGTCACGTCCTTACCGACCTCGACGCCGCAGCGGATCTCCACGCCCAGCTCGCGCAGGACCTGGATCTCGGCGTCGATGACGGTCTTTTCCAGCTTGAACGACGGGATGCCGTAGGTCATCATGCCGCCGGGACGGGCGGACTTTTCAAAGACCGTGGGCTTGTAGCCGCGGGTGGCCAGATAGTACGCGGCGGACAGGCCCGCGGGGCCTGCGCCGATGATGGCGATCTTCTGGTCCCAGCCGGTCAGTCGGCTGGAGGCGACGACGACGGGCGGGATATAGCGCGTCTCGGCGTGCAGATCCTGCTCGGCGAGGAATTTCTTGACCGCGTCGATGGCGACGGCCTGATCGATCGTGCCGCGGGTGCATGCTTCCTCGCAGCGCTTGTTGCAGATCCGGCCGCAGACGGCGGGGAAGGGGTTGTCCTTCTTGATGAGGGCCAGTGCCTCCTGATACTTGCCCTGCGCGGCGAGCTTCAGATAGCCCTGCACGGCGACGTGCGCCGGACAGGCGGTCTTGCAGGGGGCCGTACCCTTGTCATAGCAGTTTTTGCGGTTGTTGTCGCGGTAGTCGGGATCCCAGTGCTCCTCGCCCCACTTGAGGCCGTAGGGGAGCTCATGCTTCGGGTATTCCACGGTGTTGCCGTGCTTGTCGCAGAGCTTCTGGCCGAGCTTTACCGCGCCCGCGGGACAGTATTCCACGCACTTGCCGCAGGCCACGCACTTGGCCCGGTCGACCTCCGCCGTGTAGGCGCTGCGGGAGAGGTTCGGCGTGTTGAACAGCTGCGAGGTGCGCAGCGCGTTGCAGATGTTGACGTTGCAGTTGCAGATGCCGAAGATCTTGTTCTCGCCGTCGATGTTTGTGATCTGGTGGACGAAGCCGTTATCCTCGGCCGCCTGCAAAATGTGCATGGCTTCTTCGTAGGTGATGTCGTGGCCCTTGCCGGTCTCGCGGCAGTAGTCGGCAAAGTCGCCCACGCCGATACACCAGCACATGTTGTCGTCCGCGCAGCCCTCGCCGAGCACGGCGCGGCTCGTGCGGCAGGAGCACTGGCCGACGCCGATGTGCCCCTCATATTTTTTCAGCCAGTAGGAAAGATGCTCGATGTCGAGCGTCTGGTTCTCCATCGAGATGGCCTTTTCCACCGGGATGACGTGCATGCCCACGCCGCCGCCGCCCGGCGGCAGCAGATGCGTCTTGCCCGCCAGCGGCACGTAGGTCATGCGCTCAAAGAACTTGGCGAGCTCCGGATGCTGCTCCAGCCGGGGGTTCCGGCCCGAAAGCTCCGCATCCTCCTCCATGTTGAACAGCTCCGCGCTGCCAGGTACAAACATTGGCAGGATATACCGCCGCTCCGAGGGCGGCGCAGTGCGTCCGTTGTGGTCATAGTGGTAGCCGTAGTCATATTCCAGAAGACCGATGTAGCTCATCTGGTCGAGCAGCTCCTGGAAATGCGGCTTCTGCTCCTCCGTGACCTTGTTCATCTTCCAGAGCTCTTCGACGGTGTAGGGCGTGCGGAGCTTCATGGTCAGGGCGATGTCGGCCATCTCGTCGGTCACGACGCCGGCCAGCCCCCAGTATTCCGCGTCTTCCGCGCTGACCTTGCCGAGCTTGTGGTCGACGACGTCCGTGATCTTTTTGCCAAGCTTCAGAATTTTCTCCCGCGGCGCAGCCTCGCCCTTGGCGGCGGGGGTCAGCGCGCGCTGCTTCAGTTCCTGATCGATCATGCGTTTGTCTCCTTCTTCTTTTCTTTGTGTGTGCGGATCCGGGTGCAGAGCCAGTCGGCGAGCGCCTCGACGCCCTCGCCGGTTTTTGCGGAAATGGGGAAGATCTCAAGATCGGGGTTGCGCCGCCGCGCAAACGCGGTGACCTGGTCCAGATCAAAATCAAAATACGGCAGGACGTCGATCTTATTGACGATCATCGCGCCGCAGGTCTGGAAGATGAGCGGGTATTTGAGCGGCTTGTCGTGCCCCTCCGGGACGGAGAGGATCATCAGATTCAGATGCGCGCCGGTGTCGAATTCCGCTGGGCAGACGAGATTGCCGACGTTCTCCAGAATGACGAGGTCGAGCCCCGCCGCGTCCAGCTGCTGCAGCCCCTCGCGGGTCATCCCGGCGTCGAGGTGGCACATGCCGCCCGTGTGAAGCTGGATGACCTTTGCGCCGGTGCGCGAGACGGTGTCCGCGTCGACGTCGGAGTCGATATCCGCCTCCATCACGCCCACGCGCAGCTGCCGCTGCAGCAGCGGCAGCAGACGCAGAAGCGTCGTCGTCTTGCCGGAGCCGGGCGAGGACATCAGGTTGATGAGATATGTGCCCTGTGCGTCCAGCTCGCCGCGCAGCCGCTCCGCCGCAGCGTCGTTGTCCGCAAAGACGCTCTGCTTGACCTCAATGATACGATACCGATCCATGCCGTGCCTCCTGTACGTTTTTCCAGTAAAAAGTGTAACATATGCAGGAGAACTTTGCAAGAAGATACAGACAAACCCGGCATTTTGCCGAAAAACGCCGCCGGCGCTTTTGCGCCGGCGGCGTTATGGATTGGACGGGGATGCTGCCTCAGCGCTTCCGGCTGCGGCGTTCGCGGAGGTCTGGGAGGGCGGCGGCGGAGAGGAGCAGGAACGCGCCGGGGATGTAGAAGGCTGCAGTCCCGCGGCCGTCCGCATCATTGACGGCCGTACCGATGATGGTCCCCGCGGCATCCGTCAGCGTAAATTCCGCGCCGGGCAGCGCCGCCTGGGTCGCGCCGTTCACCTTTTTCACGCAGAAGCCCGCGAAGCACACCCGGGCCCAGACCGTGTTGGATTCCTTGACCGTGGGGGTCTGCACGGTCCGGAAGCCGAAGGCGTTGACGGCCTGCAGCCACGAGACCGTGCCGCTGGCCTGATCCTGATCGACCTTCGCGTGCAGGAGAGCCATGGAGTCTTCGTCAAAGGTCTTCGGCGCACACACCGGGATCCGGACCCGGAACGTCGAATTCCCGGCCAGCTCGATCCCGTCCCCGGCGACGAGCTTGAAGGCGGTGACGGACGCGTAGTCGGAGACTGTGGCTGCCCAGATATCGGCGCTCACCATCTCCTCCATGGAATGGGTGTAGACAGCGTCGCTGGTGGTGTAATAGACCGTATAGCCCTCCGGCGGCGTGATGGCGCCGCGCAGACGGACCGGGAATTCCGAGCCGCGGCCGGATGCGCCGAAGAGATTCGGGTCGCCGATGCGGGGCAGGGTATCGTAGACCGTCAGGCCGGTATGCACAGCGGCAGTCTCGTTGACGATCTCCAGTAGGTAGTCGAAGTCGGATCCGGCCTTGACCAGCAGTCCCTGCTTGCTCCAGCTGTCCGACCCGGCCGGGGCGATGAATTTCTCCGCGTACATCGACTGGGCGGCGATGATCGTGGCGTCGGAGAACGCATAGGCGATCTTGTCGTCGGTCTCGCCGTCCAATGGGTAGCTGTTGACGGACCGGGCAGCGTTCGTATAGGTGACCTTTGTCTGCCCGTCCGGGACGTGGGTGTGTTCCGGGTCGCGGTAGACCGTGTAGGCATGGAAGCGGACCTGCCCGCTGGCCTGCATCTCATAATCCTCCGCGAAGACGATATCATAGCCGTCGCAGACTTTTTCCTCGTCAAAGGTCACGGCAATATTGCCGTGGGCGTCCGCCTGCAGGGCGGAGATGGTTTCTGTCGTCCCGTCCGTGTAATAGGCGGTGGGGTCGGTCGTCAGGCGGAAGCGGAGCGGGTCGTCTGCCTCCGGGTGCGTCTCGCCCGGCGCTTCGCCGCTCGGGATGGCCGTGAGTACGACCGAGTTGCTCAACTCCGCCATCAGCGTCCCGTCGTCTGCCGCGGTGAACCGCAGGTCGGGGAAGCGCAGGTGCAGCGCATCGTTGTAGATCTGCAGCAGGATCTCTGCGGAATGTTCGCCGGTATAGGTCCTGGAGACGGTCTTCCCGTCTTCGCTCAGCGTCCAGCCGGGGTTCTGGTCTGCGTCAAAGACGGCGATCCGGCTGACGCCGTTCCTGTCCGTATAGGTCGGCAGCGTGTCGGTCAGCGTGACGGAACAGGCGTCGCGCAGATCGGCCAGACTGCACTGGTCGTTGGTGTACTTGTTGACGATGAAGGCGAAATCGACGTAGGTCAGATCGTCCAGATACGGATTCCCACCCTCCTCCTGCGGCGTGACCACGACTTCCGCGCCGTCCTTGCCGAAAGCGTCCAGGCGGTTGGAATTCACGAACTTCTGGATCTCCCAGTCCTTATACAGCGGCCGGTAGATGGCAGGCGCAGCCGCATCGCCGCCGGAGACCGACGCGGTCACGGGCAGCCGGTAGTTGTCGGGAACCACATCGTCCAGAAAGCTGAGCGTGAACGGCAGCATCAGCGTCGCCGTCTGGAAGCGTATCCTCGGTCGAATAGCAGGCCTCCGTATGCGTGTGCTCCTCCAGCCCGCAGGTCAGCACCTACGTCCCGTAGCAGCGGGGGCCGTGGACGTGCGTCTCGTCGGTGATGGTGCAGGTCAGCGGGAGTTCAGCGGGATCGCCGTCCGGATCCTCGCTGTCCTCCGCGGACAGCTGCGTGTAGCAGCTGTCGGTATGGGTATGCTCCGGGATTTCGCAGAGAAGCTCGCGCGCGAGCGCCGGGCGGATCAGCAGATAGGGAACGCAGAGCGCGACGATGAGCGCCAGACAGACCTCCGTCCACAGCCAGCGCCGCGGCCATATTCGTTGGCGATCAGTCCGTGCAGGCGGATATTGCCGAGCTTGAGTACCGCGTCGCTTCCAAAGTGCAGGCCGATCAGCCCCGCGATGCAGCTGCAGAAGCCGACGACGGACAGGATGAACGCGATCTTGCTGAGAATACTTCCAAGACTCGAAAGCTTCTGGATGGTTTTCAGGGATCTCATTGGGATCCTCCTTCCGGTAATTTGTGAAAGATTACGGTCTGCTGCTTCATGGAGATCTTCCCGACGGCGTAGCCGTACGCGGGCAGCTCCTTTTTGCAGGTCAGAAATGAATGGTCGAGCGCCGTGCCCGCAAGGGCCGCGATCTCGTCAAAGGTCAGCGTCAGCTGCGTCTGGCCGCTGGTTTGCAGATAGCGCCAGAGCGCGTCATACTTGCTCATCTTCGTGCTGATGGGCGTCTTTGGCCTTGCCTCTGAAGTTCAGCGCCGCCGCCAGGCAGCCGAGCGCCCCGGCCCAGATCAGCGCCGCATAGACCCACTGCCGTATGAGAGCAAAAAGCGCCCCCGCCAGCAGCATCAGAACGCCCGCCGCCGCGAGCAGCCGAATCGTCTTTTCCATGGTGTTCTCCTCCTGTTTTCTCAATAAAAAGCCCAAAATGGACGCTTGTAACGGGTAAAAAACGCAGAGTGAACCTGTTTTTGCTCTCAGGTTCAGCTCTGCGTCTTAGCGTCCGGCTGACAAAGATATTCGGTTTTCTGACCCCGCATGGAGATCAGGAACGTCCGCCGGCACTTCGGGCAAAACAGCGGAAAGTTTTCCAGAACGGTATCCTCCTGGATCTGCGTCCGCGTCGTTCCGCGGCAGACCGGGCAGAGGATCCAGTGCGTATCCAGAAGGCTCATGACGCGTCCTCCGCCTTGCTTTTGACAAGCAGCATCATCGCCTGAAACTCGACGGACAGCATCTGCCCGAGCTTTTCCTCGGAAAACCGGCAGACCCGCGTGGCACACAGCGCGCCGGAAAACCCGAACGCGATCGCTGCGGCGAGCTTCCAGCGCAGCAGCTCCAGCGCCAGACCGATCAGCAGGAAGATCCCGACCCACTTGAGCATGATCGTCCCCGGCTCCAGCATATCCAGCTTATAACGATACCGCGTGTCATACGTCACGGGCGGTTTCTCTTTTTTCATATGGTCTCTCCAAAAAACTTATGTTCCGTGTTTCCCAATCTGTGCGGCTGATGCCGTAGACGACGGTCTGTTCCTGTTCGGCGTCGGTGTATTCGCGCAGCAGCGTCATGCCGTTCGCGCGGGCAACGGCGGCGGACGGAAGGTTCGACTGCTTCATGTAGGAATAAACGCCGCCGTGCAGGATAAGCTCACCGATGTTTGCCATATCCATCGGCGAGAGCGTTAGCCCCCAGCCGCCTGCGTTCACACCCGCCGGGTCCGCGGCCCAGACGCGCAGATCGGTCGACTCGTAAAAGGCCATCAGTTCTTCCCTGCTGCGGAAGGTGATGCTCTGCTCCACGGGGATACCCAGCGGGGCAAAGAGATGCTCCTTTGCAAAGTCCAGCACGGACTGCCCGGTCACCCGCGTCAGAATGCCGGTCAGGATGTCCGGCCCGATGAGCGGTGCGTAGCGAAATTCGCCGACTGGCCCCTTCCCGCCCAGCAGATCGAGGGAAAACCGCACCCAGTCCGGGCTGGTAAAATACTTCGTGTAGGGTGTGGAGCGATATTTGTAGGGCGCGGTCATGGTGAGCATGTCACGGATCGTGATGCGCTGGATCGTCTTTTCGCCCCGCTTGGGCGTGTATTCCGGGAAAAATTCCAGGACCTGCTGGTCGATGCTTCCAAGGCAGCCCCGGTCCAGCGCGATCCCAAGCAGGATCGAGATAATGCTCTTGGTCACCGAGAACACGTTGAGGCGGCTTTCGGCCGTGCAGCCGCCAAAATAGCGTTCATAGACGGTCTCGCCGTCCTTCCGCACGACCATCCCGGCGATATTGCCGTAGTCCGCCGCGATGGCCGCTTCCAGTTTCATGATGTCTTCCCGTTTCATCTATGTTTCCTCATCTCCCGGCACCTTCCGTGATCCAGGCGTCCAGAAAGCGCAGTTGTTCTTCCGTGTGGAACCAATGCTCGCCGTCCGGCATGACGGTCAGCTCCGCGCCGACGCGCCGGGCGAAGGCCGAGATGGTTTCCGGCGAGGTCAGATCGTCGTGCGCGCCGTACAAAATGCGGGTGGGCACATGCCATGCGATCGGATGCGCCCGCACGTAGGTCAGATACTTCCATGACAGCGTTTCGCCGAAGGCTGTGGGAATTTCCTGCTTTTCGGCAAGCTCTCGCTCGCGCACGCCGGCCCACTGCAGCATATCGCCGATCAGCTTCTCCATATCGACCACGGGAGAGATCCAATACGCCCGGTCGACCAGCGCTGCATCCAGCGCGGACATGGAAAAGAACGCGCCGATGCTGTTGGCGATCAGCGTGAGGCGGTCACAGCGTTTCCGCTGCGCTGCGAAAAACGGCGGGAATTCGGCCTCCCACGGGCTTTGCGCGCGGTAATCAAAGCCGACGACTTCCGCGTCCGGGAACAGCGGCCGGTAATGCCCGGCTTCCGCCGCCGAGCCGCCCTTCCCGTGGACGTAGATAACGATTTCTTTCATATCCGCCACCTTCCCTCCTGTCTCTGCCGCGCGTCTGCGAGCTTTTCCAGGATCCAGACGATGCCGAAGGCCAGCAGCGCGAAGCTGCCGCAGAGCAGGGACAAGATCGTATCACAGACATCCGCCAGCACGGGATGCTTTTTTATAAATTCTTTCATGGGCATTTCCTTCATTCCTGACAATAAATAAAAGACGCAGCGCGTTCCACGTCTGTTGTGGTCTGCACTGCGTCTAAGCGTCTGGCATTTCAATTTCTTCTGTTTTTCCGTTCTGAAACCGGATCACACAGGTGTATCTGCACTTCGGGCAGAACAGGGGGAAATCCTCCAACACCGTGTGCGGCCGGAGCTGTGTCCGCGTCTTGCCGCCGCAGCGGGGACAGCGGAGCCAATTCAATTTGAGCGGAAGCGTTTCGGTCATGTTAATCATCCTCCTGTACCCTGGGTTCCTTTCCGACCAGCGCGCGAAAGGCCGCGTCGTGGTCAAACGTCCCGGCGGCGAAGCCGGTGATCTCCTTGATGGACTTGCAGATGCTGATGCTGACCCCCGTCAGGACCTGCCCGATCTCCTGGTCGGAATACGGGCAGTCGCCGGTCACGATCAGCGTGGACAGACTGTGCACCACGAACCACAGATCGCGGAAATACAGATCCGCTTCCAGCTCTGTGATCTGGTAGATCTCCATCAGCGTCGGCCGGACGAGCGTCTGCAGATGCTTCATCGACTGCATCGCGCTCCAGCCCTGCCCCTGCGCCCGCGTGAGAAACAGCAGCCGGTAGAGCTCCGGCTCCTCCCGCGCGAAGCGGATATACTGCATCCCGACGCCGAAGAAGGGGATCTTCTCCTGCAGGCCCGCGTTCGTATATCGGTCGTACACGCGCACGGCGGCGGCGCAGACCTCCTGCCGGACGGTGTCCATCGAGCCGAAGGCCGTGAAGATCGGCTGCGTGGACGTGCCGAGCGCGTCCGCCATCGTCTTCGCGGTCAGCCCCTCGATCCCCTTCGTCCGGACGACCTGCAGCGCGGCTGCCACCATTTCTTCTTTTGTAAACTTGTTCTTCGGCGCCATGGTCCGTGCCCCTTTTCAAAATATATCATTCGATGCACATCATCCGATGTATATCAAACATTATACGCGGCCGGAACAGCCTTGTCAATAGCGCGGACGCGGCAAACAGGAATTTTTTTACGCGCCCGGCGCAGAAAACGACTGGATCGATACTGTCAGATGTGCCGCGCCGAAGATCAGCATCAGGATCACCGCCGGCAGATTCCGCAGCCACAGCGCCGCGCACAGATAATAGAGGACCGGGAAAAAGACCAACGGCAGCGGGACCAGCAGGAACGCGCGCTGCAGCAGCGCGATCTCCCGTCCGCCGAGAAAATAGCGGATCCATACAGCGTAGTACAAGGCCAGAAAGCAGACCGCCAGCCAGAACCAGACGCCCTGCGGGCGGACCGGCTCGCGGCTGACAAGCAGCATGACGGCGAGCAGATAAGCGATGCGGCTGCTCTGCTCTACGAGCGCCACCCAGCGGGTGACGGGTGTGGGCGGCCCCGCCTTTCCGGCTGGCGGGAAGGCGGCATAGGCGAGATTGATGAGCATCGGCAGCGCAAAGACCACCAGCCCGACCCAGGAGAACGATACCTTCAGATTCACAGGACGACACCCGCTTTCACAGCAAATTCCGGCAGCTTTGCGGGCTTGCCGTGGATGGCGATCAGCGCGCGGAACTCCCGGCGGAAGGCCTCGCGGAGCTCGGACTCGGTCAGATGCAGATGGTCGGTGTTCGCGAGGATCGCCAGCCCGTAGGAGTAGTAGATCATGTCCTGATGGAACCGGCGCGCGACGTCTTCCGGGTAGCCGAATTCATCCCCCATCGCGCGCAGGACTTCCGGCAGCAGAATGTCGTTCTGGTAAGGCTCCATCTGCCCGCCCTCCAGATACAGCCAGCGGAACAGCTGCTTTTCCTCCGCCGCGAATTTGACGAAGCCCATCCCGTAGCTGCTGTAGCGGGTGTCGTTCCCCTCATGGGCGCGCAGGGAGTCCTGCACGCGCTGTGTGTGCAGCCCGATGGCGCGCGCGCGGAGCGCGGCCTTCAGCTCGTCCATGTTCTGAAACGACGAATAGATCGGCTGCGTTGAGCAGCCCAGCTTTTTTGCGACGCTGCGGGCGTTGACAGCCGAAAATCCGCCCTCCCGCAGCACCTCCACCGCCGCATCCACGATCGCATCCCGCGAGATCCTCCTGACAGCCGGCATAGAATCCTCCTTGATTTATAACACTCAGTTATATAACGCTGCGTTATTATACGCCGACATCATGTCCTTGTCAACTCCCGCAGCCAGGCTGCGCCGAAAAAAACCAGCCCATCCGAAGATGGGCTGGCCGGATCGGGAAAATGCGTTACCGCGCAGTCATATGCGCCAGCAAAAAGTCATAGATCTCCGCGGCGGAGGGCGGGCAGCCCTTGAGACTGCAGGCAAAGCCCTGCGTGCAGCTGCCGATGCCGAGACTGCCGGTCTTCCCGCGGTAATTCTGCCCGATGCAGATCGTATCGTCAAAGGTCAGGCGGCCATAGTCCGCCTCCAGCTTGTTGAGCGCATACAGCAAAGACTCGTAGCAGGCGCTGCAGGCTGCATCCGCGCAGACATACCGGCCCAGCGCCTGCACGCGACGCGACGGCCGCTGGTCTGTGACGGCCTGTGCCGGTTCGTTGAGCGCGGTGATCGTCGCGGCAGAAAGATCTGTGCTGCCGACGCCGAGCGCCTCCGCCATCGGGATGTAGGGGACGTCCTGCGGCTGATATCCCATGGTCCGGCAGACGAAGCTGTCGCAGAGCACCGGATCCTTGCAGGCGAAGATCCGGTCCATTTCGACCGGGTTGCCGCCTTCCTCAAAGTCCAGATCGCCGCAGATGTTGTCGACCAGGATGAAATCCCAGTGGATCAGCGCGTTCAGATGCGCAATCGGCGCGTGCAGCCCGAGCGCGTGGAAGCGGCGCTTTTCCGAGTTGGGGATCAGCCCCTTCGCGTTTTTCAGCGCGCAGGTGATGAGCGTCTGCCCGTGGCCCTTCAAAACCGGCATGTTGATCAGAAATCCGGGGCGCATGGCCTCGTTGCAGACCTTGATCTGCATGCCCTTCGCGTCATAGCTGGCCGAGGCATCCTTCTGCAGGTCGATGAACGGGACCCGGTACTGCCGGCAGACGTCCAACAGGCCGCTTGTCTGAACGGCTTCCGAGGTCCGGCTGCCGACCCAGGAGCCCTCGATGACGCGCAGGTCGCGAAAGCCGTTTTCCTGCAGGTATTCCAGTACGCCCGCCACCAGCTCCGGGTGCGTCGTTGCACCGCGGGAGGCGGGCGCGCCGATCACCAGATTCGGCTTCAGCGCGACCGGAGTATCCCGGCTGCCGATCTCGTCCGCCAGCCCGGCGGCCTGCAGCAGCTGCTTGGTCATCTGTTTATAGTTTTTTCCGTGGATCAGAATGATCTGCTGGTTCTGCATGATTCGTCCCTCCCTGCCGCATGGCGGCGTCCGGTCAGCTGCGGCGGCTGGTAAACTCCAGCGTGCGGATCAGCTGCGTCATCATGGTGTTGTACGGCGTGGGGATGCCGTACTGCTTGCCGAGTGCGGCGACCGCGCCGTTGAGATACGCGATCTCCGTCGGGCGGCCCGCGCGGATATCGGTGCGCATGGACGTCGTGCCCTCCCGCGCGCCGTGGAGGACCTGCCAGACAAAATCACAGACCTCCTCATAGGAAAAGCTCTGCCCGGAGGCGTTTGCCACCTGGACGGCCTCGGCGATCTCCTGCCGGCCGAGCGCCCAGGCCTCCTCACACTGCTCCACCATGCCGATCGGCCGGTCAAAGAGTGCGGTCAGCGGGTTGATCGTCAGATTGATGAACGCCTTTTTCCAGATCAGACCGTCAATATTCGTGCTGGCCTCGGCGCAGAAGCCGCAGCTTGTGAAAAACGCTGCCGTCTGCTCGGCGAGCGCCGTCTTGCCGCAGAGACTGCCGATCGTCGTGATTCCCATGCCGCCGTGCTGGCTGACCGCGGTGTCCGAAAGACGCTGGCTGTTGATGGTCGAGGTGCCGACCAGGATCTGCTCCGGACGGAAGAGCTGCTGCAGCGTCTGCCCGTTGCCGATGCCGTTCTGCAGCGTCAGGATGATCGTCTCCGGCCCGATGCAGCCGCGGATGCTTTCGATGGCGTTGCGCGTCTGGAACGCCTTGACGAACACGACCAGAAGGTCGAAGACCTCCGAAACCTCCGCCGCACAGACGGCGCGGAGCGTCCCGCACGCGACCGGCCCCTCGTCGGTCTGGATGGACAGGCCGGTCTCCTCGATGGCCTGTGCCTGCTGCTTCCGGTGCGTCAGAAGCGTGACGTCCGCCCGGCGGGAGAGATAGCCGCCGAACAGACAGCCCATCGCGCCGGTCCCAATGATCCCGATTTTCATAGATTGACTCCTTTCCTGTTGACCCGTTTTCGATCCCCCCGGAGGACCGGGGGAATCGTGATTCTGCCCGATTTCGGAGGTCTGTTTTTGTCGAGAACTCCGAAAATGCGTTTCCCTGTTGACAAGCGGGAAAAATGCGATACAATTGAGTTAACGATAAACAAAGTTAATCGAAATATTTTCAACTTGTTTATTGCTTATACTTTGAATTATACACAAGTTTTTAAATTTTTCAATAGTCAGTATTTACAGTATTAGATTTAGCGATATCTTAACGTAAACTACAACAATCGACCGGATTTCCGGGCAGATCAAAGGAGTTTTCCCGATGGAACAACATTTTCAGTATGGTGTTGCCTGCGCGCTGGAGGAAGTCCCGGCGTCCTGGCCGATCAATCTGCGCGGCAGCATCGACTACCTGACGCAGACGGCGTCGCAGCTCGGCTACGACGCGCTGGAGCTGCAGCTGTGCAACCCGCAGAACTATGACTGGAAGCAGCTCCGGCGGACCGCCGAGCAGCACGGCCTGCGCTTCTGCGCGGACGCGACCGGCCGGGAGCTCATTGAAAACGGGTTATCGCTGATCTCCGCCGACCCCGGCGTCCGCCGCGCGGCCATTGACCGGCTGAAGCTCCACGCGGATATGTGCAGCGAGCTTGGGTGCCTTCTGATCGAGGGCAGCATGCGCAGCAGCATTCCCGACGAAACGCACGCCGCGCAGTGCATGGACTGGCTCTGCCAGGCCACGGAGGAGCTGACAGCCTATGCCGCGGCGCGCGGCGTGGAGGTCGTGATCGAGAATATCACGGCCAGCATCAGCAACTATCTCAATACCATGCGGGAGGTGACGGATTTCGTTCGCCGCTTCTCCTGCAAAAACCTCGGCGTCCATCTTGATACCTACAGCATGATCGCCGAGGAGACGGATATCGCCGGTGCGGTCCGCTACTGCGCGCCGGAGCTGCGGTACGTCCACTTCTCCGACACGTCCCGCTTCTTTGTCGGCGGCGGCAACGTGGATTTCCGCAGCCATATGCACGCGCTGCGCGAGGTCGGCTATACCGGCGTCATCGCGGTCGAGTGCCGCCCGTACCCCGATGCCTATACCGGCGCGGAGCGCTGCATCCGGTATATGCGGGCGATGGAAACGATCGTGGATATTGAACGAAGCAATTTTCGATAATGCGATAAGGAGGCTACTGAATGAATGAACGGATCGCCCGCCTGCGCGCAAAGAACCTGACGCAGCAGCCGGAAATATGCAGTGAACGCGCACAGATCGTAACACGTGCGTACGAAAAATACAAGGACCTTCCGCCGCTTCTTCTGCGGGCGAAGACCTTTGAAGCCATCATGCAGGAAATGACCATCTGGATCGCCGATGACGAGCTGATCGTCGGCAATCAGGCGAAAATGGCCAAGGGCGCGCCGGTCTATCCGGAATTCTCCGTGGACTGGATCATCAAGGAGCTTGACAGCTTCAGTACCCGCACCTCCAGCAGATTCCTGCTTTCCGAGGAAAACAAGACCGTGCTGCGGGAGCTTCTTCCGAAGTGGCAGGGCAGAACGACGAAGGACCGCGCGCTGAGCATCATCCCCGAGGCCGCGAAGGAGGCCATGGCCAGCCAGGCGTTCCTGCTGTCCCCGCTGTCCAGCGGTCTCGGCCATATCAGCGTCAGCTATCAGAAGCTGATCGACCACGGCATCGACTTCCTGCTTGACGAGATCCGGGAAAAGCTGGAGCACTGCCAGCCGACCGCCGCGGAGGACGTGGAGCGGAAAGTATTCTACGAAGCCTGCCAGATCGTCCTGCAGGCCATGCTGCACTTCGCTGAGCGCTTCGCCGTCCTCGCCGAGACCCAGGCCGCGCGGGCCGAAGGCCAGCGGAAGGACGAGCTGCTCGAGATCGCCCGTGTCTGCCGCAAGGTCCCCCGCGAACGCGCCGAGACCTTCCATGAGGCACTGCAGAGCTTCTGGTTCTTGCACCTTTGCCTGCAGATCGACTCCAACGGCCACAGCATGAGCCCCGGCCGCTTTGACCAGTACACCTGGCGCTGCTACGAAAACGACATGCAGCGCGGCGTTTCGCCGGAGCGGGAAGAGGAGCTGCTCGGCTGCCTCTGGGTCAAATTTGCGGAGATCAGCAAGCTGCGCGACTACATGGGCTCGCTCGCTTTCGGCGGCTACCCGATGTTCCAGAACCTGATCGTCGGCGGCATGGACGCAGACGGCAACGACGTGACGAACGACGTGTCGGTCCTTTGCTGCAAGGTGACGGCGGAGCTGAAGCTCTCGCAGCCGTCGCTGTCGGTCCGCTGGCATAAGCATTCCGCGCGCCGCATGAAGCTGGCCGCCGCGGAGGTCGCACGCGCCGGTATCGGCATGCCTGCCTATTTCAATGACGAGGCCATCATCCCCGTCCTGCGCAACATCGGCTGTTCGCTGGCCGAGGCGCGCGACTACTGCGAGGTCGGCTGTGTCGAGCCGCATGTCGCCGGCCGGATGGAGGGCATGTATTCCGCGGGCTTCACGAACCTCTGCAAGGTCCTCGAAACGACGATCTTCAACGGCGTCGATCCCATCCGGGGCAAGCAGATCGGTCTCGCCGTCGGCGAGCAGTTTGAAGATTTCACCGCGTTCTATGACGCCTACCGGACCCAGCAGCGCTATTTCATGGACCTGCATGCGCAGTCCGTCAACGCGGTCGAATTTGCCCACAACACCCTGTGCCCGACGCCGCTGGTCTCCTGCTTCGTCGACGACTGCATCGAACGCGGCGTGGACATCCGCCGCGGCGGCGCCCATTATAACTACACCTCTCCGAACGCCGTCGGCCTTGCCAACCTCGGCGACTCGATGCTGGTGATCAAGCGCAAGATCTTTGAGGAGAAGAAATACTCCATGGACGAGCTCCGCGGCTTCCTGCGCAGCGACTTCCTCGGACATGAGCGCGTCCGGCAGGAATTCCTGAATGACGTACCCAAATACGGCAACGACGACGATGAGGCCGACGCCATGGCCCGCCGCTGCGGCGAGGATTACTGCATCGACTTCAAGCGCTATACCGGCTACCGCGGCGCGAGCTTCCAGCCCGGCCTGCAGAGCATTTCGGCGCACGCGCTCTTTGTCGGTAGCCTCGGCGCGACTCCGGACGGCCGGACGAAGCAGATGCTGGTCTCCGACGGCGGCGTTTCCCCGGCGCAGGGACGCGATATCTGCGGCCCGACGGCAGCCATGCTCTCCGTTGCCAAGCTCAACCATCTCGAGGCGACGAACGGCGCGCTGCTGAACGTCAAGTTCCATCCTTCCGCCGTCAAGGGCGAGCGTGGGCTGGAAAACCTCTGCGCGCTGACCGACGCCTTCTTCGGCCTCGGCGCACAGCATGTGCAGTACAATGTTGTGGACAGCGAGGTCCTGCGCGACGCGCAGAAGCACCCGGAAAAATACGGCGATCTGGTCGTGCGCGTGGCCGGCTTCAGCGTCCTGTTCACGACGCTCGATACGGTTTTGCAGAACGACATCATTGAGCGCACGCAGCACAACTGCTGCTGAGGGCCGGATATGGAAAAACAGCTGATCGGATGGATCTTTGATATCCAGCGCTTCTCTGTCCACGACGGGCAGGGCATCCGGACCAACGTCTTCTTCAAGGGCTGTCCGATGCGCTGCGATTGGTGCAGTAATCCGGAGTCCCAGCTGCTGCGTCCGCAGCCGCTCTATGACGAAAAGAAATGCATCGGCTGCGGCCACTGCGCGCAGACCTGCACCCAAAACGCCATCACGACACAGCCCACATACACGATCGACGTCGCCAGATGCATGCACTGCGAGACCCACAGCTGCGCCTCCGCCTGCTACGCCAAGGCGCTCACGATCGCAGGCCGCCCCTACACGGTGGACGAGGTCCTGCGCATCGTCAAAAAGGATGCCATGTTCTACGGCACGTCCAATGGCGGGCTGACCGTGACCGGCGGCGAAGCCGTCGTGCAGACGGAATTTCTGGTCGAGCTGCTCAAGCGCTGTAAGGAGGCGGGGATCCATACCTCGATCGAGACCTGCAGCGCCTGCAGCTGGGATAAGATCCGCCAGACCCTGCCCTACATCGACGAATATCTCTGCGACGTCAAGCACACCGACCCGGTCAAGCTGCGCGCCGAGACTGGCGGCGATGCGCAGATGCTGCTCGATAACATCCGCAAGCTCGCGGAAAACGGCGCGAAGATCCTCGCGCGTGTGCCGATGATCCCCGGCTTCAACACGGATGAGGCGGAGGTCGAAAGCATCGGACGCTTCATCGCGTCCTGTAAGATCCCGCGTGTGGAGATCCTGAATTTCCACCGGCTCGGCGTGCCGAAGTACATCAAGTGCTTTGCCGGCCGCCTGCCGAAGGAACGCGAGCCGCTGACGCAGCAGGAGCTGGACCGGCGGCTGGAGATCCTGCGCAGCCTCGGGCTCGAGGCAAGCGTAGGCTGAACGTATGAACCAGGGGGACGCCCCTGTTCAAAACCAAATATCACACACAAATCATTTTGGAGGAAACATCATGAAAAAACTGACCGCGCTGCTTCTGGCAGTCATCCTGGTGCTCGGCCTCGCGGCCTGCGCCGCCCCTGCCAAGCAGGATACCACCAGCAAGACCGAACCCGCCGCTGCGGAGACCACATCCACCGATGCCGCCACCACGCCCGAAACGGAAGCCTCCGGTGACACGGTCACCCTGAAGTTCGCCTGCGACGACACCCAGTCTTCCTCGTACTACATTGCCCTGGAACAGTTCGAAAAGGAAGTTGAAGAAAAGACCAACGGCGCTGTTCAGGTCGAGCTGTACGGCGACGCGCAGCTGGGCAATGCCACCGACACGATCGAAGGCGTGCAGCTCGGCACCATCGAGTGCGCCTTCGCATCCACTGCGGCAGTGAGCCAGTTTGTTCCCGAGTTCTACTATGTCGACGCGCCCTTCATCTTCCGGGATGCAGACCATGCGCACGCTGTCGTTGACGGTGAGGTCGGCCAGATCATCGGCGACGCCAGCATCGAAAAGCAGGGCATCCGTGTCCTGGGCTGGATGGACACCGCGTTCCGCAACATCTACAGCTCCAAGGCCGTCCGGACCGTCGACGACCTGAAGGGCCTGAAGATCCGCACCATGCAGTCCGACCTGCACACCGCTACCTTTGAGGCGCTCGGCTGCCTGCCCACCCCGATGTCCTCTTCCGAGGTCTACAGCTCCCTCTCCTCCGGCGTCATCGACGCGGCTGAAAACTGCTACTCCTACGTTCTGAACCAGTCGATGTATGAGGTCGCTCCCTACATCATCAACACCGAGCATTTCTACGGCTTCTGCGTCATCATGATGGCAGAGAAAATCTTCCAGAGCCTGACTGCCGAACAGCAGCAGATCATCCTCGACGCTTCTGCAAACTGCATCAGCTTCCAGCGGGATCTGGTCGCCCAGCAGAACAGCGACGCTGTCGACGCGCTAAAGGAAAAAGGCGTGGAATTCATCGATTTGGACAAGGCTGAGCTGCAGCCGAAGGTCGAGCCCGTCTACGAAAAGTATGCAGACAAGCTGCCCGCAGACATCATGGAGAAGATCAGAAACACCTGATATCCCGAATATCCTGTGCCTGCCTGCTCCGGCAGGCAGGCACGCCACTTGTCTAGGTAAGGAGATATGTCTATGAAGAAAGTGCTCAAGGTGCTTGCCGGGATCGAATCGGTCGTCTGCACGGCCGCATTCATCATCATGCTCACCTTCTGCTTTTTCCAGGTCCTGAACCGGAACATTTTCAAGATCCCCCTGGGTTGGACAGAAGAGCTGTCCCGGTTCTCTATGGTCTGGATGGCGCTGCTCGGCTCTGAGCTCGGCCTGCGCAAGGGCAAGCAGATGGCGGTCGACGCCGTCGTCAGCAAGCTGCCCTTTGTCCCCAAGAAGATCGTCGAATGCCTCGGCTGCATCATCAGCGGCGCCTTTGCCGGCGTCTCCGGCTATTACGCCGTGCAGTTCGTGGCGAGCAACATCACGAACGGCCAGATCGCGCCCGCGCTGAACGTCCCGATGTGGATCGTGTATCTGATCCTGCCGATCAGCCTGTTTTTGATGTTCCTGTTTGAAGTCTATAATTTTTTCCACATCCTGCTGCAGAAGCGGGAACAGACCGATGAGGAAGGAGGCTGCGCATAATGGATACCGGTACGCTCGCATTGATCCTGTTCGGCATGTTCGCGCTCCTTCTGATCATGAAGGTCCCCGTGTCCTTCTGCCTCGGCATCGCCGCGACGGTCTGCCTGATCATCCTTGGCTACCCGCTGACGGTCATCAGCCAGAAAATCTTCACGGCGCTCAACTCCTTCTCCATTATGGCGATCCCGCTGTTTATCCTCGGCGGCAACCTGATGTCGGAGGGCGGCATCTCCAAGCGGCTGACGGAGTTCTGTGAAGCGCTCGTCGGCAATACCCGCGGCGGTCTGGCGATCGTTGTGATCTTGGCCTGCGCGTTCTTCGCGGCCCTGTCCGGCTCTGGCCCGGCGACAGTCATTGCCATCGGCAGCATGATGTACCCCGAGATGGTCAAGCGCGGCTATCCGGATTATCAGGTTGCAGGCCTCGTCGCCGTTGCCGGCGGTCTCGGCCCGATCATCCCGCCGAGCATTATCATGGTCGTCTACTGCACCATGACCCAGGTGAATGTTGCCAGCCTTTTCTCCTCCGGCTTCCTGGTCGGCGCGCTGCTGATCATCGCGATGGCGATCATCGCTTTTGTGCAGGCGAAGAAGTATAACTGGCCCGTCACGGCGGAAAAGTTCGCCTGGAAGCGCGTCTGGCACTCGTTCAAGCATTCGATCCTGGCGCTTCTGATGCCGGTGATCGTTCTGGGCGGCATTTACTCCGGCATCTTTACGGCGACGGAAGCCGGCGCAGTCTCCTGCGTCTACGCGCTGATCGTTGCGGTGTTCATCTATAAGACGCTGACCTGGAAAGAGGTCCTGCGCATCATCCGGGATTCCGCCGTGGCCTGCTCCGTTATCCTGTTCATCATGGGTACCTCGACGGTCTTCTCCTGGCTGTTTACGGTCAGCGGCATTTCCGGCTGGCTGGTCAGCTCTGTGACCGGCGCGGGTCTGGGCTACTATCCGATCCTGCTCATCATCACCGTGATCCTGCTGATTTTCGGCTTCTTCCTGGAGGGCATTGCCACGGTCTCCATGCTGCTGCCGCTGTTCATCCCGATCGCGCAGGCCGTCGGCATCGATCTGCTGCACCTCGGCATGATCGTCACCATGACGAACGTCATGGGCTGCATGACGCCGCCGGTGGCGAACAACATCTTCGCTGCCAGCACCTTCACGGGCCTCCCGATGGGCCGCATCAGCAAGGGCGAGCTGCCGTATCTGGGCTGCTTCTTTGTAGTCCTGCTGATCGTGGTGTTCTGCCCGGGACTTATTACCATGTTTGGGTAAGGAAAGCTTGATTTTTGCGGATTCATAGTCTAACATAATTCGTAAGATAACGTTAAGCTTCGAACTTCATTCGCAAGATACACCCATCGAAGACAAACGCCGCGGCGAACACAGGATCTGCAGAAATCGGGGGAGCAAGATGAAAAATGTCACACTGAAAGAAGTTGCAAAGGAAGCCGGCGTCTCTGTTATGAGCGTATCCAAGGCGCTCAACAACAAAGAGGGGCTCTCGGATGAGACCCGCCGGCGGATCCTGGAGATTGCCGCGCAGATGAACTACAGCCAGAACCAGGTGGCCTGCAGTCTGCGCACCGGGGCGACCCGGACCATCGGCGTCGTCCTGTCTGACAGTGCGGAGTCCGTCGTCGCGCGCGTACTGCGCGGGATCCAGGACGAGGCGCGCAGAAACGGCTACAGCGTCATCATCACCAACACCGACAAGCAGCCGGAGCTGGAATATGACGCGATCCAGTCTCTGATCGACAAGCGGATCGACGGCCTCATCCTTGTTGCCCCGAAATGCTATACCGAGGAGCGGCTCATGTGGATCCAGGGCTTCGGCATTCCGACCGTGATCGCCATGCGTCATGGCGAGCGCGGCCAGAATACCGCCGATGCTGTCCTGAACAACAACTATGACGGCGGCTACGAGGTCGTATCGCATTTGCTCGCCCAGGGCTGCAGACGGCCGGTGTTCTTGCACCTGCAGGATTCCCGTTCCAGCCGCGAACGCAGTGACGGCTATGCCAGCGCTCTGCGCGAATATGGCCTCAGCCTGGAGTCTTTCCCCAACTTCGAGGTCGAGGTCAGCGTGGAAGCGGGCCTTGCCGCGGTGCGGGAGATCCTCGCCCTGCCGGTTCTGCCAGACGCGATCGTCTGCGGCTGCGATACGGTCGCCATCGGCGTCATCGAGGCGCTGCATGCCGCGCACATCCGCATCCCGGAGCAGATCCGGGTGACCGGCTACGACGGCATCGAATTCGGCGCCTACCTGAAAACGCCCCTGACGACCATTGCCCAGCCGCTCTACGAGATCGGCATGACCAGCGCGCAGCTGCTGGTCGAGCGCATCAAAAAGCCGGCTTCTCCCGCGCGGGAGATCCTGCTGCAGAGCAAGCTCGTGGTCCGCGAGTCGACCGGCGGCGCATCCGCTGCGCAGCCAATACCAACTACACATTGATCGCACCCGATCCGGCATTGTGGCCGGATCCGCAAAGGAGACACATAGTTATGAATAACGAACATAAATACCTGCAGTGGTTCAGCAGCCAGACAAAGTCTATCTACTGGCATGATTCCGCCGTCCGCGCAGAGCAGCAGGCTGCTTTTGCCAACGGCGCCACCGGCATGACGACCAACCCGTTTTTGATCCAGTCCACGCTGAACGGCGACCGTGCATTCTGGGCCGAGCGCCTCGCGGCCATCCCGCAGGATCTGAAGGGCGACGAGAAGGTCTACGCGCTCATGCAGTGCGTGACCGGCTATTATGCTGAGCAGACCCGCCCAATCTTCGAAAAGGGCGTCCCCGGCGAAGGCTATGTCTGCGCGCAGACGAACCCCAACAAGACCGGCGATGCGGAGTATATGATCGAGCAGGCGAAGATCCTCGCCTCCTGGGCGCCGAATATCGTGGTCAAGATGCCCGCGACCAACGCCGGTATCAAGGCGTATGAGGAATGCGCGGCGCTGGGCCTGAACGTCGCAGCCACCGTCAGCTTCACCGTCCCGCAGGTCCTCGCCGTCGGCGAGGCTGCCGCCCGCGGCAAGGAGCGTGCAAAGCAGAACGGCATCAAGCCGGGCCTGACCATTGCCGTTCTGATGTGCGGCCGTCTGGATGACTACCTGCGCGACGTTGCGCACGACAGCGGCGCAGCCGTCAGCGAGAGCGATATCACCCAGGCCGGTATCGCCTGCCTGAAAAAAGCCTACCGCATCTTCAACGAGCGCGGCTATGACACCTACCTGATGCCCGCGGGCTGCCGCGGCGCAAACCAGATCATTGAGCTGGCCGGCGCGAAGATGATCTTCTCCATTGCCCCGAAGATCGTCAAGATGCTCCCGAGCGACACGAAGTGCGAAGAACGCATCGATGTTCCGGTCGCGCAGGACGTGATCGACCGCCTGATGACCATGCCGGAGTTCCGCAAGGCCTATCTCGAGGACGGCATGACCCGCGAGCAGTTCATCACCTTCGGCTCTGCCAACCGCACGACCGATCAGTTTATCAACGACGGCTGGAACCCGCTGATCAATTTTAAATTCTGAGCAGAGGTACCGATATGAACTATTTGGAGTGGATCAACCAGTGCACCCCGACCCGGTGGTGGCACGACTCCGGCAACCCGGATGAGATCGAGCTGGCGATCCGGCGCGGCGCGACCGGCGTGACGACGAACCCGGTCCTGACCTTCCGCTCGTTCCAGTCCCAGCCGGAATTCTGGAACCCGAAGGTCGTGGCGCTCGGCGACGATTTTGAGCCGGAAGCACGCGCAGAGGCGCTTTTGAAGCTCGTTGCGACTTATGCGGCGGAAAAGGTCCGCCCGGTTTACGAGCGGACGAACGGCGCGGACGGCTACGCGCTCGGCCAGCTGAACCCCACGCGGGCCGGCGACGCCGAGGGCATGCTCGCACAGGCGCGGCGCGTCCACTCATGGGCGGAAAATATCGCCGTCAAGCTTCCCGCGACCGCGGCCGGTATCGAGGTGATCGAGCATCTGGCAGAAGAGGGCATTCCCATCTGCGCCACGATCAATGTTTCCGTCTCGCAGGCGATCGCCGTGGCCGAGGCCTATGCGCGCGGCAAGCAGAAGGCGCTGGCCGCGGGCGTAAAGCCCCCGCTGTGCATTGTCGTGCAGCAGGTCGGCCGTCTGGACGATTATCTGCGCGATGTTGCGCAGGATATGAAGCTTGGTCTGGATGAGTCGGTCATCACGATGGCTGGCCTCGCCGTAGCCAAGCGCACCTATCAGATTTTTGAGCAGCGCGGCTATGACGCGGTCATCATGCCGGCCGGCCTTCGCGGCGCTTATCACCTGACGGAGATGGCCGGCGGCAAGCTCCTGTACACGATCAACACCCGCGTGCAGGACATGATCCTCGCGGCGGATCCCCCGCAGGAGGAGCGGATCTCGAATCCGGTCCCGCAGGATATCCTGGATCAGCTGAGGAAGATCCCCGAATTCGTCCGCGCCTACGAGCCGGACGGCATGAAGCCGTCGGAGTTCATCACCTACGGCGTGACCCAGAAGCTCCTGAGCCAGTTCAACGAGACCGGCTGGGCCCCGCTGGAGACCTATCTCTCCAATAAAAAAACAAACCGTTGGATCTAACAGAAAGGATGCGTTGAAGTATGTATAAAGTTGGTTTTATCGGTCTTGGCATCATGGGCAGACCCATGTGCAAGAATCTGCTGAAGGCGGGCTACGCAGTGACGGCGTTTGACCCGTTTGCGAAGGAAGCGCTCGATGACGTCGTCTCCTGCGGCGCAGCCCGCGGCGAGAGCAATGCGGACGTTGCCTCGAAGAGCGATGTCGTCATCACCATGGTGCCCAATTCCCCGCACGTGCGCGCAGCCGTGCTCGGCAAGGGCGGCGTGGCCGAAGGGGCGCACGAGGGCCTGGATGTCATCGACATGAGCTCCATCGCCCCGCTGGAGTCCAAGACGATCGCGGCGGAGTGCGAAAAGGCCGGTATCCATATGATGGATGCGCCGGTCTCTGGCGGCGAGCCCAAGGCCATCGACGGCACGCTGTCGATCATGTGCGGCGGCCCGAAGGCACTGTTTGACAAGTATTTCGACCTGCTGAAGGTCATGGGCGCGTCCGTGGTCCACTGCGGTGACGTCAACGGCGCGGGCAACACCGTGAAGCTGGCCAACCAGATCATCGTCGCCTGCAACATCGCGGCCTGCGCCGAGGCGTACTCGCTCTCGACCATGGCCGGTGTCAACCCGGAGAAGGTCTTCGCGGCCATCCGCGGCGGTCTGGCCGGTTCGACGGTCATGGATGCGAAGGTCCCGATGATGATGGACGGCAACTTCAAGCCCGGCTTCAAGATCGACCTGCATATCAAGGACCTCAACAACGCCCTCGATACCGGCCACGGCCTCGGCACGCCGATGCTGCTGACCGCGCAGGTGCAGGAGATGCTGCAGTGGCTGCACAACAACGGCGACGGCCAGAGCGACCACAGCGCGATCCTCAAATACTATGAACGGATTACCGGCGTAGAAGTACACAAGTAATACAGACAAATTTCCCATCATAAAAGCCAAAGCAGCCCGGCGCGTTTGCGCTGGGCTGCTTTTGGATGGGATCAGGGGGCGGGGTGGGTGGTTGACCAGAGGGTCTCGGCGGTGGGCTTCCAGCATTCGGCGTAGGACTTGCACTTTTCGCACAGGTGCTCGGCGCTTTCCGGGGCTTCGAGGTCGGTGGAGTGCGCGCCGTTCTGGGCCACCATCTTCGGCAGCAGCTCCGGGTTTTCCAGCATGGGGCAGGGGCGCAGATGGTTGCCGTTGAAGGGCTGACCCTTGCGGTAGAGCTTGAACAGCGGCTGCTGCAGGCATTCCAGGAAGCTCTTTTCCCGGATATTCGCGCTGGAGTAATGGATGAACACACAGGGCTCCACATCACCCGCGGCGTTGATATGGCAATAGATCCGGCCGCCGGCCACGCAGCCGCCGGCAAACTCGCCGTCGTTCTGGAAGTCGATGCAATACAGCTCCTTGCCGCCGGTCACGCCGCGGATCTCGCGGACGCGGTCTTTCATATACGTGCGCTGCTCCGGCGTCAGCAGCAGATCGATCGAGGCATTGATGCCCACGGGCATATAGTGGAAGTACCACGCGAAGACGCAGCCCTTGGAAATCAGCAGATCGAGGAAGTCGTCGCTTGTGACGGCCTTATAGTTCTGGCTCATATAGCGGATGGACACGCCGAACGGGATGCGGTGGCTGTGCATCAGCTCCATCGCGTCCAGCGCTTTCTGGAAATGTCCATTTCCGCGGCGGCCGTCGTTGGCTTCCTCAAAACCCTCGACGCTGATGGAAACAAAGAAGTTCCCCACGCGCAGCATCTCCTGACAGAAGTCCTCGTCGATGAGCGTGCCGTTGGTAAACGCATGGAACGCGACATTCCGGTGCTTTTCACACAGACGGATGATGTCCTTTTTCCGCAGCAGCGGTTCGCCGCCGGTGAACAGGCAGGCATGGGTACCGAGTTCCTTGGCTTCGGTCAATACCCGGTCCATTTCCTCGAACGTCAAGCTCTGCTTGTGGCCGTATTCCGACGCCCAGCAGCCGGTGCAGTGCATGTTGCAGGCGGAGGTCGGGTCCATCAGGATGAGTCAGGGGACGTTGATGTCGTATTTTTTGGCCGTCTCCTGCGCCACATGATAGCCGCGGATGCCGCCCTCATAGACGGCGTTGGTCAGAAATGTCTTGAGGATGTAGGGGTCGTTGTCGCGGATCAGGCGCTGGACATAGCGGGCCCACTTGCTGTCGGGATTGTTGGCGAGCATATGAAGCGTCTGAAAGGATTTTTCGCTCCACACATCGCTGTGCAGCTTCTGGACCATGTTTACAAGATCGTTCGCGATCTGTCCCGCGTCCTGCGTCTGGCCTTTTTGGATGAGATTGACAAGGATCGTCTCGAACGCCTTGCGTTCGGCTGCGTGGGAGATTTTTTCCGTGATGCGCATGTGTCAGCTGTCCTTTCTGTTCTGCCGGGTTTTCAGGTCCGCCGTGCGGCGGACCGCTTCTTACCTCCGATCCTATCAGGCGCGCCCGCCCCGCACAATGCCCAAAGCCGCCCCGGATGTGGCGTTTTCGGACACATCCGCCCGAATGTGGGACAAAATGCGCAAAAAAACGCCGGTTTTTCTTGCAACTGCCGCGCGTGCGTGCTACACTAAGGAAAAGCGTCGGGCGGCGCGGTTTTTAAGACTTATAAGTTAAACTCGTCTAACTGGCGGGTGAAGACCGGCGCCGCGAACCGCATCAAGAATCGTTGGGGAGGAATGCAGGATGAAGTATTTCGGGATGCCCATGGGGATGTGGGGCTTGTTTTCCGGCTCGTTCCGGGCGCAGCTGCGCACGGTGTTCGGCTATGACGCCGACGAGGCGCGCAGGATCGCCAAGGCGGCGAAGCCGCGCTACCGGCAGATCATCGCGGAGCTGCCGGAATTCGAAGCAGCCGACCGGTTCAAGATGAACGAGGTCAACTGCGCGATGCTCGGCGCGTTCGTGCTCAGCATGCCGCAGCGCCCGGAGGTGGAGCCGCTGACGAGATTCTATGCCGACGCCATGATGACGAAGTCCATGCGCTGGTTCTGCCGCAAGAGCGGTAAGAACAAATTCAGCGAGAAGGACCTTGCAGCCATGCGGTAGACAGAAGCGCTGAAGGCTGCCGACCGCAACCCCTATTCCTGGAACATGGACCTTTACGAATACCCCGACGGCAGCGGCTATGAGGCCCGCTTCACCTGCTGCGGCATCTGCGCGCTGATGAAAAAGCTTGGGCTCTATGACCTCACGCCCGCCATGTGTCATCTCGACTACACCATGGCCGAGGCGGGCGGCACGGCTGACTTCGTGCGCGAATACACCCTCGCCTCCGGCGGCCCGTACTGCGACTGCGGGTACAAGAAAAAACCGGCGGCAGGCACAAAATAACGCTGCAGACTGGAAAACAGGGACATGAACAGATACGCCGCGATCTGCGGGCAGGAGAGAAGGAAAACGATATGCTGTATTCGGAAAAACTGAGACCCTTTGCGGCTGCGCATCCGTGCCGGACGATCGACGTTGACGGCGCGCAGTTTCGCTACATCCTGACCGGAAAGCCGGAGGTCCGGACGCGGGTCTTCCTCAACGGCGGGATGAACACGCTGGAAATGTGGATGGACTATGTGGACGCGCTGGCGGACACCGGGCACGTGCTGCTGTTCGACTATCCGCAGTAGCTGCGCACCAACCAGGCGCTCGTGGCGGGCATGCACGCGTTCTTTGCGGCGGTCAAGGGGAAGATCCTGCTCATCCTGCCCGATCAGGATTTCTTCTCCGGGCAGATGCAGCAGGACCTCATCCGGCTGATGCACGAGCCGGAGATCCGCTATGTCTCCGGCGGGCACCTGTCCACTGTGCTTAAAACGCAGGACTATGTTCGTGTCATCCGGGAATTTCTGACGGAAACGTTTGCGTGAATTGTTCAA
>OMFP01000239.1_pt1 | contig 26201 bp, 24 predicted proteins | sample 1674221 | NCBI WGS metagenome assembly OMFP01 (sample SAMEA103958152, study PRJEB25191) | human gut metagenome | biome: human-associated habitat [ENVO:00009003]; feature: intestine environment [ENVO:2100002]; material: feces | place: Germany | collected 2013/2015
TGCGGTCGATGCCCCAGCCCGGGACCCAGCGCACGTCGTCGCACGCGGCGCAGGCCTCGTCCTTAAAGGAATCGACGGAGCAGAACCACTGCGGGGTGGCGCGGAAGATGATGGGCTTCTTGCAGCGCCAGCAGTGCGGGTAGGAGTGGACGATCTGCTCGGAGGCGAACAGGGAACCGGCCTCCTGCATGTCCTTGAGGATGACGGGGTTGGATTCTTCGACCAGGCAGGTCTGGTAGTCGTCCGCGCCGAAGCCGGGGGCGGTGTGGACGCAGCCCGTGCCGGAGTCCATGGTGACGTAGTCGGCCAGAACGAGACGGGAGGTCTTCGGCAGGAAGGGGTGATCGGCCAGCATGTTCTCAAAGAATGCGCCCTCGTGGCGGGAGACGACGGTATAGTCCTCCACGCCGCCGACCTTCATGACCTTCTCCATGAGCGCCTCGGCGACGAGATACTGCTCGCCGTTCTGGTTGTTGCGGACGATGACATAGCTTTCGACCGGGTTCAGCGCGATGGCAAGGTTGCCGGGCAGTGTCCAGATCGTGGTGGTCCAGATGACGAACGAGAGGTTCTTCTTTTCCTCGTCGGTCAGCTTGCCCTGGTCGTCGTGCAGCGGGAACTTGACGTAGACGGTGGTGCAGGGGTCGTCCTGGTATTCGATCTCGGCCTCGGCCAGCGCGGTCTCGTCGTGGTAGCACCAGTAGACGGGCTTCAGACCCTTATAGATGTAGCCCTTCTTGTACATTGCGCCGAAGACCTTGACTTCCTCGGCCTCAAAGCTCGGGGCCATGGTCTTGTACGGATGCTCCCAGTCGGCGACGACGCCGAGGCGCTTGAAGCCTTCCATCTGCACATCGATATAATGCTGCGCAAAATCATGGCAGGCGGAGCGGAACTCCGGGATGGGCATGGCCTTGTGGTTGAGCTTGTTCTGCTTGATGATGGCGGACTCGATCGGCATGCCGTGGTTATCCCAGCCGGGGATGTAGGGGGTATAGCAGCCGCGCATGGCCGCGGAGCGGACCATGAAGTCCTTGAGGCACTTGTTGAGCGCGTGGCCCATGTGCAGCGAGCCGTTGGAGAACGGAGGGCCGTCGTGCAGGGCAAAGAGGGGCTTGCCCTCGTTCTTCTTGAGCAGCTCGTTGTAAAGATCGAGCTCCTGCCAGTGCTTCAGCATGTCCGGCTCGCGCATCGGCAGACCGCCGCGCATCGGGAAGCCCGACTTGTTCATGTTGAGTGTCTGTTTGTATTCCATAATTCCTCCTGAAAAAACAACGCGCCCTGAGCCAGAGCTCAGGGCGATAAATTACCGCGGTACCACCTGAATTCCCGCACGCGCACGCGCCTGCGGACACTCGTCTTCTGTAACGGGAAGTCCCGTCCGGGCTTACTTGGGAAGCTCCCGTTCGCCCCGGCTGCTCCAAGGGGATCTTCGGGGCCCGTCACCGCTGCCTTACACCGCCCGGCAGCTCTCTTTGCGTCTCAGAAGCCCGTACTTGTCCTTTTCATCGCATATTCCAGCTACAGTGTACCCACTTTTCCCGCGCTTGTCAAGAAATTATCGGGTGAAAATTCAATAATTGTTCAAATCTGAACGCCCGCCGTGCGATTGCAAACGACGGCCGCTTGTGGTATGCTTATGGGACACCACAGGCAGCTTTGTCCATTGCGCCCGCGCGCTTCGGCGGTGCTGCCCATAGAACTTGGAAGGATGGAACACATCATGGACGAAAAGACCAGCAGCGCTCCCATGCAGGAAGACCCGCAGAAGGGCGAAGAGCTTTCCTTTACCATCACCGGCGAAGACGCCGAGGCGCAGGACGCGCTGAACGCGAAGAAGCCGGAGCCGCAGCAGAAGAAAAAGTCCCCCCTGCCGTGGATCCTCGGCGCGGCAGCCGTGATCATCGCCGCAGCGCTCGTGCTGATCCTGACGATCAAGCCCAGCCAGACGACGCCCGACGCCGACCAGCCCGGCGACGCCACGATCTCCGAGCCCGCCGATACCCCGGACGATGCCCAGCCGGACGACCAGACGCCCGGCGCGGAGGATGAGACCAACGGCCAGACCGGCGAGGAAGACACCCAGACCGGCGGCAACGGCGTGAGCTACACCGTAGATGCCGAGGCCCTGACCGATGAGGTCCTGAACCTTGAGGTCGCAAGCTGCGGCGACGACCGGCTGACGAACCGGGATCTGCCGTATTACTACTGGCAGCAGTACTATTCCTTCGCCAGTACCTACAGCTCCTACGCCGCCTATCTCATCGACACCACCAAGCCCTTTGACCAGCAGATGTGCATCTTTGACGACACGCTCACCTGGCAGCAGTATTTCCTGCAGGGCGCCGTCAGCACCTATAAGAGCGTTTCCGCCCTCTGGCAGGACGCGCGGCTGAGCGGCTTCCAGCTCGGCGAGGAGGATCAGGACTATCTCGACGGCCTGAGCAATACCGTCACCGTCTCTGCGGCAAGCTACGGCTACGAAAGCGCCGACGCCTATCTGCAGACGGCCTATGGCCCAGCCGCGACCATGACCGGCTACCACGATTTTGTCGAGCGCTATCTGACGGCGTCCGCCTACCTGCAGGCGCTCGTCGAGGCGAAGACCTACACCGAGGCCGACATCAGCGCCTATTTTGATGAGAACGCCGACACCTATGCCGCCAGCTCGATCGAAAAGAGCGACGTCAACATGGTGAACGTGCGCCACATCCTCATCGTCCCCGAGGAGAAGAACGACGACGGCACCTACACCGACGCGGCCTGGACCGCCGCGGAGCAGAAGGCGCAGTCCCTGCTCGACGAGTGGAAGGCCGGCGAGCATACCGAGGATTCCTTCGCCTTCCTGGCCGCGGAAAACTCTGCCGATACCGGCAGCGCCTCCAACGGCGGGCTGTATGAGGAGGTCTATCCCGGCCAGATGGTCGACGCGTTCGACGCCTGGTGCTTCGACGCCGCCCGCCAGCCCGGCGACACCGGCATCGTGAAGACCGAGTACGGCTATCACGTCATGTACTTCTCGTCCGTCTGCGAGCATCCGTACTGGTATGTCCGCGCCGAGAGCGATTATCTCAACAAGCTCTCTGCCGACGTCTCGGAGGAGGTCTCCGCGAAGTTCGAGTCGGCCGAAAGCGTGCAGAACGCAGCGCTCGCAGATATCCTGCAGAACTGAGCGGCCCGCCGGGAGGTCCTTCCGCATGAAGCGATTACTGTTTTTCATCAACCCGAACGCCGGCCATGCGGAGATCCGCGGCACGCTCATGGAGGTGCTGGAGATCTTCTCCGCTGGCGGCTATGAGGTCACGGTCCATATGACCACCGGCCCGCGCGATCTGACGCGCCAGATCGCCGCGCGCGGCGCGCAGTACGATCTGATCGTCTGCACCGGCGGCGACGGGACGCTCAACGAGGCGGTCTCCGGTCTCATGGCCCTGCCGTATGAAAAGCGGCCGAAGCTTGGCTATATCCCCGGCGGCACCGTCAACGACGTGGCCTCCACGCTCGGACTGTCCAAGGATACCGTCCGGGCGGCGCAGGAGATCATGGACGGGCATCCGTTCCCGCTGGACATCGGCTCGTTCGGGCCGGACCGGTTCTTCACCTATGTGGCGGCCTTCGGCATCTTCACCGACGTGCCGTATGAGACCCCGCAGGAGGACAAGCGCATCTGGGGCCGTCTTGCCTACATCATGAACGGCGCGGGCGCGCTCGGCCGGCTCAAGCCCACGCACGTGCGCGTGTCCTATGACGATCATCAGGAGGAGGCCGACGTGCTCGTCGGCCTCGTGACCAGCACGACCTCCGTCGGCGGGTTCAAGACCACGCGGGATCTCGGCATCTCGCTCAACGACGGCCTGTATGAGATGATCCTGGTCCGCGCGACAAAAAATCTGGCAGAGTTCAATCTGGCCGCGACTCGCGCGCTGCGGCTGGACTTCGACAACGATTCGTTCATCTCCGCACAGACGGGCGCGCTGCGGTTCGAATTCGACGAGCCGGTCGCCTGGACCGTCGACGGAGAATTCGGCGGCAGCGTCACGGAAGTGGAGATCCACAACGAGCGCCGCGCCATCGATATCATCGTGCCCTGAAGGGGCGGGAGGCAGATCATGCACATCCGATTTGCGGACCCCGGCGACGCCGCGGCCTGTCTTGCCGTCTACGCGCAGTATATCGATACGTCCATCACCTTTGAGACGGTCCTGCCGTCCGAGGCGGAGTTTTCCGGCCGCATCCGGAGCTACGGCGCTGTCTATCCCTGGCTGATTGCGGAGGAGGACGGGCACGTCCTGGCCTACGCCTATGCCCACCGCGCGCAGGAGCGCGCGGCCTACGGCTGGAACGCGGAGCTGTCGGTCTACGTCAGCCGCGACGCGGCCGGGCGCGGACTCGGCACGAAGCTCTATACTGTCCTTCTCGCGCTGCTGCAGAAGCAGGGCGTGCGCACGGCCTACGGCGTCGTGACCATGCCGAACGATGCCAGCAGCGCCCTGCACCAAAAGCTCGGCTTCCGCACGCTCGGTACCTACCACAATACCGGCTACAAAAACGGCCGCTGGCTCGATGTGGTCTGGTTCGAAAAGCCCATCGGCTCCTTCACCGGCGAACCCCGGCCCCTCATCCCCATCCCCCGCCGCAAGACCCTGCGGCGCGGGGCGCGGCGCTTTCGGCAGGGAAAACACCGGAACACGCAAGAGGCAACACAGAGTTGCCCCCGATGCAACCAATATGTGGTTTACTTTTGACAGAATATTCATGTAAAATCAGGAGTGTGAAGGGTATGACGCTCAGAGAAAAACTGATCGTATCAAGAAACAAGGCCGGACTCTCGCAAATGGAGCTGGCCAATCAGCTCGGCGTGTCCCGGCAGGCGGTCTCCCGCTGGGAAAGCGGAGATACAACGCCGTCCGTGGACAAGCTGAAGGCGCTGGCGAAGCTCTACGGCGTATCGCTGGACTGGCTGTTCGGCGATACCGCAGACGGGGAACCCCCTGAAGCAGCAAAGCCCGAAGCCGACAGAAACCCGGACGAGGCCCCCGCGGGAAAGGAAGGTGAGAAAAAGCAAAAAATCAGGGCCATCGCGATCGCACTGGCGATCGTCGTGATCGCCTTTGCCTGCGTATGGTTTGCAGCAAGAAATATGAGTAACGAAGCAGACAGCACACAAATTGAAGATATGGAACATGAAGAAATCGATATTCCAGATCAGGATGAAAGCGGATTTAATTTTGAGTGGAAAGATTAACAAGCAATTAATTCACCATGAACAAAACGAAAAAACAGTACTGACGATACTGGCGATTGCAGGGGCGGTTTTGCTGTGGCTGCTAAGCTACAAAGGAGCGCCGCTCGAGAAAGTGCTAAAAAGTATAGCAAGGATCATCGTGGTTTTTTTGCTGCTCACGCTTATAAATATAAAGAAAAAAGGAAGAAAGTGAGCGCGTAAATAAGACCAGATGAAATATTTGATGATTGGCAGTATGATTAAAGGGAGATACTCAATGAAAACGCACCTTCGTATTTTATCGAGTAAAAATGGGAGAGTTAGAAGCGCCATTGTAAGGCATCTTCTTTTAGCAGCAATGCTGAGCGGGATGCTTATGATGCTTTGCTGTGCTGTGTCGGCAAATGACGAGCCTGTGCTCAGCCCATGGGCGAGGGAGGAGGCGTTCGCGGCGGAGGAGGCGGGGATCCTTCCGGACGCTCTGCATGGCGATCTGAGGGGCGCGGGAAATCGCGGACAGGCGGTCTGGTATCTCGTGAAGCTCACGGAGACGGTTTTGCAAAAGGAACTGCCGAATACCGCGGAAGGTGTATTTCCAGACATGGAAAATACATTCTTCGAAGAAAAGGCGGAAAAAGCCTATTCCGCGGGGATCGTGACCGGCTATGCCGACGGGAGCTTTGGCGCGGGAAATCATATCAGGCGCGAGGAATACGCGGCGATGCTGTATCGGCTGTTTCAGTATCTGGAGCGGGAAACGGGGAAACAACTGATCCCGGATGATCTGCAGACGCGGCCGTATGCAGACGAAAAAGAAATCTCCGCATGGGCACTCGACGCCGTACATGCACTGTCCGTGATGGGCATTCTGGGCGGAGACAGCCGCGGAGACTTTTGCCCCGACAAAAATATCAGTCTGGAGCAGATGATCGTGCTATCCCGCCGCTGCTGGAAATACTGCACGGATAAAAGCTGAGGAACGGAGCGTGATCGCCCGCCTCGATAGACACTGATCGAAGCAGAGATACCTGCGTTCCACAGGTATCTCTGCTTTTTGATATGCAGGAACTGCTTGTGATTTTCAACAGAAAATCAGAAAAAATTTGTTGCTTTTCGATATGGATTTTTCGGGCGGCACTGCTATACTGTGTGCATGGGAAATGCCCCACAAAAACCCATAAAAAGAGAAAAACAGGGAGGAAACATCTATGACTGGCATTGGATTGATCATTGTCTTCATTCTTGCCATCGCACTGATGATCTTCTGCATCAGCAAGCTGAAGATCCATCCGTTCCTCGCGATCATGGCCATTTCTCTGGTATTCGGCCTGATCGCCGGTATTCCGCTGGTCAACACCACGGACGCCGACGGCAACACCGTCAGCGGCATTGCCAACGTCATCGGCGCCGGCTTCTCGGGCACGTTCTCGAGCATCGGCATCGTGATCATCTTCGGCGCTCTGGTCGGTACGCTGCTTGAGAGCACCGGCGCGGCGCTCAAAATGGCCGACTGCGTGGTCAAGCTCGTCGGCAAAAAGCATCCGGAGCTTGCCATCGAGCTCATGGGCTGGATCGTCTCCATCCCCGTGTTCTGTGACAGCGGCTTCGTCGTTCTGAACCCCATCCGCAAGGCTATGGCCCGCCGGACCGGTGCGTCGAGCGTCGCGATGTCCGTCGCACTGTCCATGGGCCTGTACATCAGCCACTGCTTCATCCCGCCCACACCCGGCCCCATCGCGGCTGCCGGTACGCTGGGCTGCGGCGATAATCTGCTGCTGGTCATGGGCCTCGGCGCTCTGTGCTCCATCCCGCCGCTGGTCGCGGGCTACTTCTTCGCAAAGTACATCGGCAAGAAGGTCAAGGCTGCCGACGACATCGTCGCGGACGGCGACGTCAAGACCTATGAGCAGCTCGTGGCCGAGTTCGGCAAGCTGCCGAGCGGCTGGCTCGCATTTGCGCCGATCGTCCTCCCCATCATCCTGATGGGCCTGGCCTCCGCGTTCTCCATGGCGGGCGTCAAGGCGGATTTCATCAGCTTCCTCGGCACGCCGATCATCGCCCTGGCTGTCGGCAGCATCATCGCCATCATCAGCCTCTTTGCCGCAAACAAGGGCAAGGACTTCTACAAGCTCACCGACGACACGCTGAAGACCGTCGGCCCCATCCTGTTCGTCACCGCTGCCGGCGGCGTGCTGGGCAAGGTCATCGCGTCTTCCGACATGGTCAACTTCATCAAGGCCAACGCGGAGATCTTCGAGAGCATCGGCATCTTCTTCCCGTTCCTGCTGGCCGCCATCCTCAAATCCGCGCAGGGCTCCTCTACCGTCGCCATCACCACCACGGCCGGTATCGTCGCGCCGCTGCTGCCGGTCCTGGGGCTGGATTCCCCGGCGCTGTCCTGCCTGACGGTCATCGCCATCGGCGCAGGCGCCATGACGGTGTCGCACGCGAACGACTCCTACTTCTGGGTCGTCACCAACTTCGGTGAGATGACCCCGCAGGACGGCTACAAGACGCAGACGCTCGGCACGCTCGTCATCGGCGTCGTGTCCATCATCGGCGTGTTTATCGTGTCCCTGTTCCTGCACTGATCGTTCTGATTCCCCGCAGGGGATGGGTTCGCCCATCCCCTGCTTTTTAACTTTTTTAACCTTGTGTTGAGGCAACCCTGCACAATTGCGTCCGCGCGCTTCGGCGGATCTTTTCCGCCAATCCTGCGGTTTGAAAAGCTTGAAATACATACAGTATTCCTGCGCTTTTCAAATCTTGGCTTGACGGAAAATCTCTCGCCGAATCTGCTTGCCGAATTGTGCAGGCTTGCCTTAACCCGCTTTTTAACCCTTTTCGTCCTTGCTTTTTCCCGGGATGCTTTTTATAATGGGGACAATTAATAGAATGCCCCCAAGCAAAGGAGGAACTATCATGCAAACTCTCAGACAAGACGCGCAGGCCATCATCGACAAGGCGCTGGCCGACGCGCTGCCGGATTCCGCCGTGCGCCGCGCGCTGGAGCAGTTTCAGAAGCCGGAGGGCCGGCTCGTCCTGATCGCTGCCGGCAAGGCCGCCTGGCAGATGGCCAAGGCTGCCTATGACGTGCTGGGCACGGCGATCACCGGCGGCGCAGTCATCACAAAATACGACCATGTCAAGGGCCCCATCGGTGCGCTGGAGCTGTTCGAGGCGGGCCACCCCGTGCCGGATGAGAATTCCTACCGCGCCACGAGCCGCGCACTGGAGCTCGTCAGCGGGCTGAGCGAGCGGGATACCGTGCTGTTCCTGCTCTCGGGCGGCGGCTCTGCTCTGTTTGAAAGCCCGCTGGTCCCCGCGGAGGAGATGGCGGACGTCACGAAGCAGCTGCTCGCCTGCGGCGCGGACATCGTGGAGATGAACACGCTGCGCAAGCGCCTCTCCGCGGTCAAGGGCGGCCGGTTCGCCGAGCGCTGCCTGCCCGCGAAGGTCTTTTCCATCGTGCTGTCCGACATTCTGGGCGATCCGCTGGATATGATCGCCTCCGGCCCGGCCTATCCCGATTCGTCGACCTGCGCACAGGCGCTGGAGGTGGTGCGAAAATACGGTCTGCGGCTCTCCGACCGCGCGCTGGAGCTTCTGGCGCAGGAGACGCCGAAGACGCTCACGAACGTCGAGACCCACATCACCGGCAGCGTCCGCCAGCTCTGCGCCTCCGCCGAGCAGACGGCCCGGGCGCTCGGCTACACACCCGTCATCCTGACAGCGAGCCTGCGCTGCACCGCGCGCGACGCGGGCAGCTTCCTGGCCTCCATCGCGCAGTGCCACCAGGACAGCAAAGCCTCGCTCGCCTACATCGCCGGTGGCGAGACCGTCGTCCACCTGACCGGCCACGGTCTTGGCGGCCGCAATCAGGAGATCGCGCTTTCCGCCGCGCAGGAGATCGCCGGTCTGCGCGATACCGCCGTCTTCTCCTTCGGCTCCGACGGCACCGACGGCCCGACCGACGCCGCGGGCGGCTACTGCGACGGCGATACCTGCGCGGCGCTGGCGGCAAAGGGCATTTCGATCCCCGACGTGCTGCAGGATAACGACGCCTACCACGCGCTGCAGGCCTGCGGCGGTCTGATCCTGACCGGCCCGACCGGCACCAACGTCAACGACCTGTCCGTCCTGCTGATCCGCAGATAATACAAAAACCGCTGCCCTCGGGCAGCGGTTTTTTGCAGCACCGGGCGCGGAAAAGCTTCCCGCGCCCGGTTTTTCGTTATTCCTCTGCAAACAGTGGGACGAAGCGGAATGTCCGGCAGTCGACCAGACCGCGGTTGGTCAGCCGCAGCTCCGGCAGGCAGGCCAGCGGGACCAGCGCCATCGTCATATACGGCGAGTTGATCACGCAGCCCATCTGCTTCCACGCCGCGTCGAGCTTCGCGACCAGCTCCGCCATCTCGCGCACGGGCAGATCGTTCATCAGGCCCGCGATGGGCAGCGGCACCACCGCCAGCACCTTGCCGTCCGCGACCGCGCACATGCCGCCGCCGCATTCGACCAGCGTGTTGGCCGCCAGCGCCATATCCGCGTCGTTCGTGCCCGCGACCAGCAGATTGTGCGCGTCGTGGGAGACGGTCTGCGCCATCGCGCCCTTCTTGAAGCCGAAGCCCTTGAGGAAGCCGACGCCCTTCGTGCCCGTCTCGTGGTGGCGCTCAAAGACGACCATCTTCATGACGTCCTGCCCGGCGTCCGGCTCGACAAAGCCGTCCTTGACCGGCAGGTCGAGCAGCCGCTCGTAGTTGCCCACGCGGTTCGGGATGATCTCGATCACGCGGGTTTTGACCGTCTTGCCGGCCCCGGCCGGTGCGGCGATGCGGAAGCTCTCAGCCGTGATCGGGTGGCCGACGTGCATCGTGTGGAAGACGTGCTCCGGGAAGTTGGCGGGCCCGATCTCCACGCACATCTGCCCGTTTTCCGCCACGACGTCGCCGTCGATCATCGTCCGGGTGATGCGGATGTCCTGCAGATCGTCAAAGAACACGATGTCCGCGCACTTGCCCGGCGTGATGCTGCCCATCTCGTGGTCCATGCGGAAGCAGGTCGCGACGTTGATCGTCACATACTGGATCGCCTTGATGGGGTCGAGTCCCTCCTTGACGGCGCAGCGGACGATGTGGTCCAGATGGCCCTCGTTGATGAGCGTGTCCGGGTGCGTGTCGTCGGAGATCAGGCAGGCGAAGCGGTCGTCGATCTTATTGTCCAGCACGGCCTTGATGATGACTGGCATATCGTGCCAGGCGCTGCCGTAGCGCATGAGCGCATACATGCCGTGGCGCATCTTCTCCAGCACGTCCTCGGCCCGGGTGGATTCATGACAGCAGCGGATGCCGGAGGCGATGTAGGCGTTCAGCGCCGCGCCGGTGTCGGGAATGGAGAGATGACCGGTGATGATGTTGTCGGACTTCAGCGTCTCGGCCAGCTCTGCGTGGATGTTTTCCTCCGCGCCGATCACGTTCGGGAAGCTCATCATCTCGCCAAGACCCATGATGCCGTCCCAGGTCATCATCTCGCGGATATCGTCCGCGCGGATCGCCGCGCCGGTATCCTCAAACCCGGCGACTGCCGGCACGCAGGAGGGCGCGTTCGACATGGCCTTGAGCGGGGAGCGCTTCGCGTCCTCGATCATGATCCGGACGCCGTCCTTGCCGCAGACGTTGCAGATCTCATGCGGGTCCATGAAAATGCCGGTCGTGCCGCAGGGGACGACCGCCTTCGCATATTCGCCCACGGAGATCATGGACGATTCCACGTGGATATGCCCGTCCATAAAGCCGGGCGCGATGTACTGGCCGCTCGCGTCGATGACCTTCGTCTCCGGCCCGATGCAGTGCGCCGCGTCGCCCACGAGCGCGATGCGGCCCTCGGCGATCGCGACGTCGATGCCCTCCTGGATCTCCGCCGTGCAGACGTTGACCAGACGGGCGTTTTTGATGACCGTCTCCGCCTTCTGTACGCCCATGGCGACCCGCGCCATCGTACGCGTCACCTCATACAATGGCTTCTTGCAGAATTTGTTCAGCATGCTGGTTCCTCCTTCATCTTTGCAGGTCCGTAAATCCGGCCGCTGCTCCTGTGCAGGGATCTGATACCCCTACAGTACCACAGTCCATCCCCGATTGCAACGCCCCGCCGGAAAAGCCGCCGCAGAACCTGCGCAGAAACTTCAGATAGAATGAAGAAACATTTTACGTGACAGCCGCGGCTGGTATGCTATAATGTTCCTGACACAAAAACCGACAGTTAGGAGAATGACAGTGAAAGCATGGAAAGTGATCGGCAGATGCCTGTTGGTGCTGCTGTGTGTGGTTTTGGTGATCGCGATCGTCGGCATTGCGCAGTTTTTCCACCGGTCGGATCCGAAAAACGTGAAGCGGTGCGACACGGACAACCCCTTCATCACCGGCGAAACGGCAATTTCGGCGCACCGCAGCGGCGCGGGCGATTATCCGGAGGAGACGCTGGCCGCGTTCCGCGGCTGCGTGGAAGATCCGGATTTTGCGGTGGATTATTTTGAATTTGACCTGCATATGACGGCGGACGACATTCTGGTGCTCTCGCACGACGCCACGCTGGACCGCGTGTCGGACGCAGCAGCGGTTTTCGGGGCGGAAAACGTGCTGGTGCATGACAAGACGCTGGCTGAGCTCAAGCAGCTGAACATGGCGGCGCAGTTTGTGACCGACGCGGGCGAGGCGCCGTATGCCGGCCTCCACGGCGAGGCCGTGCCGGACGAGCTGCGGATCCTGTCCCTCGACGAGGTGCTGGATTATCTGACCGCGGCCGGGGAATTCCGCTACATCATTGAGATCAAGGACGGCGGCGAGACCGGTCTGGCCGCGGCGGATCAGCTGTACGCGACGCTGCAGGCGCGGGATCTGGTCGACCGGGTCATCATCGGCAGCTTCCGCGACGAGGTCGCGGCCTACATCACGGCCAACTACCCCGATACCCACCGCAGCGCCAGCCCGGAGGAGGTCGTGCAGTTCTATTTTGCCGCCCTGACCGGCAAAAAGGATTTCACCTGCTCCTACGACGTGCTCCAGCTGCCCTTCGGCGACGCAAGAGAGAGCTATGGCCTGAATCTGGGAACGACGACCATCATCAACTTCGCCCATGCGCATGACCTTGCCATGCAGTACTGGACCGTAAATGACGAAGCCGACCTCGCCTACCTCGCCAGCGTCGGCGCCGACGCCCTGATCACCGACTACCCCGACCGCGCCGCAGCCGTCCTGCAGGGGATGGGGTAAACGCATACATAGAAAAGAACGCCATCCGGGCGGATGGCGTTCTTTTTATCGTTTCTGGGGAGCGTTACTTGTAGAAGCCCGGGTTCTGATAGCCGGCTCCGCTGGGCTCGCTTTCCAGCATGGTCAGGATGGCGTCGCGGCAGCCGCGGACCATGACGTCCTGCTCCTCGGGCGCGCGGCTGACCATCTGGTTGGTCGGGCTGGTATAGAACCAGAGTCCCTCGTCGGCGGCAAGCCCCACGCCGTCCTTGTCGGTGATGGCGCCCGGGTCCAGACCGAGCGTGTCCCGGATCTCGTCGCGGGAGTAGAAGACCCACTTCGCTTCGGGCATGGTGTTTTCCCACTTGCAGCTGCTGATGTCGCCGTTCTCCGACTTACCGGGGCTGTAGACCTCGATCGTGTAGGCGTGGATATTGTAGCGGCCGTATGCATAGTCGATCAGCTCGGCGGCGGTGGGGTAATCCTCGTTGGAGCTCATGCTGTAAAATCCGCGGCCGGTGTAGTCCTGGAAGGCCTGCGCCATTTGGGCGGCGGTCTGCTTCATGAACGGGATCTCGGCGTCGTCGGGGTTTTCCGCGTCGTAGGCGCGATAGCACCACGGGTAGAGGACGGACTGGATGCCGGTGTGCAGCGAGACGAGGGCGTCGATGTCGTGCGTGTACAAAAACCGCTGCAGCGCCTGGATCTCCGGCTCGGTGGCGGGGGCGGTGCCGGCGGTGGTCCAGTTCACGTTGCCGACCTGCTGGCCGTCCTTCGTCTCGATGTCATACCGGTTCCACTGGTAATCGAAGGTGCGGTTCATGTCGATCCCGCTGGTGCGCGGATCGTCGCCGAGCACGCCGTTTTCATCCCAGTCCGGGCTCTCCATGCCGAAGACGGGGAGATCCCGCGACGGCGTGTCGTCCGCCTTGCCGCGATAGAGCGTGGCGATGAAGCCGTCGCCGTCGATGTCCGTGTAAGGATCGCTGAAGGGGATGTTGTTGCCGTTTGCGTCCTGCGGGCGCAGGTTCGGGCGGGTGTTGATGACGAAGGACTGCTCATAGCCGTCCGGGTTGATGACCGGGATGACATAGATCGTGTAGGCGTCGAGCAGACCCTTGACATAGGCGTCACCAGAGCAGAGCGTCAGCCACCAGGCGGTGTACATGGCGGAGGAAGCGCTTTCGCGTTCGCCGCCGTGGATGTTGGCGAAGACGCCGATCCCTGTTTTCTCCTCGGCCGGGATCGCCTCGTTGGTGATCTCCAGGCACCAGAGATCACGCTCCTGCCAGGTGGTGCCGATGGAATAGAGGTCGGTGATGTCGGGATACTGTTCGGCCATTTGGGAGAGCTGCGCTTCCAGCTCTGCGAAGGTGTAGCGCGCGTTCCAGTCGATGTCCAGCCCCTCCGGGATCTCGCTGGGCGCGTCGGGGCGGGCATCGAGAGACAGCCGCTCCGCTTTTTTGCCGCCCGCCGCGCTGCAGGCGGCAAGACCAAATACGAGGATCAGGGAAAGACAGAGGCACAGGGCCCGTTTGGTGAGAGATTTCATGTTGGTTTCTCCTTTCTGTCCGGCTTGCAAGCGGAACGGTCCGCAGCGGCCGGGAAGCCTGAGAGCTTCCTGCATGTGCTGCTTTATTGAATTACCGATTTACCACGCTAATATACTACACGATTTCGCCCCATTCCGCAATCGGTAATTCCAATAAGATTCCACCGCATTTTCCGTAAACTGTTGTACAAGGGCAACAAGGACCAGGGAGACGAATTGGGGAGGAGCGAAAAGAACGCCCACCATCCGGCGGGATGATGGGCGTTTGTGTCAAGAGGACACATCTATGTATGCTTCCGCGCGCATCCGTCGCGCTGATTTTCCGTTTCTTCAGGATCGCCGTATTGCGGTTCCTCGGAATAGAAGACCCGCATGTCATCCAGGCGGAGGCACGCCAGTCGGCCGCGGAGGCCTGACCGCGGATCGCCTGTTTCGGGGAGCATGCAGCCGCAGTCGATCCCGATCCAGCCGGGCGCATCCCATACTGCCATGGGATCGTCGGACTGGAAATGGTGGGTCGGCGTGTGACCGAAGATGACGGTCTGGCCCTCCAGAACCGGAAATTTCTCAAATCGCATCCAGACTGCGAAATCACGCGCACTTTTGTATTTCCAGTCGTAGCTTTCGTATAAGTCCACGGGGGCCGCGTGCGTCAGGAGGTATTGCCTGCCGTTTACCGTCAGCTCCGCGTTGACTGGCAGCTTGTCCAGGTATTCGAAGATCTCCTGCCGAACAGTCTTCTTTATACGCTTCAGATGGTCGTGCGTGACCTGGCCGCCATTCCGATACCAGAGAGCCTGTTTGCGTTCATAGTAGGATCCCGGGCAGTCCTCATCCGCTGGGGGAGGGTAATAAAGCACGTTCATCATCATCAGTTCGTGGTTGCCCAGAAGCATGTTGGCATTTGGCATCGCCATGATCCGGCGGAGGATCCCGATGCCGTCCGGATTTCGGTCGATCACGTCGCCGAGGACATAGAGCGTGTCCTCAGCCCGCAGGCCGATCTGCCTCATGACGGAATCAAACCGCCGCTTCTGCCCATGGATATCAGACATGACATAAATCATGGTGTCTCGCCTCCTTCTTCGCAGCACAAATAAATTACCACACTTTCGGGAGAATAGCGATCAAAAAATCGTGACCGGCAGGGGGCGCTGCGGGAGCCGGATGCCAAAAAGAAAAGCCATCCGTTTGGATGGCTTTTCTTTTTGACAAGCAGCACTCTTTTAGATCCCCCGACTTAAAATCTCTTGAAATCTCGAGGGTTTTCGTTTTCTCGAAAACCAAAGCCGGCTGATTTCGGAAGTTTGAGTCAAACCCAAATAGATACTTGTCTCTTGTTAATTATTATTTTGACGTGTGCCAGAAGATTTATTCTCCATAAGCCCAGCAATCTTCTCTCTTAATTCGCTTTCGCTCATAACCTCTCCCACTCGGTACGCTGCGCGTCACGGGCGATATCCCGTACCAGCTTCCGCGCCGTTTGCTGTGAAATTCCTTCTGCGCCCGTTTGCTCTGCTTCTTCAGCGGTGCTGTATTTGTCATACTTCATCTCCCCAATTTTACATTTGAATTACAAAGTGCGGTTTTGTCTTGCGTCCGGCTGCTGTCTCTGATATTTTGTAATATCACGATCTTAAAGGAGGCAAGCAAAATGGACTTGAAGACCTACCCTGTGATTGATCCTGTCGCCACGGGAAACAACATCCGCCGTCTGCGCATGGAGCGCGGCTTGACCGTCCGGGAGCTGCAAAGCTACTTTGGCTTTGAAGAACCACGCGCGATCTACAAGTGGCAGAAGGGCGAGAGCCTGCCAACGGTGGACAATCTCTACGCGCTCGGAGCGCTCTTTGAGGTTCCGATGAATCAGATCCTGGTTCCTGTTATAAAACTGCATATCGTCAGTGAGCAGCAGGCTGAGCCCTGCTGCTCAAATTTGTTTTTCCCCGGCTATTTTGAATACGGCAAGCGTCCGATGCAGCTTCCACCATTTGCTCCGTTCGCGCGGCTTACTGCGTGACAAGTCACACATTCAGCTTGGCGCACGGAAAGATCCGAATTTGATCGTGATTGATCTCGTAATCAGCGAGTAGGCTTGCTTGCCTTACATATGGAGATGTCAGTTTGGATGCAGGAAAGCGTGTGATATAGAAAAAACGGTTTTTACGTAAGAGCGTCTGGTGAGGATGGAGAAGCAGAACGCTTCTTTTTTCATTCCATAGAAGCTCGTAGGGAGAGCCAAACCAGAATATCTTTCTAAAAGCGTGCAGCGTTATCGTTCATCTGCACCTGAACCGGTATCCGCGTTTTCCTGGCTTGCCGCATCCAGAATAGCCGGGCTGTGCCGGGGTGTTATGCCCCGGCGGTTTCTGTATAGGCCTCGAATGCTTCGGCAAAGCTGGCGTTCACATCAAAGGGCGGCGCATAGTCCACCTTCGACGTGACAAGGCACAGGTCGATTCTGGCGGAAGTCTCATCCGCCTGCTGATTGAGCTTGCCGAGTGCAGCACAGATGACCTTGCGGTCGTAGTTGATCGTCGTCACCCGCCGCACATCGCAGCGGTAGGAGATTTGATTGCCCTCAGCGTTGAACCGGTAGCCGGTGCCGCCGTTGGAAATCGTCTGCTCGGAGCTGCGCAGATCATTCATCCGTTTGAACGTGCGGGCAATGCTCTGACGCGTTGCGTTGAGGCTGACCGCGCTGTCCATATCGATGTCCAGCTCCGACTTTGCCTTGCGGATGGCAGCGAACAGCTTGCCTTTCTCGTCCAGCAGATACAGGAGGAAGCGGGCAATGTCCGTGATTTGCTCGTAATACTCCGTTTCCGGCACGGCAAGAACGGTTTCATCCTCCGCTTCCGCCATGACCTTATGGCGCAGATAGGTATTTTCAACCCGCGTGACATTGGAATCGCAGTCGAGAATGCTCTGCGCGTCGTCCAGGAAAGACTGGAGCTTATTTTGATAGCGGAATGCTTCTTTCAGATTCATATTTCTTCACCTCTGGTTTGAAAATTTGTTTCTGTCCGTATTTTAGCTGCTGAGAACCAGAAAGTCATGGAACTCATAGTTCACCCTGTTCGGCTGACTCGCAATTCAATTTTGCCTTTGAAATCATTTTCGCTGCTCTCACGTCTTTTCTAGTCAACAGCAGTTTCGTTGACCAGCTCTAACATCCGTTTGCTCCGTGTGTCGCTGGCGTGGAAAATCTGTAGTGTTATCCGATAACGTGTTTTACTTGAAATTATCCGCGAATTGGGTATAATGGAAATAGAATTGAGGAAGGAGTTTGTGCCATGCTGGATATTCAGAAAATCAAAGACGGCGTGCGGCTTGCCGCGCAGGAATACCCGATAAAAAAAGCGGAACTGTTTGGTTCATATGCCAACGGCACGAACCGTCCGGACAGCGATGTGGATCTCTTGTTAGAGTTCAAATCGCCACGCATTTCTCTGCTCACACTGAGTGCGATCAAGTATCGATTGGAAGACATTCTGAAAACGGATGTTGATGTCATCCACGGTCCATTGACCCCGGACAGCATGATCGTGATCGACAGAAAGGTGCCGCTGTATGAATCGTAGAGATGAGATCATCCTCCGAAAAGTTTTGAGCGAGCTGGACGTTGCGCGTATCATGCTGAACGGCAGCAGTTTGCAGAATTTTCTCTATAACGAGATGCTCAAGCGTGCGGTCTGCATGACGGTAATCAACGTCGGTGAGCTGGTAAAGAATCTGACCGAGGAATGTCGGCTGTCACATCCGGACGTGGCGTGGAAAGAAATCGCCGGGTTCCGGGATATTGCTGCACACAAGTATCAGACACTGCGCATGGAAGACGTTTACGAAACGGCCGTGACGGACTTCCCGGATTTGCAGCAAAAGATCGCCAAGATTTTAGCTGAATAAGCCCTAACCTCCATCCCGTTTTGTGGATGGAGGTTTTTTCATCCAAGCCCTACACGTTTCTGGATGATACCGTCAGATATTTAAGGAGATACGATCATGCCAAAAGAATACACACTTTCCTTCAAAAGGGAAGCCATCCACCGATATGAACAGGGGACCAATTTGAACGCACTCAGCCAGGAATTTCACATTGCGCTCAGTACCCTTTACCATTGGCGCAAAGAATACTGCTCTATCGGCCAACCACACCTACACGCCGAAGGAATTTGACGCGCTTGTGAAAAAGCCTTGATTTCTCAAGGCTTTCAGAAACGAAGAACTCCACTTTTCGACAAAATTATTCGAAAAGCGGAGTTTGTGCATAACTTCGGGCTCACGCACGGTATCGAGAAACGGCGATTGTTCAGTTTTCTGTAATAACTGTTGGCATGGGTGGGTGCGCTTGGTATAATAAAATTGATAAAACCAGTAACTGGGGAGGCAGTTATGGAATACTATGCGAAATCCGAGAATCCGCAAGGGCATCAGGAGACGGTGAAGGAGCATTTACAAAAGGTTGCTGCGCTTGCGCGGGAATATGGAGAAGTGCTCGGGCTGGAAGAACCTGCCGAACTGGAGGGACAGATACATGATTTCGGGAAATATACCGAGTCGTTTCAAGATGTTCTAAAAGGCACGCGGACGGGCGTCGATCACGCCATAGGCGGCGCCTGCTTTCTGGAATGCTGCTACAGGGGAAAGCCCGGCAGCCACCCTGTAATAGAAGCAGTCAATGGGCACCACGCTGGTCTCGTGGCCTACGATATGATAAAGGCAGAACTGCACGCGATTGCGGGTGAACGCAGACAAGCTCATGGAAACGCTGGGAAATTGCCGTCGATTGAAAATATAGTACAGCTAAAAGAAGCGAACGCCGCATTTCGAAAGGATTTTCCTGATTTCAAACCTCCAAAGCTTCCGATAGCGCCTACCCCCGAATTGGAATCCATGCTGTATACCAGACTGCTGTTTTCCTGTCTGGTGGACGCGGACTACACTGCTTCCGCCATGAATGATGATGACGCGTACCTTGCACATGCGGAAGACAGCTGCTTTGACCCGCTGATACTTCTGGAAAAGCTGTATGCCTATTGCAGAGACATCCGGCAAGCCTCCACCGCGGACAAAACCCTGAATCGATACCGGGATCAGGTTTTTGAACAGTGCGGGAACATGGGCGATGCGCGGGAGGGATTGTATACGCTGACGGCACCCACCGGAACCGGAAAAACGCTGGCGCTGCTGCACTTTGCGCTGCGGCATTGCCTGAAGCATGGGAAAAAGCGGATCATCATTGTCCTCCCGTTTCTGACATTGGCTGAACAGAATGCTGATACGTATTCTAAAATCATTCCAAACGTGCTGGTCGACCATAGTCAAAGCGATTTACCGGAGGAAGCCCGGGAGCTGGCCACCAGATGGAGCGCCCCTGTCATCATCACCACGTCTGTCCGTTTTTTTGAAGCTCTGTTTTCCGACCGCCTGACCGTCTGCCGAAAGCTCCACAACATTGCGGGCAGCGTTGTGGTCTTTGACGAAGCCCAGAGCCTGCCCGCGAATCTGGCTTCCACCACGCTCCGCGCAGTGAACGAGCTTTGCAGCCGCTACCACACCACTATGGTATTCTCCACAGCAACACAGCCAGACTTTGATGCGCGAAAGGATCTGAATTGGGCGCCCAGAGAGATCCTTCCGGAGCACAAGGAATTATTCGAAGCCCTGAAGCGAGTGGGTGTGGAATGGCAGATTGGGAATGAAACGCCCCCCGAAGTTATCGCGGAGGAAATGGCCGGCTGTGCGCGGGTCTGCACCATCGTCAATCTGCGCCGGCACGCCCGGCAGATTACGGCCGCGCTGACACGGCGTTGTCCTGAGGATACAGTTTTCTTTCTTACCACGGATCTGTGCCCTGCGCACCGAAGCCGGCAGATCGAGATTATCCGTCAGCGGCTGAAGCAGAAGCTGCCCTGCCGGGTCGTGGCGACCCAGTGCATCGAGGCTGGGGTAGACCTTGATTTTGAAACGCTGTACCGCGCGCTGGCTCCGCTGGATTCCATCATTCAGGCTGCCGGACGCTGCAACCGCAACGGCTGCGATTCGATGGGGCGCGTGATCGTATTTCGCCCGGAGGACAGCCGCATGCCGTATCCTGACGACTGGTACAACAATGCTGCGGTCACAGTACAGGAAATGCATCTGCCATTTTCCATCCATGACCCGGAGAACATCCGGGAATACTACCGGCGGCTGTTTGATGGCACGACCGATAAACCAGATCTGACAAGAGCGATCAATGCCCGATCTTACGCAGAAACGGCGGCGCAATACAAGCTGATCTCCAACGCCGGAGTGCAGGTCATTGTCCCATACGCCGGCGAGAAACAGTTATATAAACAGATCGCGAAGCAGCTGCGAAGGCAGGGCATCACCGGCGCGTTGCTGAAGCAGGCGGTGCCGATTACCCTGACCTGTTTTGCAAAAGAACTGGACATGTATGCCGAGCAGATCCCTTTTGCCCGCCGAGGTGGAGCGTCATTTGCCGAACAGATCTCAGACAGCAATGTCTATCTGCTGCTCCCGCAGTATGAGGCCCTGTATTCTGAGCAGTTGGGCCTGCATTTTCCGCAGGAAGAGCGATTTGATTCTATATTTTGAAAAACAGCACACTGGTTGTCCGGGTTATTGGACACCTGGTGTGCTATTCTGTTTTTCGTGGATACTTGACAAATTGACTGGTATAATCCACACTTGATTTTGCAAGATATTGCATTATTCTAACAGGAAGATGCAATGGAGGTTCTATTCGCAAACCGAATCGGGACGAACAAATTACGGAGGTGAAGCGTATTTGAAAGAAATCACAATCGAGGTTTGGGGCGATTTTGCTGCATTCAATGCTCCGTATGCCAAAGTTGAACGGTTGACCTACCCATTCCCAACCCCATCTGCCGCCAGAGGGATTCTATCGGCAATTTATATGAAACCGAAGGAGTTCCGCTGGCAGATCAACCGCATTGAGGTATTGAACCCCATCCGCTATATCAGCTTCAAGCGCAACGAGATCAAATATACTGTCAGCTCGGAGCAGATCTCCACCGAGGAGGAACGAACGCAGCGGCAGACAACGGCACTGCAGGATGTCCGCTATCGGATCGCGGCGTCTATCATTCCACGTACGGCTTTTGCAGGAAAAGAGATCCAGCTGTATGAGCAGGCGCTGCGGCGCATCAGGAACGGAAAGTGTTTTCACCAGCCAGAACTTGGAATGCGCGAATTTGTCTGTTATTTTGAAGAGAGCGACGGGATGCGTCAGCCTATCCAGCAGTCGATGGATGCGGGGCTGATGGTCTATGACCTGTTTGCGCCGGATGATGTGGAGGTCACAAAAAAGACGAAGATCAAAATGTCTCTGTTCCACGCAGTCATGGAAAATGGCGTTATTCTGATCCCGCCCTATGACAGTCCGGAGGTTCTGAAGGGGGAAAGCCTATGCTGAAAGCACTATATGACTATGGGGTGCGCCACCAGTTGGCTTTGCCTCCGGGATTTACGGGGAAAACCGTGAAAGCATATGTTTCTCTCTCTGAAAACGACGACCGCGTCAGCATCTATCTGGGTGAAGATGAGCTCGTTCCCTGTCCGGATATCGGCAGTCTGGCCAATGGCAAGGATAAGAGCAATGTTCTTGCGGAGAAGCGGTCTGTTGTCATTCCCGAGGAGCCCGGAAGCAAAAGCACATTCTTTCTGGAAGCACTTCGCAGCGCAGCAGAGAAAGAATCGCTGCTGAAGGTCTGCGTCCATGCACTGGAAACGCCTGAAATTGTGGCGGCGGTTCGCGCAGAGCTGGATCGGGCCAAAATCAAACCGGGAGACCGGATCTCGTTCCGGGTCAACGGTCAGTCCATCCTGCAATCGGAAAAGATCCGCGCATGGTGGCAGGTCTACCGAAAGCAGTTTTCTGCGGCGGACAAACGCCTATCTGCACTGTGCCTGATCACCGGAGAACCGACGATCCCCATGACGACCACCACCCCGATACAGGGCCTGCGAGTCGTCGGCGGACACGGCAGAGGGGACGCGCTGATCTGCTTTGACAAGACGGCGTTCTGCTCCTATAACCAGAAAAAAGCAGTCAACGCGCCTGTTTCGGAAGAGGCTTTCGGCGTCGTGAAGGCCGCGATGGATGATCTTTTGAAGGATGCGCCAATTCTTGCAGGAATGAAATTTGTCCACTGGTTTGACCGCGAGGTTCCGCAGGAGGACGATCCGCTTTATGCCGTGGACTTTGGTTATGATCTGCCGGAGGACGAAACGGACGAGGAAACAGAACCGGAAGTCTCCGTCAATGTGCTGACAGCACGAAATCAGGCAAACCGGATTCCGGAAAGCGTCTATTCCGGGCAGCCCGTTCCCGATTTGGGCAACGTATCCTACTATATTCTTCTGCTGTCCGGTGCAAACAGCCGCGTCATGATCCGCAGATATGACCGGGGCAGTTACACCGATCTACGCCGGAATCTGGCGCAATGGTATGACGATCTGGCGCTGACCAATCAGGGCGGCACCGGAACCATCAGATCTGTGAAGCTGAGTGCGCGCCTGCTTCGTCTTTTAAAATTCCAGAAAAGCGACAGCCGGCCGTTTGAACGGCTGTCAAAGGAGCTGGCTGGGATCACCCCAGCGGTTGTGCAGGCGATCCTGTCCGGCGGGTACCTGCCGGATGCCATTGCGGCAAAAGCACTGGCCTATATTCGCTCGGAACTGCTGTTAAACGACGACAGCAGCACACAAAGTGCCCTGCCAAACAGTCTGGCCTGCCAATGGCTGAAGGTCTGGCTGCTTCGGAAAAATCGAATCTATCATCAGGAGGGACAAATCTTGGAGGAATACGATCTGAACCTTCGCAATGCCGCCTATCACTGCGGTGGGTTGATGGCCGTTTATGCGGCGATCCAGAGAACGGCCATGCCGGGTGTCAATACCGGTATTGTGGAGCGCTACTATGCTTCTGCTATCCAGATGCCTGCTCTGGTCATCGGCCAGCTCAGCAGCCGTTCGAATCACCATCTGGAAAAGATCAAAAACGGATGGCTTGCCGATCAATACCGCGAGAAGCTGCAGGAAATTTCTGTCGCGCTGGGAACGTCCATTCCCGCTACCTTGAATCTGGAGCAGCAGTCCTACTTTGCGCTGGGCTACTATCAGATGGGCGCAAGGCTTAATCAGGAGAGAAACAGGAATATTGCCGCTGCCAGAGAAAGGGCCGGTGCGGCAGAAGAGTAAGAGGAGAGGGATCTTATGGCAATTCAGAACCGATACGAATTCATGTACTATGTCGCATGCACGAATGCAAACCCAAACGGCGATCCCGACATGGGCAATATGCCCCGGATCGATCCGCAGACCATGCAGGGCTTTATCACCGACGGCGCGACCAAGCGCCGTATCCGAAATTATGTGGAGCTGGCCCACCGGGGCGAACCCGGCATGAATATCATCGTCCAGCAGGCAACCAACATCAACCGCCATATCGCGGAAGCCAAGCGGGCGGCCGGTGTCGAAGAATGCGCAAAGGCGAAGGAAGCCGTTTACGCAGGCAGAAAGAAGGCATGTGAGCTGTTCTACGATGTCCGCACCTTCGGCGCAGTCATGTCCACAGGCCCCAACGCGGGGCAGGTGCGCGGCCCTGTGCAGATCACCTATGGAAAAAGTCTGGATGCTGTCCTTCCGTTGGACATTTCCATCACCCGTATGGCGGTTGCCGACAAAGTAAAGAATGGTGCTACAGTAGAGGACTACGCGGCATGGGAGCAGGAGCAGTCGGAGGACAAGCTCCACACGATGGGCCGCAAGCAGATCATCCCGTTCGGCCTGTACGAGGTTCGTGGCTTCGTCAGCGCCAACCTCGCGGAAGAGACCGGGTTTGATGACGAGGATTTGAACGTCCTGTTTGAGGCTATCCTGAACATGTACGAGCATGACCACTCCGCCAGTAAGGGCGAAATGGCCGTCGTCTCTCCGCTGATTATTTTCAAGCATGTCGGAACGGATACCGACGCCGTGCAGCGGACGCGTCAGGCCAAGCTGGGCTGCGCCCCTGCCCACAAGCTCTTTGATCTGGTCAAGGTCTCCAAAAAGGCTTCCATCTCCTATCCCCGAAGCTATCGTGACTATGATGCATCTGTCTCTCTGGACAAGGTTCCCAAGGGCGTGCAGATCGGCTTCAAGCCCAGCGCCTTTGAACCGGTAGTCTGGGACGCGCTTCCCGCAGATGAAGACTGGTTCCACCAGCAAGAAAGGGCACCGAAAGGTTCTTGAGTAGGGGCGTGAGTAGAAATACGTTGTCCAGCGCGATTTTGCCATCCGCTGCGCGTCGCCCCTCCCCCAGGGGCGTGAGTAGAAATATTACCCGGTACAGCTCGGTGTCCTTGGGAAAACGTTGCCCCTCACGCGGGGTGTGAGTAGAAATGCTGCATTAATGTTGGTGACAGCCTCGCTTGCGCGTCGCCCCCTCGCAGGGGCGTGAGTAGAAATACCAATACGGCAATTGCATCCGTTCTGTTCATCATATCGCCCCTCTCACAGGGTCGTGAGTAGAAATGCGGGCTGCTGGCTGTTCAAAATCCAAGTATGCGTGTCGCCCCTCTCGTAAGGACGTGAGTAGAAATCTCTTTATCATCGTGTGGGACGCGGTCTAATTCGAGTCGCCCTTCATACAGGAGACGTGAGTAAAAAAGGAAAGGACACGACGCAAGGCTGTGTCCTTTCCTTTTGTTTCTGCCTTTACGTGGACAGCTTGTCATCTGATCCTGGGCATCCTCCACAGACGGCAGTTGCTTTTCCGGATCCGAGTTCCAGCAGGCACGCCACGTTCTTTGTGGGTATCTTCTTGTATTGCGCGGTCAAATCTTCAAATACTCCATCATACTCCTCTGCAGCCGGTTGTGGATCTGCGCCAGTTCCTCTTTTTCGCAGCAGAAGAGAACCGGGATCTCCTCCAGCGTATAGCCGCTGCTGAGCGTACCCGCCAGCCATTTTTCATCCTCGGGCAGCCGCTGCATATAATCCCGCAGGCAGACATACGAGCGAAAATCTGCGTGCTTCGCACGAAAAACACTCAGCAGCGGGACCTTGCTCTCTGGGCTAAGCGGCTGATCTACTGATGGCGTGTAGTATCTCGAGGTCTCCTGCAGCTGAAAGGCACGCAACTCTGTCTGGATCTCCAGATAAGCGCGTGCCCAGCCTCCGACGCCTGCCCATAGGAACTGCGCCGGATATTTCTGATATGTATGCAGGAACGTACACCAGCCGATGGAACGTGCATCATCCTCAAGTCTTTCCGGCAGGAAGAGATCCCGGACGATGGTCTGGATCATCTGATCGATCAGGCTTATTTCTCTGCAGGAAAACCGCCGCTTCATTGCTTTCTCCTTCCGGCTGCTTTTTTCACGCTTTGCCGGATCGCAACAACATCAGGCTCCGGCAGATCGCTGCAGCAGCCGACCCAGGCATTCTCAGGCTCATACCATTCCATTTCATAGACGGCAGGCAGCTGTATTTCTCTGTCTTGCAATAGCTGCAGCAGTCTTTCGTGCCGCATACTGCTTCCATCCATATGGAAGTGAATATTCGGTGTCCGTTCCGGATAGAGCGCGATGCAACGTCCGTCCGGGCTGATCCTGGCGCAGTAATCGCGCTGCTGCTCCGCTGCGTGCTTTCTCAGCTCTCCGTAAAGCGAGACCCGGCCGTCTTCGAGAATCTTGACGCGCGGCCGGTTTCGGACCGTACAGGTCGTCGGAAAATCCAGAAACGTACAAAAATCGATGCCGCGCAAGTGTTCAAAAAAGTCCATATCTGCCTCCTTTATCGTTTGTCAAATCAACTGTATCTCCATCATAGAGGGACCGGACGCAAAATACAATTGACAAGTTATATCAATTTTCTCCTGAAATCCATGCTGTTTCCAAATATATTGTCGTCTGGAAGTTCGGTATAATAAAAAAATGCAGGCTATTCGGACATCAAAACGGACACCCTGCCTTTCGTAAAATGGACAAAAAGGCAGGGTGTCCGACTGTTTTCAAGCGTTGGGAGAAAAACCAAAATGCAAACCAATAAAATGCTTGCATTTTGGAGAGGAGGAGCGATGGAACAGGTGAGAGATGGCTTTATCAAAAATAAACTTGCAATCCAGCAAAGCGATTGCAAGTTTAAACGAAGAAAGACCTTT
>OMFP01000245.1_pt1 | contig 25788 bp, 26 predicted proteins | sample 1674221 | NCBI WGS metagenome assembly OMFP01 (sample SAMEA103958152, study PRJEB25191) | human gut metagenome | biome: human-associated habitat [ENVO:00009003]; feature: intestine environment [ENVO:2100002]; material: feces | place: Germany | collected 2013/2015
TGAATCTTTATCTCAAAGTTATCATTATAGAAACTTTCTGTCCCCTCTACCTGTAAGTGGCTCAGTAAGGATTTTGTATATACGTGGCTCAGTAAGGAAATTGTCTGAACATTCTAACCATGTCTAATTGCATAGTAAGCATTCAAAATGTTGCAATCTTTGAAGGATTTTTGTGATTTCTTCTGGTTTAAGAACTTATCCTCTATGGATAATTCATCCTTGTACAATATACCATAATCCGGGTCTAACCACTTCTCTAATTGCTCTTCAATAAGCTCATCCAAGCCTTGTTGCTCGGACATACTGAGCATATCCAAGAAGTAAGACACAGCACCCTCAACAGCATCCAGCCTATCATCATGCGCCAGTGCACCTCTCTCACGAGAAAGTCGGGTCATCTGATAGAACAGACTGTATTGTGGGTCTTGCTCGTACACTTTGTAGTCATTTTCAATAACCTGCTGGTGCACAATCAACTTATGACGCATCATTACCGGCTCAAGAGTGTCGATAATACGTGCTTCTTTCTGCGTCATAGCAGTCTTGCCATCCTCAATAGCACAGGTGGGATGTATCTTATTCAAGAAAGGTTTAAGCAACTGAGCAAACATACCGCCACCAAAGTTCGGCTCAACTACAATCGTATTGACACCGAAGGCTTTAGCACGTGTAGCAATAGCTCTTAGTACATTATCAGCATAACCTTCACCTTTGAAGCCATCTACGTCCAGCAGGAACAAATAGCCATTAAGAAAAGCGACAATAGCATAGGCAGTTTCGTCCTTCATTAGCCTATGCGCTCAGCTTTCCAGCCATTAGAGTGTTTTCTAAGACCTTTTGCTACTTTACGAAGATTTTGTGGGTTTAAATCATGTTCACGGCAGAATACAGTAAAGACTTCGGGAGTATATATAGTACCATCTGGAGCAGTTAATCTGTATTTTTCACCTTTTCCATAGTTATGGGGGATGTGTCCTTTAGCAAACTTTGTAGGTTGGCAGTCAGCACATACAGTACCACTCTTTCTTTTAGGTAATGGCTTGCCACAAACAGGACAAAAGACAGTTGCTCTATCTCCACCAGCTCTAACATTCCATCCTAAATTCATTTTTGGTCTTAATTTATACTCCATTTCCAATGCTTCATCTTTAGAGAGCATTGCAAGTTGGTCAATTTCAATATTTTCCCTACCTTTAGCACGTAAAATAGTGCCGACAGGTCTTTTACTACAAAAATGCTGCCCTAAACGATAAGCAAGGCTATGTCTGGTGATACCAACATAACCATCATTAATATTTGTATTGCCTTTTTCGTGGATATGATAAACCTTATACAATCTTGTTTTTTCTTTATACATATAATAATTTCCTTTCTTTTTAAGTGTTGCGGTGTTTCGTTAGGACACCTCTCTATGTCACCATAGAGGTCAGACTATATCTTCTTTAGAGCCTTGTTTCCACCGAACTATTACGGCGTACTGATAGTCTTTGAACCTTCTCATTAAGAGCTTGGCTGCTGATTGTCTTACTTTGTAAGAGTTTCCAGCAATTAAAGGCTTGTTTTTAGGACGAGGCAAGGACAATTTACCACGTCCGCTTGGGTCAATAAACATAACAACAGTCTGATACTTAGCAGTTTCCTCGGAGCGTCCTAAGGGTGCATAGAAGTAATCACCTTTAAGAGCTACACACGGAAGGTCTGTATGCCTTTGTGCGTTGCCATTTGCCCAAGACCACGTAAGAGAACTCTCCTTAATATCCAAGTTAGTTACAATCAAGTCAGCTACTTTCAGTGGATACTTCTCAGCATCACTAAGGTTTGTATTAAGTAAGAACTGCAAAGCAAAGCCAGCCTTACCATAGGACAACCTACGCTTATCAATTTCCTCTTCATTGAAGCGCAGAGGGTCAGTAGGATAGCCAGCATAGGCTTTAGGGTTGTTATCGTACTTATCAGCAATAACCTTAGCTAATTTGTCACCATAGAAGTTACGGATTGTATCATCTTCTGGGTATTGTACCGGGTAGATAACACAGGCATAACCACGATTTTGTAACTCATTATACAAGGACATTTCATTTTGGGGAGTACCAAGGTAAATAATTTGTCCATTAGGTTTAATGATAGAATCAAATTCACGTACTGCTTCACTTAATTTATCCCTTTGAACCTGTGTACCACTGTTCGTAGGAATTTCAACCATTTTGTATTAAGGTAGGCTCGTAAGACCTGCCCCATCTACGAAAAGAGCCTTCTCGCACATTTTCTTCATGTTAGAACTCCTTTCATATTTGCTCATAGTCGCCTATGAGATTAGACTATATCTTCTACCATAAGGTAGGCTGCCGTTTCGAGGGACTTCCCTCTACTCTCTTTCGAGATAGTCGTTACACGTTCCTTTAAAAGGCTTCGCTCGGTATTGTCCACGTGGGAGTTTCACCGAATTAGACAGCTTTATAGACAACATTAAAATTTATCGTCTGCGATTAATACATCAGCACGAGAACCAGTAATCTGTCCATAGATACCTACGGACTTAACACTCGGGGAAATATCGGGAGCAGCAGGAGCTACATCGAAGATATTCTGTGTATCTCTCTGCCCCTTCTTGGGTTTCAAATGTGCCAAAAAGTCAAGAGTAAAAATAATTTTCTTAATGAAGATAGCGTTAGCGTCGGCTCTGTCTTTACCAGCAGATACAATCAACACTTTCTTTTGAGGGTCACGCCAGATAACCCATACCGCATAAGCACACGTGATGAAGGACTTAGCAACACCACGGAAACCTTCAAGAATGAAGCGGTCATTCGGTGGATTTTGCAGAGTATTAGCTATATCAACTTGTATCGGTGTAGGATTAGGCAAGCCAATCTCACGCCATACCATGAACAGAAATACTCGGAAATCGTCCTTCGCACGTTGTACTTGTTCATCACTCCAGTGTATCATTATTGAAAGATTACACTGTCACTTTCTTCATCAAAATCTGGAATATCAACAGTAGTAGCCTTCTGAATCTGCTGGACACCGGGAGTTTCCGGAGTGGTAACTAATTTGTTATCCTTCAAGAAACTGCGGACACGAGCAAGAATAGAAGGGTCAGTACGTAATTCCGGGTCTTGAAGAGCCAGAAGTAAAGATTGTACTTCCAGCTCAGCAATTTTATCAACAAGTTCTTCTTTTACTTTTACCATCTTGCAGCATATCCCCTTACATCTACATGCACACCCCAATCGTACATGCCAATACCATCAGCACCGGCAGCTTCGGCAGCATCATACAAGCGTTGTAAAGATACACCATAAGGTTTCTGTACGTCAGCAGCAGTGCCATATACATGTTGGGAGTTCCATACGCCACCTACCTCGGCATTATGGGTAGGACAGCGGTAGCCACAGGAGAGTTCCAAGGGTACACCCAAGATACCTCTCATGCGCTCTAAGACTTGGACTAGGCGAGGGTTAATTCCTGCGCCATTATCCATGCCACCACAACCACAGCGACAAGCGAACTCGCTGGAATCAAAGTGTTCAGATAATTTCATAATTTGTATCATTCTCCTTTCGTAGTAGACACATAGGTTTTATAGATAGTACATGCAATCTGCACAAGAATGTATGCAATAGTCATTACATATACCATGTCAGAAAGTGGTACACCGAGAACGGATAACGTAGAAACACCAATAGGGGGTGTATTCTTTAAAATCTCTTCATTTAAGTTATCGTTATTCATTCAGCACCACCTTTTCCACTTCTTCTTTAGTAGTAGCATTGAGAACCTTTTCTCTGGCAACACGATAAGCCTTATGAAGTGCAATGCTACGCTTAGCCACTTCAATTAGCACGCTGCGCAGGTCTACGCCAGTCACAGTAACTTCTTTGTTATCAGCGGTAGTCCACGAGAGAGAGCCGGTGTCACCAAGAGCAGCAATCGCAACATTAATGCGGTCACGTGCTTTTTCATCGTAATCAAAAGAGTAACCTTGGTAGATGATAGGCTCAACCTCTGCTTTATCACGTTGCATCTTTAAAATTTCGATTCTGCGATTTTTAAAATACTCAATCGGTTCTTCCTCGTGTGTCACTTCGACACCCAACTTGCAAAGGGTTTCTTCGGAGATGGAGAGAGGAATAAAGAAACCTTCCTGCCCTAAGGCTTCGGATAAAGGACAGATATGAGTATATGTTTTGTCTTTGTATTTATATTTTGTTTGCATTTTGTTCCTCCTTGCTTAATAATCTTCAACTGTGGGTGTCATGTCATTTATTGCTTTACCCCATGAAAAAGTCACACCAGATGTATCCCAACAGCTAAAAAGCAATGTATAAGTTTTGTTAGATGTTACACCTACAACTTCGTCAATATCAAAATGGTATTCAATATCACCCTCGCTATTAGTTTCAGACTCACCTTTGCCCCAAAATTTTTTTGTTATTGTATTACTTATGCTGGCAATGATGTATTCATCTGGGCTGCCCTCGTAATCATCCATAGTTGCCTCTACTTTGATTCTTTTAATACCTGGTGGGACAGTAAAAGCTATTGTTTTACTATCTGTTTCATTATAAGCCCAAAACTTGCTGCCATCTACAACCTTTACTTCACCTTTTCCCATCATCATCATTCTATTAAGTCCCATTATGCACCACCTTCTAACTTACTCGCTTGTACAATACTCGTAACATTACCGCTGGCATCTTTCAGCATCAAAATGTTTAACAACAGACCTGCACTTGTAATAGCTATATCAGACGCATAACCTATGTATTTAAGTGTTCCTGCATTAGTAATAGTCAGTGGGTAGTCAGCAGAGGACTCAATGTAAGCCGTAAACACAGAGGATTCATTAATTACTAAGTTAGCCAAATGTGTATTAAGGTTGAGCGTAAGTGCCCCTGTTGCTATATAATGTGCTACGGATAGTGAAGGTACAGCACCTGTACCTCTTATCTTAGGAGAAGCGTATTTTTCGTATCCCAACTTCGCATACTTAAAGGCTTGTATTGCTGTCCATGTGTTAGCAGTACCAATTTTAGCATAAGTTTCAGCAATTACATTACCTGCACCATCACTCGTAGCTTTATCAGCAGTACCAATGAGATTGCCGATAAAGGCAGGAGCGGACACATTAGCTGGGAATGTAGCTTCCTGCAAAGCATTGTAGTTATACAAATGTCCATTTTGTGCCATGTTACTTGGTGTATTCCACCCAACATCGCCAAAACCAAAAATACAATATACCCCTAATCCCTTAAAATTAGTGTTAACTTCCGTACAACCAAACGTAAATCTGATAGTGTTATACTGTATATTAGGGGCATTGCTATATGTTGTTATATTTTGGGTGTTTATGACATTCCAACCACTCCACCCACCAAGGCGCGCTTTGTCAGCGAAAACCTTAAATGTTTCTGGAGTGCTTTTGAGTGATGCGTCAATCGTACAATAACAATTCTCGCACCCATTTGTAGCTATTTGCATAATAAATTTGTTGAGATTAGCATACAGTCCGATTTTTTCAGTATTAAGGGTTACTCGCAGCATTGATGCCGGAGTTAGCGGATTATCGGGGGCTTTGCCAATGTTGATTTGTTTTTTGGGGGAGAGAAGTAGCCCAATTTTTTCGTTATTACTCAGTCCATAATCTAACCATGTTTTACCTGCGTCAGTGCTATACTCAACTGTAATGCCTTCTGCGTGAGCGAACGCAAAGCGATTTGCCCCTAAAAAAGGCACCATAGCTGCATCTATAGGACTATAACCATCGACAATGTTGCGTCCACCCCATTTAAGGTTAGCCTCGTATATTTTATCGGTTTTGGTCATCTTTTTATCCAGCTCCGCCTTGATAACCTTATTCTGTACAGGGTTAAGACTTGTATCACTTAATGCAGCATCCACCTCAACAGAAGTGCCACCGCCAGAACCCGGCTGTCCTCTTGGAATCGTAAAGTTCAAGATAGCGTTAGTAGCAGTACCACTATTGGTAACACTTGCATTACTACCTGCTGCCCCTGTGGTCACGCTACCAATCGTGATAGTAGCAGCAGTGCCTGCGTCACCTTTTACGCCTTTGATATTCACACTTGTAGGGTTGGTTAGTCCAGCTTTATTCGTCCAGCTTAAGACACCATCAGAGGACACACTAGGAATAAATACAATAACATTTTCACTATAATTCTTAGCATTGTTCATGTAGAGTTCTGTATTGTCCATGTAGGTTTTTGCATTGTCCTTGTAAGTTTTTGCTTCACCTGCACTATTTCTTGCAGCAGACGCAAAGTTACTAGCCGTAGTAGCAGCAGAGCGTGCTGCCTCTTTACTGGCTGCTGCATCATCCGCAGAGGACTGAGCAGCAAGTTCACTATTCTTAGCAATAGTTTCACTAAGTTTAGCATTAGTTTCACTATCCTTAGCAGCAAGTTCACTATTCTTAGCATTTGTTTCGCTAGTTTTAGCATTAGTTTCGCTAAGTTTAGCATTAGCTTCGCTCTTCTTAGCGTTGTTAGCCTTAGTGCTGGCTTGGTTAGCCATTTGTTCCGTCTGATTTTTCAGAGCGTTCATGGTAGCCATAAAGGAATTTTCTTCATTATCGATGTATCTCTTAGTAACAGCGTCCTGTTCGTCCACCGGGTCAGAGATATTAGTCAAACGATAGTTACGCCCTTGCCATGCAGTACCATCATCATTAAGAACGATAGAGCTACTTTTAGTCCAATCATTAGTTTCCTCTAAGATGTGCAACTGTTGTACCTGCTGGATAGTCATATCGGCAGCCTTCAATACAGAAGCATCTGCCCATACAACCAATCTATCAGTGACAGTTTCACGATAAATACGAATAACACTACCACTTGCAGGAGCAGTATTGAATACAACAGTGCGTCCATCAATGGTGTATTGGTCTGTATTCAGCGGTGTGTTATCAACAGACACATGCACAAAGGATTTCCGCAGATAATCAAACGGAAAATCAAAGCGTGTCTGAGTACCTGTTCCGTTGTAGGTAACAGAAGTTTTTAATGTGTTTTCTATTTTTATCACTCCTTATTTATTATTGAGTATTAATCCTCAATTTTACTTTTTCGGTAGATTAGTAGAGCCTAAGATTTCATCACGCAATTTCATCATCAGCAGGTGGTTCTGTCCGGGGAGCAATCTGAGTAGTTCATCAAAGTCCCTACGAGTGTATCGCTCACCATTCACAGCCTTTGCACTGATGTTATAAGGAACGCCCAGCAAGTCAGTTGCGGACTTCACAGCAGGTAACTGAGTGATGTATTGTCCTAATACTTCATCTGTATTCTTCTCACGTCTGTATCTGTTAGTAGTGGTTCTGATGGATGGAACAGGTGACTTGCCTGTCATTTCCAATACATCAGCAGCCGGAGATAATGCAGAGCCAGTAAACGGAGAACGCATCAGAGCTACATAGCCAAGGCTCATAGGATTCAGATAGTCCTTCATGTATCTATCGTGTGCACTCTGATTATCCTTATTGAAGATGTATTTAGACCGCAGATATGCAGGTGCTAATACAACAGCTAAGTTAGATAACAGAGAGAAACCAGTAGCTAACATATCGTCAGCTTCACGAGTGCTTAGAGCACGGATGGTTTGTGTATGAACAGCACGCATTACAAAGTCCTTAAACATAAAGAACACCTTCCACTGTGGAGCAGCTTCTTTAAGCATGTTAGAGCTACCGATAGTAGGCATATTGATACAACGTCTTACTTGATTCTCAACAACTCTGTAATACTGCATGTATAAATCTGGGTTCTCTTTGCGGAGAGCTTGTATATCAAAAGATACCAAGTTACCCTTCTTATCCAATACAATGTACTTCTTCAAACCATTACGGAAATCAGATACAGAATTACTATACACCAAACCAGCAGCATCCATCTTAGTCTTAGAGAACGGATTACGCCAGCCGGTGAACTCTTTGCCATTCACCCAACGAGCAATATCAATCATAACTTGTCTTTGTGCACTCTGAATCATATTCTCAGTGAGCTTCTGGAAGCCTGTGAGTTTCGACATAGCACTAGCGGATGTATTGGTGAATCCTGCAAATTTATCCAGAACTTTGGACATTCTGGATTCATTCAGTAATTCACGATAGATTCTGGAAGAAGAATCATTAGCGTTACCGAAGATGTACTTGTAACCTTCATCACCGAACGTAGCTAAGCGAGCGTCTTCAATCATATCCATACTAGCTTTACCGAGCTGTGCTTCTGTAACCATCCTCTTAGCGAATGGAAACAGGTCAAACAAAGCTCTAAGACCAGCATAACCAATAGTACCACCAACTTCACCGAGCTGATTGATTACCATGTTACCGCTATTACGAGCAAAAGCATAGTTGTTTAGTGTTTTTGCTGCTGCATCCCACAGTCCTTGCGGATATTCAGAAGTTGGGAAACCACGTAACTTTTCACACATGAAGTCAAAGGCTTTCAAGTCATCAGTCATAGCATCTTTTGTAATCTGTCTGCGTTGTACTGCATCTTCCAGCTCAGCTTTGATTACTCTGCGTTGTCCTTCTAAGTCATAACTAACCTTCTGGACGAAACCCAAGGGGTTCGCAAAGATTGTCTTAGCATCCTTCGGGAATACAGTAGTCAGTGATACTTCACCAGCAATACGATTAGACAGAGCACCCATATACGTATCAATATCATAGGAACGCAAGTTGTCATCAAAGCTAAATAAGTTACCATTGGATAACTTCATAGAACCACTTGTATCAACAGGGAATCTATAACGTAAGCAACCTAACGTACCAATCTCATCAAGGTTGACGTTCGCTGTCACATCAGATACACCCAAGTCTACCCAACCACGAGCACAGTCCTCAGCTCTTTTTTCGTATTCCTTCATAAGGGCATCTTCGGAGAGAGCTTCTGGTTTCTCTGGTAATGGTTCACCTTTGGCTTTAGCTTCTTCACACGCTTGTGCCCATTTGCGCTGTCGTTCTGCTTCTACCTGTTTACGTACAATATCTTTCTTACCATATTTAATACAGTATTTAGTTGCTTCTTTTACTGCTTCCTGTTTAGTCTTGAAAGAAGCCAAGAAGTCAGCATGTTTGCTGTTGTCAATCCATCTGTAAAACTCGGAATCAAATGCTTGCCATCCGTTTTCATCCATCAGACCATAACCAGCACCGAGCTTTCTTTGTGGGTCAACAAGAATCTCCAGCAAGTAATTGCGTAACTTCTCTAATTCAGCTACACCAGTCATTACTTCGGGTGGAAACTCTTCGCCGGTGTAAGCAGCCATATTGCCAGCGTGTTTAGCGTTGTATGCTTTGATAACTGCTTCATTGTAATCATACTTAGCATCAGCAGAGAATTTCTGCAAGCGTACTAAGGCTTCATTACGTTTCTGGAAGTAGTTGTTCAGCATATGGTCAGCTTGGAAGCGAATATTATCTTTGTATAACTCCGCAGGAATCTCAGCAGTCTTTGTATTCATGTACGGAGAAGCTACAAGTTTATCAGACAGTTCCCTAAGTGTCTTAGAGTTGGATGTACTACATACAGAATAAGGTGTAGCAAAGAGCTTAGAGCGTTTGAACAGGCTTTCTACGTTGCCTACAACGAAGTCCTTTGCATCATCTTTGAACTGCGAGAACTTAGCAGCCATTTCCATATTCTCGGGATTAAAGAGGTTCTTCTTGGAGTAGTGTAAACCTCTATATTCTACACCGCCATCTTTCAGAACTCTGTAACCCTTCTGTCCTTCTGCAAAGTGTTTAGAACCTTTAGTGAGAATGTCAATAAAATCATCATCACTAAGTCTGCCTTTGAAACCCATTGCATTAAGACTTTTATTCATTGCTTTATGTATATTTCTCATCAATGGATTAGAGGGTTTCATTTCCTCAGCAAGATAGCCAAGGACTTCCTCTGCATCCGCATTACCACCGGCACGTTTGATAGCACGTTGCATAGCCGGAGATGGGTTTGTATTAATACGGAATCTTAAATCTGCCAGAACCTTTTTGTAATCATTTTCGCTCAATACAAACTTCAAGCCATGTGCTCCACGTTCATGTAACAGAGTTTTCCGTATATCTTCATTACCGCTCAGATTCTCTTTGACTAATACAGTCACACCTGTTTCATCATCAAAGAAACCTTTAGCGTTGTCATCGAAATCCCAGCCACGTTCCTCAACAATCTTCTTAGCGTCTGCTTTGGAGAGCACATAGACATTGTTCTTGGGACGTATCTGTCCTGCAATCTCTGCATCTTTAATTTCTTTGACAAAGTTATTATCGTGTACTTTAGTTAGTTTCTTAACAAAATCATCATTGCTAAGTCTTTCTAAAGACACACGCTCACCTTTTGCCAGCTTCGTGGCATCATCAATGATATTAGTAGTTTCTCCATAGAGTTGTTCACCCACAGCTTTAGATGCTTTAGAGAAACCTTTGCCCATTAAGTCCAGAGCCATCGGTATACCTGCACCACCCACAGCACCCATAAGGGCAGCCATAGGATAGTCTTGACGATAACCAGAAGCAGCCTGTGCTAACCCTCGGTCTACAATGTTACCAACAGCAGCACCGGCAGCTAACTTAGCGTACCTAGCAGCACTACCAAGTTTACCTGCTGCACCTAATACAGGCAGATAGTTCAGAGGGTCGAGGAACAAACCTAATACAGTACCAGCAGTAGAGAAACCAATATCAGATTCTTCTACACGCTGTCTACGTTCTAAGTCCTCTTTCTTCATTCTGATTAGGCGGTCAAGCTGGGCAGGACTATTGGCGTTCTGACATACCCACAGAGTAGCTGAGTAGTCACCACCGAGTTCCTTTTGTACCCTGTCAATATCCTCTTGGGTCAGCTTGTAACCTTCTTCATCGGGTAAATCCTTCTTTGCAGCAGCGGTACGGAAAGCACCCCATATAGCAGAATCATACATGGTATCTTCTAACTTATCCCAAAATCCTGCTTCCTCGGGTTCTTCTTGTTCAACCACAGGAGCTTCTGGGTTAGATTCATCGTATGCACTTTCGACGAACTCACCAATACTGTTAGTACCGATAAAGTTGTTCATGCCGTTTGTATAGTTATCTACATCGTCACCGAAGTAACCACCATGCTTTAAAGCAGCAGCATAACTACGAGTGTCATACGCATTAAAAATACCATCTTCTTTGTATTTATAAAGATAGTCAGCAAAATAATCCGCAAAATCTTCATCAGAGCCAAAGTTCATGTAATAGTTAGAACCATCTGGTTGGTCTAAACCATTAGGTGTAGTTTGTGTAACACCACCATAGTTATGGTATTTAGTAGCCAGCTCACTTGTAAACCCACCTGTTTCATGAGCCATCTGCCCATATATAAGAGTGGGGGAGAGGTTTTCACCATACTTCTCTTTCAGTCTTTGCGAAACACGATTAGCTATCTCATGTCCATTCATTAATTAAACAACCCCTTTAACGCATCCCAAGCAGAAGCTAACGGATGCTCCATATCAACACCTGTTTCTCTCTCTGCTTCTTCAATCTTAGCAGCATCCGGGTTAGACAGGTAGTAATCACTGTTATCAATAGCCGGATTGTAATATACATCATCTAACAACACTTTCTTATCCTGCGGTAAATCTTGTAACCACTTAGCTACGGCTGTTGCAATGGTTGTATTATTCCACTTAGAAGCAGTTGCTACACCATTACGCCAGATTTGCAGAGTACCATTAGAATACATCAAACGTGTACCTTGTTCCTTCTTCATCATATCATCCAAGAACATCAGAACAGTTTTCTGCTGGTTCTGACTTGGAATCTTGTATAAGAATGCTTTAGGAAAAGCACAACCATTGTAACTCAAAAAGTATTCACTTGTACGTTTACGAGCATTTTTAAGTGCGTCACTTTCGGATTGTCCGCAGTACCTATTGGTCTTAAAGCTCTGACTGAGCATCTTTTGAACCTCATTGTTAGCAAAGAATTGTACGTCCTCAGTAGAACCATTACCACCTAACAACGGAATAGAAAGAGTAGAATCAAAACCTACATTCGTATCAGCACTCTTATCAACAGCCTTCTTGAAGTCTGGGTTGCTCATGTTCTCTCTCGCAAGAGCAAACTTAGATACACCCTCTTCAAGACCATTAGCATCGATAAGGTCACTGAGTACAGAGATTTTCTCACCTTGTTCACCAAAGAGGTAACGGAATGTTGATTCATCAGTTTTATACATATTGACGTATTTATTCAAACCAGCAGGAAGTTGTAAAGAACCAGATTCATCATGGGTCAAAGATTGGGTGCTCAGAGAGCTGAGTACATTACCCACGTTGCCTTTCATTGCTTTCACTAAGCCGTCCATCTGTGGCATCTTCAAGAGCTGCATAGATTTAGCACCGGCTTCATCCGCAGGTAAAGAAGCAGCGAATTGAGCCACCTTGTTATTACCCCAAGCAATGATTTCAGCATCGGAGATTTTAACTCGTTTACCATTAACAGAGATTGTATCATCATAGATAGGATTACCCTCAGAATCAACATCTTTGTTTAAGATAAAGCAGTTGTATTTATCGTCAAGAGTAGAGGAAACAAGTTGTTGTCTGAATACATTCGCTTGGGCAGCAGCAGCTTCCTTTGCAGCTTTCTCTTCAGCTCTAACAGCACGATTCTTCACAGTTTCATACGTAGAAACAATTTGCTCAAAGAACAGAGGGTCTTTCTTTTTAACTTCCTCATACTTATCCCACAAAGCAGCAGAGGGTACATCCTTTAAACTATCTAGGAAGTCCCTAGTCTTTTGGTTCAGAAGATGTACGCCAGCCTTCTCAGTCATTTCCGTATATGTACCAAAAGGAATAACTTCTTTAACTCGTACAGGTGTACCATCGTTCTTATGATATACAATAGTATCACCCCAAGCCTTCATCTGTTCCATATTGCCATGAGAGGATAAGCTCTTTGCCATACCTTCAACAAGTTTGATTCGGTCAGATGTACTCATACCGGTTAGCATCGGGTCAGTCTGCCAATCCTGTGCCTTCTTAGCAAAGTCCTCTCCGGACATACCATTAAGACTTTGAAGAACTAAATCATCACCTTTAGCAATAATAGCAGCGTTCCTGCTGGATTCAAGGTCAGCTTGTCTACGTTTACGATAACTAGCATCCTGTTGTAATACATCCAACGGACGTGAACCATAAAAGCCTTTCTCAAAAGCTGTTCTGTTGTATGCTTTCACACCAGAATCTTTCAGCTTGTTGTCCATAAAGGTTTCAAAGTTCAGAATGTTTTGTTGAGAATTATCGGGTAAATCTTGATTAGGAATTACATCATTTTCGTATTCCTGTTTAAAGAGTGTATTCAAATGCTGTCCACGAAGTTCATCAATACGAGCAACAGCATAAGGATTATCAGCAATATCAAAATTACCAGACTTGCCAAGAATATCTAACGTAGCAAGTTTCTCTCGGTCTTTCTCATTAGTAACAGCGAAAATGCGGTCTGCTTCTGCTTTACCAATCATTTCCGCACGTTTATCCATAGCGACGGCTTCACCAATCAACCCAGTTCCAAGCAATCCCAGCGAGCGAGCTAAGGACATTGCATTGTTATCTACGGAAGCGGAAATACCACCACCAAAAGAGGGTGTAATTAATCTCTTCTGGTAGGGTGCTTCCGGTTGTTTGGTAAATTGTCGCTGTGTTCCTAAAGCACTAGCTATTGGATTCGACATATTTATTTACCATCCTTTTTGTATTATCTTCTTCTGTATATGCCTGTGCCTACACCGGTAGATTCATGCAGCGAACGAGGAGCAGTGCCTACCCACGTTTTGTGAGATACACCCTTCGCTCCACCTTTCCACCAATCCCACTTTTGTCCTTTTGCTTCCACAGCAGCCTTCTGATTCAGAGTAGCTGTTGTATTTTGCAAGATGGTGTTAGCAGAGGACAGGAAGTTAGCAAAGCGTCCCGGCATCTTAGGTGCAGTAGCATTAAGGTTATCAATGTAACTAGCAGTAGACTTGAAAGTAGCATCCTCGTTCAAGTCGATTTCGTTGGACTTGCGAGTATAGTTACCTTTCACAGAATCTACCGCACGAGCAGTATCACCTTCAACGGAACGTACAAGCATGTTAGCAGTCCTGCCACTTGCGTTCTCATTGACGGCAGCCTTCACAGCACTATTGAGCTGCAAGGAATTATGACGTGTCTTAGTGATTTCAGCGACAGCAGCATCAAAGGCATCTGTACGTTCCTGTTCGTAATTCTGATACGCATAGTTCATCTGCGTGATAGCAGCCTTCGCCTGTGCATCAATCAGAGCCTTTGCTTGTTTGTACTGTGCCCTCTGTCCCATATATTCACCGCCGATTTGCAAAGCGGTACTAGCAGCAGCGAGTACAGTACACATTATTCATTTTCCTTCTTAACGAATACAAAGCACTGAAAATCTTCTCCGTTTTGTTGTTGAATATCAAAGAATTGAGCACCCATCCACTTCAACCACTTCACATGTTGCTCATTACCTAACCATACCCAATTAGCTAAATAGGTGTATTTGTCAAGATACATAACCAACAGTTTCTTAGCAGCACGGAGAAAAGCGACTTGATGTTGCTCAACCTTATCAGTGCAAAGCACCCATACAATATTTAATTTATAACCATCTTCAACAACTTCTTGTACGCCACCAATAGCATACACGTTGTCATCATCATCTACAAGCACTTTTGCGTCTGCATAGTCGAGCACAGGAATATCACCGAAATTAAGTTCAGCCATAATCTCAACTTCTTTAATATCAGCAGGACGCTTATGGTTCATAAAGTCCATAAAGTGTTTGATTGTCATTTGTTTTACTTTCATCAGAATTGTTTCGTTCTCCTTACATAATTACCAGTCCAACCTGCACCAATCAGAGCCAACGGAGCAGGTGCATCCGATTCAACAATGATTTTGCAGTTGGTATTTAATGATTGAATAGGTACAGTAAATTTACCTGTTGAGAACATCAGCTTGCCTAAGATACTATCAGACGTACCCAAGGTTCTGCCGGTGTGAATATATTCGTATGTGTCCTTATCGAACACTTCTACTTTAACTTTGAAGTAGCCACTGTTAGCGTAATTAAACCACAGTTGTCTGAGTTGTAATCTACCTTCTAGCAGAGCTTGTACTCCTCGTTCACCTTCGGTCTTAACGTAGATAGTAGACAGAGCAATACGGAAATTATACATCAAACCGCATACAATCTTCTTGCCTGTATAGTCACCATTAAGAATAACAGTGCCATCAGCATTAACCTCTTCAAAAGTGTCATCATCAGTAACAATAGCGTACTTCTTGTCGGGTTCGTATATCTCATTATAGAAAGATTTAACATTAATAGTTGTTTCATCATAAATCTCATTGTAGCCACCTTCGGGAACAGTGATTTCCTGCTTGCAATCCAGTAGTACACGATAAGGTTCACTCGGTAAATCTTCCGTATTGAACGTAAAGGATACACGTTCCAAACACAAATAATCATTTCGTTCTACAACAATATACAAAGAATCTTCGATGAAAGACGCACCATAAATAGTACCACCTAAGTTCCAACGCGACCAAGAAGCCTGTTGACGTACACTATCAATAAAGAGATACTTGTATACATACATGCTTTCTTCGTCACCTTCTGTCAAGAACATTAAGATATTCTCAACGCTGCTAGGTGCAATCTTATAAGTACCATTCGGTAAATAAGAGGGTACATGAGAGGTAATATCTTGTGCATCCTTGCTATCTGTATTATCAGCAGCTACGAAGAACTCACGCACAGTAGAATACTCAGAGCGTTCAGCAAGGAAGTAAATGTTACGTCCTGCATTTACCGGATTTGCTTTCAAAGAGCATCCGAAGTGAGTTACTGGCGGTGTCAAATAGGCATCTTTAGGTGTCAGTACGTTATCAGAACGAAGAGCAAATTGAGCATCCTTAGAGAACAGAATGAGTTCTGCATCAAAGGGTACTGCATGATACAAAGTAGCAATCTTGTTGTCAGACACAGCAAGGTCTATGGGGTCTGTATCTTGTACTTCCATAGCACTAGACATCCAGAAGTTAAAGAAGTCAGCACTCCTAGTAAGAATGACATTCTCACCACTAAGGAAACCTAAGCGATTTCTGTGATAGAAAATATCGTTGATTGTATTATCAATAAAAGACGGCAACGGATTACTATCTTCATCACCGGCTTCACGAGCGTTCCATTCAGCTTCTTTAAACGTGAATGTACCATCAGCTTCACGTACAAGCACATGGGGCATCGTGCTATTCTTGATATGATTCTTTAGACCCGGACGAACGCACTCACGCCATACCTGTGTTTCAGCATCATACCGAACATAGTAATCATCAGTATTACTACCCTTCTCACCAGTGATTTTCACAGTGAATCCTTCGGGAGCACTAGCAGGTAGATTAGTGAATCTTTGAGTAGTCTTAATGATACCAAAAGCAGCTTGATTATTATAGCCATCATACACAACAGCATTATTGATAAGGGAGTAAGCCTTATTACCTGAAGGCACTTCAGTAGAAGTAGTATAAATAAAGGTGTAGACATTCATTGTACCTGTCATATCTAAATTTAGTGCTCCTTGGGTGATAACTTTATGTGTAACTGCCCATTTGTCTTCCTTACATCTGTTCACTTCTTCCATCATCTTTTGATAAGCAGCATAATCAGATGCAAAAGAATCATGAGCATTAGCACGTATATTCTCTTCTGTGGGAAATTTTAAGGTGATAGTATCTACATTTCTTGTAATTGTAGTGGGGAACTCTCCCCAATTATGATAATGCCCTGTAAAAGACAAGCCTTTAAATCTATCCTCTTGCTGCTTAGGAGAAGTGGAAGGGGACAACAATATCTCTTCACCTGTAGCTGTTTTATAAGCACTCTTTTGAATGTATAGCCATGAAGAACCTGTGGCTACCACATAACCTGCTTCTTTTAGAGTAGTAGCTAATTTATTTACGATAGCATCTGTGTTAATCATCTTTGTATGGGACTTGTCGCTGCCGTCGGGAGTTTCATAGCTCGCAACAGTTTCACCATTAATTACAATCTTATAAGTTCTGCCATACTGTCCATTCTTGATGTTGACAAGTAGACCTTGGGTGTCCCAAGAGTTATCATCAATTTCATCAGACATTTTAGTATGTTGGAACGTATTACAAATAAAAGTATAATCGGCAATCGTAATCGCCTTTAAGTTATACCGAGGTTTCTCAGTATAGATGTATGGTTTTGTACCTTCTGCAAAGTTAATTTGCTTCTCGTTACCTTGTAAATCATACACCTTAATATCATTACCAGTGAAAAGCACAATGTACTTCTCATTGGAATCTCTGTCAATGAAATGTACTAAGGGTTTTGTATTCTTAGTCAGCTTCCTTGCCAACGAAGATACAAGCATAGTCGGTGGTCTTTTTTGTAAACCACCGGCTTCCGAAGAGTAACCATTCAGTTGTTCATCAAGTTGCTCTGGGTCACGCAAGGTAGGTGGTTGCTGACTTATACCCTGCACAAAATTTTTAATATCTTGGTTAATTAGCATAATTATTAACCCCTTGTTTTCAGATTAGATACATCCATGTTATTCAAGATGTTGTAATCATTATTATCCATTTCGTATTCTTGCAGGTGCATCCATGCTTCCTGTACTTCCTGCATGGTAATCTGTGCTAAGTTGTTATCACCGAAGTATCTGCTTTGAAACTTAAAGGCAGCCTTAGTGATAATATAGTTACGCATAGCATCTGGGAGTTCTTCAAATGGAATCAGCAAAATGGCTTCACAGGTAACAGGTTGTTTAAAAGTTACATCACCGGTGGAGAGGTCTTTGACATAATCACCATTACGGACGAATTTTTCACCACCAGAACCCTTCAAGAACAAGTAATTGTCCTGCCATCTGATTCTCCCAGAGTAAGCGTCTGGTGTCAATGTATGCTCTGCAATGATATTAAAAGACCAACCACGAGCCTGTTCCTGTCTTGACACACTTCTCAAAATACGTAAAGCACTAATAGCATCTACGTTCTTTAAATCTTCGAGGGTATTAATCGGGGATTCACCTATAATGCTAATTATTTCATTGACTGCATCGAGTTCTGTTAAAGCTGTTAATTCCATGTATTGTCCTTTCTTTATATTTTGAAAAAAAAAAAATAGGGAGCATCACGAAGATACTCCCCATTAGTTATTGGTTTTTAATTACGCACCGGTTTCGATTACGCCCATAAATGCAGCTTCCGGACGCAAGCCACCATGTCCCATAGCATACTTGCCAACGATTTGGTCTGCTTGGTATTCAATACGGCGACCATGTTCCAGTTGGAAAGATTTCAAAGTCAGAGTGCCAACAGTGGAGCGATGAGCTACCAAGAAAGCACATTTATCTTTGTATGCAGCCGGGAAAATGTGTCCAGTACCTTGGATAAGACCGTCGGGAGTACCATTGTCGGTCTTAGTGATACCACCAGCAGTCAAATGCGGAACTTCCACAATGTCGATACCAGCGATACGAGTAACAGTAGCGTCGGTAATGGTTGCAACAGCACCGAAATCTTTATTGATAGCATCCTTAGAAGCTACAAGAGCATTGACAGCAACAGGCAGCATATAGCATACTCTGCCTTCATTCGGTACGAAGTTGTTGGACATAGCAGTCTTAATCTCCAACAGTTCAGAGATAATAGCTTTGCCCAGCTCTTCGGATTCAGAGGACAGACCACCTTTAACAGTGCGAGTTACAACCTTGCCTTTGCCCAGACCCGGCAGCAGCTCTTTATTAGATACTGCCATCTTAGCAATCTCTGCCAGCAAGCCACCATCAGCAGCCATAGCCAGAGCTTCACCAATCTGATAGGAGTACTCAGAACGCACATCATAGTGGTTCATCGCATCATCCAAGTCAGTAATCAGACAGTCAGAGGTCAGCAAACCATCAATGAAGATTTTCACAGAGGTCTGTTGTTCTGCCTTACGTTTGTCATCCAGATTTTCACCCGGAGCAAGATAGTTAGCTACCTTTCGACCCATTACCGGGAACTCAGCAGCTTTACCATTAGCGATAGTACGCTCAACGTGTCGACCTAAAGTCTTACGAGAACGGCGGTAGGCTTTCAAAACCTCGCCTGCAAATTGGGTCAAGAACATCTTAATGCGACCAGCGGAAGAATCGTTAGAATCAAGACCCGGAGAAGAAATTACAATGTTAGTTGCCATAAGTGTTATACATACTTCCTTTCTTTGTATAAAAATTTTTGAGTATTAATACTCAATATTAACGCCCAAACGAGAAGAATTTAGATTTGCTCAGACGTTTAGTAACTTGTTTGGTGTATTCTTCATCAACACCATAGCGAGGGTCATCCATAGCTTTGTCCATGTCAGCTTCATTTGCGAAACCACTAGTACCAGCCAGAGAACCACTGCCGAGAACGCTTGCTTTCTGAGTACCATTACGCAAGGTCATTTCAGCTTTGAAGCCATTAATGAGCATCTTGACAGTAGACAGCGAACCATTCATCAGAGCATCATTAAAACCTTCAACGGCATCCTTGCCTTTACTCTGGATGTAATTCGACAGTTTGTCATACTCAGCTTTACCACCTGCGACAGTGTATACAGAATTTACAAACGCTTCGTTAGATGCTTCAATACCACGGATATAGGTATCTACAACAGCCTTGGGATAACCTGCATCTGCAAGTTTCTTATAGGTGTCCTCAGAGAGTGCGCCTTTCTCTTCGTACTCAGTAGTAAGAGCACCATAATCAATACCTTTTTCAGAAAGAGTTTTAGCTGCTTCTTCGGTAGATTCTTTAGTAGCTTTGATGGTATCCTCGACTACCTTTGATTCATCAGCCTTTTCCTCGTTGTTAGTTTCTGCTGGTTCTTTAGTATCATCGGAGTTACCATCATCACTATTTTCATCAGTGGTATTGTTTTCTTGTTGTTGTTGTTCCTGCTGCTGTTGTTCTTGCTGTTCTTGTTGTTGTTGTTCTTCAGCTTGTTCAGTATTTTCAGCAGGTTCTTGTACTTCAATAGTTGCCATTAAGTTCCTTCCTTCCTAGTAATTATTGTTGTGGTGCTTGCTCCGTATTAGCATTTACAAAACCTTGTGCCAACGGAGAAGCTGCTTGCTGTGCCATTTGCATCATCATAGCTTGTTGTTGTTCCTGCATGATTTCCTCATCGGTCTTTAACAAGCCTTCGGTATCAATACCAAGAGCAGTAGCACACATAGCAATAAAGTTATTAGTTTTCAGACAGTTTTCGCTGCCGGGAGTGGAAGCGATAATGTCTTTCAAAGTCAACAGTTTGTTTAAATCATGCCCACGCCCAATAGCTTCCAAGCCAGTGGTAATCGTAGGTTCAACAGTTTTCTCTGGTAGTGTAGGAATCTCACCCATACTTTCTAATTGAGCCATTATGCGCCTTACCAGAGGTAACTGCAATTCTTGACTGAGTATACTATACGTACCGCCAAGAGTATCTTCAAGTTCACCAGCGAGATAACGTATCTCTTCTGCGGTAACACGTTCTGCGTCACGCTGCACTGCTGATTGTAACATGAATACATAACCAAGACGTTGCTCCAAGGACTGTACGTACTGCAAAGATACTTGCAGGTCATTACCTTTGTTAGTTTGTAATGCTTGTACATCCTCTACTCTACCGGGTACAAAAGCACCAGACTTAGCCTTTGATAATCTGCGGACTTGCGTAATACCTGTTGGGTTTACCAGATACAGAATGTGTCCAGTGATAGCAGCAAGATTACGGAGAGCTTCTGTATGCACATCCAAACTCTCTAAGTCACCAAGGTATTCTTCAACATAACTACGTCCATAGCTTTCACCATCAACCTTCACCATACGCAAGGCAATCCACGGAGATTTATCAACAGGGAATGATTGTTCACTACCATCAATAACTTCACCATTGACTTCTTGGTAGGACAGGTATTGGTCAGCGTCAAGATATACGTGGGTGTATACATTCACACTTTCCGTAGCTTCGTGGTTCGCGCCATCAGACGCTACAAGAGTTTGTACGTCCTCGGGCAGGGTTGCAAAGGACAAAGTGTCAAGAGTTACAAGCTGAATGACTTTACCTAAAGCATCCCTTTGAAGCACATAGTTGGACAGGCGGTATAGCTTTGCGCCACCTTCTAAAGGCGGTAGGAATAACAAAGCGTTACCAGCCACCAGCAGTTGATTCAGTGCTTCTTTGACAGTCACTCGAATTTGTTCTGTTTCGATGTATCGTACAACACGTCGCTCCAGCTTTTCGAGTGCCTTCTCAATCTCCTGCAACTGTTCTGGTTGTTCCGCTAACTGTGCTACCACAGCATCAGTAGGGGTCAATCGGAAGAACGTACTGTTCGGGGGCAGGAGAGCCAGCATGAGCTTGCTGGACAAATTATTAACACCACGAGCACCAATGGATTGGTTAGGTGTTAAATAGCTGGTGGATTCATTATCAGATTCTTTTGGGAACAGCGAGGGAATCGTCATTGCTGCGTTCTTCTCCGCTCGGTCTGTATATTGGTCACGCTGAGGTTTCAGCCTGTCATACACAGCCTTTGCTGTTTCACGTTGGGGGTCTGACAAGTCCATCACAGGAAACTTTGATTTTGTATTAGTTGCCATATTAGATATTTACACCAGTGCCTTTAGCAGCAGGAGTGCCAATCATTAAAGACTTCTTGCCCTTGGTTTTCTTTTTCTTAGTACCCTCGGCTTCCATGCTGGTTAGCTGTTGCTCAACAGGTGCGCTCACAGGGGCAGCAGCCGGGGGTGGGGTGTATACTTTTGGTTTTCTACTACACATGTTTCATTATCAACTCCTTTATGTGTGTGTTAATAGTTAGTGGGATTATAAGAACTATTACGTTGAATAGTTAACTGTTGCCTACCCTTTCTTTGATTGTAGGTATCATCAGAACCACCGGCAATCGGACTATCTGGTTCTTTAGCTTCCGTCTGCGGAACTAATTGACTACCTTGGATAGAGGGGGTCTGCACTTTTGGCATCTTCCAGCACATCTGTGTTAATCACTCTCCTTTTCTTCACGTATCATTTCCAAGTGCGTAATAACGTCACGGCATCCTTGCATATATCCTAAGAGAGCTTCTGCGGAACTTGCTTCCTTGTTGAGAAGATTATTCGGATTAAATACAACCTTCAAATACTCAACAATTTCAGAAGATACATAAGGTACTTTAAGTTCATCTTCAAGTTTCATAATGTGTCCTTTCTGTAAACATAATGTATCTATGGTATATCTTATAGTTATGTTTATTTAATAATACAATAAGAATAACTACATTTGCTATACCAGTTAGATACATACTGTTATCTTTATGTTACTTTACCTGTAAGTGGCTCAGTAAGGAATATGTATATAAGTGGCTCAATTAGGTGTCCAGAGGATTGGCTTCTTGGCTACGAAGTCATAATCACAGTTACGCAAGATACGAGCAACACGAGCTTGTACGAGAGCATCTTCGCTCGGTAGTTTCTTCTTGGCGAACTGAGCTACAACAGCATCCCATGTTGGGTCAGCATCCAGAATCTTCTTAGCTGTCACAGCACCAACACCGGGACAACCTTTGTAGTTATCAGCGGTATCACCGATAAGGGTTTGGTATAGATGGTTGTAATCTGCTTCGGTCGCACTGATTTCATAATACGTATCACTAAGGAAGTTATAAAAGTGTCCGGGGATACTCTTGAAATCCTTGTCACCACTAATGATAATAGAGTTGTATGGGTTCAGTGTAGCAAGAATACCAATACAATCATCAGCTTCCAGAGTAGGTTTCTGCTTACATGTATAGTTCTTCTTCACCCATTCTACAACCTTCGTGTAACCTAATGGTTTCCGCTTGCCAACACGATTAGCTTTGTATGTTGGCAGGATATGCTTGCGGAAGTTTCCCTCGGGGTCACTAAAGCACATAAGGATTTCGTATTCACCTGTATATTTGTAGTGGTCGAGCACCCGGTCAGTGATGGTCATAATGGTATCATCAAGAATTTTCTCTGCTTCTGCATGCTCACAGTGAAGCGTAGTAATACCACAGTCCCAATCAATGGGTGTTTCGCATACCGAGCAGGAACGGAATACAAACATATCTGCATCAAACAGTAGCTTTAAGGTTTTCTTTTTGGTATCAAACAATAGCATCAGCTTCTTTCTTATCGTATCTAATTCCTTTGAAACGAGGTTCACGCAGTACGCCCTTGGTGGACACAGACATAGCATCTACCTGCACAATCTTGCCTAAGATTTCCTCAGAATTATACCACCATCTTGTACGCTCTGAATCAGCTAAGCCAGAACCAACTTTAATAATTTTTTCATTTTTATCTTGACAAATGAGCTTTCCTGTGCATCCCGAATATTTACCTGTACCTTCCTCTAAACCAATAACTTTAAGGTCAAAAGATACACCCTTCTTTACCTTCACCATGTAAGCATTACGCTTGCCGGGATAGTAACCACCAAATTCAGTACGAGCTACCACGCCTTCGCCACCTCTCGCCCATACTGATTCAGCAAGAGCCATCAGAGCTGCTTCGCACTCTACGTGGAACTGTGGAATCAAATGGAGATATGGATTAGAAATCATATGTATCTTCAAGTAACCAGCACGTACATAGTAGGTATCAGCGGTATCAGCAGCAATAAATTCTTCGATAGTCATTGAATCATGGATATATGCTTCAACTTCTGTATGCTGCTTCTTTGTATCTCTGCACCAACCACTAATAGTTGGTTGCGGTACACCTTCTGCGTATGCTTCAAAAATAATAATCTCTTGTTCGAGCTTATTAGAAAGCTCAATCAAAGGTGCTTTAAGGTGTTCGAGGGACAGGTACTCTTCACCAGTACGGCTAAAGATAAAGCACTCGTTATCCATAACAAGCGAAAATGCGAATACACCATCCATCTTCTCACTTACTAACAGAGGATATTTCAGCTCTTTAGGTCTGAGCTTTTCAAAAGGTAAACAGAGCTGAACCAAATGTTTCTTATCTCTGCCTACAAATTCGCAAATGTCAAAATCAGCAGCCACCTATTTCATCTCCTTATACAAACCACAACGGCAAGCACTGTACTTACGCATATACTTGCATGGACATACAGTATCTTTAGTTTGTATATTTTGACATGGACAATACATATCGCCGTACTTTTCAACTTGTTTACGGAAAGATTCAACGAGCACCGGCAAGCGGTCTTTATTGATTTCATAGCCATATTTGTTAGCGGTGTTGATAAGTTCTTGTTTTACTTTCATTATTTAAATTCACAACTCCTCTCAGTACAATTACCACAGTTCATAAAGGTTCTATCGAAAATCTCGGGGGCAGCCTTTGCAAGTTCTTTTTGTATCAACTCTGCCAGCTTTCTGTGCTCCGGCATCGCACGTTTGCACAGACGCTTCGGAAGATACTCAAACCACGCACGGAAGTTACCTGTCACTACTAAGGATGTTTCAACACCTTGGGGCAAGAAGTAGGCAGCCTGTTCTTCTTTTGTATCTTTATCACTTAAAGCGGAAGCATAAGTACGTCCTACATTAAAATTGCTTAAAGGTACTCTTTCAAGAGTGTATGGATTTACAAGAGTATCGAATTTACTACCACGTGCACTCTTACAAGTAAAGCTAAGGTGTCTATGGCGTGTCAACTGTCCGAGCACACGAACAGAGCACTCAACTTCAAAGGAAGCATAGCAGTGTTCCAAGATAGAGAGGTGTCCGCTTTTAATAATAGCTTGTATACCTTTTTCTGATACATCATTACCATATGGTTTACTACAAGCTACCTTCAGAAGCTCCATGTAATTAGGAGTTATAGAGATTATCTTTGCCGAGGGCATTAGTAAATACCACCTTTCCTTTAGGGTCAATAATCAGCAGGTCTGCTGGGTCTACGAGATACATCTTCTTATCTGTACCTTCTACTTCAACACGAATACGATTGATTCTACCTTCGATACGAATAGGACTGAGCTTAACGATAGGGAAAGTAACTCTTTCGTTCTTGCGTAGTAAATAGATTTCGTTCTGCTGCTGTTCTTGTTTTTGCATTGTCTTTCACCTCTACGATTTTCACTTGCCTTCCAAACTTTAAGGCATCTTCTTTTTTATACATGTATATATCAATCTTTGATTTATCATAATTACCACCAAAGCGGTCTTGTACGATATATGTATGTCCATCAATAACCACCTCAGTTCCAAATGGTAAACCATCACACGCCACAGTCACGCCTTGGATAGCCGGTTGTCCACAGGCGGTAATACCATCTGTTTTTTCGCACTCATCAAAGGCTGCTGTGTACGCTGTGCAAAGCACTAATACATATACTGGTAAGTTAAACATTTAATGAGGAACTCCCATGTAATTTAATACTTGATTTAAACCAAGACCACCCTTGTCAACATCACGCATACACCATTCATATTGCTTTGGGTGAGTAATCTTCATCTTTTCAAAACGATTAGGACTTTTTCATACTGAACACCATACATGCAAAACATACATCCTGTCCTTTGGCAACCAGAGCATTGTAGACATCCCTCATTGTTTCTCACAATTTCACCATAACACTCAGCTATGGGTAATTTATATAATTTAATGTACTCTAGAATATCTCTCTCTCTCCAGAAACTTAGAGGTCGACTTTGCTGCCTAGAAGATTCAAAAGCATT
>OMFP01000252.1_pt1 | contig 25352 bp, 21 predicted proteins | sample 1674221 | NCBI WGS metagenome assembly OMFP01 (sample SAMEA103958152, study PRJEB25191) | human gut metagenome | biome: human-associated habitat [ENVO:00009003]; feature: intestine environment [ENVO:2100002]; material: feces | place: Germany | collected 2013/2015
CTATTGTATTGAACACTTCATTCAATGTTCCTTCTGCGTTGGTACTTACTTTTCCATATAAATCGATGTAACAATCCCTTATTACAATGTAGTCTACCTTCGACCATGTCTGACTGTCTTTATTCAAAATCAAATCTAATTTTGATAATACATCGTCTAAATCGTCCGCTTTTCCTTGAAGAATAGCGTTGTTATCCAGAAGTGTATCCATATTTCTTTGATCCCCGGACGATAAATTCGTTACATCTACAAAATCTGTCATTGTTTCAAACGTTATTTTATCCGTTATATTCCGCACGTCTGTCAGGAAGAGTAGCAAATCTGAATTTTTTTGTATTGTATCTGTATCCTGTTGAAGTTGAACTGCCGCTGATAAACCATTGGGATCATTGATTGCAGCTTTCATTGCCGAATAAAGTGCTGTGCCTCTACGTCTGTTTTCACTTTCCAACAGATTTGCGGTCTCTGTAAAATACGTCCGGGCAATCGCTTCATTATTTTCAGTCCGAGTCTTTTCGTACGCCTTTGTAACAATAAACGAGTAACTAAACAGAGATGACATTGTCAAATATCCCGTAGTAATCAGGACCAAAAGACAACTTGTGATTCTTTTGGCTAAGCTTGGCCACTGCAATTCCTTTACTGCAAAAATAAATCGCAAAAGAAAGAAGCTGAGAAACGCCAAAGTCACCTGTACGGCTATGGAGGCCGGATATGCAAGCCACCCACCAAACACGACATCTTTCATACCATTGGCTGTCGTGTAGCAAGAGATTACTGAAAGGATTCCAGCCCCATTTGTCAGTGCTTTTTTGGCATTTTTTAGTATTGAGGAATCGAGCTTGGGTGCACTGACTTTCTGCTCATCCACTATGCCGACTACACACAGAATGCTCCAAATTGCGGCAAAAACAAGCATTGATGCCAGTAGAACAAACGCATCTATTGTTTTTTGGGAGCCTATGTAAAAGATTAGCCCAATGTCAGCAAAGCACAAAACTGCTCTGAGAACAGCCGTAAAAGATTGTTTTCCCAGTATACTGTTTTGAATTTTTTCATTGCAAAGTGATAGGAGTTTTCCACTAAATAACAGGGCTAGAAATATAACGATACTTAGACATTTAAAAAATACATACACTCTCCTTCACCCCTTTTCAAAATCTCTTTTTTAAAACAAGTTATTTTTTGTCGAGATTATCTGTTTTTTTCTCTTCAATTCCAAACACACCTAAAATCGCCTCAATGTAATCGGTTGTTGCAAATCGGATAAGGCCTATTCCCGATTTTAGCAGTCCAAGTGCTATTTTTTGTATATCCGAAAAAAGTGTTTTACACTCTTCTCTTATCTCATTTTCGAGATTATTCGTTTTTTCCGTATCAGACGGAACAGACAACATTATCAGGAACAGCCAGATTACAATAAAAAATATTGCTAGTGCGACCAAGGTATTACTGAAGCCACCCTCAACCATTGTTTCCAAAAGAGAATCGAATGGATTGATTTCTTTCAGCCTTGGTAATGCAATAAAAAATATGATTTCTATTATTACCGCAAGTAATGCTTGCGGATGACCAAATTTCTTACTATTGAGGTATTTACAAATTTTCTGGATAATAATGGCCGCTCCTGCTGCAACAAAAATCACTGTGCTAGCCATCGCAAGCGGTGTGCACTTTTCAACAATTAGTTGGATGGAAGTACTTTCCCGAAACACTTCCTTATAGCCTTTAAAAATCTCAAAGTCCGACAACCAATTACTCTGTAATATTGCAAATATAAATACTGTAAAGATAGGCAATAGCAAAATAAATATTGCTACTCCTATAAGCTTTTCCTGCGAATTTGTTTCCGTTTCCTGTGACTTTTGTGAGTCACTTAGTTCATTGATATTTTCACCGGACGGCGTTCTATCCACCCTCCGATCTATATCGTCAGCGGCGGATACAACCTTTTTCGCATATTTTTCTTCTTGCGCCTGTGAATCTGGATATCTTTTTTCAGTCGGTTTACTTATCGAACGCAAGCCACGATTTTTTGATCTTGTCGGCTGAAAAGTCTTATATATTTTTTGAATAAATGCTGTAGCTACTGCTGCGGCTACGAAGATAAGTCCAACTCCAGCAAGAACTCCAAAGTCCGTTTTTGCAATAGTTTCCAAGGCCCATTGCACTACGCTTGTCAAATCGTCAATATGCTTTTTTATTACATCCATGCTATATATGCCAGAGAGCATAACTAACATGCAGCACACACTCAAGCTTCGTATTTCTCTTACTTGTTTATCTACTTCACTTGATTCATTTTTCAGTAAATAAACGAGATAGGCTACTAAGGCCACCGAACCGATTAGCCAAATGCTTTCTAAGAAATCGTACAGTCCTGCAAAAATGACAGTCAGTACATGCAGTATTCCAAGTTGATTTGTAAGGTAAGACAAGCCATGATATCCCAAAATGGTGACAATTTCAAAAAAAGCCCCAGCAACAAAAAGCATCGTTTTCTTGTCGTATTTGAATTTCATCCTCGCTCAGCCGCCCCTCACAAGTGTAATGTCCCACTACACGTTCTGAAATTCTTTTATCTCTACATCGCAGTTTAATTCTTCCTGTGAAATTAGTTGACTTTCTCTCAACAAAACAATACTCTCTCGCCGGAACTCCGGGTCGATTTTTCCATCTACCACGCCTTTGCGTCCCAGCACGACCTGAATGCTCTTCCAAATGACCTTCAAATCAAATTTCAGGCTAACATTCTGGACGTATTCCCGGTCATAGTAGACTTTGTCGTACACATCCACCGTGTCACGGCCGTTGATCTGTGCCCAACCAGTAATGCCCGGTGTTACCTGATACACCCCGTACCAGCGACGCAGAAAACGAATCTCACGTTCCGTATACACCAGCGGACGAGGGCCAATCAGGCTCATTTCGCCACGAACTACGTTTGCCAGCTGCGGCAGCTCATCAATGCTGGTGTCGCGTAAAAAACGTCCCACTTTGGAAATGTACATCTGCGGATTTTCCAAGTCTCCGGTTGCCACATTTTTAGGTGCAGAACTCTTCATCGTCCGGAACTTGATGATATTGAAGCAATGAGCCCCCTTGCCCACGCGCTTCTGTAAAAAGAAGATAGGCTCATCCGGTGCACTGACTTTTTGTGCAATACTTACCGCCAAAAACAAGGGTGAAAGTAAAATCAGCGCCAGCGCTGCCAGAACACGGTCGATTACAGACCTTACCGCAAGGTATTTCTTTTGCTTTCGATTCAAATGGACATAATACGGTCCAAAATCAACGTGATAGCTCAATTCTTCCATGTTTTCCTCACACTATCATCCTGCTTTTGCAGGTTCTACCTTTTCTTTTAATTTGAGACATGATTTTTGAGATTTCGGGATTCTAGATTCCCACCGCATCCCAATCTCATCCAGCTTTGCAATCCGCTCCTCTGTCAAAACAGCGCCGCTTTTTTCAGGATTCTGGCGGGTGTACCTCTGCCGCTTGACCCAATTTCCGAGGTTGTAACCGCCCGGTGACACATATTCTGCTGGGACGTTCAGGTCGCCGTGGGCATCAAAATAGCGCTTTGCCTCCTGATACCCCTCGTTCCACTTGCGGTCATTGCGATTGCCCCAGTACATCCCGATCCGGCTGAGCCGCTCGACCTGTTCCTCCGTCAGTTTTCCTTTCGGGTACGCCCATTGCTGGCTTTCGACCCATTGCCCCAGCCGTTCGCCAGCCGCTGTCACATAGGAACGTGGGATATTCAGGTTGCCGTTTTCCTCATAATAAGCCGCAGCCAGCGCATAAGCCTTTTCCCACTTGGCATCGAAAATGTTCCACACCATGCCGATCTCATCAAGCTGTGCGATGCGTTCTTCCTTCAGTCGGCCGTTCAGCTTTTGCTGCCGGGTCTTGATGATCCACTGTCCTAAGGGATAGCCGTCCGGGTCTACATATTTTCCGGGCACCATCAGGTTTCCGTAGGTGTCGTGGTATTTCTTTGCGACCTCAAATCCATGCTGCCACGCAATTTCCTTCCGGTTGCCCCAGACCATGCCGATGCTGTCCAGCCGTTGAATCTGTTGTTCGGTCAGGATGCCTTGAATTTGTCCCTCGCGCACACGACGCTGAGTGACCAGCCACACGCCAAGGCTCAGACCGCCGGGCGTGGTATACAGTTTCGGGACATTCAGGTTGCCGTGTTCCGCATAGTAGATGCTTGCCTCGGAGAAGTAGTGCTCCCAACCGGACGAAAGGCTCGCCTGCAGCTGCTCGAACAGCACCCGGCAGTCATGCACCTGCTCGATGACCTCGAATCGCTCGGTGACGATCCTATCGCCCTCACCGTTGGCATAGAGCCGGTGGACCGCCTCCTGCATCTCGCCTTGCAAACCGGAAATACTGGTCAAGCCCTCGAAATTGTTGACAACATCTAGGATAAGCGGCGTTGTATTATCCCCAGCGGTCAGGGCACGTCCTATCTGCTGCTTGTAGATAATGGGCGAAATCGTTGGACGGAACAAAATGACACCGGAAATGCCCTCCACATGGACGCCCTCGTTGAGCATGTCGATGCAGAACAGCAGCTTCAGACGGTCGCTTGTGTCCGTTTTGAAGTCCGCAAACGCCTTATCCGTATTCGGGTCATCCGAGTAGGCTTCGTACACCACCACATCTGGGTTGACCCCAGAGAACCACTCCGGCACATGGGAAATCATTTCGTCCATATGCTCCTTGTTTGCGCAGAATACGATGTATTTTCCACTTGTCTGCGTGATATGATGTTGAAAGACAAGATCAAGTCCGTCTGCCTGTTCCAGTGCGCGGCGCAGCGCGTCCAGATATTTCTGATTCACATCCTGAATGCCCGGTGCCCGCAGGTTGTCCACCCGTGCCTGATACTTTGCAAGCGTTTTCTGGTACTGATAAACTGTGGTCACATATTTCGGGGCAGGCAAAATGCCCCTGACGACTGCTTCGCCAAGGGTCATGTCGCTCGCCGTATGCCCATCAAAGAGCTCTTCGGCCATGTCACGGTTATTATCCAGATACCGGATGTTTGTTGCCGTCAGCCCCAGAAGCTTTGCATCCGGGCATAACTTTAATAAAGCCACCGTGCTTTCGCCCCAACATTCCGCACCGGCACGGTGGAATTCATCGAGTATAATATAGGCAGGCTTCTGCGCTGCAATTTTCTCCAGCTGCGCCTGTGTACAGCACATCAGTTTGGCATAGGTATAAAAGAGAACGTTTGCCAGCGGAAAATCCGGGTCGTTCCTTTTCAGGCTCTCCAGCTGGGTCTTAAAGATATATTCACTTGGAGAAAGCCAGATTACGACCTTCTCTGGGTTGTCCTCGATCAGCTTGAACGCAATGTAGCTCTTTCCGGTGCCGGTGGGATGAACAATGGCAGCCTTGCCGTACTGCTCCATCATCCGGACTGCCGCATGATATGCTTTTTCGTTGTGCTCAAACAGGCGCAATGCCACCTTGTTCACCCCTTCCCGCATAAAGGGGTATCTCTCATTTGGTTAATGGAAGAAAGCACTCAATAAATTGCGATTTATCGAACGTTTCACAAGCGCTCGACCACGAATCGCCCCCTTAAAAGTTTTCGAAAACACGATTTATTTCTCGTCGTTTGCGTGTCATATCAGAGTGAACATATTTTTTCAACGTGACTGCTGCATCTGCATGACCCAACAGTTCGCTCAAGGTTTTAATGTCACAATGCGCCTGCAAGCAGGTCGTTGCAAAGGTATGACGGAGCGCATGAGGGTGCGCCTGATGGACACAGGCTTTTTTCAGATAGCCGTGAATGCTCTTACGGTAGCATCGAGGTTCGACTGGCTTTTCCTCGTTGCCAGATAGAAACCAAGTTCCGCTGCTGGAATCTTCCGACAGCTTCTTCAGAACACGAAGCAGCGATTTTGGAATGGGAATCTCACGATGGGAGTTTTGGGTCTTGGGGGATTGAACGACGACTTTTGTGTGGCCATTTCCACAAGAAATCCGAGTCACTGTCCGTTGGATCGTCACAGTTCCTGCCGATAAATCAAAATCGCCCCATTTCAATCCGCAAATCTCGCCGATACGCAGCCCTAACTGAAAACCAAGCAGTAGACCTATTTTCCGGGGCGTAGGAGAATCCATCACGAACGACTGTAATTTCTTTTGTTCTTCTATGGTAAACGGCAGCAGTACTTTTGAGGATTTTTGTGGCAGTTTTACCGTGATCTCTAAAGGGCGAATGAGATGAAAATGTGCTGCATACTTGCAGATGCGCCGCAGCATCGACAAGCACTCCTGTGCCATTGTTACCCCTAAAGGCTTTTGCTTTCCGTTGGCTGGTGTTATCACTGCCAAAAGTCCCTGCTCCAGAATTTTTTCGCTTAAAGCACTCACTTTGAAATCTCCGAAAACAGGCTGGAGATAATGTCGCAAAGTATACTGATAGTGTGCGAAAGTCGATTCTTTTACACCCTGCCGGACAGAATACAACCATTGCTCTGAAATTTCCGAAAAAGTAATATCGGTGCTGTTCAGGTTATAAATACCGTACTCTGCTTTCTTGCGGGCAGAGATTTCCCTTACTTCGGTATAAGTCGCCCCATATACATAGCCCCAGCGGGGCTTTCCGTCCGCAGAACGGCCTTTGATATATCGACCCTCCCACCGTCCATCGCTGCGCTTTCGGATGTTTTCACCGCGTCTTGCCATATAAAGCCTCCTGCTGACACCTTATTGACCACTAATGATTTGAAAATTGAAGTTGTGGTTGATTATCTGAACAAATTGGACAACAAATCACAAAAAGATTGACTATATCGCTGAAAATTCTCCGGGGGGGGTACAAAATGATGCCGAACCCTCTTTACTCAATGGTAATTCAATGGTAAAATAGAATGGTTAAAATAACAAGATTTGTCAAACACATGGTATCTTCCATTAACCAAATGGAGGATACCTTTTCTTGTCTTTCTGTCGGTTGATTTTCGTGGCAAAATTTCGGGAATATCATTCTTGAATATACGGTGCGCCGTACACAAAAACAACCTATTTCCGCTAATATCTACAAAAAAGGAGAACAGACATATGATATTAGCGACCGATGAGGATACAAAAGTAAAAGATGCCGTTGCATTACGTTTCAAAGAGCTTTGCGAGGAACGCAACATAAGTCCCAATGCCCTTGCTGTCCGTTCCGGTGTCACTCCGTCCACCGTTTACAGTATGCTTGATTCCTCTCAACAGAGCGTCACCGTTCCAACCGTCAAAAAATTGTGTGATGGCCTTGGAATTACGCTTGTAGATTTTTTTAACGCCTCGATTTTCACTGCAATCGATCAGGAAATCCGATAAATAACACATTGACATCGGTTTATGTACCCTATTGGAAATGCACCAGCATTGTACGAAGCCGCTGCTATTTATCAATGCCTGCATTATAGCCCTGACGTTTTTCTTCTTGCCCTATAACATAGAGATTTTTCTCTGTTATTAAAGATGCACCGCGCTTTTTGCGCTCTGCCCGCCTTCCACCATTGAAAACGAAAGGACAAAAACATGAAAAGGAGAATCATCGAGTACAAACCAAGTCCCGGCAAACAGAATCTGACCCGCCGACTGTATCTTTGCGCTCTGACCTTGTGGCGCAGCTTGTGGCTGCCTACCTGCTTGGTCGGAGGGCTGGCATATGATGTATTATGATCAGTTCAACACCGGAAAGCGTATTCAAAAGCTGCGCAGAGAGCGCTACCTGACGCAGGAAGAACTGGCCGTCCGCTTGAATGTCAGCGACCGCCACCTCCGCAGTCTTGAGAGTGGGGAGTATATTCCTTCTATTGACCTTTTCATCGAGATCGCTGCATTTTTTGATGTAACACTGGATCATTTGATTATGGGAAAGTCGTTATCTGACCAAGAAGAAAGCTTACGAAACAAGTTGCAGCAAAAGCGTTTGACAAATCAAAAGCTCCGTTTGAAATTGCAGCGTATTATGCAGAAACTGTCTGCAATCGCTGAAGAACTTTAACTCTATATAAAATCGCGCCCCTCCGGGCAGGCAGCATTGCGCTGCTTGTTCAGAGGGGCGTTTTTTGTTTTTGTGCTCAAAAAACTTTTTTGAAAAATTTCAATTTTATCGTATTTTTTGCAAAAATGAAACATCGATTCAACGTTATTTTTGTGTCAAAACCGGAAGCATCACTTCCGGTTTTTTAAACCAAAAAACCGGAGGTACGACCTCCTAAAAAAGCATTCAGTTTTCAGGTACACTATGGTCACAGCAAGAGCAACACCCCAGATGGGGAGAAGCCCGAAGCTGTAAGACGTACCTTGAAAACTGAATATCATTCCCTCGGACAAAACAATGAAACTTCCGTAATTCGCGGCCCGGCCATAAAGAAGGCGGGGTGGCTGAAAAGCCAATGAGAGGAAGGGTGCAGTCCCCCTCACCGAGGTGTATTCCAACCCCCACCGGGCGTCGAGGACAAATAGGGTGGGACACTTAAAACAAAAACTTCAAAGCCCACCACCGGGATTCTTTCGAATCAAGGCAGTGGGCTTTTTCCATACCGAATATTCATTTTGATGACACGGAGGTATTGATTATGAGCCGTACTTTTACCCACAAGACCGACGAATCGACCCTGACCACCCTCTGTCCCCGCTGCCTGAATGCCTTTCGGAACACGCGTGGCATCCGTGTCCGCCGTGCAGACCCCTATCAGCTCACCAAGGAGCCTTGCACCTACTGCCAGACCAACTTCGGCTACGACTACTACATCCAGCCCACCAGCCCGAAATCCACCTACTTTAAGAAGGGACGGTTCGATGATGAATCTGAATGCGCTTAAGATTGACCCGGAGTTCCAGGGCAAGATCCCGCCGCTTACCTTTGAAGAACTGAACCAGCTCGAAGCTAACATCCTGCGAGATGGCCGCATCATCAATCCCATCATCGTATGGCGGGGCTTGATCGTGGATGGACACAACCGCTTCACCATCGCTAAGAAGCACCCGGAGATTCCTTTCACCGTTCACGAGAAAGAGTTCGCCAGCCGCTATGAAGCAATCATCTGGATTTGCAAAAACCAGCTAGGACGGCGTAACCTCACCCCGGAACAGAAGAAGTACCTCATTGGGAAACAATACGAAGCCGAAAAATGTGCCAACGGCGGCGACAGAAGAAGCCCGGTGGCAAAATCAGGTGCCGCGACACGGCACCTGATCGGCGGTGAAAAGACTTGCATGAAAGTCGCAGCTGAAAACAATGTCGGAAAAACATTTGTAAAAGATGCAGAGCATTTTGCACGAGGGCTGGACGCAGCCGAAGAAGCAGTTCCCGGCACACGGCAGAAAGTGCTTTCCGGTGAGGTCAAGCCGACCGCCGCCGAGATTGCATCCGTTGCCCGTGCCCCTCCCGAAGAACGTCCGGCTCTGGTGGCAGAGATCTGCAAATCAAAAGAGCAGAAGCCACCAAAGCCGCCTGCACAAAAGCAGAAAACTCCCCCAGCCGTAGCTGCACCGCTGCCTGATGCTAGTACATCCGATGAAGAAGCGCCTGACGAAGAACCAACGTCCACTCCTGCTCCATCCGAGCCGATCTTTCCACAAAAGGAGAATGAATCGTTGAAAGTTGACCGTCAGCAGATTCTTGAAATCGCAAACAATCGCTACCATGTCAAGCAGCTTGCCAATGGTGCGGCGATGCTTTGCGAGGTATCAGGAGCTGCCAACAGTATGATGCGCCGCTGGGAAAGCGTTTTCCGGGAATATCCCGATATTCTGTCCGATGCAGAGAACCGTGCGTCCGTAGGACGAACGATTCAGAAATTGAGAGATTACCTGAAAAATTTGGAAGATAAGATGGAGGAACTGCTATGAAGAATATGAACTGTGTCAGCACCATGCCTGAGATCATGCCCGAAATCACAGATGAAGCAATCATCGAAGCCCTTTTCGCTCAGCGGCCTTACGAAGAAAAGGTCATCAACAGTGCCTTTCTCGAAATCCCTGCGGAATATCAGCGCAAGCTGAACATTCCCAATGTCGAAAAGATGTCGGCAGAGTTCACCGAGCTGATTGCCAACCCGCCCAAGGTCAGCTACCGGGACGGTCACTACTTCGTCTTTGACGGTCAGCATACCATCGTGACCCGTCGGGCGATGAACGGCGGGCAGGATCTTCCGATCATCTGCAAAGTGTACGAGGGACTGACAGAGGAAGAAGAAGCCATGCTGTTTTCCCGGCAGACGGGCGTTTCCACGCCGCTGACCGCTGGCGCAGAGCTGCGCGCCGCTTTGGTGGGCAAAGACCCGGAATCTCTCGCATTCGTGAAAGCCACCGAAAGCACCGGCCTGCAGCTCGGTCTGGACAACTACCGTGCTCCGTGGAAGATTATCTGCATCCGCACGGCTTTCAAGGAGTACAAAGCCTACGGCGCAGACCTTTACAAAGAAGCCCTGACCATGCTGGCAAAGGGCTGGGAGGGTGACCCCAATTCCCTCCGCTCCGGCATCCTGCAGGGCATGGTTCGCTTTGTGGCTCTGTATCAGGGCGAGTATGACCCGGAGCGTCTGGTGAAGCGTCTGCAAACCATCCATCCCATGACGCTGGTGCGAGATGAGAAATCCCTGAGCGGCACCGTCAGCTACAAGTATATGATGCTGATACTTCGCACCTACAACGGCTCCAGCCGCCGCTTCAATCTTCCCATCAAGCAGTGAACTTACTTCTTCATGCAGTTCTCCTTTCACATCGCAGAAGCCGTCCGCAAGGGCGGCTTTTGCCTACATAAGGAAAAGGGGGTTGACCGCCACCGTATATGTAACAAAAGACTTTGGTTTTCTCCGGGGCGAGATCTACTATGCAGACCTTGACCCGCACTATGGTTCTGAGCAGGGAGGTAAACGCCCTGTTATTGTGATTCAAAATAATACCGGAAATAAATTTGCGCCGACTGTGATCGTAGCTGCTGTGACCTCAAAGGTCTCCAAAAAACCAAACCAGCCTACCCATGTTCTCATTGACCGAAATCCAGCGTTTTCAAGGCCCTCTATGGTGCTGCTGGAGCAGATCTTCACCATCGATAAAGAACGCATACAGCGGCTCCTAGGGCAGACTACGCCGGACGAAATGTACCAGATCAACGAAGCCTTGATGAACAGTCTGGATCTGAACGGAGGTCGATAATATCAACAAGAACGCCTACTCTCCCCTTTCCCCCGCTGTTCCTCCCGATATTTTCAGCATCGATGCAACTGCACTGAAGCTAATCTCCATTTTATTCGACAACAACCTGATCTCTGCTGAGGTCTATCATCGGGTTCTTAGCAGATATTCTGCGTAATGTCAAGGATGTCGCTGACACCGGCGACATCCTACATATTCCCTTCCCAATCTTCTATACTACGGGCAAAGGAGGTACAGCGCTATGAACATCACGCAAAGAATGTACTTTGGGCAATTCCCATTGGACAAGGACCGTGACCGCCGCATTGTCTTTTACGGTCGTGTTTCCACCCAGCATGAAGCGCAGGTCGATGCGCTTGGCAACCAGATGCAATGGTACGATGACCAGCTTCGGTATCATCCAAACTGGCAGGTCGTTGACCGCTATATCGACGAGGGCATCACCGGAACCTCAGCAAAAAAACGCCCGGCTTTTATGAAAATGCTTTCCGATGCCAAATGCGGAAAATTCGATCTGATTGTTACACGTGAGGTCTGCCGCTTTGCCCGCAACACCGTCGATACCCTTCAGATCACCCGCGAACTCCGCAATTTCGGCGTAGAGGTCTTTTTCGTATCCGACAACATCTGGACGATGGACGGCGATGGCGAACTCCGCCTTTCCATCATGGCAACCATGGCGCAGGAGGAAAGCCGCAAGATCTCAGAGCGTGTTCTTGCCGGGCAGAAGATAAGCCGGCAGAACGGCGTGCTTTACGGCAGCGGCAACATCATCGGCTATGACCGGGACAAGGTCAACCGTACATACGTTATCAACGAGGAACAGGCCGCAACCATACGAATGGTTTTCACGCTCTATTCTCAGGGCTATGGGGAAAAGGCAATCGTCAATGAACTTTCCCGGCTGGGCCGCAAGGATGGGCACGGAAACGTCAGTTGGTCCTGTACAAAGATCAGCCGTATCCTTCGTAACGCAACGTATATGGGCTATGTCTGCTACAACAAGTCCAAGGTCAACAACTATCTTGAAAAGAAACGCATCAACAATCTGGACGAAACTTCCTTCGTCTATGTAAAAGGCAACTTTGAGCCAATCGTATCAGAAGCCCTCTGGCATGAATGTGAGCGCATCCGTAAAAGCCGTATTGTCAATCTGCGTCTTCCTGATGGAGAAACACGACGCAAGGGCATTGACAGCACCAAATATTTATGGGTCGCAAAGCTTCGTTGCCGCTGCGGTTCTTCCTACCGCATTTTCAACTGGCGTAAACTGAAGGACGGAACGCCGGTCTTTGGCTACCAATGCAATATGCGAACCGTCAATCCGACCCGTTCCTTCGTTCTGGAGCACAACATGACCCAGCAGCTCAGTTGTGATGCCATTTCTATCCCGGAGTGGAAGCTGGAACTCATGGCGAAGAAGATCTTTGAAAAGGTCTGGGGCAATCAGAATAAAGCCATCCTTCGTGCCTGCAAGATGATTGAAAGCTGTCAGAACGGAAAAGCCGCCACACGAATGTCCGCTGCACCGATTCAGGGCCAGATCGAAAAAATTAAAAAACGCAAGCTGAACTACGCTGCCATGCGTGCAGACGGCGAACTGCCAAGAGAGGAATACCAAGCCCTCTGCAAACAGGCAGATGACGAGATTACCCGCTTAGAGCAGGAGTTGAAAGCCCTCTCCCCTGAGCCCGAACCGCAGACGGTTTCTTCGGACCTGAAAGCAATCTACGATTTTCTCTCTCAGAAGGTCGATGTGCACAGTGCCCGTCTTGCTCCCGAATTGATCGACCAGTTCGTTGAAGTAGTCACCCCCATTGCCGATTACTCCTACCGCTGGAAGCTGAACACCGGCTGTAAGAAGTCCAAAGGGAAGAAATCTCCTCCCAGCAGACAGAACCCATCTACATTCCCCCCTGTCCTGTGCAGCAACAGCCTTCTGGATTGCAGGGTGAGCAGCTGTGCCGGGTTATCCGGGCAGCAAATTTCTGTCCGTTCCGCGCTCTTTGGTGCTTCCAATTCCCAACAGGGCTTGCTTTCGCCCCAGCATTCCCGACCGTCGCGCAGCAGCGTCAGGTTCAGCATCAGGGTCTCGTACAGATTATCACCCTGTGCCTGAATAAAACCGATCTTGCCTAGCCACCCGGCTCCTACGGACGGAAGCCCCTTTCCTTTTGGCTTTGCAGAGGTGTCATCATAGCCGTTCACGCATAGCAGCCACCGCGCCGCCTGCGGATAGCTTAGCTGCTCCTTGCTCTGCCCCGCATACAGCGGAAAGAGCCGGAGTTTATTGCTGCTTTCCGACATTTCACCGTTGAGTTTGGCCGCGCCGTATTCCGTGCCGATCTTTGCCTGCGGCACCTGCCAGAAGGGGTGTGTCGGATGGAACAGCCAGAAGCGATTCTTCCACTGCTCCAGATAGTCCCGGACAGGCACCGCCGGAAAATGCCCAAGCTGCCACAGCGCGCTCCAGCGCTCCAGTGCATCATCGCTCTGCATCAGCGGGCGGGGCTCTCCCTTTGCATCCACCCGGGAGAACACGGTGAACAGCACCGCCAGCAGCAGCCGCAGCACGGCGGCGTTCTGGGTGGGCATCTCGCCCGCAAGGTCCACATAATCCTGCGCCGACACCAGTGCCTCGGTCAGGGACACCTCCCGCACCGTGTTGTCCCGCAGCCGCACCCGTATCCACGGTTCGGTCAGCAGGTTGAATTCAATTTCCTTCATCCGTCTCCTCCTTTTGGTAATACAGGCCGTTTTCACGGTCATAACAAAGTTCCATGCCCGCAAGCCGGGCAGTCAGGTTTTCATCCAGCAGCAGGATCAGTTCTCCGTGCAGCAGCGGCGACAGCTGCCACGCCGCAAGGCGGCTGCGGTTGTCCGCTTCCAACTCCCGGATGACCCTGTCCACCTTCCACGCCTTGCCGAACACCGCCGGGAGCCGCAGCTTCTGCCGGGCGATCTTCAGTGCCGTTTCCGGCGGGGGCGGGCTGTCGGCAGCTACGGCACTGCCACCCTCCTGCCACGGCAGAAAGTGGATGCTGCCGTCTGCCCGACGCTGCATTACCAGCACCTCCACCGAGGGGTCGCCGTCCCGCACTGCCGCCCGGGCTGCCGGGTCGGAGCGGGCGCCCTCGTTCTGCATCCAGTCGTCCAGCGTGTTCAGCTGCGCCAGCCGGTGCGTTTCCGGCTGCGGCACAAGGTATGCTTCGGCGCGTGCTTTCTTTTTCTCCTGCGTCTGCTCATATATGGAGCGCATTTCCTCGCCCTGCGCCCCGCCGGGGGCTTCTAGCTCCCAGCCGTAGACCCGCTGCACCAGCGGAGAGATCTCCTCCGGCAGCCGGATGCTCCGGGGCAGAAACTTCCGGGTGCGCCAGAGCAGCCACTGTCCATATACCGCCTCGCTGCCCGCGTCAAAGGCATCTTCCCCGGTGTCCAGCACCGCGCAGCAGGCCTGCTGCAACGGAGCGGGGCGGCTGCGGTGGTGGCGGTGCAGCCGTCCAATGCGCTGCAGCAGCAGATCCATGGGGCAAAGCTCTGTGACAAGAACGTCCAGATCAATGTCCAGCGACTGCTCCATCACCTGCGTGCCCACCACGATCAGGTCGTTCCGGCACTCCGGTGCAGAGCCCTTGCCGATGCGTGCCATCAGCTGGTTTTCCCGCGCCGCGCGGTCCGGCATCAGGAACTGCGCATGGAACAGCTGCACCTCTTTGTCCGGCAGGCTTTCCCGCAGCAGCTGCGCGATCTTCTGCGCTTTTTTGACCGTGTTTACGATCACTCCTGCGCAGCCGCCCTCGGCCAGCTTCCGGCGCAGCAGCGCGGGCAGCTCCGGCTCTGTGAGCGTAGTCAGCTGCACCGTTTGACCGGGTGCAGCCGATGAGATGGCCGTCTGCTTTACCTCTGCGCCATCCGTCCATGTCAGCAGCGGATAGCCGCAGCTGGTTTTCCACGGAGCGTCCGGGGCGGCCTTTTTCTGCTGGTAGGCCTCGACCAGCTCTGTGCGCCGCCGGGCGGGCAGGGTGGCCGACAGCAGAATGACCGGCACCTTATACCAGCCCAGCCATTCCAGTGTCCGGTCCAGATAGCAGTTCATGTAGGTATCGTAGGCGTGGCACTCATCAATAATGACCACCTTGCCCGCAAGTCCCAGATGCCGCAGCATAACGTGCTTCTGGGCAAGTGCCGCCAGCAGCAGCTGATCCACTGTGCCAATCACGAAGTTTGCCAGCAGTGCCTGCTTGTTTCCCCGAAACCACTGGTGTACCTGCACCTGATGCTCTTCCTGCGCGTCCTCCTCCAGCTGCACCCCGCGCCCCTGCAGCCGCAGATAGCACTCGTTCAGTTCCGCCATGCCGTGCGCCAACTTTATAGCCTGCGGCAGCGTCTCCTCAGACTGCGTGTCTGCCCAGCCAAGCAGCCGGGGAAAGATGCCGTTTGCCGTGGCCTGTGTGGGCAGCCCGAAAAAGACACCGCCCAGCCCGAACCGGCTGGCCATGATCTCCGCAGCGGCCAGCGCCGCCTCGGTTTTTGCCCACGCCCATCTGTGCTTCCAAAATCAGAATGCCCGGTTCCGCTGCGGTATCTGCAGCTTCCAGAACAGCCCTCTGCACCGCATTGGGCGCAAAGCCGAACCGCACCGCAAACTCCTGCGGGTCTGCGATGCCCGGCTGTGCCTCCCACGGGAAGGGCAGCGCCAGCTTTTCCCAAGCCCTGTCCACCCGCGCCGGGTAGTCCTCCATGCTGCCCAGCTCCTCTACCGGGATCAGGGGGAAGTATTCCGTATTGCTGGCGATCCAGTCTGCCATGATCAGAAGTCCGGTCAGAAGCACTTCCTCCTGCGGGTCCAGGTCGTACAGTTCCGCCGTATCATCAAAGCCGCAGTCCTGCAAAACAGTCATGAGCAGTTCTGTCCAAAAGCTCTCCCAGACCTTTTCCTGTCCCTTGGGGTAGTAGTTGCTCTCCCAGCACTCCAACTGGTCATCGACCGCCGCGCAGCTCTGTGGCCTGCCGTGATGCGCTCCCACAATGGAGGCTAGCCCGCCGGGACAATCATTCCACAACAGAATTGCCTCGCCCGCCCGGGCATGCGGCGACTCCCGGCGGTTCTGTTCAGGACAGTCCAGCGGCGTCAACATTTCCAGCCGCTGCCGCGCCTCCGGCAGAGTGCGCAGGATATTTGCCTGAAAGGCTACCGTAGCCTTGCCTATATCATGGATTCCGCCCAGAAACCGGGCATGCGCGAGCAACGCTTCCTCGCGCTCAAAGCCCATAGCCCGTTTTGCACTTTCCGGGAGCCACTGCCGGACCAGCCGCTCCATGATGCCCGCCGTATCCCACAGGTGCATCCAGAGCGGCAGCCACAGGCTGGTATTCTCCGGGTCCGTTTTACCGGCCAAAAGCCTTGTTTTATTCAACGTCCAGCGCATTTTTGCTCCTTTTCCGGTGTGTGTGCCTTCCGTGCACCGAGCATAGCAGATAATGTGTACTATAATCCGTACTTTTTGTATTTTATCTCCGCAAATGAAAAAAGCGGCACACCGGGTCGTGCCTCATCAAAACGAAAGTGTCCTCGCAAGGTAAAGAAACATGCTATTTATAGCCCGGTTCCGTTTTCTGTTTCAAAGATACGCTTCTGCCCTTCTGCTGTCAATGACTCTGCGCCAATTCATCAAAGCTACAAAAAAATGATTTCTTTTTTTGTATAAAAAACCGCCCCGGCTTCCATTGCGGAAACCGGGGCGGTTCATTCTGTTTATTGGTGTTCTTTCAGACACTCAATGCCTACCAACTGGCATTCAGTTTTTGAAGTTTTAGTCATATCTGTATTTAGAGGACTTTCCGTACACTTTTCGGAGCGATTTTTTCAGACTGACCACCGTTTCTTTGATGATCTTTGCCTCATCGGCGGAGCAATCTGCAAGCTGTTCGGTCATCCAGCTGTCGAACACCGGCTTTGCTTTTTTGATCTCGATGCACAGCAGCTCGTCCGCCGAACAGTCCAGCGCGTTGATGATGTCGATCAGCGTTTTCAGGCTGGGCACGGAGTTGCCTGTTTCGATATGGCTGATGTGCGTGACCACCACGCCAACCTCATTGGCCAGCTGCTCCTGCGTCATGCCCTTTGCAAGGCGGCAGGCACGGATGCGTTTTCCGATGTCGGCGTAGTCCACCATAGTACAAGTACCCTCCGTTTTGTGAAGTGATACTTGTATTGTATGTGCAATCGACCGGGATTGTAATAATCTGAAAGTGCAGTGGACTTATAAATACTAATCGTTCAGAAATACTTTAACTTCCTGCTTTCCGTCAATCGTTGTCACAGCAGTAATGGCATCCGGGCGGAAGGAGTCTCCCGGATAATGCATTTCCAATTTCAGATTGACTTTTTTCCCAGCTTCCACTTCCTGTGCCAGTTTATTCTCAAAATTTTTGAATTCGTTCCGATTTAGTCCAGAATCCTGCGGAATGAGATTTTCCAAATCGTTTGCCCCATCAAAGCGATCTGCAATTGCATGACCTCGATCATCGGTACTTTTTTCATATCCTTTTCCAATGTCATGGATGCTGTCTTTAATTTGCAGACGACCATCATGCTCTTTCAGATGCAGGTCTCCTTCGGCTGTAAACAGCCTTCCAAGGTGATCGGTAGTGTACTCATATCCGTTTCTTTTATACTCTGCATCCGACAAAAGATCCTGCTCCATACGGTACGGCATTCCATCATCGTTATTTTTGTATTCCAGCTCTTTTTCTAGCTCTGCAAATGACTTTTCCGTAGCAGCATCCAGTTTTTCTTCTGCCTTTTCTGTCACGCCTTTCTGTAGACGCTCAAATGACCGTTTGACGACATCATCCAACCCAATGTGCGTTTTTGCTTCCATCGGTTTCGCTTCTGAGATTTCTCGCCTCACAGCACACGACCTCCCTGCCGCTCAAAATTCGTCCTTAGATTATCTACAGCCTTTGCATCCGGGTTCAGGCTCATGCCCATGCTTATCACGCTATTTAGCACCCAGTCTGCAGCAGCAGCTTTCAGGCCGTACTGTCCCTGCAGCTGTTCCAGAAATTCTTTACGGGGTGTGAGCGACTTTTTAGCTGCGGCACAGTAATCAACGACTGTACCGATCCCACCAAAGAAATCGAACACAGCTTTCCGAGTCTTAGCCACATCCAGTTCGCCGCCTGCAAAGACCCGTTCCAGGTAGCGGCTGTCCTCCGGCTTCAGCACAGTCTCATGGCGTTTCAGCCAGAGCTTCAGCTGCTCCATCTCCGAACTGCTCAGCGGTTCCAGCTCTTTGCCCACTGCCAGTTGTCCGAATACAAACTCTGCGTTGATTTCATGCGGCATTTTTGAAGGCTTGTGGTAAACAGCATTTTCCGGCATGGGATACGCCTCAATCTTGCAGAGCACCGCCTCCGGCCACTCATTCTGGTAAACGGCAGCCACACCCAGCGGCAGCTTGGACAATTCATCGATCTGTGCCTCCTTCAGGGCGGCAGACTTGCCTACCAGCTTGCGATCCTCTTCGTCCGGCAGGCGCAGAATAATTTTTGTGTTCGTGTTGCGGATGACCGACATATCCAGCAGTCCGGGTGCCTGATCCGCAATAATGAAGCCCTCACCATAAGTACGCATTTCTGCAATGGCATTTGCCAGCATTTCCACCGACTTGCCCTGCAAATTTGCACCTTCCTGTGATTGCCCTGCCGATGTCTTGCGCAGCAGGTTGTGCGCTTCTTCCAGCACTGTGACATGGCGAAGCCTGCTGTTCATCCCGGTGCTACACATCCGGTATTCCTGTAACTTCATCACCAAGATGCCCATCAGCAGCGATTTCGTTTCCATAGAGCCCACACGGCTCAAATCTACGATCACATTCTGATCGAACATTTCAGCATCGCTCAGCGCATCTTCTGCGCAAAGCACACTGCCATAAATACCGTTTGTCAACGACTTTACGCGGGTGCACAATGCACCCACATAATCGCTTTGGGTATCCTTGGAATAATGCGACTCTTCAATGACGCCCGGCAGAATATCCAGCAGGTCAAAGAAGGTTGGGAAAACTCCCTTCTCGCTCTCCGAATTGCGCAGATCCCAGCCTACTTTCTGATAGCTGCGCTCAATAGCATCCTTCAGCACCGCTGGCATGGCTGCATACATCGGCCAGCAGGCGTTGAATATCTCCACCAGACGGTCAATATGTTCCAGAATATGGATATTCTCAGGGAATGCAAAGGGGTTCATACGCAGCAGCGGCGTTTCTCTGGGGTTTGTACCAAACACCTGCACATCTGTACAATTGCCGAACACGTTCTTGTATTCGCCCTTGGCCGGTTCCACCACAAGAAACGTCGTTTGTCCGTTCTTTGTGATCTCATCCAGCAGATGGTAGACCGCATTGGATTTGCCTGTGCCGGTCGAGCCAGTGATGAATGTGTGGGAAGCCATTGCCTGCCGATTCAGGATCAGTTCTGCACTTTCCGACTTACCCATGTGGTAAATCTTGCCCAGATTCATCTTGTCCTCATCCGGCATCGCCTCATCCGGCACATTGCGGCCAAACTCCGCGTGCTCAATAATCGGCAAACCATGCACTGAGCGGGTGGGCAAGCCAAGGTGCATCGGCAGTTCCCGCCCGCTGACCAGCGTTGCAGGTGTATAAAGCAGACTATCCGGCGCATTCTCCCATAGCGGGCGAGCAAAGACCGGTTGCATGAACCGCTTGAGATATTCCCGCAGCTGTGCCACTTCTGCCTCATTGTTCTTCCACACATTGACGGCACCGCTCTCCACCGAGGAGCCCTCGCCTACCATCAATGCGCGGTAAGTGTTGGCCGCCAAAAGTGCTGTGGATTGAGTAGACGAAAGGAAATACGCTGCACAGTTATAGCAGCCATAATCTTCACTTTCCTTTACACGCTTGAGCTGGTTTTCAATGCGTTCCAGCAGTTCCTCCACCGATTTATTGCACAGTTCCACCTGCTGAGTACGGCCCGTGCCGCGGGTGTCCGTTGTGCCGTGGCTCTCCTGCTGGCTGGTGGTGTCCGATGTTCCATGCGACGTTCCATCGGAGGTGCTGTGCGAAGTGCCGGTCTGTTCGGTGTTGGAGTGACTGGTGCCCCACGAAGCATTGACGCCCAGTGAGCCTCCGATGTTCCGGGCAATGCTGTTGAAAGCCGTTCTGGCTGGCGTCATGCCTCCTATGGCCCTGCCCGCCGTGCCAAGCAGCGGGCCGATAACGGCCCCCGCGCCCGGAATCAGGGTCGAAGCTGCCAAGCCGCCCAGACCCAGAATGCCTGCAATGCCGCCAGCCACCGGCGAGATTTTTGTGACCGAGGTGCCGAAGCTGCTGCCGACACCGCCGTTGATACCGCCGCTGACCCCTTTCGTTTTCTGTGTGCCGTCCGTCACCGAAGAGGACTGGTTCGTACCGTCCGTTGTAGTCGTGCTGCTGGTATCGCTGATGGTATGGGAAGTTCCACTGCACAGGCTCTCCATCACAGCAGTACTCTGGTTCTCGGTATAAGACCATGTACTCTTGCGGAAGGGCGAAAGAGTGCTGTACAGATTTTCATACCCGCTGCGGATAGCCGCCTGCGTTTCATTGGAAACAGGTTCTGCCAAAAACAGCGCAGTATACTTTTCTCCTTCCATCGCATCCATAAAGCGCTCGATGCCCTGCACAAAGGCTTTATCTTCCGTTTTAGACTTATCGCGCAGAGCTGCCACACAGGACACTGAGGCCACCGCCTCCTGCTCTTCGCCAAAGGCTTCTTCCAACAGTTTTTTTCCCGCCTCCGGAGAAATGCCTTTTATATCGGAACCGGGGAAGTTGGAGAGCAGCACTTTCTGCAACGCCTTGCTGGAAATTTCCAGCTTGCGGCTCTTCATGCTCTGTTTCAGGGGATCCTCGCGAACGCCCAGATAGATATTGGCACCGGCATTTCCTTCCGGCACATCGATCATCACCGCCAGACTACAGCCTTGTGCCATGCTGGAATAGTACACCGTGGAAAGCTTCTGGAACATATCTTCGCCCTTTTTCAGGGTCAGTTTCTTCAGCTGGAACATTCGGATACACTGAGCGGGATCCTGCACCTCCAGCATCTTCTGAGAAAGCTCCACCATGCCATAGTTCTGCAGTTCCGTCAGATATTTTTTATACACCAGATGGTCTGCAAGGGTCAGCTGGTCCGTCAGGTCATTCAGCGACCGCTGCGCGGAAAGCTGTTGTTTTTCAAGCACCTCAAGCTCGTCTGCCATGATTTATTTTCCTTTCTGCTGTTAACCCCTCAAAATTTTCCAGAGCAGGGCAGCTCCACCCAGTGCCGCACTGGCTGCGACGGCAGAGCCCACGTCGCAGCCCTGTAGCTTTTTAAGAGCCTTCTTTGCTCTTTCATGGCCTTGATCAGCGGCTTTCTGGTACCACTCCGCCGCCTTCGTAAGGTCTTTCGTCACGCCATGACCCCCCTCATAACAACGGCCTAGATGGTACTGCGCTGAACCAAGACCTTGCTCTGCAGCTTTCCGGTACCACTCCACTGCCTTGGCTGAGTCTGTCTCAACACCCATACCCGAATATATATCTATCTCTATCTCCCTCTCCAACTCCAACTCATCATACAAAAAGCTCAGACTATTCTGTGCACCTGCCTCCATATCCATGTCCTCATAACAAAGGCCCAGACTATCCTGTGCATCTGCGTGGCCTTGTTTCGCAGCTTTCTGATACCATTTGAATGCCTCTTTTCCATCTTTTGACAGCAAAAGCTCTGCTAGATTATATTGAGCGTCTGCGTATCCTTGCTCTGCTGATTTCCGGTACCATTTTACTGCCTCTTCTTGGTTTTGTGCCACGCCATATCCATTTTTATAGAACAAACCAAGTTTATACTGTGCATCTACATCGCCCTGGTCTGCAGCTTTCCGGTACCACTCCGCTGCGGCTGCTTTTGATAACGCAACACCTCTACCATATTCGTAACACCCCCCAAGATTCTTTTGCGCAGTTGCATTTCCATTTTCTGCCGCCTTACGGTACCATTCAACTGCTTTCGCGCTGTTCTTTTCCACGCCTTCTCCATTGCCATAGCAATAGCCAAGACTACATTGTGCCATTGCATAGCCTTGTTCTGCAGATTTGCGGTACCATTCAACTGCTTTCGCGCTGTTCTTTTCCACGCTTTTTCCATTGGCATAGCAATAGCCAAGATTACATTGAGCCCTACAATTGCCTTGCTCCGCAGATTTTTGATACCATTCTGTCGCCTTAATGACGTCTTTTTCTACGCCAATGCCGTTTTCATAGCAGTATCCAAGACTACATTGAGCTGTTGCATTTCCTTGTTCAGCCGCTTTTTTATACCATTCAAATGCCTGTTCCAAGTCTTTTGCGACGCCTATACCATAACTATAGCAATCGCCCAATTCATATTGCGCTTCTGGACATTCCTGTTCTGCCGCTTTGGTGTACCACTTTACAGCCGCCTCATTGTACGAGAGTTCCGCATACAGCCGCCCGATCATATACTGCGCTGTTGCATTTCCCTGAGTTGCCGCCGCTTCGTACCATCTGCGGGCCTCTTTTTCATTTTTTTCAACACCGAACGCCTGATAATAGCACTCGCCCAGTGCGCACTGCGCCTCCGCATTACCCTGCTCGGCAGCTTTTTTATACCACACAACGGCATTTTCCGCATTCTTTGCTACACCAACACCGTTCTGGTAACACCGTGCCACTTTCAACTGCGCCTCTGGGTGTCCGTAATCACTGGCCGCAACCATGTAGTTCTGAAACGCCATCTCGGCATTGCCTGCCTGCTGATAATTTTGGGCATTATGCAGGTAGTCCTGCTCGGTTTCCTCCTGCGTTTCCTGCTGCGCTTCCTCTCCCAGACAAAAGCTCTCCACGAAGCCCATGAATTCTCGCTTTTTATCTTCCGGCCCATTGAACAGGAAGCTGTACACAGCATTTTTCTCATTGCTGAAATCCATAGCCTTGATCTCAGCCCCCAGACCATCCCAATTCACACGGCCAGCCGCCGGTTCAAACCATTCTTCAACAGATTTTGTCTTGATGGCATTCGGGATTTCCATGTCCTGCCCACCCACACGGATAGACTCCAGTTTATCTGTAAAACGTACTTCCACCTGAATTTTGCTCATGATGATAGTCTCCCTATGTATTTATAATTTTTATATAGTCTCCCTGACTTCGTATCCACATCTGGATGCCCGTGCCAAACACCTCGGCTTCCACGATCCAGCCTTTTTCCGTCACCTGCAAAACCTTTGCAGTGGGCAGACGGTCGAGAACGGATTCCAGACTTGGCCCGGTATACTCGAACCGGATGGTCTGCAACTCGCCGCCGTACATGAACTGGATGCGCTTGCGCATCTCGCCCTCCTGAAAGCGATCGGTATAGCGCTGGGCAAAGTGCCGGTCGAGGGTCTTATAGTTCTGGATACGGTCGATGCGGTAAATCGTCGGGGAGTTATCCTGCGGGTTCCGGAAGTGCTTATCCTTGTCGATGCCCTCGATGAACGCCGCCAGATAGAAATAATACTCACTGAACAGGATGCCCACCGGTTCAATGGTGCGCACGCGGGTCTCGCCATCGTGGGTGCGGCAGTAGGTAATTTCCATAACATTGTGATTTTCTACTGCCGTGCCGATGTCCCACAAACTCTCAATAAACTTCCGGCCATGCTGCGGCTCAACGTAATGGAAACGCTCATTGCTGATGAGGTCTTTCACCTGATTCAACCGATCCAGCGGGGTGCACACCCGCACCAGCTTGTCCAGAATCGGGAACATCTCCTCCTTAACCATGGAACGGCTTTCCAGCAAAATCTTGCATACCGCCAGAATCTCGCTGCTGGTGAGGAAGCGGGAAAGCGTATCATCCAGCAGATAGCCGCCCTTTGCGGAGTTGTATAAGATCTCCCGGCGCGGCTCGCTGTCTGCAAAATAGCTGCGCAGGGTATCAAGATCGCGCTGGATGGTTTTTTCACTGACGCCAAAGTGGTCCGCCGTTTGCTGTTTGTTCAGCACACCGCCCTGTACCAGAATCTGCTGAATATAGAGTATACGGTCTAATCTACTATTACGCACAGTTCATTCTCCTTCTCTGTTCATTGTAACACAGTGCAACAACAGCCGCAATTCTTTGTGTGAAATTTTGTTGTTTTGTGAAACAGCCACAAAATTTTTGTCTCTTTTGCACAATCCTAGTATACAAAAAAAGATGGACAGCTTGTCTGTCCATCCTCCAAAAAGCCAAGTGCTTTTCTCACAAATTCCATCTGCGGTTCAGCCGGTAGATCACATCCCATACATCATCCTTAAAAGTGTACATTACCTGACGTGGTGATGCACTTCTGCTTGCCATGCAGACAAGCAGAAACAGTTCGGCGGCAAATGCCGCGCCCAGCAGAAACATCCATATTTTTTTCATTGTGCACTCTCCTTCGATGGCGTTTATGCCCTTTTGTCTGTCTATTATAACGATCCTGTTGGACAGTTTGCTTGTCCTTTCTGTAAAAGATATTTTCTGCTTTTCCTGTACGTTGCAACACAAAAACCGCCCCGGCTTCCTGTTACGGAAACCGGGGCGGTTCGTTTGTTTTATTTGTGCTTTTTCAAGCGTTCACGCAATTACTTGCGGGGGTTCTTGATGGCAGCCTGGGCGGGTGCCAAAATTACAGAGCGTTCATTTTACTCCACCATGACATTAATCATTATCGAATGACCTTTCTCGAAAGAAGCACCAAGAAATAGCTTGTCATTGTCACTCCAGAGAACGCCTCTACCAATGAAACCATCTTCGTTGCAAGTGTAGCAGGAAAAAGATCGCCATAGCCTACTGCAAAAAAAGTAATGGCACTTGCATAAATGCACTCTAGCCATCCACTTACTCCTTGATATTGTAAACATGGTATTACATAATATGCCGTTCCGAATATTAAAATCAGAAGAATTATAGTTAAAAATGTTCGGCACGGTTTGGTTCCATATCCGCTAATCCAATCCAGCAGCCTGCGTAATCCTCTTATATAATATCTTTTTTCTTCTTTCGTTTTCGCTTTTTGATAATGAAGATGACAAATATCTTCATTATCATATTCCCCGAGCTGTCTAAAATTT
>OMFP01000255.1_pt1 | contig 25210 bp, 19 predicted proteins | sample 1674221 | NCBI WGS metagenome assembly OMFP01 (sample SAMEA103958152, study PRJEB25191) | human gut metagenome | biome: human-associated habitat [ENVO:00009003]; feature: intestine environment [ENVO:2100002]; material: feces | place: Germany | collected 2013/2015
TCGCCGAGATGCCGCAATCGATTGCCGCCGCCACCCGCAAAAACTCGGTATGCACCGGTTCTTGCGCATGAGCGCCCACAAAGCGCATGCCCTGGGCCAGCGAATGTCCCGAGGCAAGCGACATGGAAAGTGCGGTAAACGCCTCGGGCATGGCCTCTTCTGCATCGTGTTGCTCGCGCCGGCTCTCAAAGCCATCCCGAGCGGCGCCAACGGCAAACGGAGCAACAAGTCCCAAGGCAAATCTGAGGGGCGATAACGACACCATCGTTAGCAAAACGCAGCAGACACCGCTCGATAGCAGCAGAAACGCCAAACGCCCCGAAGCATCCTCGATCGCGAGGCCAAGGCGACGCGCCGGAGCCAGCGATGCCCACGAACGGGCGATCTTTTTCAGCAGATCGTTTTCCACCAGCTCACGCGGCAGCTTCTCTGCCACCGTCTCGAGCGCCTGACGCGCCAGCTCCGCCGGCGGTACCTGCGGCACACGAGGTTCCGCCCCGCACGCCGTCGCAACAGAAAACCCTGCCAAACCCCCTACGACGAGGGGCACAGCGACCTCCATTCGTCCACCTCCTCTTGTGTGAGCGTCCCCGACCGCAGGCCTTCTGCGATAAACGGCGGCTCGCGGTCAAGCTTCCAGGTGCGCTCGGCGGCATCGAAAGTCACATAGCGCTCGAGCTCTACGCCGCCCGACGCAGCGCGACGCACCCCCGAATACGAGGAGACGAAACGCCTGCCATCGGCGTGGCGCTCGGACATCACGATGCCGTCGAGCGCCATGGCAATCTGCTCCTCGATAAGCTCGCTCGGCAGATCGATGCCATAGCGCGCAAGCAGCGTCAAACGCACCACAGTCTCCTGTTCAGTGCCCGCATGAAGCGTGGTGAGCGACCCATCGTGCCCGGTGTTCATGGCCTGCAGCATGTCGCAACATTCCGCACCGCGCACCTCGCCCACCACAATACGGTCGGGACGCATACGCAGGGCGTTGGTCACCAGGTCGCGGATTGTCACCGCGCCCTCGCCCTCAATTGAAGCCTCGCGCGCCTCCAGGCGAACCACATGCGGGTGATGCGCAAACTTGAGCTCGGCGGAGTCCTCGATCGTCACGATGCGCTCGCCGGTGGATATTTCGCACGATAGCGCGTTGAGCAGTGTGGTCTTGCCCGACCCCGTGCCACCTGCAACCGCCAAATCCTGACGCAGCGATACCGCGCACGACAGCAGCTGTGCATACCAAAGCGGTAGCGACCCCAGGCCCACAAGCTCGTCCAACGAACAGATGCGGTCTGAAAACTTGCGGATGGTGAGGATCGGCCCATCGATCGCCACAGGCGGAATCACCGCGTTGACGCGATAGTCCGTCTTGAGGCGCGCGTTGACGATGGGGCTGCGCTCGTCGATGCGCCTGCCCAGTGGCGAGATGATGCGGTCGATGAGCACGCGGATCTGCTCGTCATCCTCAAACGCATGCTCGATGGGATACAAGACGCCGCCGCGTTCAAAGAAAGCCGAGCGGCAGCCGTTGATCATGATTTCGGTAACGGTGTCGTCCTCGATGAGCGGCTGCAGCGGGCCCAGGCCCACCACGTCGTCCAGGATCTCATCGATGATGGTCTCGCGCTCGGGCGTCGCCAGGTCGCCCGGCTCCTCCACGTTGAGCGCCGCCTCCACCGCGGGACGCAATTCCGAGCGGGCGCGCGCCGGATCGATGTAGGCGCTAATACGCGCCACCTCGTCATAGCCCATGCGATCCATCACGGCGCGCTTGGTGCGGCGCTTGACGGCACGGTGGCGCCCTGCGTCAACAGGCACTGTCGCCGCGGCCGCGCCGGCCGCCTTAATCCTTGTTTGCAAGCTCATCGCGAATCACCCTCGCGCGACCAGGGAAGACGGATGCGCGGGCGCTCGGTGCGCGTCGCCCGGTCGGTGACCATGTCACTCCAGGGACCGATGGCGCAGCCCAGCTCCACGAGCATCTCGCGCGTGGCTTCGCGCACGCTGGTGGCAAAAGCGCTGGTCTGGCCCACCGCTTCGTCAGCACGGCCGAATGCCATGAGCGCCGCCAAGTCCTGCCCGCCGTCGGCGATGCGGATCTTGGAGCTTAACGCACAGGTAATCTCAAAGCGCATGGCGACATCCTCGTCGGCGCCGCGCGCGCCAAACCGGTTGAACACGGCGCTCATGCGCGTACGCGGCACGCCCACACGGCTCGCCAGCTCGATGACGCGCGCCGCGGACGTCGCAGACGACACCGATGGATCGCCCACGACCAGGCAGCGGTCGCTTGCCGCCACTGCGGCCGCCACGGCGTCGCCCCAAAAGACCGAGGTGTCGACAAGAACCACGTCGGATTCACGGCGCAAGACGTCGAGCAGCAGCTCCACCGGACGTGCCATGAGCTCGGCCTGTTCGGGCGCGGCGACCGGACCCCAAAGCGTAACGCCCGGGGCCACGCGCATCGAGGCGGCCACGATGTCCGACTCGGCAAGTGCGCCCGCAGCCGATGACTCGATAAGCGTCGCCATGTCGTGCGGGGTATCGGCACCCAACAGGTCGTAGAGGTTTCCAAACATCAGGTCCAAGTCGAGCACGGCGGCACGCAGGCCCAGCAGCGACGCCGCGTGCGCCATGGTGGCGACGATCGTCGACTTGCCGCAACCGCCCGAACCCGAGACGGCGCAGACAACCGGGGCTCGATGCGACGGGGCGGCGGCATCCGCCGGCGGCGTGGGGGCAGGCGGCGCCGACACGGGCGGCAACGTTCCCGTCTCCCCGGCAGCGCTCACATGCTGCGCCCAAGCCGGCATGGCAGGTTGATCGGCCCGCGGGGCCGAGTCTGGAGACTTCACGGCCGCATCGGCACGAACATTGTCGTTCCCGGCAAGCCCCTCAACCTCGTCGAGCTCATCGACCAGGCTCACGCCATGCACGTATCCCATATCTACAGTCAGAAGCTCCTCGCCATACGGCACCGGCTCTCCGGCATCATCGTATGCAAGGGGATCCCGGGGACACCGACCATGCTCGGCTTCCGCTTTTCCATAATCATCAACACGCGGGCCTCTTGTAGCGCGAGGCGCCCCGGATTCCCTATCAACAAAAGCATCGGGCTCGATCGTCAGACACCGGTCGTAATCAACCGTTCCCTCGCCCGCGCGCCCGTTGCCGCATATGCTGCGCGCAGCGATAACCTCGGTCGCCCCCGCGCGAAACAGCCCCTCGATATCCGACGGATCGAGTGCTTCTATCAACACGACCACGCGACTCACGCGGCCCTCGGCCGTCAGGCGTGCAACAGTCTTTCGCACGTCTTCGGCATCGAACAGGGCCGCCGCGATAATCGCCGCCCCGCGACGCGACGGAAACGCCCGCGCCATGGACACCAGCCCATCCAGGTCGCCCACGCGAAGCACCTGCGCGCCCGCATCGCGGCCCTCGACTTCCCGCTGCAACAGCCCGTAATCGCCGCACGCGCAGCACGCAAGCCAGATCGCCTTCATCACTCGTCGCCTCCGCTCTTTTTGCTGCGCACCGTGGCGGGAATCGTCAAACTGACCGTCCCCTTGCCCGAGGCCCCCAGCAATTCCTTAACGTCTTCGGGGTCGGCCGCCAGCGTCACCCATTCGATCTTGCCTTCGCGCGTGGCGCCGGCCTCTTCGCTGGTATCGATCACGCGCGCACCGCACAGCCGATCGGTCACGCCGTCCTTTTGCACGTACACGTCCACGTAGCTGCCCACGCCCGTGGCGCCCCCGACCGAATGCTCGGCATCGACCGCCACCGAAACGGCGACCTTGCCTTTGGGCACCTCGAGCGTGTGGCTTTCGGCCTTGGTGTAGACATCGCAAATCACGGCATTTTTAGGGATGCGCGAGGTCGTCACGTCACCGCGCACCTGGCGCAGCTCGGTCGCCGCATCGCGCGGCAGCAGGCTCACCAGCCATTCCTGGGTTATGACATTAGTCTCGTCGAGCGTCTCGCCCGCATCGATATCGCGCGCCGCGACGCACACCTCGACGCGATCGCCGCCGTACTTGGCCAGTGTCTCGGCCTGGGCCTGCTCTGCCTGCGAGCGAATCGATGACGCGTAAACCATACAGAGCAGCGCGGCGAGCACGCCCGCGATCAGACTGATGGCAATGCGCTTGCTCTTGTTCACGGCCGCTCCTCTCAAGGTAGCACCGGGCGGATGCCCGTACCACCATTGTCCGAGCGGGCAAGCAGCAAAACGACGCGATCGCGATCTTGGTTTTGAGTGTCAAACCAATTGCCGACCAAAAGCTGACCGGCCCGTCAAGCTCGCGGCAAGGTTTTTGTCAGCACGTCGGATAAATGCACGTTTAGGGGCGCATCGGCAATAAAAAAGCCGCCTCCCGCACCATTGGGAGACGGCTGTCATAGATAGATTCAATTACAGATGAACATCGGGATCGAGCATCTGAGCACTCACGCGCATGGATGACGCCAAGTTTTGGAACGTCTCCAGGCGCAGGCTGTCAATCTGTCCCGCGTCCTCGGCCTCGCGAACGGCGCAGCCCGGTTCGTGGGTATGCGTGCAGTCGCCAAACCGGCACGCGCGCGACGCCTCGACGATCTCGGGAAACGCGCGCGCCAAGCCCCGCTCATGCCCCACGAGCGGCAAACTGCGCAGGCCCGGCGCGTCGGCAATAACGCCGGCTTCGCCCGGCAGCGCCACCATCACGCGCGCGACCGTGGTGTGGCGACCCTGGTCATCGCGCTCACGCACGCCGCCGGTAGCCAATGTATCGTGGCCCAGCAGCGCGTTGAGCAGCGTTGACTTGCCGGCACCCGACTCGCCCAGGATCATGGCGCAGCTCCCGGCGGGCACGCAGGCGCGCACCTCATCCAAACCACGGCCCTCGGCAGAAGATGTCACGATTACGCGCACGTCTGGCCCCACCAGGCGGCGCACGCGGTCCAGATCGCGCTCGAGCTCATCGGCGTCGCAGCGATCGGCCTTGGTGAGTACCACCACCGGCTCGGCATCGCAGTCGAGTGCCAACACCAGCGACCGCGCCACACGGTCGAGCAGTACCTCGCCGGCGCCGAGCGCCTGCACGATCAGCACGCTATCCACGTTGGAGCAAAGCACCTGACGTTCGCCGCGGGCGCGTCCGCGCCAACGCTCAAAACTCGTGCGGCGCGGCAGCACGCACTCGATCACGCCCATGTCGTGCCCGGGCGCACGGCGCACCGCCACGCGGTCGCCCACGGCGGGCAGCAGAACCTCATCCTCGCCACGCGACTTGGCAAACCCCACGGCATGCTCGGCACGAAAGGTATCGTCGGCAGTCGCCACCAGCGGAAACCCGCGATCCAGGCGCACCACGGCACCAAGTTGCATCTGCTCGGGCTCCTCGGCATAGGCGCAAAAATCATCGAAGGCTGCCTGTTGGGCGGCATCGATCGGCAGGTCGTCGAACGCCGGAACATCCCGCAGAGCGTCGAGTCCCGGCACGCTTGCCAGCAGCTCCTCGGCAGACGCGGGGGCCTCGGTCGCGAGTTTCCGACGACGGTCACGCTTAGCCCGCGCCCCCGTCGTCTTTTTCTTCGCCTTAGCCTTCGCCTTGCCCACAAGCGCCTCCCAGCACCATAAATCACAACTGAGCAGGTATTTTAAATCAAAAAGAGCTGGCCGGGCAAAGCCCGACCAGCTCACATACTTTCCCTCAGCCCTTTTCATCCGCACGGGAGAAAAGCCAGCAAGGATACCGCAGGGCCCGCCCGCCGGGAGGGGTTTCCTAAGGGCACATCCCGCAGCCGCAACGCGGCGAGGACGTGCCCGTGGAAACCCCGCAGGCCCCGCGGCCGGTGGGAGCAACGCTACTTCACGACCAAAATGTCGCAGTCCGTATTGCGCAGCAGGAACGTCGAAATCGAACCCAGGAGCGCATACTTGATCGAGGACAGGCCACGAGCGCCGCAGAGCACCAGGTCGGGCTTGACCACGTCGAGCATCTCGTCCTTGAGCGTCTCGCGAATGCGGCCGGCGCGAATCATGACCTCGACCTCGGGAATGTCGGGATTGGCCTTGGCCTCTTCGAGCTGCTTGGCGATGGAGTTCTTAAATGCCTCCTCCAGGCCGTTGACCAGATCGACCGGATAGGAACCGGCGCTCTCGAGCGCCGTGGAATCGATGACGTGGCCGATGATCAGCTTGGCGCCGTTGTTCGCGGCGACCTTGATGGCGCGGGCGAGCACAAAATCCTGCTGCTCAGTACCGTCGAGTGAAACAAATACCTTGGTATAGCCCTCGTTCATGGTTTCCTCCTTGGTCTATCGCACGGGCGCGGGGCTCGTGCGTCGGGCGACGCGTTGGCCGCCGGACACTTTATCTTGTTGCAGTTATACCCAAGGATTTGGTTTTGACCGCTCGCAATTCTGTGAACGGGCGAGTTTTTTGGTAAGGGTAGGCGCAGGCGCGCCGCCAACGGTTTATAATGGGACATCGCCCGCACCGTCCGCAGAACATATCGGCAGGTGTCTAACGAGGGGGTCCCTTTGGATATCATCGAGCTTCTAAAATCTGCCTTCATGGGCCTGGTCGAGGGCATTACCGAATGGCTGCCTGTTTCGTCGACCGGTCACATGATCTTGGTGGACGAGTTCGTCAAGATGAACGTGAGCGAGACGTTCTGGAATATGTTCCTGGTCGTGATTCAGCTTGGCGCCATTTTGGCCGTCTGCGTCCTGTTCTTCCATGAGCTCAACCCGTTCTCGCCCAGCAAGGGCAAGGAGGGCCGTCGCGACACGTGGGTGCTGTGGGGCAAGATTGTGCTTGGCTGCATTCCCGCCGCGGCGATCGGTCTGCCGCTTAACGACTGGATGGAGGAGCATTTCTATAATGCTCCCGTCGTGGCGCTGGCGCTCATTGTGTACGGTGTGCTGTTTATCGTGATTGAGAACTGGCGCGCGAACAAGCGCGACCAGGCCGCTCTTGCCGGTTCGTTTGGTTCGCGTGCCGTGGTGACGGGCGGACGCCCCGCTGGTGCGCATTTTGCCGCGCCCGCTGCGGCTGCCGCCGCTGACGATGATGATAACCTGGATTTTGGCTCCATCACTACGCTCGAGGACCTGAGTTGGAAGACCGCGCTGGGTATCGGTTGCTTCCAGGTGCTTTCGCTGATTCCGGGCACATCGCGCTCTGGCTCTACCATCATCGGCGGCCTGCTGTTGGGCTGCACGCGCTCGGTGGCGTCTAAGTTCACGTTCTTCCTGGCTATTCCCGTTATGTTTGGCGCAAGTGCGCTCAAGCTGGTCAAGTACTTTATTAAGGGCGGTACTTTCGGCACCAACGAGATCGCCATCTTGGGTGTGGGCTGCATCGTCGCCTTTGTGGTGTCGCTCATTGCCATCAAGTGGCTTATGGGCTTCGTCCGCCGTCACGACTTCAAGTGCTTTGGCGTCTACCGCATCATCCTGGGCATCGTGGTGCTCGCGTACTTCTTTGTCCTGGAGCCTATGCTCGGCCTCTAACTTAGTCGACGCTGCGCGGCGGCCAGAACGACAACTTGTCATTCAAAGAGGGTGGCATGGCCAAAAGGTCTATGCCGCCCCTTTTCATGCCAATTTGTTCGCCCCGGCCACCGCTCGCTGCTGCTGCCATGACATCGGCGGTTTCGTGATTGTCAATTGGTTGGTGCAGACTAACCTGACCCCATTGCACCAAATCCGTTGGGGCGGGCCCGACGGTGGCACGCGGAGTCGTGGTGTGATTTGCGTCGGTGTCCGCGCGGCTCGGTATACTGGTACGGCTCAAACTATGGCGCTGCCCGCAGGCGCGCCGTCCGTCAGATGAGGAGTCGCCCATGACCCAGCCCTTGCCCTGGGAAAAGAACGCCGTGCCGCCCGCGCCGGAACCCGTGCCGCTCGATGCATACACCGCCCCTGCAGCGCCGGAGCCCGAACTCGTTCCGCTCGACATCTACGACGCTCCCGCGCCGGCACCCAAACCCGCCAAGCCGCTCGTCGACATCGACAGCCTTAATCCCGCCCAGCGCGAGGCAGTTCTGACCACCGAGGGCCCGTTGCTGGTGCTCGCCGGCGCCGGCTCGGGCAAGACCCGCGTCTTGACTTTCCGCATCGCACATATGCTCGGCGACCTGGGTGTTAAGCCTTGGCAGGTTCTTGCCATTACGTTTACCAACAAGGCTGCGGCCGAGATGCGCGAGCGTCTGGCAGCGCTCATCCCCAGTGGCACCCGCGGTATGTGGGTGTGCACCTTCCATGCCATGTGCGTGCGCATGCTGCGCGAGGACGCCGACCTGCTGGGCTACACCGGCCAGTTCACCATCTACGATGACGATGACTCAAAGCGCATGGTGCGTGACATTATGCAGGCGCTCGGCATTGAGCAAAAGCAGTTCCCCATCAACATGATCCGCAGCAAGATCAGCTCGGCCAAAAACGCCATGATCGGCCCCGAGGACATGCTCAAGTCCGCCGATAGCCCCAACGATAAAAAGGCCGCACAGGTCTACTTGGAGCTGGAGCGCCGCCTGCGCGCCGCCAATGCGATGGACTTCGACGACCTGCTCGTGCGCACGCTCGAGCTGCTGCGCACCCGCCCTGAGGTGCTCGACAAGTACCAAGAGCGTTTCCGCTACATTAGCGTCGACGAGTATCAGGACACCAACCACGTCCAGTACGAAATCGCCAACCTGCTGGCCGCCAAGTACCAAAACCTCATGGTCGTGGGCGACGATGACCAGTCCATTTATAGCTGGCGCGGCGCCGACATCACCAACATTCTGGACTTTGAGAAGGACTTTAAAAACTGCAAGACGGTCAAGCTCGAGCAGAACTACCGCTCTACGGGCCACATCCTGAGCGCCGCCAACGCCGTGGTGCGCCACAACTCTCAGCGCAAGGACAAGCGCCTGTTTACGGCCGAGGGCGATGGCGAGAAGATTCAGGCCTTCCAGGCGAGCGATGAGCGCGACGAGGGCCGCTGGATTGCCGGTGAGATCGAGAAACTGCATGCCAAAGGCACGAGTTACGACGACATCGCCGTGTTCTACCGTACCAACGCCCAGTCGCGTATTCTCGAAGATATGTTCCTGCGCGCGGGCGTGCCCTACAAGATCGTGGGCGGCACGCGATTCTTCGACCGTGCCGAGATCCGCGACGTCATGGCCTACCTCAAGATGATCGTGAACCCGGCCGACGAGATGAGCGTCAAGCGCGTCATCAACACACCTCGCCGCGGCATCGGCTCCACCTCGATCCAAAAGATCGAGCGGCTGGCGCGCGACAACCGCTGCTCGTTCTTCCAGGCTTGTGAGATCGCGTGCGCCGAGACCGGCATGTTTAGCGCCAAGGTGCGCAATGGCCTGTCGAGCTTTGTCTCGCTGGTGCGCGAGGGCCGCCGCATGGACGGCGAGCTCAAGGACGTCGTCGAGATGATCGTCGATAAGACGGGCCTGCTGCAGGCGTTTCGCGCCGAGGGTACCATGGAGTCCGAGAGCCGAGCCGAGAACATCCAGGAATTCCTGGGCGTTGCCGCCGAATTTGAGGAGACGCACGAGGATATCGAGGGTACGCTCGAGAGCTTGGAAGAGCTGCGCGCAGCCGGTGTTGCCGATGTGCCTGCCGAGCCCGAGTCCGTCGTGGTGAGTGCGCCCGCGCACGAGCCGGGGCCGTCCGCCCCGGCATCCTCGTTTGAGGCGCTTGTCGGCGCCCGTGACGCCGCGGGCGCCAATCCGCTCGATAGCCTGGCCGCTCCAGCGTTGTCTCCGCAGGATGCCCTGGCCGCCGCCATCGCGGGCAACGCGTATACCGCGCCGACGGAGATGCCGGCGGGTGCCGTGCACGCCGACGAGATCGAGCGCACCTACGGTCCGCTCACCTGTAAGGCGCTGCCGGCACTCATGGAGTGGCTGGCCCTGCGCTCCGACTTGGATTCCCTGGCCGGCGAGACGCATGCCATTACCATGATGACCATCCATTCCGCCAAGGGCCTGGAGTTCCCCGCGGTGTTCGTGGCCGGCATGGAGGAGGGTATCTTCCCGCACGTGCACGACTTTGGCGGCAGCGATGACCCGGGCAAGCTCGAGGAGGAGCGTCGCCTGGCCTACGTCGCCATCACGCGCGCTCGTAAGCGCCTGTTCCTGACCTATGCGGCCACGCGTCGCACCTACGGCTCGACTTCTGCCAACCCGCGCTCGCGCTTCCTCAACGAGATTCCGTTTGAGGACATCGAGTTTAGCGGCATCGGTTCTGCCGGTTTTGAGGGCACGGGTTGGGAGAAGCGCGGCGACCGTCACGGCACCTTTGGCTCGGGCATGGGCTCGGATATGTACGGCGGCAAGGTGTTTGGTTCGCATACGCGCTCGACCGGCGGTTCTGGTTCACGTGGTGGATCGAGCTTCGACGATTTCTTTGGCGGCAGCACTTATGGTACCGAGCGCCATCGTGGAGTCTCGCCCGACGCCGGCCGTGTTGCCTCGACCTTTGGCTCGGGCGCGCCGCGAGCCAAAAAGCCGTCGTCCAAGGTGTCCCCGACGGTGGAGCGCAAGGTCGATCGCGCCAGCGCATCGCAGGACTTTGCCGCGGGCGATACCGTGAGCCACAAGACCTTTGGCACGGGTACCGTGATCTCGGTCGCTGGAGACATGATCGAGGTTCAATTCGAAAAGACCGGCCAGACCAAAAAGCTTATGAAGGGCTTTGCTCCGATCGTCAAGCTGTCGTAATCCCGGCGGACCTGGGCGGGCATATGGGGCAACATCGCCTGCTCGGACAGTCCTGCGCAAGACGGAGGCCACATTAAGTGGCCTCCTTTGCGTGCGGAACTCGCGATCGATGTTGCCCCATACGCCCGCCCAGGTCCTTGGGTAACGTTGCTAGACGAACGTCGCTTTGCTCGTCCGCTTTTTGATCTGGAGAGCCGGGTGGGCTGATAGATAAATAGATGTGAGTAGGGGCTCCCCCGTATATGGACGGGGGAGCCCCTTGTTGCGTTTGGGTTGTTGGTGCGATCTACAGGTGCGAGACGATCAGTTCCATCTTGCCTTCGAGGTCGATGGAGCTGACGGTGCTGGGGGCCAGCAGGTGGCTTCCCTTGTGGACGGGGTCGCCGCAGACGGTGCCTTCGCCGTCGATGACCGACAGGCACATGAAGGGCCAGCGCTGGTCGAGGGTCTTGCTGCCGTCGACGCGCACGCGATCGACGGTGTAGCAGGAGTTAGACTCGAGCTCGGTCACGCCGTCCACCTCGGGCGCGGTCACCGTGCCGTCGGTCGGAGCCTGAGCATCAAAGTCGATGCAGTCGAGGCTCTGCTCAATGTGCAGCGGGCGCAGCTTGCCGTCGGTGCCGGGACGGTCGTAGTCGTACAGGCGATACGTCACGTCGCTCGACTGCTGCGTCTCCAAAATGAGCGTGCCGGTCTTGATGGCATGCACGGTACCGGAATCGATCTGGAAAAAGTCGCTCTTGTGAATTGGCAGCACGTTGAGCATGTCGTCCCAGCGGCCGTCCTTGATCATCTGTGCGGCCTCGGTGCGGTCTTTAGCACGCTGGCCGACGATGATCGTGGCGCCGGGCTCGCAGTCCAGCACATACCAGCACTCGGTTTTGCCCAGGCTGCCGTTCTCGTGCTTGGCGGCGTACTCGTCGTTGGGATGAATCTGGATCGAAAGGTCGTCCTTGGCGTCCAGAATCTTAATGAGCAGCGGGAACTCCTTGCCCTCGCAGTTGCCAAAGAGCTCGCGGTGCTCGGCCCACAGCCACGACAGCGTGTGGCCTGCATACGGGCCCTCCGCAATCTGGCAGTCACCGTTGGGATGGGCCGAGATGGCCCAGCACTCACCGATGGGACCCTCGGGAATGTCGTAACCAAATACGGTTTCGAGCTGGCGGCCGCCCCAGATCTTCTCGTGAAAGATCGGTGTGAGTTTAATCAAATCGGACATATTCATACCCCATTGTGTTGCGCGGGCGCCGCGTAAAACTGCTCAAAATGAGCGCCCGCATGACTACAAAAACCTATGTCAACGTTACGTTGTGCAACTCAAAGCGGTCGCCAACGTTGCGCGAGACCGAATACTCAAAGGCGGCGCCGCTGTCCAAAAAGCCAATCTGGGTGAGCTCGAGCAGGGGAGAGCCAAGTTTGGTGTCCAGACGCTCGGCTTCTTCCTCGGTTGCTGCCACGGCGCGAATGGTACGGTGGAAGCTCGAAATTTTCAGCCCACATTGCTCGCGGACAAAGCGGTAGACCGATCCGTACAGGTCCTTCTTTTTAAGGCCCGGAATCAGCTCGGGCGGCATGTAGGTGTACTCGATAACGATGGGCTTCTCGTCGGCCTGACGCACGCGCACGATGTGATAGGCAAAGTCATCCTCGGCAATTCCCAGCTGGGCTGCGATGTCTGCTGGTGGATTAACGATCGAGAAATCGTAGACCACCGAGGTCACCTTCTCCCCGCGGTGCTCATATGAAAAGCCCTGGGCACGGTCGTTTTTGCCCTGGAAAAACGCCTGGCCGGGAAGTCCCGCCGTGTCCTTAACGTAGGTACCCGATCCACGACGGCTGGTAATAAGACCTTCCTCGATGATTTGCTCGATAGCTCGTTTGACGGTGATTTTGGAAACGCTATAGAGCTCGCAGAATTCAACGACGGTGGGAAGCTTGTCGCCCGGTTTAAGAGCGCCATCCTCGATACTTCGACGAATATCTGCAGCTATCGCCTCGTATTTGGGAATCATTGAACCTCCTTTCCGGCTTGATTGAATATAAAAGAAAGTATAGTCAACGCCTAGGTATCCCTATTGCGTTTTGAAAAGTTCGAGAAGGATTATGCTAAAAGCCGCTCCGCATATAAAACTAGAGCGCTCTAAACGGATAAACATCCGAGCAATGCCGTGTTAAATGGTTTTTGCATTTCCCCAGATAAAACCTGCCAAAATAAACCTGTCCCTTTTTGGTAGGTTTTTGCCTTGGGAGCGGTACCATACAGGCAATGTTTAAACGAGAAAGGCGGGCTCCCATGGAACCTAAACAGTATTACATCGGCATCGACGTCGGCGGCACTTCGGTTAAGGAGGGCCTGTTCGACGAGGACGGCAACCTGCTTGCCAAGGCCAGCGTGCCCACGCCTCCTATCGTTGACGCTGCGGGCTTTGCCGCGGTGACCGAGGCTATCGACCAGGTGGTCGCCAAGGCACAGATTCCGCGTGCCTTTGTGGCGGGCATTGGCCTGGCCGTTCCGTGTCCCATCCCGGCGTCGGGCGATGCCAAGGTCAAGGCCAACATTGCCATTAACCTGCCCGAGCTGAGGGTCGCCATTCAGAAGCACTGCCCCGATGCGGTCGTTAAGTACGAGAACGATGCCAACGCCGCTGCCATGGGCGAGGCCTGGCTCGGTTCTGCCAAGGGCGTGCAGAACGTGGTGATGGTCACCATCGGTACCGGCGTGGGCGGCGGCGTTATCGTTAACGGCGACGTGGTATCGGGCGTTGTGGGCGCCGGCGGCGAGATTGGCCACATGTGCCTGAACCCGGCCGAGGAGCGCACCTGCGGCTGTGGCGGCCATGGCCATCTGGAGCAGTATTCCAGCGCCACCGGCGTGGTGAGCAACTACCTTGCCGAGTGCAAGAAGGCGGGCGTCGAGCCCATCGAGCTGACCGGCCCCTCCGATTCCAAGGACGTGTTCCAGGCCTGCCGCGAGGGCGACAAGCTTGCGCTGGCCGCAGCCGACACCATGGCCGACTATCTCGGCCGTGCCCTGGCGCTCATTGCCAACGTGGTCGACCCCGAGATGTTCCTGATCGGTGGCGGCGCGTCCGCTTCGGCCGATGTTTATCTCGACAAGGTTCGCGAGCACTTTAAGCAGTACGCGCTTTCCGCCTCGCGCGAGACGCCCATTAAGGTCGCTTCGCTCGGAAACGACGCCGGCATCATCGGTGCCGCCTACGTAGCCCTGCGCGCCGCCGGTAAATAGCTGGTGCAAGGGGGTCAGGTTACTTTGCACCAACATGGTGCAAAAGGGACAGCCTTGGCCCCCATACCTGCCACAAAATATGCCGTGGCCCTTCCGTCTGCGAAGGCTCGGCATCGGCGTGCTACCATAGCTACGTCCAAGTACACATATCAAGTGGAGGATATCCATGGCAAACGTTCTTGTCTTTGGTCACCAGAACCCCGATAACGACGCCATCATGAGCGCCGTCGTCCTGTCCCAGCTGCTCAACCAGGTTGAGTATGCCGGCAACACCTACGAGGCCTGCGCCCTTGGTCAGCTTCCGGCCGAGTCCGCCAAGCTGCTCGCCGATGCCGGCATTGCCGAGCCCCGCGTGATCGAGTCCGTCGAGGCCGGTCAGCTCGTCGTCCTCACCGACCACAACGAGTCCGCCCAGTCCGTCGCCGGCCTTAAGGACGCCACGGTCTTTGGCGTTGTCGATCATCACCGCATCGGCGACTTCGAGACCGCCGGCCCGCTGCACTACATCTGCCTGCCCTGGGGTTCCAGCTGCACCATCGTCACCAAGCTCGCCGGCGTGCTCGGCGTTGAGCTTTCCGACGTCCAGGCCAAGCTGCTGCTCTCGGCCATGATGACCGACACGCTCATGCTCAAGAGCCCCACCACCACCGATGTCGACCGCGCCGTCGCCGCCAAGCTCGGCGAGCAGGTGGGCGTCGACCCGGTCAAGTTTGGCATGGAGGTCTTCCTCACCCGTCCGTCCGGCTCCTTCACCGCAGCCGAGATGGTCGGCAACGACATCAAGATGTTCGAGCCCGCCGGCAAGAAGCTGCTCATCGGCCAGTACGAGACTGTCGACAAGACTCGCGCACTCGGCATGATCGACGAGATTCGCGAGGCCATGCGCGCCTACGCCGCCGAGAAGGGTGCTGACGGCATTGTCCTGTGCATCACCGACATCATGGAGGAGGGCTCGCAGGTCCTGCTCGAGGGCGAGACCGAGGCCGCTCAGAAGGGTCTGGGCATTGCCGACGAGCACGACGGCGTCTGGATGCCGGGCGTCCTCTCCCGTAAGAAGCAGGTCGCTGCCCCCATCATGGCCGCCTGCTAGGTTTAGTTGACCAAACGCCACGACCGGATCGCGGAAGCCCCGCGCTCCGGTCGTTTTTTTGTGCACGGCGCCGCGTCGTCTCTTGGACAGGCGTGCCCGTGCCGTTGAGCAAATAATGTTCAACCTGTGGTTCCGCTTTTCAACCACGCCTGCGTGCTTGTCGTGCAGGGTAGGCTAGATGCAAGCGTAATACGTTAGAGCGCGGCGCCGCCACTTGGGCGGGCCGTGCTTTTTTAAGACGGGAGCTTTCCCGTGAAAGGAGCCGCCCATGGCAGCAACTGAGCAGCTGTTCAACGTTCGTGAGTGCAAGCGTTTTGAACGTCACGACATCTGGGAGCGCATCGCCGAGAACGGCACGATTTCCGCCGCCGTCATGGTCTTCGCCGCCATCGCCGCCGTCATTTGCGCCAATACCGATGCCTACGAGGCCATCCATCACTTTTTGGAGACCCCGCTGTATGTGGGTCTGGGCAACCATACGGCAGGTCTCACCGTTGAGCTTTTCGTCAACGACTTCCTCATGGCGATCTTCTTTTTGTTGGTGGGCATTGAGCTTAAGTACGAGATGACGGTCGGCGAGCTCAAGAATCCGCGCCAGGCCATGCTTCCCATGCTGGCGGCCGTGGGCGGCGTCGTCGTTCCCGCCTGCATCTATCTGATCTTTAACCATGCCGGCGCGCACAACGGCTGGGCCATTCCCATGGCAACCGATATTGCCTTTGCGCTGGGCGTGCTGTCGCTTTTGGGCAACCGCGTGCCCAACGGCGTGCGCGTGTTCTTCTCGACGCTCGCCATCGCCGACGACCTCATCTCCATCGCCGCCATCGCCATCTTCTACGGCCAGAGCCCCAATCCGTTTTGGTTGGGCGCCGCCGCGCTTGTGACCTGTGCGCTCGTGTGGCTCAACAAGACGCAGCATTACCGCCTTGCCCCGTATTCGGTACTGGGCCTGCTGTTGTGGTTCTGCATGTTCAAGAGCGGCGTGCACGCTACGCTTGCTGGCGTCATCCTGGCCTTCACCATCCCGGCCAAGTGCGGTGTTAAGCTTGATAGCCTCACCGATTGGCTGGGCGAGTGCCTGCCGTTGCTCGATGACCGCTACGACGACGAGGCGCACATCCTGGGTCAGCATGACTTTACCGTCTCGACCACCAAGGTCGAGCGCGTCATGCACCGCGTGACCCCGCCGCTCATCCGCATGGAGCGTCTGATCTCCACGCCGGTCAACTTTGTGATTCTGCCGATCTTTGCGTTCGTGAACGCACAGGTTCGCCTGGTGGGCGTGGACATGAGCACGCTGCTCACCGACCCGGTGACGCTCGGCGTGTACTTTGGCATGCTGCTGGGCAAGCCGATCGGCATCTTTGGCATGACGTTCGCCTTGGTCAAGCTCAAGGCCTGCGAGCTGCCGCACAATGTCAACTGGCACATGATTGCCGGTGTGGGCATTCTGGGCGGCATCGGCTTTACCATGTCGATTCTCATCAGCGGCCTCGCCTTCCCGACGGCCCAGTTTGAGGTTCTGGCCGCCAAGGCCGCTATTCTCGCCGGCTCTGTCACCGCGGCCGTACTTGGCATGATCTACATGAGTGTGATCTGCAAGCACCCGGCGCCCAAGGACGAGTAAAAGCTCGAAAAAAAGACACCAGAACCGGTTTGGATGCGTTCGAAACTCGGATCCGGGTGCTACTGGCCCCCTGCCAGATACCCCCGTGGTCAAAAAACGCCGTTTGTGAGTACTGTCACAAACGGCGTTTCATTTTAGGCGCGAAAAATAATGTACAAATCTATTCTGTCTGTGCATTAACGATTGCGTGGCTGGACGAAAAATGCCGATGCATCCTTCCAAAACCTGACACAAAAGGCCAAGACTGGCCTTTTTAATTCAAAATCGCTGTTACTAAAAAAGTAACAGTACTCATATTTGCTATTTTTTGACCACAGGCCCCAATGACTAGGTTTATTCCACGGTGCCGTAGATGGCGCCCCAGCCGTGGGCGGCCAAGGCGGAGTTGAGCTGGTCGCAAAGCGATTGGCGGTCGTAGTAGCCGGGCGGCAAAAGGTTCACGATTTCCATAAGGTCGGGTGTCAGGTCCAAGATCTCGGCCTGCACGATGAGATCCAGGCGGTCGATGGCGTGGCGGTCGTAAAACAGCCCATCGACCAGGCGCTGTAGGTCGCCGAATTCCTCGGCTTGGAACGATCCGTACTCCATAGTGCCTCCTTGGGCGCCCCACGCCGGCATGCGCGGCGTTTCGTAATTTATTGCGATGGACTTAATCTATCACGGCTTCATACCCTTGCGGCGGTGGCGGTCTATACTTAGACGAACTGCAACGTCCCGCTTCGCGAAAGGTCGCACCCATGCAGACGATCTACCAGAAGATGGAAACCACCGAACTCGATGCCGCCATCGAGGCGCTCAAAGCCGAGGTCGCCGAGGTCAAGGCCAAGGGCCTGGCGCTCGACATGGCCCGCGGCAAGCCGTCGCCCTCCCAGGTGGACATCTCTCGACCCATGCTCGATATCCTCAATGCCGATGCTGATCTGCACGACGGCAACGTCGACTGCTCCAACTACGGCTGCTTTGAGGGCATTCCCTCGGCACGCAAGCTGGCGGGGGAGTTCCTGGGTTGCCCCGCCGAGCAGACGCTCGTGCTGGGTTCGTCGAGCTTGCTGATCGAGCACGATATCGCCGGTATGTTCTGGCGTTGCGGCTCGTGTGGTAGCGATCATTGGGAGGCTTACGAGGCAGCGCACGACGGCAAGAAGGTCAAGTTCCTGTGCCCGGTTCCCGGTTACGACCGTCATTTTGGCATCACCGCCGACCTGGGTATCGAGAATGTCCCCGTCGCGATGACCGACAACGGTCCCGACATGGACGAGGTCGAGCGCCTGGTTGCCGCCGACGACTCTATCAAGGGTATCTGGTGCGTGCCCAAGTATTCCAACCCCACGGGCATCACCTTTAGCGAGGACACCGTGCGTCGCCTGGTCGAGATGCCCACGACCGCGCCCGATTTCCGCATCTTCTGGGACAACGCCTACTGCGTGCACGACCTGTACGACGAGACCGACGAGCTCGCCAACATCTTCGATCTTGCCCGCGCGGCGGGCACCGAGGACCGCGTGGTGGCATTTGCCTCGACGTCCAAGATCACCTTCCCGGGCGCCGGTATCGGCTTCATCGGTGCGAGCCCCGCGGTCATCGCCGAGTTCTCCAAGCGCCTGAAGGCGGGCCTTATCAGCGCCGACAAGCTCAACCAGCTGCGTCACGTGCGTTTCCTTCCCACCATCGAGGCGGTCAAGGAGCATATGAAAAAGCATGCCGAGTTCCTGCGTCCGCGCTTTGAGGCCGTCGAGCGCAAGCTCACCGAGGGCTTGGGCGACACGGGCTGTGCCACCTGGACGCACCCCCGCGGCGGCTACTTTGTAAGCTTCGATGGTCCCGAGGGTTCAGCCCAGAAGGTCGCCGCGCTTTGCGCCGACCTGGGCGTCAAGCTCACGCCGGCCGGTGCTACCTGGCCCTATGGCAAGGACCCGCGCGATACCAACATCCGCATCGCGCCGAGCTATCCCACGGTCGAGGACCTGGAGGCCGCGCTCGATGTGCTGGTGCTGGCCGTTAAGCTTGTCGCTGCCGAGCTTGCGCGTGCCGAGCGCGCCTAACGCGCGGCTTCCCGTACTATCCGCACTTTCGATACATAAAGGAGCGTATTTATGGATTTGGGTATTTCCACTAACCCCACGCCAGAGCTCTACACCATTAAGGTAACCGGCGAGATTGATATCTCTAACGCCGATAGCCTGCGCAATGCCATCGACCTGGCGCTCGAGCAGCCCACTGAGGCCGTTGAGCTCGATTTTGCCCAGGTGAGCTACATCGATTCGACGGGCATTGGCGTGCTCGTGGGCGCCGCGCACCACGCGGTCGACCACGGTAAGCGCTTTAGCTGCACCAATGTGCAGCCCCCGGTGATGCGCGTGGTTCAGCTGTTGGGTGTCGACCAGGAGATTTCGATCACCGCTGCATAATCTTTGCCCCCAAAAGGGCGTGCCGTTTGGCATATGTTTGTGATGCGCTCGGACGTTTTGGCGTCCGGGCGCTATACTTGACCGAATGAATAGACGAGTTCCGGCCGAATGGCGCGGTGCGGGCTCGACTCACATCGAGCCTTGGAGGTATGTGTGTTTGGTATTGGAGAGGGTGAGCTCGCGATCATCGTGGTCTTCGGCTTTTTGCTGTTTGGCCCGGATAAGCTCCCGCAGATGGGCCGCACGATCGGCCGTGCTATCCGTCAGTTCCGCGAGACGCAGGAAAAAATGACGGCCGTTGTTCAGTCCGAGATCATCGATCCGGTAAGCGAGGCCGCGTCGGCTCCGGTCAAGCCCAAGAAGGCTGCCGTCGACGACGATTCCGATGCGGACGAGGGCGCCGCCGAGACGGCTGCGTCCGCAAAGAAGGAGACCTTTGCCGAGCGCCGTGCCCGTCTTGCTGCCGAGAAGGCCGCGAGCGAGGCTGCCGCCGAGGGCGAGGGTGCTGCTGAGGAGTCCGAGGCCGAAGGCGCCGAGCCTGCCGCTGCCGCCGAGCCTGTCGTCGAGCCCGAGCCTGCTGCAGAGCCGGAGTCCGAGCCCGAGCCGGCAGAGCCCACGACGGCTGACCTCTACGCCCGTCGTCCCCGCAAGCGCAAGGCCGTCGTCGACCAGCTCGCTCGCGAGCTCGAGGCCGAGGACGACGCCGCTGCCCCGAAGGGAGGCGATGAGTAATGCCTATCGGACCTGCGCGTATGCCGCTCTTCGATCACCTGGGAGAGCTCCGTCGCCGCCTGACCATCGTGGTCGTCTCGGTGTTTGCCGCAGCTATCGTGCTGTATTTCGCCACGCCTGTTGTGCTCGACATCTTGGAAGACCCCATCCGCTCCTTTGTGCCGGACGGTAAGTTCTACATCACCACCACGCTCGGCGGCTTTGGCCTGCGCTTCTCGCTGGCCATCAAGATGGCCGTTGTCATGTGCACGCCCATGATCATCTGGCAGATTCTGGCGTTTTTCCTGCCGGCGCTTCGCCCCAACGAGCGCAAGTGGGTCGTGCCCACGGTGCTTGCCTCGACGGTGCTGTTCTTCCTGGGCGCCATTTTCTGCTACTTCATCATTATCCCGGCAGGCTTTGAGTGGCTCATCGGCGAGACCTCGGCCGTCGCTACGGCGCTGCCCGATCTGGAGAACTACGTCAACATGGAGCTGCTCTTTATGATCGGCTTTGGCGTGGCGTTTGAGCTGCCGCTCATCATCTTCTACCTGTCCGTCTTCCATATCGTGTCCTACGCGGCCTTCCGCAGTGCCTGGCGCTACGTGTACGTAGGCCTGCTCGTGGGGTCGGCTGTGATCACGCCCGACGGCTCGCCCGTTACGCTGGGCCTCATGTATGGCGCCCTGCTCTCGCTCTACGAGATTTCGCTTGCCATCGCCCGAGTGGTCATTACCGCGCGCGAGGGCAAGGAGGGCTTGTTTGTGAGTCGTCTGGACCTGTTCTCGGACGATGAGGACGACGAGGAGTAAATCGGTATGCACGAGGTTGGCATTGTCAACGGCATACTCGATACAGTGATTCGCGCGGCGCGTGGGGCGGGGGCCTCGCGCGCCGTTTTGGTAACGCTGCGTATCGGGGATATGACCGAAGTTGTGCGCGAGGCGCTCGACTTTGCATGGGAGACGTTTCGCGACGAGGATCCGCTCACGCAAGGCTGCGAGCTTGCCGTGGAGGAAGTCCATCCACAAAGCGAGTGCCTGGACTGCGGTGAGGTCTTTGAGCACGACCGCTTCCATTGCCGTTGCCCCCAGTGCGGCGGCGCCAATGTGCGCCTGCTGCACGGCCGCGAGCTCGACATCGCCAGTATCGAAATCGAAACCCCCGACGATTAGCCCGCCAGCCACCTAGGGACGGGGTATAAAGGGGCCAAAGTAAGGAGTGCCAAGTATGGCTGAGAAAACGATTGATATCGCGTCGCCGATCCTGTCGCGCAATGAGCGCCTGGCAGATCAGCTGCGTCAGCGATTTAAAGAGACAAACACCTATGTGATCAATGTGCTGTCGAGCCCCGGCTCGGGCAAGACCACCACGATTCTGGGCACCAACGAACGCCTGCGCGACAAGGCCGGCCTGCACTGCGCCGTCATCGAGGGCGATATCGCCTCGGACGTCGACGCCATTACCATGAAGGAAGCCGGCATGCCCGCCATCCAGATCAACACGGGCGGCCTGTGCCACCTCGAGGGCAACATGATCATGGAGGCCGTTGACGCGTTCGACCAGGCTGTGGGTCTGGAAAACATTGACGTCATCTTTATCGAAAACGTGGGCAACCTGGTCTGCCCGGTCGACTTTGACCTGGGCGAGAACCTGTCCATCATGATCCTCTCGGTGCCCGAGGGCGACGACAAGCCCATCAAGTACCCGGGCATCTTCCAGCACGCCGGCGCGCAGCTGCTCAATAAGGTCGACGTGGCCCCGGCTTTCGATTTTGACATGGATAGGTATACTAAGACACTCGATGACCTCAATCCGCAGGCGCCGCGGTTTGCCGTGAGCGCGCGCAAGGGCGAGGGCATGGATGCCTGGTGCGATTGGCTCATCGGGCAGATTGAGCAAGCAAGGGCGTAAATCGGCCGCCATACGGGCGGGCGTAGCCGCAGAGATACGAGATAGGAGCCTCTTTTGAAGCTCATCATCGCCGAGAAAAACGACGCCGCGCGTCAAATCGCCGAGCGGCTGTCCACGGGTAAGCCTAAAAAGGACAAGGTGTACAACACCGCCATCTACCGTTTTGAGTGGAAGGGCGAGGAGTGCGTGACGATCGGTCTTGCCGGTCACATCCTTGCGCCCGATTTTTGCGACAGCGTGCTGTTCGATAAAAAGCTGGGTTGGTATTCGGTCACCGAGGACGGTGAGATGCTGCCGGCCGACATGCCCGATGGCCTGGCGCGTCCGCCCTATGACACCAAGCGTAAGCCGTTCCTTGCCGATGGCATCTCCATCAAGGGTTGGAAGCTCGAGAGCCTGCCGTATCTCACCTGGGCGCCCGTCATTAAGCTGCCGGCCGAGAAGGAGCTCATTCGTTCGCTCAAGAACCTCGCTAAAAAGTCCGACAGCGTCATCATCGCCACGGACTTCGATCGCGAGGGCGAGCTGATCGGTTCGGACGCCCTCAACAAGGTGCGTGAGGTTGCGCCCGACTTGCCGGTTGCCCGCGCCCAATACTCTTCGTTTACCAAGGCCGAGATCACGCACGCCTTCGATAATCTCGTCTCGCTCGACCAGAACCTGGCCGACGCCGGCGAGAGCCGCCAGCACATCGACCTCATTTGGGGCGCGGTGCTCACGCGCTATCTGACGCTCGCCAAGTTCGGCGGCTTTGGTAACGTGCGCTCTGCCGGTCGCGTGCAGACGCCGACGCTCGCCCTGGTGGTCGAGCGCGAGCGCGAGCGCATGGCGTTTGTGCCCGAGGACTATTGGCAGATTCGCGGCATGGGTGCCGCGCAGGGCGCCGCCGAGGACGACCGCTTTAAGATTGCACACAAGACGGCGCGTTTTACCGACAAGGATGCTGCCGAGACGGCGTACGGCCATGTCGACGGTGTCGCGACGGCGACCGTTGCCGCGGTGACCAAGCGCTCGCGTAAGCAGCAGCCGCCCACGCCGTTTGCGACGACCTCGCTGCAGGCTGCCGCCGCGGCCGAGGGCATCTCGCCTGCGCGTACGATGCGCATCGCCGAGTCCCTCTACATGGCCGGTCTCATCAGCTACCCGCGTGTCGACAACACCGTGTACCCCGCGACGCTCGATCTGGGCGCCGTGGTGAGCGACCTGGCAAAGATCAACCCGTCGCTGGCGCCCGTGTGCAAAAAGGTGCTCGCCGGTCCCATGAAGCCCACGCGCGGCAAGGTCGAGACCACCGATCACCCGCCTATCTATCCCACGGGCGAGGGCGATCCGTCCACGCTCGACGGCGGCCAGCGTAAGCTCTACGACCTCATCACCCGTCGCTTCCTGGCAACGCTCATGGGGCCCGCGACCATCGAGAACACTAAGCTCGAGCTCGATGTGAACGGCGAGCCGTTCGTGGCCTCGGGCGACGTGCTCGTGACCCCTGGCTTCCGCGAGGCATACCCGTACGGACTCAAGCGCGACGAGCAGATGCCGCCGCTGGAGCAGGGCGATACGGTTGATGTGTTCGACATTAAGCTCGAGGCCAAACAGACCGAGCCGCCCGCGCGCTACAGCCAGGGCAAGCTCGTACAGGAGATGGAGAAGCGCGGCCTGGGCACCAAGTCCACGCGTGCGAGCATCATCGAGCGCCTGTACGCCGTGCGCTACCTCAAAAACGATCCCGTGGAGCCGAGTCAGCTGGGTATCGCCATTATCGATGCACTGTCGCAGTTTGCCCCGCGCATCACGAGCCCCGATATGACCAGCGAGCTCGATGGCGATATGACCCGTGTGGAGCGCGGTGAGGATACCGAAGAGCATGTCGTGACGCACTCGCGCGCGCTGCTGGCCGGCGTGCTCGACGAGCTGCTCAAGCACACGCAGGAGCTGGGCGACGCCATCAGCGACGCCGTCACAGCCGATGCGCGCGTGGGCGCCTGCCCCAAGTGCGGCAAGGACCTGGTTATGAAGACGAGCGCCAAGACCCGCGGCAGCTTTATCGGCTGCATGGGCTGGCCCGACTGCGACGTGACCTATCCGGTGCCGAGCGGCGTCAAGGTAAGCCCGCTCGAGGGCGAGGCCGCCGTGTGCCCCGAGTGCGGTGCGCCGCGCATTAAGTGCCAGCCGTTCCGCCAGAAGGCCTTCGAGATTTGCGTGAACCCCACGTGCCCCACCAACTACGAGCCCGACCTTAAGGTGGGCGAGTGCAAGGTGTGCGCCGAGGCAGGACGCCATGGCGATCTGATCGCGCACAAGAGCGAAAAGAGCGGCAAGCGCTTTATCCGCTGCACCAACTATGACGATTGCGGCGTGAGCTATCCGCTGCCGGCGCGCGGCAAGCTCGAGGCGACGGGCGAAACCTGTCCCGAGTGTGGCGCTCCCATCGTGGTGGTCAACACGGCGCGCGGTCCGTGGCGTATCTGCGTCAACATGGACTGCCCGACCAAGGAGAAGAAGCCCGCCCGCGGCCGCAAGACCACGACCAAGGCGAGCACGGCGAAGAAGACCACGGCAGCCAAGAAGACTTCGACCGCCAAGAAGTCGACTACCAAGAAGACTGCCGCGAAAAAGACGACCACCAAGAAGGCGGCCGCCGACAAGTAACCGAGCACATATAGACACGGCGGGGCCGGGTGCGCTAATGCAAATGCGCACCCGGCCCCACTTCTAAGTTGCGGTGAAATAGGGACTGTTTTTGCTGGCAAAAGGCCTAACTAATCCCTATTTCACCGCAAGTTTTGATCAGTTGTTGGGATTACTTCACTTCGACGGGCTTGGCGCCGGGATAACGGTCCTCAAAGTCCTGACGGTACTTGTTGCTGTTGGTTCCCGGCTCGTTGTCGCGTGCCAGTGGCACCACGATTTCGTCCTTATGGTCCGCGGGCTTTGCGTACTTTAGGCTGATCTCCCAGGCATCGCAGATCGCGTCGATGCGGTTGTCCAGGTCGTCATACAGGGCAACGATGTCTTTCCAAGAGCTGTAGTTCTTAGAGCTCATGGGGACGTCCAGGTCCTCGACGATATCGTAGTACTGCTCGATGGTGTCTTCCGTGCGCTCGGCGACGTCGGCGAGATTTTGGCGGGCGGTGCGATCTTCTTCCAGATAGCTGCCATTGAAGGCCTGCGCGCAGGCGCGGACCTGGCTATCGAGATCTTCGAGCAGGTCGTAGTATTCGCTCAGGCGACGGTAGAGGTTCTGCTCGGAGAGCGTCGCTTCGCCGCCGTCCTCGTCGTCATCGTCATCGTCGTAGAGACTATTGGGGTCGCCGAGAGGCTTGAGGTCATCAGCGTCAACATCATGGTGCAGCTTGGTAACCTCGGCAGTCGTCTGCGTGGCAGCGTTGTCGAACGGCTTGATCACAAAGAAAATGACCAGGGCGATGATGATTGCCACCAGCACAACGATAACGGCGACAAGCGCCTTGGTAGCGCTCTTTTTTGCGGCGGGGG
>OMFP01000298.1_pt1 | contig 22995 bp, 16 predicted proteins | sample 1674221 | NCBI WGS metagenome assembly OMFP01 (sample SAMEA103958152, study PRJEB25191) | human gut metagenome | biome: human-associated habitat [ENVO:00009003]; feature: intestine environment [ENVO:2100002]; material: feces | place: Germany | collected 2013/2015
GTGTTGTTACAAATATTTCTGCAAAATTACGCTTTTATTGTCAAATTCACAATTCTTCATCAAAACGCCTCGTTGATGTTGAACGCAAAGCCAATCCCATTTTTGGTAAATCCCAGATCAAGACGCACATTCACATTTTCCTTGAATGCCCAACGATAGCCGAATCCGCCGTTGAGCAACGTTTTCTTCAAACGTATCTGCTCAAATTCCGGAAAAACGTTGGCGGCTCCTACCCACACCGTTATGCCGTTGCGCCGGCGGATGTGCTGACGCAGCTCCACCTGCGCCTCCACGATGCACTTGTCGCGGTAGCGTCCCTCAAAATATCCGCGCATACGGTTAGGCCCGCCCACACAAGCCATCATTGGCCACGGCACATCCTGGAAATTGAGCTGCGAATGGAATTCACCCGCTATAATCGCCCCCTTCCACGCCTTTTTGTAGGTTGCCGCCATAAAATTCTTCTCTGCCGAGCCAACAAGCCCTATCACATCATCGTTCAGGTCGGTCATCTTGACATACTGGAAGTTTGCCACCGGACCTACATACGCATTGTCAAACACACGCCAAAGGAAACGCGGCTTTGCCTCAAACTTGATGCGCGAATAATTCCGCTCATTGTCGTCGATATTGCCGGCATCGTAGCCCACGCCCCATATCTTCGACGGGAAAGTGTAGAAATAGACCGTATAGTCGGCCTGTCCCTCGCCGTTGCCCCAGCCGCCCGTGGCGGGGGTATTGCCGCTCGGCCGTGCCGCCGACGCGGCGCGCCAGGTCGATCTGGATGCGCGACTGTTCGCCCTCGGGAAAGGTGAAGCGCAGGATGCCGCAGTGCGGGGTCGCCGAACTTTCGGCACGGATGCCGTAGTCGGTCAGCAGGGCGCTGTAATACCCCGCGCGCGCGGTTTCCGTGGCCTTGTCGTAATGGGAACGGTAACCCCCGATCGAGCCGTCCTCCCTGCCCGCGATCTTTTGCAGCGGGCCGGTCGTCGGCATGACCAGCAGGTTGCCCAGGTCGCCGAACCAGCCCACGCCGCTCATCTGCGTGAAGGCGAACCCTTCGATGGTCGTGTGCTCGTAGCTGTACCCGGGGCTGTTGTCCTCGCCCGTGATGGTGTTGGGGCTGACCTGCACCATGCCGTAGGGAGTCGTCGCCCCGGGGAAGGTCTTGCCCAGCCCGTGGTAGACGCCCGCGGCGCTCGTGCTGGTGCTCGCCCCGATGAAGGGGTTCACGTAGTCGGCCGGCGAGAAGCTGCCCGTGTCGCCCTGCACGACCGCGGAGCAGCCGGTGAGCCCCATGGACGGGCAGCATAATAAGAGGAAGAGTAAGGTCTTGGGAATGTTGCGGTAGTGCATGGCTTGGTCTTATTTTGTCAGTCGAAGGGTTTTCAGTCCGAAGCGGGGCATCGCCACCTCGATTTCCGATACGCCGCCCCGCTTGCGGATGGCGCAGGCGGCCGTCGCGTTCCCGTTCAGGTCGGTCTGCTCGACCTTCGAAAGCGGGAAGGCGAACCTGATTTTCTGCGGGGTGCCGTCGCCGTCGGCGTTGAACAGGCGCACGACGATCTGCTCCCTGTCGAGGTAGGCGGCCGAAATCTCATAGCCCGTGCCCGTCGCGTCGATCAGCGAGGCTTCGTCCGCGGCGGCCTGCGCCGCAAACGTGCAGAGCAGCGGTTCGTTCCAGCGCCGGTTCTCCTCCTGGATGCCTGCGGCGTCCCATGCCCTGCGGTGGGGTACGACGGCGAACCGGATGTGCGTCGGGCCGTCGATGGGGTAGTCGCGCCCCCAGAGCCCGTTGCCGGAGTATTGCACCGTAAGTCCCAGCGGGGCGTCTGCGCCGTAGGAATAGGAAGTCGTGTGGTCGGAGAGGAGCGCCAAGCCGTAGCCGCCGTCCCGCTCCGCGAGGTCTACCCAGTGCAGGATGACGTTGTGCTTGATGTTGTCCCAGGTGGTGAAGTGGGTGTTTTCCAGCGTGCTTTTGCAGACGTCGAAAGGTGCGTCCTTATACAGCGCGGGGGCGTCGAGGGCGGCCGGGAAGAGGATGTTGAGGTTGAAACGGTCGTCGTAGAATGCCCTGTGGTTGTTGTTGAAGCCGTCCTTCTGGCGGAATGCCCCGATGCCGACATTGTGCTGCCAGTCGATCTTCAGGTCGAAACCGATCTTCCGTTCGCCCTTGCGGAGCGTGATCGTCTGCGTGAAGGGGTGCGTGTCGATCCGGCCGCTTATGCGGACGCTCTTTTCCAGCTCGTTGTCGCAGAGTACGGTCACGGTGGCCGGGGACTGTGCCGAGGAGTGGAACTGCCCCTGGTCGTAGAAGAATCCCCGCAACTCGCCGAATGCGAACCGGTGCTGCGGGTCGGCGAATTCCTTCCCGCCCTCCTTTTTTGCGACGAGGCTCGTGATGGTGCCTCCCCGTGCAGGGTCGATTACGATCCGGTACATGTCGTTCTCGAGGATGTATTCGTCCGCCCCTATCTGGCGGGGTGCGGCCGCGGCCGCGTTGCCGGATGTCTTTTTTACAGTGTAGGTCGTGTAACCGAATGCCGGGACGGAGGCTTCGAACAGGAGCCGCCGCCCGCCCGCCGTCGGGACGATGGCGTGCGGAACCCGTTTGCCTTTGGCATTTGTCACTGCCAGCTCCCCGTCGCCGAGGCCTTCGGGCAGCGTCGCCGACACCGTTTCGCGGCGGGGGCTGCCGAGCGTGTTGCAGACGCGCAGGTAGGTTGTCTGGCCGTCGCCGCCCGGTGCCGCGAAGCTTTGCAGCGCCTTGGCGATCACCCCGTCGCACAGCGAGTCGGTGGCGGCCGTCCAGCGGCGGATGTGCTGCGCCCATGTCCCCTGCCTGTTGAGCCCGTTGTAAGGTACGATCCACGAGTCGTGGTGCTGGGCGAGCATCAGCGTCCGCCACGCTTCGTCCATGTCGCCCTGTTTGTACAGGTAGCCGTTCGAGAGGTTGGCGATGGCGCCCATCTTCTCGGCCGTCGAGAGGCTGTTCTCGGCGCGGCGCACTTCGCGGGCGATGCGCTGCATGACCTGGCTGCCCCACATGAGGCTGACGTGCATGTCCTCCTGCGGGAATCGGTAGTCGTCCGTGGTGCGGCCCTCGGAGATGCGTTCGAAGTATTCGCGCCAAGTGACGTAGATCGAGTTGTTGCGGATCGAGTCGCCCGAGCCGATCCAAGGCCCGTAACGCCATCCGGCGTCCTGGTAGCACATGCCTACCGGATGGGCGATGTCCTGCCGGATGCAGGCCTCGATGTAGGGCGTCTCGTTGCCCCAGGCCGTCGTCTGCCAGACGGAGTTGGGCTGCAACTCCTCGCAGGCGTAGCGCGGGGAGGTGAGGATCGACGTGCCGTCGGGAGCGGTCCAGTTCACCAGTTCGCCGCCGTAGGGGGCCGTGTAGCCGCCCCAGCAGGTGTTCGGACACTTGAGCGAGGCGTATTTGAAGCCGAAGAGCCTGAGAATCTGCGGCAGGCTGCTCGTGAAGCACGGTTCCTCGACCGAATAGGTGACGAACTCCACGTCGGGGAAGTGGCTGCGGATCTTCCGGATGCCGTAGGCGAACTGCCGGATGATGCTCTCGCCCGAGATGTTGTAGCAGTAGGGCTGGGCATAGGACGGGTTGGTGAATTCGACGCGCCTGTCGGCGGCGATCGCCTTGAAGCGGGCGTAGTCGGCCGGCGTACGCACCTCGACGGTGTCCCACGTCTCGGGTTCGATCTCCAGCCCGATCCTCCATTCGGGATGCGCGGCCATCTGGTCGGTGATGAAGCGGGTTTTCCAGGCGACCGGGTAGTGGCCGTAGACGCCCCCGTGGTATCCGTCGACGAAATAAACCCGTTGCTGGGAGCGGACGGGGGTGCCCGATGCGAGCAGGAGCAGGGCCAGGCACAGCGCCGTTATGACTTTCGGCTTCCGGCGGTACGATGTGCCGTGCCGCATATCCCCTGTCCTTCCGAAAATCGTCCGGGCTGCCTTGCAGACGGATGCAAACCCGTTGTAAAATGAGTCCATGGTCGTATTTAAGTTTGGTTTGTAGGTTTCGGAACATTGCGTAATTCCACTTTTACAAAGTAACTTAATAAAAATGTAACCCGGGATTATATCCCGGGTATGTTAGAGGTAAAGTAAATATACTTTTTTGGAAAGGTGTTTATAAACAGCGGTTTATGCGCTCGGATCCCGGCCGTTTTGGTAAACCGGATTGAAATCCGCCGACCGGCCTTCCGCCGTGGTTTTTGTCCGGTTTTGTGTCCGGGATGCTGCCCCGGCCTGTTTGTGGCCCGTTTGTGGCGTGTTGTTTTCTTTTGTTAATTTGTATGTTTGCCGCAATAGTGCGGACAGCGTGGCCACACCTTGTTCGGTAAAAGCAAGCGGCAAAGATGATTTTTGCCGCTTTGTCCGGATGTCGTAAATCTTATTTTGGATAACTGTTATTTCTATTGTTCGGGTTTGAGGGGCAGGGCGGTTTCGTTTATTGGGCTATTTTCTGTTTGTAGTAGTCGAATTGTTTCCGGCAAACATTTTCCACAACGTCGCGGAGCAGTTCGACTTTCGGCATAAGCGCGTCGATATCCTCTTTGGTGACGACGAAATCATCGTTATACCGGGCTTCGACGTAAGCGCTTCTTAAAAGTTCGAACAGGCGTTTTTCTTCCGGTGTGTCGCGGAGAAAGACTTTTGCCAATTCCATTGTGTAAATCTTGCATTTCTCAATCAGAAATTCAAGGTCATGTTCCTTATGACCCTAAAGAGCGAATACCAACGGGATAGTCTTTATAAAATATTCAGTCGCTTGGTGCAACATAAAAGAGGTCATTGGATAAGTTTTTCGATCATACGCAATTTTAGTATGGAATAAAAAATCCGTTGCACTCGCAAATTTCTTGTCGTAATACTTTTGCGCCTTTTTCTCAATCTCGCAAAAATTCAGTTCGCGCGGAGTGGCTAACTGGTATTCCCCCGAATCGTAAAGTACAACACCCTGTGTGAGAATATCCGCATAAAAATAATGGCCCTCCGAAAGCGCGTTGTTTAACTTTACAATTCCTTGCAAACTTTAAGGAATTATCACAACTCGGCATAGCCGACGGACATAACTATAAAGGGTAAACAACCCTTTATACCATCGAAAACTTGGAGACTTCTTCGGAAGATGTTTAGCGCGGTATAATGGTTGTCAGTCCTTGTTATGTCCTGCTTGCTTTTTGCGAGCAGGACGACAAGGGCGCAGGACAGTTTCCGCGCAATGGTTTCTCCAAGACCTTCGATGGAAAGTTGACACCGCGCCCCTTTTTTATGCCTGTCCGGGGCGCAAAATCCAGCTTCAAATTCATCCCCTGAATTTATGGAAACCCGTGGCGTCCTGCCGTCCTTGCGTACTGTCGCCGCACCTGCGGATTGCATCCGCCCCCGAACCGGGAACGGACGGAATCGGTATGTTCCGGCGGCAAGCGCCTGCCGTGGTTCGGTGGTAAACAGGTATGCGCGCGCACCTGCGGGAGCAGCCGGGCGAGATGGATTGACTTGGCATGGTTATTATCCGGCTGTTCTTTTTTTCGGTCTATTCAGCCAATTCCACGATTATAACCGAAATGTTATATCTTTACGCCGTCATTCAGCAAACGGCAAGGTACGTTTATTGCATTCCTGTGAATTGATATGCCCAAAATTGTTACGCCCATTCGTCGAATTTCATAAGGCAATATTTTGGGTAGGGGGATGGGATCCGTACTCCCACCCCCCGTTTTTCGAATCTTTTCCGCCCATCATATAAACTGTCCCCGCGTGCCGGCAAGGAAACCGTGGCTGATGTAGCCGTCGTATCGTCGCATGCGGCGGAGCATTCGCATGTCCCCGCGTTCGTTCGACCCTTCGTTACCGGGCGAAGTTTTCTATTGTCGCCGCGCGGGTCATGGGGGCAGTTTGTCCGTCCGGTTGGGCTATGACGGGTTCTTCTGCACTATTGCAGGCTGTAAATGTAAATGTGTATGCCGCTGCTGCGACAACATACACGTTATCATTGTCTTTTTCATGGCTGTTGTTTGTTTCGGATGAAAAACCGCGCACCACTTTCGCGGTGCGCGGACACTTTAATCACAACCTATTTCTTCTCATTTCGCGTAAAACATTAATTGCCATAGTCTTTCGAGTAGGTCTTTCCGGTGTGCGAAACGGTTTCCCCGAAAGCCTGGGCTGCTGCGTTAAACGACGAAAGGCGATAGGACGACATCGGCAGGTTGAAGAACGCGACACCGCGGGCATTGGCATTCTTGGCCGCCGTCGTATAGGACTTGATCTGGTTGTCCGAAAGCGGGCCGGTCAGGTCTACGAACAAGGGCAGATATTGACCTTTTGCGAACGACGAATTGAACCCGTAGCCGTTCAGCGTACCCTGGCAGCCCCAATCGAGGTGACTGATAGCAGTGGACGAGAGCGTACCGGTATTACCCCAATCGAATACGCTGATCGACTTGTTGGTCTTGCCTGCCAGCGCGATAATCATGTTGCTGTACGAAGTGCTGTTAGCATAGGGATAGCCGCGGGTTCCGTACTCCGCCCACTCGTCGTCAAAATCGTAGCCGTCTACGATATTGTCGTAGGCAACCAGATCATCCGTGTAAGTACCGATTTGTGCTGCGGTAGGTTGGCGAATCCGGCACCGGTGTGGTCGCCGAGGTTGCCCATGATGACCTTGATACCTTTTGCCTGGAGCGGCGCGATGTACTTGGCGGGATTTGCGAGGATTGCGGCGTTGTTCGGGTTGTTGTAGTTGTGGACATTGCCCGATGCGTCGCCGCGGATGTTGGATGCAAAGAGAATGACGTGCGTAAAGAACGGAGTGCCGTCCGACAGGAGATATTCTCCTGCGTTGAGCGGATTGACGTCGTTTACTTCGACGTAAACAACGCGGTAGAAGTTGCCGAGCGTTGCCGCGCGGGTCATCGGGCCGGCCTGATCGGTCGGGTCGTTTGCGATGGGTTCCTCGGCCTGCTGGCACGAGGTCATCAACAATGCGGATGCAGCGAACAAGGTGCAGGCTGCGAATAAGATTTGTTTTTTCATAAGGCAAATTTTAGTTAAAAGGTTGAGGTTTGAGAATTATAGGTTGTAGTTAAAGTGTTTTTTACCAGTCTTTAGTGAAATTGCCGTAATTTCGATCATCCCAGGTTACGTTTATCAGTAGTATCATTCCGTCGTATTCCCAATCCCAATCGGTAACTGCGTCTGCCACTATATTGAAAGCACTTTTGGGGCCTTCTTCGTATCCTGCCGAGTTTGTCGGCATATCCCAGAATGCGAATACGTTCCCCGATTGGGTTTCGCGGTAGAGGGATTTAATAAGGGGAGTTAAAATGGGGTTTAGTTGTGCGCTTTCCTGCGTATTATTCGTTTTCAGCAGCGCGCCGCCGTATTTGGATTGCTCCAGCCCGGCGATGGGTTTGAGTTCCGCGCCGTCGGCATAGGCATCTACGACCTTATCGAAAATTCCCGACCAGGCATAGTCGATGTATTTTCCGGCTTCGATGCCGTCGTGTGCCGTAGCGAGCAGGTCGGTGCTCTCCGCGTCGCAGGCCACGGTGACGAGTTTGTCGTCGCCCAATGCTTCCTTTGTCGCCTTTATCAGTTTGGCGTAGGATGCGGGATTTACACCGGGCATACCGTCTTTGCCGTAGGACGCTTCGATGTCGAAGTAGTTTACGCCGTCCAACTTATATGTTTCCACGACATATTTAAGCTGGAAAACAAAATCAGCGGTCTGCTCGTCGGTCATATTGCAGAATCCAAGTCCCGTATTTCCGCCTGTGATGCAAATAAGCACCTTACGACTGCTTTTCTGCAAGGGCATGAGGTATTTGTCGCGGTTGCTCAAGACGTATTGCAGATCCGGTCCGATGTCGAGCATGGCCCGCCGTGTCGTCTTGTCGAATTTTAGCGCCGCGGGGCGGAGTACTTCGATATCGATCCACGTTTGGGTTATCGTATTGAAATCGGGGTCAAATGTTTCTGCATAAAATTTGGTTCCCATCAGCGGGTTCATTTCCTCGGTATTGACATATCCCACGATTTTGAAAGCATAGGCATCGAGCTGCGTTTCAGGTACGATCTCCCCGACCAGGATCCGGTAGTAGATTACCTGGTCTTTTTCGGACGGGGACATGTCGTTATTGGCAACGGTCGCCCGCAGGGGCAGCAGATAGGCGCCTTTTTCGACCCCTTCGCGGCTCAACGTGACGGTAAGAGCAGGAGAGGTTTTCTCTCCCCTCTTGACCGTCAGCGTTTTGCCTCCTTCGAAAGTCACATTTTCCAACGGAAACAGCGTCAGTTTTGCGTCACCTTGTTTGTCTTTGTTGTATTCGTCCACAAGCGTTGCGTCCGCATCGACCGTAACCGTTACGTCTGCGGCTGCGGGCTGGGTCAGTTGGTAGAACACGGCGTCTGTGGTCGTCTGTTCTTCGCTGAGTTTGAGTGCCGAAATCTGATCGGGCGTTTTTTCCCGGCGCAGCACTCCGCCGACGTTTGCAAGGTCGTCCTTGCCGGGAATATCCCCGGCCGTGCGGGTAAAGTCCTCGGCGTCGCACGCGGCCATCGCTGCGAGCGTAAGGCAAAGTGCCGAAGTGCGCAGCAGACCTGTTATTTTATTCATGTTTTTCATAGTTCAAGATTTACGGTTTATTCTTGCTTGTTGAGCTGCGGAATTTCCACCGAGGTATTCCATTTCAGATCGGTATGCGCTACGGCATCGTTTCCGTACTGCGACCAGTCTTTGATGATGTTTCCCGACCCCTCGTTGAATTTCCAATAAGCGCGTAATTCGGGCTTCTCGGCCGGGTTTTCCACGTCGTACATGTCGCGCCAGATGTCGGCCTGCGTACGTGCGACGGACCATATGCGCACCTCTGAAATATCGCCGCAGAGCTGGCGGAAAGCGTCGTAGCTGTACCCGATGAAGAACTGCCGGGCGTCCGTTTCCGGATCGGGGTCTATGGCCCGCAGTCCGAGGTTTATGACCTTTACGGTCGGCGCTACCTGCGTCTGGCTTTGGAGTTGTCCGTTTACGTAGATGCAGGCGATACCGGTTTCCAGGTCGTATGTGAAAGCGACATGATACCACTCCTCGAGCGACAGAAGTTTACCCTTGTTCTTTTCGGGGAATTTGCCCAGGCTTACGCCCGATCCGTCTACCTGGAGCTGGTCGGCATAGAAATTCGTGTCGCCGATACGCAGCAGCAGGTGTTGTTCCACACCCATGATCGTAGAGAGCTTTTCTTCGATGTAGGACGAGGTGGGACCTGCATAGTGGAAGTCGTGGACGCGGACGATGGCTTCATAGGTCACGGCTGTCAATCCGTTTACGCAGTCGGCGGTTCCGGCTTTGTCGAACGCGGGCACGTCTATCCAGTTGTCGGTGAGTACGGCGGCGGTCGTGATGGCCGAAGAACGGCGCACAAGATAATAGACGGTTTGGGAACCGGAGAGGGTCGAAAGTCCTCCCCCCGCAGAAACGATAGTTACCGGAAGCAACTGTGTTGCATCTATATCGAGCTGGTCGAGGTTCTTAAAATGGATGGTCAGAGGTTCCGATACGGATTTCCCGGCTTCTACGGTTGCCGTCCGTTCGGGGAACTCGTAGTAACTGTCATCGAGTACCGCATATTTCGTATCGTGTTTGGCATTGTAGGTGTTCACGAGCGACGGGTCGATGGCGAATGTCACCTCGATATTCTCTTTTGCCGGGGAGATCAGTACGGCGGAGAGTTCGCGGTCGAGCTGCGTAACAGTCTTTTTAAAAGTTACGTTGTTGTCGCTCGACGTTTCGGCTGCGTCGATATATGCTGCGTTGTCGAACGGGTAACGGTTTTCATAGTCCGATTCACACCCGGCCAGCAGGATAAAGGCAGCCGATACAAAATACAGATATATTCTTCTCAATTTCATAAGGCGCATTATTTAGGGTTTGCCGGATTCAGCAGGCCGATGGCATGCTTGGTCTGTTTGTAATTTATGTAAGCGTCGTAGTAATCGTCCCCAATGTTGTAAATACCCAGCCCGGCTAACGGCCCCATTGTAATTACGCTTTTTGCCGCTTCGGCGATTGCGGGTTGCTGCACAAGGTTTTCATCCGTGAGTTTCCCGCCCGGCTCGGCCGTGATGATGATTTTTTCGAGCGCAATGCCGGCATAATCGGTCGCGTATGCAAGCTGGCTGCGGATATTGAACGTATTGACGGCATCCGTAGTCGTGAGTACGAAATAGGTGATGGCGTCGTGGCTCTCCTTTGCGATAAAGAGCGGGTTACCCTCCGCCATGAGGATTTTGCCGGTCAGGGACGACAGTTTGCTGACAATCGTTGCAGCGGCTTGGGTCGCCGCGGCATCCATAGCGCCGCCGTAACGTACCGTTACGCCGTCGAACTTATACCGGTTTACGTCCTCGATCACCTTGTCGAGATATGTTCCCAGCGCTACGGCGTCCGTAGATTCCGCGAGTGTGTTGTAATCTACGGTATAGAGGATTTTCGTGCCCTTGGCCTGCGCTTGGGGTATATCCTCGATGTCGTATTCGGTCAGGTTGCCGGCGTTTTCAAGTGCCACGATGTCGAGTGAATCGGGCAGTGAGCGCAGAAATGCCTTTTCCGAACCCGGTACGGCCGGGGCATTTGCCAGGCTTGCGTATACGACGTAGTGTTCGCTTGCCTTATACGCTTTGAGGGCTGCCAGATATGCGGCGTACTGCGCCTGATCTTGCTGGTCGGGTTTTATGATCTGCTGGTCTATCGGCTCGATGTCCGTGTCGCAGGCTGTGAAACAATAGGCCGCGGGAATGAGCAGCGCCAGAATCAGGTATTTTATAGTCTGTTTCATAGCTTCGGATTAATTTAAGGGTTTGCAGTCCCACCATGTGCGCGTGCCGCCGTTGTCGGGGCCGCCGAGCGAAGTTATCGCCGCTTCGACATTTGTGCGGTTCTCGGAGTATTCCTCGGACGGGTAGGGAAGCCGTCGCATGCCGTACTTGGAGTTTACCGTTCCGCCGGATTTATTGTCTTTGGCAGGCATCAGTTTCGGATAGCCCGTGCGCCGGTATTCCGCCCACGCTTCATTTCCGAGCGGAAAAATCGCAATCCATTTCTGGGTGATGATGCGTTCGAGGTTTTCTTCGAACTGTGCATCTTCTTTCCATTTGATCGTGATGCGGCTTTGCGGTAATGCGGTGTTGTTTTCGATAACGCCGAGAGGATCGGTGTAGGCTTCGGGGACGTTCGCTTCGTCGGCGATGTAATCCTCCGCACCGGCTACGCCGCGTTCCTCGAATGAAAGCCGTATGCCTTGTTCATAGAAATTCTGTGCCGATACCGCACTTCCCCAGCGCAGTTCATATTCGGAGCGCAGGAACGCGATTTCCGCTGCGTTCATCCATAAGATAGGGTCGGTGTCGGTAATGAGCATCGAGGAGCATGCCGTTACGGCCTTGGACTTGTTGGCCGGTGTCGTGCCGATGCGCAGGCCGTAATAGCCTTTCTCGGCGGCATCGCCCTCTCCGACGGTTCCCTGTGTGAACATCTTTGCCCGGCGCGGGTCTTTGTAGCCGTTCATGTAGCAGAGGATGTCGGCTCCGATGGCGTGATCCTGCCAACTGTTCCAAAGCAATGCCGTGCGGTTGAGTTCGGGCTGAAGCTTCGCATTGTCGGCATTCTCGGTGATGACCCCGGCGGCGATGGCTTCCGCGGCTTTGGCCTTTGCGGTCTGCTCGTCGATATAGGAAAGGCGCATCGCCATACGCAGTTTAAGCGAATTGGCGTATTTGATCCACTTTTTAAGGTCGCCGTTGTAAACCTGGTCGTATTCGCCGAAGGCTTCCGTACTCAAATCCCGGTTGCGCTCCAGCGCTTCCAGCGCGGCGTCCAGTTCTTTGAACATCTGCGTATATGCTTCCTGTTGCGTGTCATAGGGGACGGTCAGGCGTTCTTTTTTGTCCTCTACGATCTTGGAATAGGGTATCGAGCCGTAAGCGTCGGCCAGGCGGTTCATAATCGCCACGCGCAGGACGTTGGCCAGGGCTACCGCCACTTCGTCGTCGGTTTTGTTGATGATGCCGCGGTAGGCGGGGTAAGTTTCGGTGATGACATCCACGAACGGCGCTTTGAGCCAGTCGGCGGTGGGATTGAACGTTGAGAATTTCGTTTCCCAGCTGTCTACCGTCGCTTCGACATATCCGCCGTAGCTGCCGCCTTCGAGTGCTTCGACAAATTGGTATAGGTGTTCTTCCGAGGGGATCACCATATTTTGCAGTTTGGTGAGTTTCGACCCCACGAGGTAGTTGTCGCGTTCCAGTTCGTCGTCTGTCGCTTCGTTCGGATTACGGTTGTAATCTTCGAAGTTGTCAAGGCATCCCGTCGATGCGCTTACTACTGCGATAAGAGCAACGGCACGAATTATTGTCTTTATTTTGTTCATAGCCGTTAGAATTTAATGTTAATATTGAATCCCAGGTTACGTGTCGAGGGCATCATGAAATAGTCCATTCCCTGATAGAAATTGTTTGTCGATGCCACGGCTTCGGGGTCGAACGGCGCTTTACAATACATCATCCACAAGTTGCGGCCTACGAACGATACGGTGATCGAACATACGTTGTGCAGCCATTTGCGGGGAATCGTGTACCCCAGCGAAAGTTCCTGGAGCCGGACATTGGTTGCCGAATAGGTGTAATACTGGGGTATTCCGCCCTGCGATGCTATGGCCGTATACCAGGTTTCCGGGTTTACCAGGCTGCGGCCGTTTACCAAAGCACCCCCGGCATCGCGCGCGGCAGCCGTTGCTTCGGACACGCCGAATAGATCCATGTTGGCTTGCGTGAGTGAATTGACGATGCCGCCGATGCGTGCCGTCACGAGGAATCCGAGGTTCAGGTTTTTCCACGATACGCTGTTGCGCCATGCGAGGTTATAGTCCGGGAATACGGAACCGAGTTTCATGTCGGGCAGGTTGTCCTCTACGACGACGTTGCCGCCCTCGTCGATCTCGATGTTGCCTTTGTCGTCGCGCCGCAGGTCGGTCGTGGAATAAAGGTCGCCCATCGAACCGCCCTCTTTGAGAATAAATTTCGCACGCCCCAGTTTACTGATCTGGAGTCTGTTCATGGTGATCGTTTCCTCGGTGATCGGGTTGTACCACTCCTTGCAAAGTTCGATGATCTTGTTTTTGTTCCAGGAGAAAGTAAACTGCGAGTTCCAATTCCAGTTTTTCCATTGGTGGTCGTATCCCAGGCTTGCCTCGACACCCGTATTGCGCACGTGTCCGGTCTGAATATAGATGTCGGAGTAGCCGGACGATGCGGACAGATTCGGATTGAAAGTCTGGTTATAGGTGTCGGCGCGATACCACGATGCCGAGAGTGTGAATCCATGCAGGAACCGGGCGTCGAAACCTAATTCCCAGGTTTTCGTCCGCTCCGGGTAAAGCTGCCCGATAGGGTAGTTCGATTTGTCGTCCCAGCCGGAAATGGTGTCGTCGTAAGGGTGTGTGGCGATTGTCAGTTCCCGCGGAAAGGGGTTTGCTACCGAAGCCCACGAAGCACGGATTTTCAGGTAGTTGAACTTCTCCGGGAAATTGAATGTACTGCTGGGCAGCCACGATACGCCGACCGAGGGGTAGAAAAACGACTTTTGGGGTGAGTTGGCAAGTTGCGACGCCCAGTCGTTACGTCCGGTCGTCGTTACGAACAGTTGCGACTTCCAGCCCAGTTCCAGGGAGTAGAAAAACGACTGCGTTTGTTCGTGCCAGCCGGTTTTCGGCGTTTTCTTCTGGCTCTTGTCGAGGTTCACGACATTGAAGATGTTGGGAGCGCCGGCAATGGGGCCATATACCGAGAGTTCGTCGAAGCGGTTGTCTTTGATCGACGCGCCGATATGTGCGTCGAGCGAGAATTTCTCTTTGAACGTCTTGCTGAGGTTGAGCATTACGTCGCCGTAGGTCTGTCGTTCTTCGCCGCGGGTTTCGGTATATTTACCTTTTTTGCTGTTCTCCAGCAGCGTGGGGTTCGATGTGGCGTACAGTTTTTCCGTATATAAACTGTTGGTGTTATCGACGCGGATACGTCCTGCGACATTCATCCAGTCGGTGATTTTATAGGTAATGCCGCCTGTGAACATATAGCGCTTACGGCTGTTTTCGCGGGGGTTGCGGTAGGCGATCCAATAGGGATTCTGCATGCGCAGGTCGCCGCCCTCGCCCTGCGGCCAGAACTGTTCATAGATTTTGCGTGCGGGGTTCCAGCGCTCGAATGCCTTTACGAGCGAAAAATCATCGCCGCGGGGAAAGAGATAAGCCGATACGAGCGGGTTTGAGTACACGCCCTGGTTTATCATGTTGCGGTCTTTCTGGATGATGTAGCTGCCGCTTACGTCCAGTGTCAAACGGTCGTTCAGCAGGTTCGACGTGTTGCGGAATGTAAAGTTATAACGATTATACTTGTTGTTGGGGATCAGTCCTTTGGAGTTTACCGCTGCGGTCGAGAAATAGATTTGGTTTTTCTCCGTACCCCCGGACAGTGTTACGGAGTTCGTCAGGATGTGACCTGTTTGCAGGAAATCTTCGGGCGAGTAGTTGTAACGTGCCGCCTGGTTGAGCGGTGCGCCCCAGCTGTGGATCGTCGAACCGCTGGCTTTGCCTTTACGCCCCGTGCCGTAGCGGGTCTGGAAATCCGGCAGGCGCAGCGGGTTCATAAATTCCGTGTTACTCGAAACCTGTATCTGTGTTGCTCCGGCCTTACCTTTCTTGGTGGTAATGAGCATTGCACCGTTCGCGGCGTCGGAACCGTACAATGCCGCGGCTGCGGCTCCGGTCATAACGGATATGGATTCGATGTCGTCGGGGTTCATGTCGGCGATGGATTCCGTTGTGCCGCGTGATCCGAATTCCATGCTGCCATCGCTGGTGAAGTTGTGCATGGGAATACCGTCGATTACATAAAGTACGTTCGAGGTCTGCATAATCGACTTCATACCGCGCATAATGACTTTGGCCGAACCGCCCACACCGGACGAACTGGTGTTGATAACGGCTCCGGCGACTTTACCTGCGAGGCTGTTTACGAAGTTTGCGGATTTCACGGTCGTCACGGCTTCGGACTTCACTTGCTGCACGGTGTAGGCCAGCGCCTTTTCCGAGCGTTTGATACCCAGGGCCGTGATCACCACGTCTTCAATCTGCTCGGCTGCTTCGTTGAGTGTTATGGTAAAAAAGGTTTGTGTGCCGATTTTTACTGTTACGGGGTCGTAGCCGATGAAATTGATATACAATTCGGCGGTTTCCACAGGTGCGGGGACTTGGAGCGAGAAAGCGCCGTCAAGTCCGGAACTTTCGCCGATGGTCGTTCCCTTTACGACCACCGATGCCCCGACAACGGGTGTCCCTTTGGTGTCGCGCACGACACCGCTGACCTTTGTGGAACCGTTGTTTGCGGTTTTCTTGTCCGGGGCTGCGGAAAGATAAATGTTCTGCTGGTAGATTTTGTACTCGGTATCCGTTCCGGCGACCATTGCCTGCAAAGCGGTATCGAGCGGTTTATCGGCGACATTGATACTGATGGTTCTGTTAATGTCTACGCCTTTATTTACGATGAAGAAATAGCTGGTCTGTTTTTCTATTTCATTCATAACCTGCTCCATGCGAACATTGTCCATCTGCAATGTTACTTTCGCGGTCTGGGCATACGCTCCCCATGCGGAGAACGTGGAGCAAATTATGAATAGAAAAGTAAACCAGCATTTAATTTGCTGAATAAATTTATTATTCATAGATTTGTAGATTAGTGGTTGTTAGATTGGTTCAAATTCTATTAGCCGCTATGCCTGCGGGTGGTTGCTACACCTGCGGGCTTTTTTTGCGACTTTGAAAATTCATAGTCTTATCTCATAGGCATTGTCGGTTTTTGTTAGATAATCTCGTCATAGTTATTTTATGTGGATTACATTGTTTTCGTCTTTCTCATATTGGAACGGGGTTATTTTCTGCAAGGCCCTTAGCGCATAGTCCAGCCCCATATTGACGGGGATTTTTCCGCGGATAACGTCGATCTGCGGAAGTTCGGCCGTTTGGATCTGGATTTTCACACCGTATGTTTTCTCCATTTTGGCGATGATGTCGGCAAACGGGTGTCCAACGAGATTCAGAATACCCTCCGTCCATAAATAGTCGTCCGTATTCTCAATCCTGGTCAATACCAGACGATTCCCGTTTAGGCATACCTTTTCGTTCGGGTCTAATATAATCTGGTCGCCGCTTGCCAGTTTGTTGGTTACTTTGACTTTTCCCCTCAATAATGCAGTCGTGAAGTCGTGTGTCAGTTCGTTTGCCGTTACATTGAATTTCGTGCCCAGCACTTCCACGTCGCAGGCGAAAGTTTCCACGATGAAGGGACGGGCGGCATCATGCTCTACGTTGAACATGGCCTCGCCGGAGAGTTTCACACGGCGATTCCTATTGAACCGTATCGGATATTCCAGTTTTGCCCCGCTGTTCAGGCAAACGCTGGTTCCGTCCTGGAGTGTAATGTCTATACGTTGTCCTGCCGGTGCGGCAACGGACAGATATTGTTTTGCGGTATCTTCGATAATGACGGTTCTGGAAGCGTACCAACTGCCAGCGACCAATAGTAATACTGCGGCAGCCTGGGTACAGATACGAATAAAGCGCTGGCGATACCATTTCGGGCGTCTGGTCGGCAGGTGCAGATGGGGGTGGTGCGGATAAGGGACATTTGCGATAAGTGCGTCCTGCATAGACCATAATGCATTTAGTTCTTTCTGGTTGTTGGGGTCGGCATCGAGCCAGTCTACAATCGTTTTTTCTTCCTGCTCGGAAGTTTGGCCGTTTATGTACTTATATAATAATTCTTTGTCCATTTTTTTACATAGTGTGGCGAGTGCATTATGAATTTGGGCCGCCCGCAGCGAATCCATAATTTTTCCCTTGGTAATTTTTCCCGATAACGAAATTATGCTTTGTCTGTTTACAACTATATGGTGCGTGGGCGCACGACATTTACATCGAAAAAGTGCGTTTTTCGTTAAATAAATTTTCTTAAAAAAATGGTAATTTTTTTAATTATCGTATAACGCTGGAATACAGGACGATAATTAAAATGATGAGATAGTCGTTCAGTGCGATTCGCATGATGGCCAAAGCCCGTTGGATATTGGCTGTGACGTTGCGCACATTGATTCCTGTAATTTCGGCGATTTCTTGGTAAGTCTTGCCCTCGAAGCGGTTGTAAAGGAAGATTTGCCGCATGGGTTCGGGCATTTTGTTGATCTGGCTTTCGATGATGGATTTTATTTCCGCCGTAAAGGATGCTTCGGGGTTGGTACTTTCCAAAACGGTGATTTTGGCTTTGATGCTGCGGTAAGCCGTCGTATGTATTTGTTGCTGGATTTTGAGTCTGTTTTTCTGGTTGCGCAGCCATTCAAGACAGCCATGTTTCACGGATCCTAAAATATATGCCTGGATAGTCGTAGTAATATTCAGCTTGTCCTTGTTTTCCCAAAAATAAAGGAAGCTGTCGGTAACGATGTCCTCCGCGGCCATATTGTTGCGGATGTATGACCGGGCGATAATGATAAAACGAGGCTTATACTCGGAGTATAATCGTTCGAAATTTTCGAGCGTGATATGTTTATCCAGTTCTGACATGCATGTAGATTGATTCAAAGGTAAACTTTTTTATCAAAATTCAAAAATTTATAGAATGTCTGTTGATATTGGGCGATGTGAAATACCGGGCTTATTCTTTCATGCGGAACGAACCGGAAAAAAGGATGAGGTCAAATCATATCGTTATGGACAATTTCGGTCAGACGCGGTAATTGCAGATCGAGTCCGAAAGTGAAACATAAAAAAAGCAGATGAATGAGTAAGGCATCAAGGGAGATTATAAAACATTATAAGAAGAAGTGTGCGAGGAAAAAATCAATATAATTCAGGCAAGTTCGTGTTAATGAGATTGAAATGATCTCGCAGGCTTTTTATTACTCTCGTGCAAGACAGCAAACAAAAAAAAGACAACTGATTGATCATCAATTGTCTTTTTCTTTTAGTTGTGCCCAGGACAAGACTCGAACTTGCACGAACGTAATTGTTCACTACCCCCTCAAAGTAGCGTGTCTACCAATTTCACCACCTGGGCATTGTACGTATCCTTTCGGATTTCGGGTGTGCAAATATAGGGCATAAATTTTAATCCGCCAAATTTTTTCTCCATGTAATATGGATTATTCTTCCGGCAGCGGCGTCGTGGCGACGCAAACCGCCGTGCTCTACCTGCCGCGGGGGCGGTGTCGATGTCTGCGCAGGTGCCTGTGCTTGGTGGTAAAGGCGGCGGAAGCGGTTGGGGCGGAGACCTTAGCGGGTTCATTTGCCAGGCCGATACGGCGGCGGAGCTGTGGCCGAGGTCGTGGCGGAACCGCCGGGCGTGTGTTACGTGCGCCGGTGCCAGGTTAAGAAAAGAGGGGCTGTCTAACAAGTCCCGAAAATCGAAAATCACCCCTGTCAGAATAAACTCCGGCAGGGGTGAAATCGTTAAAATTGGACTTGTTAGACAGCCCCCTCGATTTAGGACGGTCTTCCGTTACTCCTTCGAAGCCGGCAGGAATACGATCATGCCGCTCGGGCGGTTCGATAAGTCGGGCAATGCGATGTCCGTTGCCGGACGTACACCCGGCGCGGTGCTGCGCGTGCCCGATACGCTTACCGATTTCTGTCCCGTGATCTGGCTCAGGGCCGCTGCCAGCATCGGCTCGCTCCGGTCGCCGTAATCTTTCAATTCCCCGTCCCATTCCTCGCACGCGGTGTCGACCGCCAGTCCGTTCTTGTCGACGGTCACCTGCTTGGCGTTGTAGCCCTGGAACGATATCGGGGCCAGTTCGTAGCTGTAATTGCCTACGGTGAATTTGCTGACCTCCATGCCGACGTTCTTGCCGTTGGTCTTTTCGCCGATGAGCTTCACCGTGAAGCCGTCCAACCCGCGCAGCGTATTGATGACGGCTTCGCTCGACGAGGCCGTGTTGCCCGTGACGAGCACGTACAGCCGGGTCATGTTCAGCGCATAATTCCGCAGGTCGACGCCATAATAGTCGCCGTAATAGAATTCGTCGAAGAATTTTTTTGCCGCCGTGTCGTACTCCTTGCCGGTCTCCCTCGCCGTTTTTTCGACCGTGGCCATGCGGCTGTCGTTGTACCGGTAATATTCGTAGACCTTGCCCTGGCAGGCTGCGCCGGCGATGCAGGTGGAAAGCATGTTCGACGAGATGACGTGCCCGCCGCCGTTGTTGCGCAGGTCGAGCACCATGTCGGTAATGTTCCCGTCCTTGAGTTTCTTGACGGCCGCGAGCAGTTCGTCGTCATAGGCCGCGTCGAAGCTGTCGTAGACCAGGTAGCCGATCCTATGCGCACCGGAGGTGATTACTTCGCTGTGGATTACCGGATTGGGGTATATTTCGCGTGCTGTGAGCGATACGGGCTGCGCGCCCTGCTTGTTTTCGGTGAGCTTGACCGTGCTTGCGCCTCCCGGGGCTATTAACGTGCCGTAGACCGAATTCAGGTTTGCGGCAGTGATGGCCGCGCCGTTGTACTGGGCGAAGAACGTGCCCCGCCGGAACCCTGCTTCCGATGCCGGGGAGTCCGGGTAGACCGACGTGACGACCAGCCCGTATTCTCCCGTAGGTTGGTTGTTGCCGTCCACAAACCTCACGCCCATCAGGCCCGCGATGCCGAAGCCGTACTCCTTTTCCTTTACGACCCCGTGGCTTACGCCGCGCGTCGTCCCGGCGACGGCCTTCGTGAGGGGCGTCCGCATCAGGTAGGAGTAAACCGAGTAGCTGCCGTTGCTCTGCCGTTTTTTGTCGAGGTCGTTGGTCGTCATCTCCAGCAGCGTGCGTTTCAGGAAATTGTCGCTGGAACTGATGTAATCCAGCGAGAGGTCGCGCGACATTTGCCGGTATTCGCCGTTCCACAGGTAGTAATACTCCAGGATCTTGTCTACCTGTTTGTTGAGCTCGGTGTCTGCGCCCGTGCCGCCGCTGCTGCTTCCGAGCTGGGTGATGGCGAACTGTGCCGCCCTCGCGTAGCCGCTCACCTGTACGGTGATGTTCGCGCTGCGCGTGCTGCCGGTCTCGTTGGCTTCGACGGTGATGTTGAGCTGCCGGTCGCTGCCCTTGTCGCCCGACGAGGTGAGTATCTTGCACCATTCCGGCTTGTCGCTCTGCGCCACCCAGTTGGCGGAGGCCTTGAACGTGTATTTCTTGGTCGTGCGGTCGGCGCCCACCGTCTCCGATGCTTTCCACGACGAGCCGGTTATGCCTGTCGTGTCGTTGTTCTTCGTGTCGTCATCGCCGCAGGATACTGCCGCCATGCCGAACAGGAGGACGGCGAACCATGTGTAAAGGATTGTTTTCATAGAGGCTGATTTTGTTATGCGGGCTAAATATAGTGTTTTTTTCGTGAACCGCTTCTATTTGCGGCGGCTGAAATCCATTTCGCCGAACAGGTATCCCGCCCCGCCGATGCGGTCGATGACGAACAGCACGTAGCGGACGTCTACGGCGATGTTGCGGCAGATCGTTTCGTCGAACGCCACGTCGCTCATCGTCGAGCGCCATGTGCGGTCGAAATTCAGCCCCACCAGTTCGCCCCGGCCGTTGATGATCGGCGAACCGGAGTTGCCGCCCGTCGTGTGGTTGGTGGCCAGGAAGCAGACGGGTACCGTCCTGCGGCCGTCGATCGTCGTCGCCCAGCGTCCGTAGTCCTTCGTGGCATAGAGCTCGCGCAGCGCCTGCGGGATGTCGTAGTCGTAAATCTCGGGGTTGTCCTTGGCGATGATGCCGTCGAGGGTGGTCTGCGGTTTGTGGTATTCGCCGTCGGCATATTCGTAGCCCCCGACATGGCCGTAGGCCACGCGCAGCGTGAGGTTGGCGTCGGGGTAGAAGGCCCGCAGGGTGTCCCACTCGCGCAGCCCCTTGATGTAGGTCGTGTAGAGTTCGTTGAGGCGGCCGCTGTTGAGGTTGCGCAGCGACTTGGTTTCCAGCATCCAGCCGATGTGGCCGAGCATGCGTTCGGTGTCCTTGTGTAGGGCGTGCACCGCCGTGGTGTCGGCGCCCTCCCGCCACAGCGTGTCGAATACCTCGCCGGCATAGGCTTCGGGCGACCCGCTGGCGGCGACGCCGGCCAGGAATGCCGGAATCTGGTACTGCACGGGGCAGCGGCGGGCATACTGGCCGAAAAGCCATTCGAAGAGCGCCCGTTCCGTCTGCTCGCGCCGTGCGAAGGCGGCTTCGGCACGCTCCTCGGGGGTGTAGCGCTCGGGCAGCGCGCCGAGCGTTTCGCGTGTGATCTCGCGGGCGAAATAGGCGTCCGCGATGCGGGCGTATTCGGCCTTGAGGTCGGCGACGACGCTGCGGTATTCGGGTTTGTCCTGCGCCCAGGCGGCGAATTCCTGCTCATAGGCGCGTTTCGAGGCCACGGTGCCCAGGCGGCCGATGCCCAGCGCCTCGCCCTGCCATTTCTTCCATGCGTTGGCGATCGAGGCGTGTTTGGCGGCGTAATGGATGCGCAGCGCCGGGTCGCTCTCCTGTGCCGCGGAGATGATGTCGAGGCGCCCCGTGCGGATGGCGATCTTGGCCGGGTCGGAGCGCTCGGCGATGTAAGCCACGGCGTCCGAGAGGATGTACTCCTGCGTATTGCCGGGGAAGCCGTAGATCATCGTGAAATCCCCCTCTTCGACCCCGGCGGTCGAGATGGTGAAATGCCGCTTGGGGCGGTAGGGAACATTCTCGGGCGAGTAGGCGGCGGGCTTGTTGTCCTTGCCGGCGTAGATGCGGAAGAGCGAGAAGTCGCCCGTGTGGCGGGGCCAGATCCAGTTGTCGGTGTCGCCGCCGAACTTGCCGATCGACGAGGGCGGCGCGCCGACCAGGCGTACGTCGTCGAACTGCTCGTAGATGAACAGAAACTGCTGGTTGCCGTAGTACATCTGCTCGACCGAGGCCTTGTAGCCCTTGCCTTCGGCCTCGGCCCGGCGGATGATTTCGGCCTTCGTTTCGCCCGCAGCGATGCGGTCGGTGACCTCTTCCATGCGGACGAGGAAGCGTACGTTGAGCTCCTTGTTGGGCAGTTCCTCCCGGCGCGACATGGCCCAGAAGCCGTTGGTCAGGTAGTCGTGTTCGACGCTCGAATGCGCCTGTATGGCGTCGTAGCCGCAGTGGTGGTTGGTGAGCAGCAGCCCTTCGGACGAAATCAGTTCGCCCGTGCAGCCGCCGTTGAACAGCACCACGGCATCCTTCATCGAGGCTTTGTTGATCGAGTAGATGTCTTCGGCCGTGAGGCGGAATCCTTTGGCGCGCATGTCGTCGATGCGCTGCGAGATGAGGCTCGGGAGCCACATGCCCTCGTCGGCGGAGGCTGCCAGCGCGAGGAGCGTACAGAACAGGGTAAGTAGCGTGCGTTTCATTTATTTGAGGAATTTGTCGAGTTCGGTGTATACTTTCTGAATCGGGAGCCCCATGACATTGTAGAACGAGCCGTTGATCTTTTCGATGGCGGCGTAGCCGATCCACTCCTGGATGCCGTACGACCCCGCCTTGTCGAAGGGGCGGAAGGCGTCCACGTAGTAGGCGATCTCCTCGTCGGTGAGCGGGCGGAACCAGACCGAGGTGCGCGCTTCGAAGGAGTGCATCCTCCCGGCCGTGCGGAGCGTCACGCCCGAGACGACCGTGTGGCGGCGTCCCGACAGCCGGCGGAGCATCCCCGCGGCGTCCTCCCGGTCGCGGGGCTTTCCGAGCACCTCGCCGTCGAGCACGACGACCGTGTCGGCCGTCAGGAGAATGTCCCGTCCGGAGAGCGGCGCGGGATAGGCTTCGCTCTTGAGGCGCGAGAGGTAGAGGGGAACCTCCTCGGCCGCGAGGCCGGCGGGATAGACCTCCGCGCAGTCGAACCTCGGGGCGAG
>OMFP01000306.1_pt1 | contig 22604 bp, 16 predicted proteins | sample 1674221 | NCBI WGS metagenome assembly OMFP01 (sample SAMEA103958152, study PRJEB25191) | human gut metagenome | biome: human-associated habitat [ENVO:00009003]; feature: intestine environment [ENVO:2100002]; material: feces | place: Germany | collected 2013/2015
TGGCGGGCGCGACCTTGGCACGTGCCTCGACTGCTGTAGCGAAAAGCGCGTTGAGGGCGTCATCCGCGTTCACATCATGGCCGGAAGCGATCGCCGCGCCGGCATCGATGGAATTCAGCTTCGACAGCTTGGCGTCTGCCTGCGCCTTCGCCTGTTCGGCGGCGGAGACCAGGGACTCGGCGGCGATGGTATCCGCCTTCGCGGCATCGAGGGCGGCCTTGGTGTCATTGACGGCCTTTACTGCATCCTGCTCGCGCTGCTGCGCCTCTGCGAGCTTCGCGGCAAGATCGGTGAGGATGTCGAGGTTCGACTGTGCGTCATCGAGATCGGTCTGGGAGCCGGTAAGCCTGTCGGCGGCAACGCCGGTGTCGGCCTTTGCGGCATCGACGGCACGCTGGGCATCCGCGAGGGCGCGTGCGGTGGCGTCCGCCTTTTGCTCGGCGGCGGCGAAGACGGTCGCCTTCTCGGTCTGCTCGGCTGCCGCCGCGTCGTGGACGCTCTTTGCGGCATCGAGCGCCTTCTTGGCGTCGGCGACGTCCTGGAAGAACTTCGCGAGATCGGCGTTCGCATCCATGACGTCCTGCTGCTTGGCCTCGGTGTCCGCCTTGGCGGAATTCAGCTTGGTCTGTGCGGCCGTTACGACCGCATTGGCGGCATCAAAGGCGACCTGCTTCTGCTGGACGGTCGACTTTGCCGTATCGACTGCCGCGTTGGCGGCATCGAGGTCCGATTTCGCCGCATCAAGCTCGGTCTGGGCATCCGTGACGCCCTGCTGCTTGGATGCGAGATCAGCCTTTGCGGCATCGACGGCACGCTGGGCATCGGTGACGTCCTGCTTCGCGGCATCGACACCTGCCCGTGCGGAATCCACCGCGTCCTGCTTCTGCTGGACGGTTTCAGCGGCGTCGGTGGCTGCCTGCTGCTTGGATGCGAGATCGGCCTTGGCTGCATCGAGTGCGCTCTTGGCGTTCTTGAGGCCGTTGATATAGGAGGTCAGCTTCTGCTCGTACTCGTCGACGGAGATGGGGTTCGTGTTCCAACCGGAGCCGGACCAGCCGGAGATCTCTGCGGTGTAGCACTGCGTCTGAAGCCCGGACATGGTGCCCTTGGTGCAGGTTGCCATTCCCATAACGGCGAGTTCGGGATTGATGATGTTCATGTAATGGCCGACGGTGCCGCTGCTGCCGTTCTCCCAGCGGCAGTTGTCTGCAATCCAATGGTTAATTGCGACGCCGTTCTTTGCATAGAAATCATAGGCATCCTTGCCGACAAGACCGGTGACTCCATAAAGGGCCTCCGTTGCCTTGTCGAAAAAGCCCTTCTCCTGCTCGATCCACTGCCCACTCGGATCGATTCCGTAATTCCATGCCAGGTTTTCGGCAAAATCATATTGACGGGCATGATCGAGCACAGTGTCACTGTAGTTGGCATCCGCAATGGCACCGGCGATGAGCTTGTAGGTGACCTGGAGCTCGGACAGACCGACCGACTTGCGGTAGTCGTTGACGGACTTCATCCACCTGATCGCATTGAGCATGTTATCAAGGGACGTGGCGTCCTTGGAGTTGCCGACTTCGGTCTTTCCGGCATATTTGGCGTTCAGGATGATGTTGACTGCGTCATCGGCACCCATGGCACGGAAGAAGCCGATGGCTCCCTGCTTGAGTTGCGCGTCGGCGGAATCGAGTTTCGCCTGTGCCTCGTCGACCTTCTGCTGCGCGGCGGTCACGGCGGCGTCTGCGGTATCCTTTGCGGCCTTGGCGTTCGCGAGCTCTACGTCGGCGGCTGCCTTGGCGGACTCGGCGTCCTTGACAGCCCGCTTCGCGGCATCCAGCTTGGCGACGGCGTCGGCATTCGCCTGTTTGGCCGCATCGAGGCCGGCGTTCGCGGCATCGAGAGCGGACTGGGCGGCGTTCACGCCGGATTCGGCATCGGCCGCGGCCTGCTGCTTTACGGAGAGGGCCACCTGGGCATCATTCAGGTCGGCCTGTGCCGTTGCCGCAGCGGACTGTGCCTGCTCGAGCTCGGACTTGCACTGGGACTGCACAGCTCGTGCGGCAGCGAGGGCTGCCTCCGCGTCCGCGACCTTCTGTTTTGCCGCATCGTACTCCGGACCGCTCGCACCGGCCTCCGCTGCGGCGAGGTCGGCTTTCGCCTTCTCGTAGGCGGCGCTGGCTGCTGCGGCCTTCGCATCCGCCGCGTCCTTGTTCTGCTGGGCTGCGGCGAGGACGGCATCGGCAGCATCCTTTGCAGACTGGGTCGCAACCAGCTTGGACTGGGCATCGGCAAGCGTCGCGTTGGCGTTGGCGAGTTCGGCCTGTGCCCTGCTCATGGCATCCTGGGCGTCGCGCACGGCCTGCTCGGCGGCACTGATAGCCTCCGGGGTGGCGTTTGCGGCATCGGCCTTGGCTTTATCGAGGGCATCCTGAGCGTCCTGGGCCGCCTTGAGGGTGGACTGGTACGCTTCGTCCTTCTCGGATGTATCCGCCTTGGCGTCTGCGAGACCCGCCTTCGCCTGCTCGAGGTCCTTGCCGGCGGCATCGGCGGCGTCCTTGCCCTCTGCGACCTGACGGGCGTACTCGTCCATTGCCGCTCGGTCGGCTGCCGTGCCGGCGCTGACTGCCGAATCGTAGGATGCCTTGGCCTGGTCGCGGGCGGAAGCCGCCTCGTTGTAGGGACCGGCGGCCTCATCGTAGGATGCCTTGGCGGCGTCCTCCTTCGCCTTCGCCTCGTCGACCGCCTTCTGCAGGTCCGCGATGGTCTGTGCGGCGGATTTCGCGCCGATACCGGATGCCGCGCCGGCGTGGGCGGCGATCGGCGACATCACGGCGGGGTGCTGCGTGGTCCCGTCACCGGTCTGGGCGAATGCCGCGAACGGTGAGATGAGGCTCGATCCGGTCATGGCAGCCATGGTCGCCGCGGTGACGGTCAGACGCGCGATCCCCTTCGGGGCGTGAATCTTTTTGCTTGGCAGTGCGGCGAAGTGATCGCCACCGGCAGCGAAATGCTTTCCCTGAGTCATTGTGCTGTTCCATTCCTTTTCCGTGCCCTATCCGACTGGGCATCAGAGTGCTTTCCAATAGAGGTAATTATGCGCCTTAACTGGGATTGTTGTATATAGTCCGTTGGCATAAATACAACAATCCATGACTCTTTTTGTCATGGATATCTCGCCACTACAACAATCCTTTGGTCTACGGTGCAAAGAACTCAGATCAGAGTCTGGTTACTCACAAGAGCAATTTGCGAACCGCATTGACATGGACAGGTCTTACTACGCCTCGATAGAGGTCGGACGAAGAAATGTCAGCCTTTCTAACCTCTCTATAATTGCCAATGGATTCAACATATCAATTGCTGCACTTATGACTGGTGTCACGGATAAATCGGATTAGTCCATCATCATCAGCGAACGAAGTGAGCGTATCAATCGACGGCGTAGCCGGCGGCAAGGTCACGGCACGTGACCGCGCAGCGAGCTTTGCGAGCGAAGGTGGGGCAGCATCGCTGTCCCTATTCTTTATCGACGGCGTAGCCGGCGGCAAGGACACGGTACGTGGCCGCGCAGCGAGCTTTGCGAGCGAAGGGGACGGCATCGCCGTCCCTATTTCTTTTTAATCTATTTCTCTATTAATTGGTTTCACCAAAATGGGTATGACATAAGCTTCTGAACAGGCTTTTTATCAGAGAATTCAAAGCTGCCGAATCATCAAAATGGTGATATTTTTTACCCAAAAGAGGGAAGCGCGTCACCAAAATGGAACCGACTAACAGCTGTTGAAAACTTTTATCCCCAAAATGGTGATTTCCTGTTTTCAGTGGAAAACTCGGGAAGTCATAATATTTACTTACCAGATTTACAAACGGAAGCGGTTCTTAACCCCAAAACCAGAACAGGTCAGAAGCAAAAATAACTCCTGACCTGCGATTTTCCTGGTGCCCCCGGGCGGATTCGAACCGTCGACACCCGCTTTAGGAGAGCGGTGCTCTATCCCCTGAGCTACGGAGGCATGTTGTACTAGTGTAGCAGATTTACTGCATCGCAATACGTCGCATGACTAGACTTCGAAGTTGCGGTGGAATAGTTCCTGCCTGAAGCATCTAAAGCCGTATTTAGGAACTATTTCACCGCAGCTTGTGAGGAGCTAGTTACCTTTGTGGAAGAGGTTTTTGATAACGGAGGGGATGCTCTTGGCGCCCTTGGCCGTCACATCGATAAAATCGGGCGAACGCACGAGCTTATTCTCGTCGACGTACTTGCGGACCGCGCGAAGCGTCTCTTTGTCGTCACGCGTCGAAAACGTAAAGTGACCGTTGTCCTTGGTGAAGATGGCAAAACGCGTGATCTTCTTGGTACCGCGCAAAACCTCGGCGGCAATATAGTCGACCTCGTCCCACGGGATTTGAATATAATCCTCGGGATTGCGCTCGTTGTAATACTCGAACGCCTTATTGCCCACCATCACGTTACCGTGGCTGGTAAGCCCCATCAGGCAGGTTGCCGGCGTTGCCAGATCGACCGTGCTGTTCTGAGATTGCGCCATACGCGCCTCGCCCTCCAATAAAAACAATCGGACCGCATCCAGTGTACCCACCGGGTGCGGTCCGTTTCAATGGCTCAAAAGCTCTTGCCTAGCAATTCTCGGTCTTAAGCCGAAGCGTGCTTACATGAAGCCGCAGAAGCGACCGATGATGCCGACGGCGAAGAGAGCCAGGATGATGACGATCGGGCTGACCTTCTTCTTGAGGAGCTTGCAGACCAGCAGGGTCAGGCACACGGCGGCAAGGCCGGGGATGAGCTGATCGAGGTTGGCCTGAAGCGTGGTGACCTTCATCTGATCAAGGGCGGTAGCACCGACGGAGTTGTACATCGTCAGCGCTTCCTTGATGCCCTCGGAACCGGAGGGCAGGCTAGCCCAGTCGATAAAGGCGCCAGCAGACTGCTTGACCGTGGAGACGATCGGGGTGAAGGAAATGGACACCCAGCGCTCGACCAGGGCGCCGATGATGAACATACCCAGGATGGAAGCGCCCTCGGTGACCTTGCCCATCAGACCACCGGAGAGGTCCTTGGCGATGGAGGAGCCGACCTTGTAGCCAAACTCCTGCGTGTACCACAGGAAAGCGTAACGGATGATGTTCCACGCGAAGAAGAACAGCAGCGGACCGACGATGCTGCCGGACATGGCCAGGGAAGCGCCCAGAGCGCCCAGAATCGGGCGAAGGGTGAACCAGAAGACGGGGTCACCGACGCCGGCGAGCGGGCCCATCATACCGACCTTGACGCCCTGGATGGCGACGTCATCGATCGGAGCACCGTTGGCGCGCTCCTCCTCGAGGGCGAGGGTAACGCCAATGACGGGGGCGGAAACATAGGGGTGGGTGTTATAGAACTCCAGGTGGCGCTTAAGAGCGGCAATCTGGTCATCCTTGCTGGTGTAGAGCTTCTTGATCGCAGGGATCATTGCGAAGCACCAGCCGCCGTTCTGCATACGCTCGTAGTTCCACGAGCCCTGAAGGAACTGATGACGGAAGCAAACCTTCTTGCGGTCAGCCTTGGTGAGCTGAATCTTGTTCTCTGCCATATGTATCACTCCCCTCCTACTCGTAATCGTTCAGAATGTCGCCGAGCGGGTCGCCGGAGCCACCGCCCATGCCGCCACCCTGCTTGGCCAGATCCTTAAGGCCAAGGTAGATGAGGGCAAGGGAGATGCCGATGAGGCCAAGGGCGATCAGCGTGAGCTGAGGGATGGCAGCAAGGACAAAGCCGAGGATGAAGAACGGCCAGGTCTCCTTGGTGGCCATCATGTTGATGACCATGGCGTAACCGACGGAAGCGACCATGCCGCCGCCGACAGCCATGCCGCCGGACAGCCAGTCGGGCATAGCGTTAAGCGCGTTGGTAACGGCCTCAGCCGGGATGACGCACAGAAGCACTGCCGGGATGGCGATACGAAGGCCCTGCATGAGGATGGCAATGTACTGCCAGCGCTCGATGCCGGAGAAGTCGCCCTTCTCGGCGCAACCGTCCATGGCGTGAGCGATAGCGGTAGCAATGGTACGGCAAATCATGGTCAGGAACAGACCAGCGACCGACAGCGGGACGGCGACGGCGATGGCCGCGGTAACGGCCTTGGCCGAATCAGTGGCGCCGCCGTTGAGGGCGAGCACCATGATGATCGAAGAAGCGACCGAGGCCAGAGCGGCGTCAGGCGCGACGGCGGCGCCGACGTTAGCCCAGCCAAGGGCCATCATCTGGAGCGAACCGCCCAGGAGGATGCCCTCCTGAAGGTGACCGGTTACGAGACCGATAAGCGTGCATGCCACGAGCGGCTGATGGAACTGGAACTCATCCAGAATGCCTTCCATACCGGCAAGCAACGCGACAATCGCAACAAGCAGAATAGTGATTGCAGACATGTATCGGACCCTCCTTTACTATGCTTGAGCGGCCAGTTCGGCCTTAGCTTTCTTCAACATGGCGTCGAGATCCTCGGAAGCATCCGAAGGAACCTTGCGGACCTCGAACTTGACGCCCTTGGCCTTGAGAGCCTCGAGAGTCTTGACATCGTCATCGCCCATGGCGACGGCGTTGGTGACGACGACCTTGCCCTTGGAGTGAGCCATGGAACCGATGTTGACTTCCTTGATGTCGACGCCGGCCTCGATGGCCTTGAGCAGATCCTGCGGGTTCTCAAAGAGCAGCATGGCCTTGGTGTCACCAAAGCGCGTGTCCTTGACGACCTCGGCCATCTTCTTGATGGGAACGACGTTGGCATGGACTCCCGGAGGGGCAGCCTGCTCGATCATGGTCTTACGGAGCTCGTCGTGAGCAACGCCGTCGGAAACCACGATGATGCGGTTGGGGTTGATCTGCTTGGTCCACGTGGTGGCCACCTGGCCATGAAGCAGACGGGTGTCGATACGGACGTGGGCGATCTTGATGTGCCCATCGCCGATGACCGTTCCCGGAGGGATGGCGCCTGCAGGAGCAGCGGCGGCCGCAGCCGGCTTCTTCTCCTCGGGCTCCAGAGACTCGGGCTTGACGCGCACGCCAGCCTTAGCCTCAGTCACGAGATGTTTTGCGATCGCATGTGCAGTGTTCTTTGCGTCAAAGCGCTGCGAATATGCCTCGATGAGCATAGGCAGGTTGACACCGGTGACGATAGCCCAGGAATCGTGGCCCTCGATGAGCCCGCTGATCTGGTTGAACGGCGTGCCGCCCCACAGATCAACGAGGAAGAGCACCTGCTCCTGGTCTTCGAAGGAAGCGATTGCTTCCTCGACCTTGGCACGGAAGTCGTCGGGGCCCATGCTCGGCTCGAGCGAGACCACGGCAACAGACGGCTGATCGCCAAAGACCATCGAGCCCGTCTGCTTGATTCCAGCTGCCAAGTCCCCGTGGCTAGCAAGAACAATACTTACCATCACATAACCTCCTTTTTGTCTACGTAATTCCTACACGACATGAAAGGAGTATACCTGTTTGGTTTGTGGAATTATAGCTAAATCCGCAAAAGGTTGGATTATTTGTTTAAACGTCTAGGTTTGTTACAAGTTGATTACGTTACTGCTTTTTGACTCATTACACGACAAGGCGTCGCTCATCAAGCCATGCATTTTACAGATACAAGCAGGCTGTTCATTAATATCGATTTTAGGCAAGCGCGAATGCGCTTGTACTGCCGCTATTTTGTTTAAACAGACATGACTTGACTATTTTCGTGACTTATGGTCTATGAAACCACTCAAAATAGTTGCGGTGGAATAGTTCTTGTTTAAGAGCCAGAAGGCTGGATTTAGGAACTATTTCACCGCAACTTATAGGGGATCCTAGACGATGTGGAGAGGGTTGGCGGCGTCGACGGCGTCGGGGACGTCGGAAGGACCGTCGGGGACAGCGTCTGCCGGGTCCTCGTCGGGGGTCTCGATCTGCTTGATCATGACCTCTTGGCCCTGCAGCAGGTATGTCTCGCCGCTACCGCAATGGGGGCAGGTCTTGCCGTACTCGACCGTCGCGTAGTCGCAGCCGCACGCCTCGCAATGTGTCACGGCCTCGACGGGCTCCACGATAAGCTCCGCGCCCTGCGCGATAGGCTTTTTATCTGCTGCCCAGCGCCAAGCGTCGAGCAGCAAGTCGGGAACGACGCCCGAGACCTCGCCCAGCAGCAGCGTGACGCTCGAAACGCGACGCACGCCATTGGCGCGCGTCGCGTTCTCGACATCGCGAATGATGTGGTAAACGATCCCCAATTCATGCACTTTTTCTTCCGCCGTTCCCGTTATGGCTACTTACTTGCGACCGAACTTAATCTTGATGGCGCGCTTGAGCGCGTACTTGCCCAGGCTTGGGAGCTTTTGCTCGTATTTGACCATCGTGGAGCACTCGGGGCGGTCGCGATCCAGATGGATGGCGTCAAACGCGCACTTGGTGGTGCACAGGCCGCAGCCGATGCACTTGTTGGGGTCGACGATCGAGGCGCCGCAGCCCAGGCAGCGGGCGGTCTCGGCGCGCACCTGCTCCTCGGTAAAGGTCTCAACATACTCGCTAAACGGCGCAGCCTTCTCGCGTTCGCGGTCCACATGCGCAACCTCGCGGCTCGCGTTGTCGTAGCTCTCGAGCACAACGTCGTCGCGGTCGAGCGCGGTGTAGCGGCGCTGATTGCGGCCGATGGTGAGCGTGGAGCCCGGCTGCACAAAGCGATGGATGGACACCGCGGCCTCGTGGCCGGCGGCGATAGCGTCGATGGCAAAGCTGGGGCCAGTGTAGACGTCACCACCCACAAAGATGTCGGGTTCGGCGGTCTGGTAAGTCTGGGGATCGGCAAGGGCGCCCTGGCCGCGGCCGAGCTCCACCTTGGAGCCAGCCAGCAGGTCGCCCCACACAATGGACTGGCCAATCGACATGACGACACGGTCGGCATCGACACGGCGCAGATCGTTCTCGTCGTACTCGGGCGCAAAACGGCCCTCGTCGTCAAAGACACGCGTGCAGCGCTTGAAGGTGATACCGCACACACGACCGGCCTCGTCCAGGTGAATCTCCTTGGGACCCCAGCCGCAGCTGATGTGAGCGCCGTCCTCAACGGCCTCGCGACGTTCCTCCTCACTGGCGGGCATCTGGACCTCGCTCTCCAGGCAGAACATCTCAACGTGCTCAGAGCCCAGACGGCAGGCGTTGCGGGCAACGTCGATGGCCACGTTGCCGCCGCCCACCACAATGGTGCGGCCGGGCAACGCGTCGATCTTGCCACTGTTAACCTCGCGAAGGAAGTCGACGGCCACGGTCACGTCCTCGGCATCCTCACCCGGAATACCGGCGAGGCGGCCGCCCTGGCAGCCAATAGCCACGTAAAAGGCCTTAAAGCCCTGCGCGCGCAGCTCGTCGAGCGTCACGTCGCGACCGACTTCCACGCCATAGCGGAACTCGGCACCCATCAGGCGAATGACCTCGACCTCGGCCTCGATAACATCCTTCTGCAGCTTAAAGCTGGGAATACCGTAGGTGAGCATGCCGCCCGGGCGCTCGTTTTTCTCGAACACGACGGGCTTGTAGCCCTTCTCGGCCAGATAGAAGGCACAGGACAGACCTGCCGGACCGGCACCGATGATGGCGATCTTCTGGTCGAAGCCGCCGGCACGCGTCGGGGTCACCACGGGTGGGACATAGCGGGTCGCGGCATCAAGATCGCGCTGGGCGATGAACTTCTTGACCTCGTCGATAGCCACGGCGGCGTCCACACGGCCGCGGGTGCAAGCATCCTCACAGCGGCGGTTGCACACGCGGCCGCAAATAGCGGGCAGCGGGTTCTCACGCTTGATGAGCGCCAGCGCCTCGTCATAGCGGCCCTGCGCCGCGAGCTTTAAGTAGCCCTGAACGGCAACGTGCGCGGGGCAGGCCGTCTTGCAGGGCGCGGTGCCGGACTCGTGCGTCTCGATACGGTTATCGTTGCGGTAGTTGGGCGACCACTTGGTGTGGTCCCACTTGGTGGCATCGGGCAGCCCCTGGCGCGGATACTCGGGCACCTGTCCGCCGGCCTTTTTGCTGCAGAGCTTCTGGCCGAGCTTGGCAGCACCGGCCGGGCACACCTCAACGCAGCGACCGCAGGCCACGCACTTGTCCTTCTCGACCTTGGCGACATAGGCCGAGCGCGACAGGTTGGGTGTGTTGAACAGCTGCGATGTGCGCAGGGCGTAGCACACGTTGACGTTGCAGTTGCAGATGGCGAAGATCTTGTTCTCACCGTCGATATTGGTGATTTGGTGCACAAAGCCGTTGTCCTCGGCCTGGCGCAAGATGTCGTAGACCTCCTCGCGCGTCACGTAATGGCCGCGGTCGGTCTCGACCACATAGTCGGCCATGTCGCCCACGGCAATGCACCAGTCGGCGGGGTCGTCGGCGCAGCCCTCACCCATCACGCGACGGCTCGCGCGGCAGCTGCAGGTGCTAGCGGCATATTTGCCATCGTATTTGTCGAGCCAATGCTCGATATGCTCGATCGGCACTGAGGTGCTCGCGGCGTCGATAGCCTTCTCGACCGGAATGACGTGCATGCCGATGCCGGCGCCTCCGGGCGGCACCATCGGCGTGGCCTTGGACAGCGGCGCCTTGGACGCCTGCTCAAAAAACTTGGCATAGACCGGATGCTCTTCGAGCTGGCTCACGCGCATGTTGAGGAACTCGGCAGAACCCGGCACCAGCATGGGCAACACCCATTGCTTGGCGCGCTCGGGGTTTTCCCAGTTGTACTCGAGCAGACCCGTGTAGCTCATGTCGTCGAGCATCTTCTCGATCTGGGCCTCGGGCATGCCGGTGAGTTTGACCATCTCGGGCAGCGTGTAGGGACGGCGCATCTTCATCTTGCAGAGCACTTCGGCCTGCTCGTCAGTCGCGGCCTCGGCAAACGACCAGTACTCGTAGCCCAGCAGCTCGTCGCGATGCAGCAGGCGGTTGGTGCAGTGCTCGCACAGCTTGACGATGGCCTCGCGCGGATGCTCCGGCAGCGGCGGCACAAACTCCGCACCGATATCGGGCTCGGTGTAGCTAATCCCCGGTCCGTTGAGAATCATGGTTGTCCCTTCTCTTGCCACAGCCCGGCGAGACCGCGGCGCCCCTCTTTTTTGCAGGCCGGACATGCCCCCATGCCGTTCACCCGCCATTGTTGACATTGTGTCAAAAATAGTATTGACGAACCGTCAACAATATTCAAGACTGTTAGGCGAACGGTCAGGCAAAAGAGGATGAAAGGCGGCAAAACATGGGCAATAACACAGCAGGTACCTCTGTGGTCGATGCCGTCCCCGCATCCGATAGCGCGGCAAAGCGCCTGACGGGCGACGAACGCCGTCGCGAGATCCTCGATGCCGTGCGCACCGTAAGCTCCGAGCTGGGCGTGTCCCACCTATCGGTATCGGCCGTGACCAAGCGAGCCGGCTGCACGCGCTCGCTGTTCTACCACTACTTTGCCGATATGGACGCCGCCGTCACCGCCGTCATGGACGAGGCAATCGACGGTTTTATCTCCGAGCTCGAGCAGTGGAATGCCAGCCGCACGGTTGGCGACATCGAAGGCGCACTCGACACCGTCGCCCCGCTCTTCAAGCGCCTGGTCGCCAGCGGCCACGAGCTGCCAAGCACGCTCACCTCGAGCAGCGGCGCACTCTACGGCGGCTTTCTGCACAACGTGGTCCAGCGCGTGGCTCAGTATATCTGCGACACCACCGTGGTGGATTTTGTCACCCATCATGAGCTACGCATCGACCATGTCTACGAGACGTTCTACACCCTCATCATGGGGTTGTTGATGTATATCCGCACGCACCCCGATGTGCCCGACGAGACGGTCAAGGAAATCATCGCCTCGACACTCCACATCGAGGGCTATACCGCCAAGTATCCGGAGCGCAAGCCCCAGAACTGACGACATTTGGCCAAACTGCCCGCGATCAGAAGAGGGGCCGCGGGCGTGTGAAAGGAGAGCAGCATGCTGTTCGACGTTTGGGGTAGCGATACCCTTATCCACTGGGCTGGCTGGGCCATGGTCTTTATTGGCCTGATCGTGCTCAACGAGGTCGGCCGCCGCACCAAGCTGGGCGCGGCAATCATCTTTGGCGTGGCTCCGCTGGCCATGACCATCTACTGCGTCGCCATCGCCGTGGGCGTTTCGCAGGGTGCCGAGTGGGCGCTCACCAACCCCACCCATGTGTACCAGAACAGCTGGTTCCACTACGCCAAGGTGTACGCGGCGCTGGCCGGTTGCTGGGGCTTCATTGCCATTAAGTACCAGTGGGGCAAGATCGGCAAGGCGCATTGGTTCCGTGCGTGGCCGTTTGTGATCGTCGCCATCAACATCTTGATCGCCGTCGTGTCCGACTTCGAGAGCGCCTATCACTTCTTTGTCCTGGGCGAGTCCACCTGGGTCACTTCCGAGGGTGCCACACAGCTTGCCGGCTGGAACAACGTGTTCAACGGCATCGCCGGTCTCATCAACATCTTCTGCATGACCGGTTGGTGGAGTGTCTACGCCTCCGAGGATCAGACCGACATGCTGTGGCCCGATATGACCTGGGTCTACATCATCGCCTACGATATCTGGAACTTCTGCTACACCTACAACTGCCTGCCCACCCACTCCTGGTTCTGCGGCTTTGCGCTGCTGCTGGCGCCCACCGTCGCCGCCTTTATCTGGAACAAGGGCGGCTGGATCCAGAACCGCGCCTTTACGCTGGCTATTTGGTGCATGTTTGCCCAGGTATTCCCCTACTTCCAGGAGGAGTCCATCTTTGTGACCCACTCCACGCTCGACCCCGGCGCCGCTACCGCGGTCTCGATCGCCGCACTGGTCGCCAACGTCGCCGCGATCATCTACATCGCCTACCGTGCCAAGAAGCTCGGCCGCAATCCCTATAAGCAGGATGTCTTTGAGGGCACCAGCGATTGGGAGAAGGCTACCGCCCGCCGCGCCAAGGTTGATTACGCGCACGCCGAGTAACGCGCCTGACGCAAACGTCGCTTGAATGTGAAGCCGCCTGGCCGACTCCGCGCAATGCAACGTATTGCATGCCCCCGGAAAGCGATTTGTCCGCTTTCCGGGGGCTTTTTGTTGTTACGCGCATCCACGCACATATTCAAAACCTCTCGCACAGATAAAATCAGATTTCCAATCGCCTGACAGCTCTATATGACTCTGTTTTTGGGTACATTGTTGTCCCGATATTGAGCTTGGGGGATGTATGAATGATGAGACGATGGGCCAAGAGGATGCGGCCCAAGATGCAGAAGCGTGCGCCGAGGCCCTGGAGAGCTTAGACCGGATTTCACTCGATGAGATTGCGTTTGACGATTCGGGCGTTGATGTGCAGGATGAGCCGGAAACCGAGGCGCAATCCGATGATCAGGATGCAGGCGACGTTGAGCCTGCCGAGGATGAGGCAGATCACGAAGGCACCGAAAGCGAGGCCGGCAACCAGCCCGAATCCGACACGGGCGAGGAAACCGTCTTGCTCGACAGCTTGCCGGCCGAGGATTCGCTGACTCGCGAGCTTCCTGGCCTGGGTTCCGCACCAGCCGTGGACGAGACCATCGCCATGGGCGATATACCCCTGCCGTCCGTTCCCTCGGCACGCGAGGCCGAGGTCCGCCATCGCAAGATGTCGCCCAAGCGCCGCAATCTGATGGTCGCCGGTGTCGTGGCCGTCGCGCTCGTCGCCGGCGGTGCAGGCTATGCTGCCTGGAACGGATATCAGCAAGAGCAGGCTGCCGCTGTCGCCGCCAATGCCCACACGATGATGTCGGTGCAGATTGGCGTGCATGCCGCGGGCCTCGACTGTTCCACTGGCTCCAAGATTCCCGTACAGGTGAGCGGTCAGGATTCTGACGGCTCCTCCGTGAGCGAAACGCTCTATGTTGACGAGCACGGCCGCGGCATCAAACTACTGCCCGGCGATTACACGCTCTCCATCGCTGCCTCCCCCATCGCGGCCGACGGCACCATCTATACCGTCCCGACCACCAAGACGCAGGTCACCGTTAAGAGCGATGGACAGGATTTAAGTGCCCAAGCTACCTTTAAGTTCAAGGTGCCTTCGGCCGACACGGTGACTGACGACCAGATCGATGCCGCCGCCAAGTATGCCGAGGAGGGCGGTGCGAGCTCCGCCGCGGCTGCCAAAGTGCTCCAGCAGGCAGCAACCGCGCGGCGCGACGCCGCCGTCAATGCCGTGAGCGCGCAAAAGGCACAGGCGTCCCGTGATGCTGACGCTCGCCACAAGGCAACCGACCTCTACCAGCTCGATATTCCCGTCGAGTGGTACGGCAAGGTCGCAACTTGGCAAAACGGAAGCACGCTATGCATCTATCTGGACGACGACACCAATACGCCGCTCGTGACGCTCGTCGCGGTGCGCGAGGGCGAGACCTTTACGCCCGATGACGGCGATACGGTTTTGGGCACGGTCAACCTAGGCAACGGCTACACCGTCTACGCCAGCGGCCCTGTCTATCCGTATGTGATCCCGCAAATCATCAACGGGCGCACGCAGAACCCCGTGTCGACCTACCCCATGGACACGGCCATTGAGCTTGTCGAGCTGACGACCGGCAACCGCTATACGTATAGCCAGATCAAGAACGACCTGATTGGCAAAGACGGCAACGCAGACGCCGCCACCAAACTCGAGACCGACTACCTCGCGCAGATCCTGCTGCCGAGTATCAAAGCCCAGGACTAGCCTGGCGCAGCAAGGTGCTCCCCAACCGTGATGAAGGGGCCAGGATGTCCTGGCCCCACGATCCGTAGATGATTAGGCAAGGAGCCACTTCCATGCGGGCATAACGTGTACCACACCGTGCTCGCATGGAATATCGGTCTGTTCATCCATGGTAACGATTGCCGACTCGCCAAGATCAAACTGGGCCATCGAGGCATCAAGCGCGGCAATTTCGCGCTCGCGCGTTTTCTCACTTGCCATATCCGCACTCACCTGAATCAGGCTATAAGCCCGCATGAGAAGTGCGTCCCCAGCCACAAAGTCCACCTCATGGCTTTTGCTCTTCTCTTTGATTAGCAGGCGGCAGACCGAGCCGGTCCTCACCGCGGGAGTCCTTCTTCTTAGCGCATTGAACACTGCGGTCTCGAGCCTCTGGCCCTGGTCCAATGCTGATGCGGGAGAGAATGCTCCAAACATCGCAGGATCGACAGCGTAGACCTTAGACGCAGACCGCATGTTATTTGCCAGTGAACGCGTGAACTCCGGCACAGAAAATAACAGGTAGGCGTCCTCATAATACTCAAGTAAATCGCTGAGCGAATTACGACTGACGGGTATCTGTCTGCTCTTGAACTCGTTGTACACTTTGTTCACTGACAGCTCTCGTCCCGAAGATGCCATACACCGCGTCAAGAACAGCGATGCCAGGCGAGGGTTCTTGACGTCGTAACGTTCAACGACGTCCATGGCGACCGTTCGCGAAGCATATTCCTGTAGCAGCTGAATCGCGTCTGCAGGCGTCTGCTCAAGTGTCGCGATGAATCCCCCTTGTTCAAGATACCCGATCAGATGATGTCGAAGCAGCGCTGCATCGCTCGGGGAAAAGGTCGCATCTGGCTCGGGAACGCTCCCCGTCTTATATCGAACGTATTCCGAAAAACTCAACGGAAAAAGCTCTCGCACAAGAGAACGACCCCTGAACTCGCTCTTAAGTTCTGAGGACAGCATCTTGGAAGAAGATCCCGTCACATAGACGGTCGCTTTCTCCGTATCGACTACACGCCGCAGAAACGCACCCCATTCGGGAATTTCCTGGATCTCGTCAAAGAAAATGTAAGCGCCCTCGGTTCGAGCAACAGGATACAGCGCATAGAACGTGTCGAGCACGTCCGCCAGCAGCGATGGCTCATACGGGCGCAAGCGCTCATCCTCAAAATTGAAGTAAAGCATCCGGTCAAGCTCGACGCCCCGGCTCTGAAGCCGCCGCATCTCCTGATACAGGCGATACGTCTTTCCACAACGGCGGGCTCCCACAACCACATTTACGATGTTGTCGCGCTTTGGCTCCTGTGGGTTTCCCAGATCAAGGTCTCGCTCAAAGACCTGCGGAACCCCCTGCTGTTCAAAGTCCTTTATTTTCTGGGCGATCAAGTCGTTGAATGCCATGATTCTCCAATCTTGCTCTCTAGCTAATCAAAATTATACTGATTCTTGATTAATTAGAAAGCAAGATTGTGTCTGACTTGATTAACACTTAAGCAAGTTTTTTCACTATTACTGCTCGAAGGATGCCGAGTGGCTGAGAGGACAACCAAGCTCGAATGCGACTCCCTGGACAGTCGATTTGGGACGGGGCTTTTTTGACTACCCTCCCCCTGTAGAAAAATCCCTAACGCAGTTGCGGTGAAATAGGGACTGTTTTTGCTGGTCAAACCGCAAAACAATCCCTATTTCACCGCAACTTATTGGTGGCCTTTTGGGTGGCACTCAGCGCCACGGATCGGCTTCGAACATCGGCTCGCGCTCGGGGCGTCGGTCGCTGTAGGGATCGTAGCCGTCATCGTCCTCGTTCTCGGCACGGATGTAGGGGTCGCGCGGCTTGGGTGCCGGTTTCGGCGCGGGCTTTGGTGCGGCGGACGCTATCTCAGCCGCCGGTGCGTTCGTCTTGTTCTCGTCTTTCATCTGCATAGCTCCTTGCATCGCATCCGCTCAACATCATCGATTGTCGCACGAAAAAGGGCGGCGGACCCGATTGGATCCACCGCCCTTGGCGTTTAGAGACGACTGGCAGATTTTAAGGCATTGCCCAAAATCTACTCGGCGTCGGGAACCTCGTAGGTGGCCGCCGGCGTGTTGTCGCACACGACGGTAAAGCCGCCGTCCTTGTCGACATCGACCGTCACCTGATCGCCCTCGCGCACCGTGCCGTCGATGATAGCGGCGGCGATGGCATCCACGACCTCGCGCTGGACCAGACGCTTGAGCGGACGGGCGCCAAAGACCGGGTCCAGGCCGCCCACGGCGAGCATCTGCTTGGCCGCCGGGGTGATGGCAAGCGTCATGCGCTCCTTGGCCAGACGCGCGCGGACGTCGGCGAGCTGGATGTCGACGATCTTCTCGATCTGCGCCATGCCGAGCGGATGGAACACCACGATATCGTCGATACGGTTGAGGAACTCGGGGCGGAAGGTCTGAGCCATGGCCGCGTCAACCTGATGGCGCATCTCCTCCTCGTCCTTGCCCGAAAGCTCGGCGATAGCCTTGGAGCCCACGTTAGACGTCATGATGATGATCGTGTTCTTGAAGGACACTTGGCGACCCTGACCGTCGGTCAGACGGCCGTCGTCGAGCACCTGCAGCAGCACGTTAAAGACATCCGGATGGGCCTTCTCCATCTCGTCGAGCAAGATCACGGAGTAGGGGCGACGGCGTACGGCCTCGGTGAGCTGGCCGCCCTCGTCGTAGCCCACGTATCCCGGGGGCGCACCGATCAGACGCTGGACGCTGAACTTCTCCATGTACTCGGACATGTCGATACGCACGAGCGCGCGCTCGTCGTCGAACAGGCACTCGGCAAGCGCCTTGGCGAGCTCGGTCTTGCCCACGCCGGTGGGGCCCAGGAAGAAGAAGCTGCCGATGGGCTTGTCCGGATCGGAGAGGCCCGCACGGCTGCGGCGCACAGCTGCGGCAACGGCGGAGACGGCCTCGTCCTGGCCGATGACGCGCTTATGCAGCTCGCCCTCCAGACCCTTAAGCTTGTCGAGCTCACCCTGCATCATCTTGGAGACGGGCACGCCGGTCCAGGCGCTCACGACCTCGGCGATCTCATCGGAGGTCACCTGCTCGTTCAGGCCCTCGCCGTCCTGCTGCTTTTGCGCCTCGAGCGCGGCCTCGGAATCCTGAATCTGCTGCTGCAGACCAGGAATCACGGAGTAGCGCAGCTCGGACGCACGGCCCAGGTCGCCATTGCGCGTCGCGCGCTCCTCTTCGCTCTTGGCCTCATCGAGCTGGCCCTTGAGCTCCTGCACGTGGTCGATGGCGTTCTTCTGGTTGAGCCAGCCGGCCTTTTGCACGTTGAGCTTTTCCTGAACCTCGGCAATCTCCTGGCGCAAGGCCTCCAGACGCTCCTTGGAAGCGTCGTCGGTCTCCTTCATGAGTGCCTGCTCCTCGATCTGCAGCTGGGTGAGCTGACGCGTGGTGGCGTCAATCTCGACCGGCATGCTGTCGAGCTCCATGCGCAGGCGGCTTGCCGCCTCATCGACCAGGTCGATGGCCTTGTCGGGCAGGAAACGGTCGGCGATGTAGCGATCGGAGAGGTCGGCAGCTGCCACGAGCGCGCTATCGGTGATATGCACGCCGTGGAAGATCTCGTACTTCTCCTTCAAGCCACGCAGGATCGAAATGGTGTCCTCGACGGTGGGCTCGCTGACCATCACGGTCTGGAAACGACGGGCGAGCGCCGCGTCCTTCTCGATGTACTTGCGGTATTCGTCGAGCGTGGTCGCGCCGATCGCATGCAGGTCGCCACGGGCGAGCGCAGGCTTGAGGATGTTGCCGGCGTCCATGGAGCCCTCGGTGGCACCCGCGCCCACGATGGTGTGGAGCTCATCGATGAACAGGATGACCTTGCCTTCCGATTTTTGCACTTCCTTGAGCACGGCCTTCAAGCGGTCCTCGAACTCACCACGGTACTTGGCGCCGGCGACCAGCGCGCTCATGTCGAGCTCGATGAGGTCGCGGTCGCGCAGGGTGCTCGGCACGTCGCCGGCCACGATACGCTGGGCGATGCCCTCGACGATGGCAGTTTTACCCACGCCCGGCTCGCCGATGAGCACGGGGTTGTTCTTGGTGCGACGGGACAGGACCTGGATGGTACGACGAATCTCGTCGGTACGGCCGATGACAGGGTCGAGCTTGCCGGCGCGGGCAAGATCGCAGATGTTGCGTCCGTACTGCTCCAGCGCCTCAAACTGGGTCTTGTCCTCGGCAGACGTCACGCGGTCATCGCCACGCAGCTCCTCGTAGACCTGCTCGATGCGCTCCTTGGTGACGCCTGCGTCGCGCAGAACGCGGCCCGCCTCGCCCTTGTCCTCGGCAAGTGCCATCAGCAGATGCTCGGTCACCACAAAGCTGTCGCCCATCTTGGTGGCCTTCTTCTCGGCCTTCTCGATAACGCGGACGAGCTCGTTGGAAAGACCCATCTGCTGACCCTCGCCCGAAACCTTGGGCGCGTGGTCGATGGCATCCTGTGTGGAACGTGCGAGCTGAGCTGGGTCGGCACCGATGCGCTCGATAATCACGGAGATATTGCGCTCGCCGGCACCGAGCAGGGCAGACAGCAGGTGGATCGGCTCCACCGCGCCGGCCTGCGCATCGGCAGCCGTGCTCATGGCGGTCTGCAGCGCCTCGCGCGACGTCATTGCTAGCTTATCGATTCTCATGGAATCACCTCTCTTGGGGCGGCCGCCCTACGGGGCGGCTTCACGTTGTTCGAGAAGTATTGTTGCCAGCTTTGCGCGATCTTATACATAAATCTAAGTCTCTATATATAAGATTTTCTGAGTGATTGAAAGATAGGGAGCAGGTGCGCTCACCCGCTACGGCCTCGTCCCCTTACTATCTCAATCTGTAACATCTAGCGGCTGTTTATGGCTCTAGATGTTACAGATTGAGATGAAATGACCAGCGGCACCCGTTTATCTAAATCTGTAACATCTAGTCAGCAAATAGAGCTCTATCTGTTACAAATCGAGACGAACAGAAAACACCCGGATCAAAAATCTAAATCTGTAACACCAGACCCACTTTTAGCGGCCAAGATGTTACAGATCGAGACAAACCGAGAACTACTACAAAGGGGACGGGTACCTTTGTGGTGGTTGCAGTCTCTATTTACTTGCCGAACCCGTACTTCCCGATTCGACGGTCCAGGGCATCTCATCCTCGAACAGCCATGTACGGGCAGACCCACTATCGCGTGCAGTCTGCGGGTCAGGCAAGCAGGTCTGTTTATAGGCATCTTGGATACACTGGCCCATAAAATCGTTGAGCTCGGTCTGGTCGCCCTCCATGACATAGGCGACATCGTCGTCCATGATGTAGATGCCCGGACCCTCATTGCCCTCGTAGCCCGGATCGTACGAGACATCACATAACTTGGCGCCGTTTGCAGTGTCCAGCTCGATGGAAGAGTGGCATCCGCCAACCATGTCGTTCGCTTTTGCCCGATAGGACGCATATCCATACCAGCGCTTAAAGGTTTTGCCCTTGAGCAGCTCGGACGCCCTGTCGATCAGACTAGAATCCGTGGTATAGCGCATAGCCCCAAGCTGAATAAGTGGATAATTACTAATGCCCAGCGCAGCCGGCTGCTCATCAAAATCAAAGGTAATGGCCTCGGGCTTGTCGTCGCCGGTCAGAAGTTCGACAGATTGAGTCACAGGCTTGACCACCGGCTCCGTCACCGCAGCAGGTAGAAACGCCATGCCGACAGCGCCCGCGCCAACCACAGCGATCGCAAGCGCCAAGACAATCAATCCAATACGGGCAGAACGGCTCACGGCAAAACACCCCACAATGCAAACCCGCGCCATGTGCCCTAATGATACCTCCAGCTAACACTATCACCAAAAGAAGCCGTCCACTCCCCACCACCACAAAGGGGACAGGCACCTTTGTGGTGGTTTTCGACGCTAACGGTCGACCATCTCGCGCCATGAGATTAAACTTGAATTGTTCTCTGAACATATCCATTTCTGCCTATCCTCAACAGATCTTTGTCTCGAGGAGCGCATGTGAAGCCGTCTCATTCCACCGGTCGTAACGTCATCGCCATTCTCGCCATACCCATCGTGATGCTCTTCCTTATCGTCATCACGCCCTTTTCTTTTGGTATCGCCTCGCCCTTCGATCTTTGCGGGATGATCGACGCCGGCTCGCGTGCCACCTCGCTCTCCTTTGTCTGCCGTGGCGTGTTCTACGAATATGCAATTCCCACCGGAAGTTGGCAGTCCAAGTTACCGTTGCTCGGCAAGGTCGACGGATGCTCCCCCTATTTCTGCCTTGAACCTCAGGCGCTAAACTATCTAATCGACGACCAGCCACTCGACTCCATCACCCTCGCCTACGACTACGCACCAAACACCGATGAGCGCCACATGAACCAAGTCCTCGACAAGATGCTTGGACAGTGCGGGCTCACCGAGGAGACCGGTCGAACCATCTATAGCAACCAGAAATTAAAGCGAACAGAACTCCGCCGTGTCGGAAAAATCAAAGGGCGAAACGGGGCCGCCTACTGGGATGCCTGGGCAACACGCGACAAGGGCGAATTCGGACACAGCACCTATATGGTCACTGTCTACACCAAAGACGGAATTAAGGACAATGTTGACGATTTCGCGTCATCCAAACTCGGCATCCCCAAAACAACCAAACCCGCCAGCCCGGATGAAATCCTGTAGGGACGCTCATTAACATACCGCTCAACGATCACAACAACATCGAGCTCGTTCCCCACCGCCACAAAGGTGCCTGTCCCCTTTGTGGCGGTTTGGGACGGGCCTAGTAACTGGTCAAGTGGAGAGCGAAGAAACTGGCGCGCAAAAGAGCACGCCGCAGAATACGGAATCGACTACAGGTCGAAGGCCGGGCAGGACGAATACGATAGAATATTGTCAGAGGTCATCGACGAGGCGGATGATGTCGCGTTCGTGGATGACATAAGAGGCCAAAACGGCCAGCACTGCGCCGTCTACTTCCATGGCGGAGATATCGCCGTTGTCAACCTCGACAAAAAAATCCGTGTTTCGCTGTTCAAATACGAGGAGGGCTGCAGTGGCTACTACACCTCACTTTGGAATAAGGTACGCAAGTGACCTGACCGGTGAATACAGCGAGTACGTCATCGACTCCGTTGACCTCCTTAACCTGCAGCTTGCGCCGCATGGGATGAGTTTCTTTTTCGACACGATAGACGTCCGCCAGCAGATCATCGGCGGCAAGCACTGCTGGGATATGTTCGGATGGGCCATCCCAAACGACGAGGTTTCCGAGTTTGAGCCGATTTGGCTGGCCGGAGAGGACGAGAAACTCGAAGGCTACAACAGCTACGTCTGCGCCAAATGGGAAGACCGCGGCGGAAAGCCGTATGCTGTTGTCCGCGGCAATCTTCCAGAGGAGGCCTACGCATGATGGCCCACGCCTTTTCGTCCGGCGGTGCGATGTGAGGCGCGACCTCGATATCGTGAGGTACACCCTCATGACTGCCGAGTCCGCCGAGGTCGGGGTAGATGAAACCACTCTCTGCTCTAGCCGGTACGATATTAACCAGATCGCCTTCCATGTCGAACTTCTGAGGGAGTACGGCCTCGTCGAGGCAGAGGTGTCCTATGACGGCTTCGGGGAGGAGCCTCTCGGGGTGACCGTCTCGCGTCTGACATGGGATGGGTATGACTATCTCGATGCCATCCGCTCCGCCAGGGTGTGGGGGAGGGCGAAAGACGCGATCTCGAAGGCAGTCGGCGAGACGTCCCTGTCGGTCGTCAAACAGACATGCACGATCGTAGCCTCAGAGCTCATCAAGAAGCAGCTGGGCATCTAGCCATAAGGCAGCG
>OMFP01000308.1_pt1 | contig 22566 bp, 18 predicted proteins | sample 1674221 | NCBI WGS metagenome assembly OMFP01 (sample SAMEA103958152, study PRJEB25191) | human gut metagenome | biome: human-associated habitat [ENVO:00009003]; feature: intestine environment [ENVO:2100002]; material: feces | place: Germany | collected 2013/2015
CCGCCGCCGCACGGAGACCTACTTGCGCCTGAACCGCTCCCAGGGGGGCGAGTTCGTGGTCGGCGTGCGCTCGTCGATATTCCTGCCGCTCAAACGGCTGCAGCTGGTCGTCGTCGACGAGGAGCACGATGCCAGTTACAAGCAGGCCGACCCTGCGCCGCGTTACAACGCGCGCGACTGCGCCGTGGTGATGGCGCGGCTGTGGGGCGGGCGGACGCTGCTGGGAAGCGCCACGCCTTCGCTCGAGACATGGGTCAATGCCGGAAGCGGAAAGTACGGGCTCGCCTCCCTGACGGAGCGGTACGGGGATGCCCGGCCGCCCGAAATATTCGTTTCGGATACGATCCGCGCCGCCAAACGCGGCGAACGGCATGCGCATTTCAACAAGTTGTTGCTCGACAAGATGGAAGCGGCGCTCGGGCGGGGCGAGCAGGTGATGCTGTTCCAGAACCGCCGCGGGTTCGCGCCCTATGTCGAGTGTTCGGAGTGCGGGTGGACGGCACGCTGTCCGCACTGCAACGTGACGCTCACCTACCACAAGGGAGGCGGGAAGCTCGTCTGCCATTACTGCGGCTATACGGCCCCCGTGCCGGTGAAATGCCCGTCGTGCAAGGTGACGGACGTGGTTCCGCGCGGCTTCGGCACCGAAAAGGTCGAGGAGGAGATCGCACGGCTGTTCCCCGCGGCGCGCGTGGCGCGGCTCGACCGCGACAGCGTGACTTCGGAGCGGGCGTTCAACGCCATCATCGCCGACTTCGAGGCTCGCAAGACCGACATCCTGGTCGGAACGCAGATGATTACCAAGGGGTTCGATTTCGGCGGCGTGTCGCTCGTGGGTATCCTCAATGCCGACAATCTGCTGAACAACCCCGATTTCAGGGCCGCGGAGCGGGCGTTCCAGCTGATGATGCAGGTCGCCGGCCGCGCCGGCCGCCGTTCGGACGGCGGGGAGGTGGTGATCCAGACTTCGGAGCCGGGGCATCCCGTGATCCGGCAGGTCGCCGCGGGCGATTACGACGGCATGGCGCGGGCGCAGCTCGCCGAGCGCGAAGCCTTCTTTTACCCGCCTTACGCGCGGCTTACGTTGCTGACGCTGCGCCACCGCGACGTCGCCCTGCTGCGGCGCGGCATCACGGAGCTGGCGGCGCGCCTGCGCGGCCGTTTCGGCCGCCGCGTACTGGGGCCGATGACGCCCCCCGTTGACCGCATTCGCGGCGAATACCTTGCCGGGCTGCTGCTCAAGGTCGAAAGCGGCGCCTCGTCGGCGCGCGCCCGGGAGTTGCTGGGGGCGGAGCTGAAGGCTTTTTCGGAGGATCCCGAGTTCAGGAATATTACCGTCGTCGTCAATGTCGATCCTCAGTAGCCTGTTGCGTGACGTGGCGGCGCTCTTTTTTCCGCCGCGCTGCCCTGTGTGCGGCCGGATGCTGGCGCAGGGCGAGCACACGGTCTGTACGCTGTGCCGGGCGACGGCGCCCCTGACGGGGTTTTGGCGCCAGGCCGACAACCCCGTGCTGGGGCGGTGCCGCGACATGCTGCCCGTGGAGCGGGCGTCGGGGCTGCTCTACTATGTCCACGGCAGCGGGTGGCGGGAGCTGATCCGGGGGTTCAAGTACCGCGGGGCATGGCGCACGGCGCGGGCGATGGGCGAGTGGTACGGTCGCTGCCTGAAGGAAAGCGGATTGTACGACGACGTGGAGGTGGTCGTTCCCCTGCCGCTGCACCCCGTCAAGCGCTGCCGCCGCGGGTACAACCAGTCCGAATACATCGCCGAAGGGATTGCCGCGCAGCTGGGCGTGGAGGTCGACCGCCGCAGCGTGCGCCGGAAGCGCAATACGGAGAGCCAGGCCCTCAAGGCGCGCCGAGACCGGGCCCGCAATGTCGAGGATGCGTTCGCCGTCGTCCGTCCCGGGCGGCTTGCGGGGCGGCACGTCCTGCTGGTGGACGACGTGTTCACCACGGGCAGCACGATGCTTTCGTGCGCCGGGGAGATCCTGCGCTCGGCGCCCGGTTGCCGCATCAGCATCGCCGCGCTCGCCGTCTCGCGGCACGCTCTGGGCGAGAAGGGGTAGGGTGCGGAAATTATTTTTCAACGGGCCGGACGTTCCCGCAGGGGCGGGTGCCGGGCCGAAACTATGTTGTAAACATAGTTTTCGGCAGAATATCCCCCGGCGGGGTTTTGAATTCTCCCGGCTTATTGCTACTTTTGGCCTTTGAACGAAAGCGTATATCATGGCAAAAGATTATAACCCCTCCCGGCGCAACAGGGAGGCATTCGAGGCGCTCGCCGAGACCCCGGGGAACGTACCCCCGCAGGCGGTCGAACTGGAGGAGGCCGTACTCGGCGCGCTGATGCTCGAAAAGGACAGCATCATCGCCGTGCAGGAGTATGTGACGCCCGATGCGTTCTACACGGAGGAGCACCGCACGATCTACAAGGCGATCGAGGAGCTGTCGATGGAGCTCAAACCGATCGACCTCTATACCGTGACCGAGCGGCTGAAAGGCAAGAAGGAGCTCAAGAAGGTGGGCGGGGCGTCGTACCTGGCGCAGCTCACGCAGAAGGTAGGCTCGGCGGCCAACGTCGAGTTCCATGCCAAGATCATCGCCCAGAAATACGTGCAGCGCGAGCTGATACGCTCGGCGACCGAGATACAGAAACGCTCGTACGACGAATCGACCGACGTGACGGAACTGATCGGGTATGCCGAAGGCGAGATATTCAAGGTCGCCGAGGGGCATGTGAAGCGTTCGGTGCAGGTGTCGAAGGATATCCTGGCGCGGGCGCTGATGCAGATCGAGGAGGCGTCGAAAAACACGAGCGCCTTCAACGGCGTTCCGTCGGGTTTCATGGCCATAGACCGTGTGACGCTGGGCTGGCAGCTCTCCGATTTGATCATCATCGCCGCCCGCCCTTCGATGGGTAAGACGGCCTTCGTGCTCTCGATGGCGCGCAATATGGCCGTAGATCACGAGCAGGGTGTGGCGTTCTTCTCGCTCGAAATGTCTTCGGTGCAGCTGATGATGCGTCTGATCATCGCCGAGACGGGACTCAACGGCAACGACGTGAAATCGGGCCGTCTGACGCCCGAGCAATGGCGCCACCTGGAGTCGGCGACCAAACCGCTGGGTGCGGCGCCTCTGTTCATCGACGATACGCCGGCGCTTTCGGTCTTCGAGTTCCGCTCGAAGGCACGCCGCCTGAAGATACACAACGACATCAAGATCATTATCATCGACTACCTGCAGCTGATGACCGGCAACCAGGATTCGAAGGGGAACCGTGAGCAGGAGGTGGCCTTCATTTCGCGTACGCTCAAGGCCATCGCCAAGGAGCTGAACGTGCCGGTGATCGCCCTGTCGCAGCTGAGCCGTGCCACGGAGATGCGCGGCGGGTCGAAGCGCCCCCAGCTCTCCGACCTGCGTGAGTCGGGCGCCATCGAGCAGGACGCCGACATCGTGGCGTTCATCCACCGTCCGGAATATTACGGCATCAACCAGGACGAGAACGGAATGCCCACGGCCGGCATGGCCGAAATCATCATCGCCAAGCACCGTAACGGCGCTGTGTGCGACGTGAACCTGCGCTTCCTGAAGGAACAGGCGCGTTTCGCCGACATGGACGACTCGATGCTGCCGCCCGCGCAGGCTTCGGACAGTCAGCAGGCCTACGACGATTACGCCAGCGGTTCGAACGGCGCCACGGGGGCATCCGCCGCGCTGGGTTCGGGGATTGGCGGCGGGGAGTTCGATCTGACGCCCCGGGCGCTGGACGACGAGGCGCCGTTCTGAGTGGCGGCGCGATGCGGCCGAAAGGGAGCCCCTGCCACGCCGGAAGACGGGCGGGGATTATGTGAAACGAACTGATAAATTTCCGATATATGTTTGTCCGGACTTATGCGGGTGCGATCGTGGGGATCGACGCCGTGGCGGTGACCGTCGAGGTCAACATCGCGGGCGGCGGGCTCGGCATGTACCTGGTGGGACTGCCGGACAATGCCGTCAAGGAGAGCGAGCAGCGCATACGTGCGGCGTTCGAGAACTCGGGGGAGCGGATGTCCGGCCGCAAGGTGGTCGTGAGCCTCGCCCCGGCCGACCTGCGCAAGGAAGGCGCTTCGTTCGACCTGCCGATCGCCGTGGGGATACTCGCGGCGATGGGGCGCGTGGATGCCGGGGCGCTCGGCGGGACGATGTTCGCGGGCGAGCTGTCGCTCGACGGGACGCTGAAACCCGTGCGGGGCGTGCTGCCGATGGCCGTGCGGGCCCGCGGCGAAGGGTTGCGGAGGCTGGTGCTGCCGGCGGACAATGCCCGGGAGGCGGCCGTGGTGGAGGGTATCGACGTGCTGGGCGCCGGGAGCCTGAAGGAGGTGATGGCGCTGCTGAACGGCGAGGCTGAGATCGTGCCCGCCGTGCCCGGGGCGGCGGAGCCGTTCGAAGTCGCCGCGGGGCGATACGAGGAGGATTTCGCAGACGTGAAGGGACAGGCGCTCGCCAAGCGGGCGCTGGAGATCGCTGCGGCGGGAGGGCACAACGTGCTGATGATCGGCGCACCGGGTTCGGGAAAGACGATGCTGGCGCGGCGTATGCCGACGATCCTGCCGCCGCTGTCGCCCGGGGAGGCGCTGGAGACGACCAAGATACACTCCGTGGCCGGGAAGGCCGGGGTTGCCGGCGGGCTGATTTCGCGCTCCGCATCATACGGCTTCGCAGGTTGCCGTGATCGGCGGCGGGCAGTCGCCGCGGCCGGGCGAGGTGTCGCTGGCGCACAACGGGGTGCTGTTTCTCGACGAACTGCCCGAGTTCGGGCGCAGTGTGCTGGAGGTGTTGCGACAGCCGTTGGAAGAGAAGAAAATAACCGTGTCGCGGGCCAAATACAGCGTGGAATACCCGGCGAACTTTACGCTCGTGGCGGCGATGAACCCCTGTCCGTGCGGGTATTACAACCACCCGGCCCGGGAGTGCGTCTGCTCGCCGGGGTCGGTGCACCGCTACATGAGCCGGATTTCAGGGCCGCTGATGGACAGGATCGACATGCATGTCGAGGTGACGCCCGTCAGTGCGGCGGAGCTTTCGGCGGCGGCGCCCGGGGAGTCCAGCGCTGCGATTCGTGCGCGGGTCGTGCGGGCGCGGGAGGTGCAGGCCGCGCGGTTCCGCTGTGCGCAGGGGGTGCATACCAATGCGATGATGAATGCGGCCATGCTGCGCGAATACTGCCGCCCGGATGCCGCTTCGGCGGCGTTGCTGGAGCGGGCGATGGAACGGCTGAACCTTTCGGCGCGGGCTTACGACCGTATTCTGAAGGTGGCGCGTACGATCGCCGACCTGGCGGGGCGCGACACGGTCGCGGCGGCCGACGTGGCCGAGGCGATCAATTACCGGTCGCTGGATCGGGGTAACTGGGGGCGGTGATGAAAAAATGGCTGAAGACAATGGCATGGGCGGCGGCCGCCGGGGCGGTGCTGGCTACCGTGGCGGTATCCGCCGCCGGGTATGCCGTGCAGCGGGCGACAGACGGCCGGGTATACGCCTCGCCCGGGGAGGTGCCCGCCAACCGGGCGGGGTTGCTGCTCGGGACTTCGCGGACGGTGCGTTCGGGACGTCCGAATGCGTATTTCTACAACCGGGTCGATGCGGCCGCGGCACTGTATCATGCCGGCAAAGTGGAGTACTTGGTCATCAGCGGCGACAACGGCCGCAAGGGTTACAACGAGCCGCAGGACATGAAGGAGGCGCTCGTCGGGCGGGGCGTGCCGGCGGAGGCGATATACCTCGACTATGCCGGGTTCCGGACGTACGATTCGGTCGTCCGCATGGAAAAGATATTCGGGCAGGAGAGCTTCACGGTAATCTCGCAGGAGTTCCATAACCGCCGTGCGGTTTACATCGCGCAGGCGTTGGGGCTCGATGCCGTAGGGTACAATGCCGCAGACGTGGCGGCGTACGCTGGCATGAAGACCAGGCTCCGGGAAAAGCTGGCGCGGGTCAGGATGTTCATGGATTTATGGACGGGAAAAACCCCGAAATTCCTCGGGGAACCCGTCGAAATAGGAAAATAACGGGATATGAAGAAGATCATACTTTCGGGCGGCGGAACGGGCGGACATATCTATCCGGCCGTGGCGGTGGCCGAGGCGCTCAAGCGGCGGTTCGGCGGCGATGTGGAACTGTTGTTCGTCGGCGCCGAGGGCAAAATGGAGATGGAAAAGGTGCCGGCGCTGGGCTACCGCATCGTGGGCCTGCCGATTGCGGGGTTGCAGCGGCGCATGGACTGGCACAACCTCGCGGTGCCGCTGAAGGTGCTCCGGAGCATCCGGATGGCGAAAAAGACCATCCGCGATTTCGGGGCCGATGCGGTGGTGGGCTTCGGGGGCTACGCCAGCGCCCCGGTATTGTGGGCCGCACAGCGGCTGGGGGTACCGACCGTGATCCAGGAGCAGAACTCCTACGCGGGGCTGACGAACAAGATCCTGGCCCGGAGGGCGCAGCGGATCTGCGTCGCCTATGAGGGCATGGATCGGTTCTTCGCGCCCGGTAAGATCACGATGACGGGCAACCCCCTGCGGGGGCGTTTCTCGAAAGAGGGTGCCGACCGCGGCGAGGCGTTGGCCTATTACGGCTTTAGGGCGGAGCTCCCGGTGGTGCTGGTAGTGGGCGGGTCGCTCGGGACGCGGTCGCTCAACGAGATGATGAAGGCGTGGATACTCTCGCTCGGGGGCGCCGACGCTCCGGTGCAGGTGATCTGGCAGACGGGGAAATACTACGAGCGCGAGATGCAGGCTTTTCTGGCGGCGCACCCGACGGGGAATATCTGGCAGGGCGCTTTCATCGACCGCATGGACTACGCCTATGCGGCGGCCGACCTGGTCGTGTCGCGCAGCGGCGCCGGAACGGTCTCGGAGTTGTGTCTGGTGGCCAGGCCCGTGTTGTTCGTGCCTTCGCCCAACGTGGCCGAGGATCACCAGACGAAGAACGCCCGGGCGCTGGAGGCCAAGGGGGCTGCGGTGGTGGTGCCCGATGCCGAGGCCCGCACGCGGGCGATGGCGCGGGCGATGGAGCTGCTCGCCAACGGGGAGGCATTGCGCAGGATGAGCGAAAACCTCGAGAAGCTGGCGCGACCCGACGCGGCGGAGCGGATCGTGGATGAAATCGAAAAGGTAATGAAGTGACCGCACGGCCGTGAAGCCGCAGGGCGCAGGCGGCACCTGTCTTCACGGGACGGGCTGCACCTGCACGGCGGGCGGAGGTGTGAAAATCAAAAATCGAGCAGATGGAGTTTCAAAAAGTATATTTTCTGGGTATCGGCGGCATCGGCATGAGCGCCCTGGCCCGCTATTTCCTGCACGAGGGGAAAAAGGTGGCCGGCTACGACCGTACTCCTTCGCACCTGACGGACGAGTTGTCGGCCGAGGGGGCGGCGATCCATTTCGAGGACGACGTGCGGCTGATCCCCGCGGAGTTCCTCGACCCGGCGGCGACGATGGTGGTGTATACCCCGGCCGTGCCGCAGGAGCACGGCGAGTACCGCTATTTCGCCGACCACGGGTTCCGTATCGAGAAGCGCTCGCAGATGTTGGGGCACCTCGCCGAAGGCAAGTACGTGATGGCCGTGGCGGGGACGCACGGCAAGACTACGACGTCGACGCTCGTGGCATGGCTCAACCGCGCCCTGACGGGTGGCGGCAGTGCCTTTCTGGGCGGTATCTCGAAGAATTTCGGCGGCAACCTGGTGCTGGACGGCTGCGGGGTGCAGGGGATGCGCCCCCCCGCGGGGAAGGGATGCGCCGCTGCCGGATCACGCCTTCCGGGCGGGCGGCTGGCCGTCGAGGCCGACGAGTTCGACCGTTCGTTCCTGCGGCTCTATCCCGATGTGGCGGTGGTTACGTCGGCCGACGCCGACCACCTCGACATTTACGGGACGCACGAGGCGGTGAAGGAGGCTTTCGCGCAGTTCGTGCGGCAGATACGCCCCGGCGGATTCCTCGTCATCAAGCAAGGGGTCGACATTGTGGTGGACAATCCGCAGATTACGGTGTACCGCTATTCGTACGACGTGCCGTGCGACTTCTATGCCCGTAACGTGCAGCTGCTCGAGGGAGGCCATTACCGATATGACATCGTAGTGCCGGGCGGTGTGGTCGAAGGCTGCACGCTGGGCATTCCGGGCTGGGTCAACATTGAAAATTCGGTGGCGGCCGTGGCCTCGGTATGGTGCGCGGCCAGGGCCGAAGGGGTTGCGTTGGATGCGGACGCCCTGCGCGGGGCGCTGGCGTCGTTCTCGGGCGTGAAGCGCCGGTTCGAATTCTATGTCAACACCCCCAGGCAGGTCTACATGGACGATTACGCGCACCATCCGCGCGAACTGGCGGCGACACTGACCTCCGTGCAGAAGATGTTTCCGGGACGGCGCATTACGGCGCTGTTCCAGCCCCACCTCTACACCCGCACGCGCGATCTTTACGTGGAGTTCGCCGAGGCGCTGTCGCATGCCGACGAGGTGGTGCTGCTGCCGATTTACCCGGCGCGCGAGGAGCCGATCCCCGGCGTCACGTCGGAGCTCATCGCCCGGCACGTGGCCGTGCCGTGCCGCATCGTCGGCAGGGAGGCGCTGGCCGATACGGTCGCGGCGATGGATACGGACGTGGTGGTGAGCTTCGGGGCGGGCAATATCGACGCCTGCTGCGAGGCGCTGGCCGAAAAACTCGGAGAGAAAAGCTGACGTGCGATGAACCGCTACCTCCGATACGCATTGCTGGCCCTTTTGTGGGGCGCTGTGGCCGCATATATCCTCTATGCGGGCTCCACGGCGCAGCGTCTGCGTGCCGCGAGGACGGTCGGGAAGGTCGAGATTGAGGTCGTCGACAGCTCGTCGATGGGCTATCTGGTGTCGGGGCGCATGGTGCGCGGGTGGATCGCGCACAGCGGGATCAAGACGAAAGGCACGGCAGTTGATAAGGTGCCTTTGACGCAGATCGAGGAGATGATCGCCAGGAACGGGTTCGTGGAGCGGGTGGACGCCTATGTCACCTATGACGGGGTGCTGCACGTGGATATCAGCCAGCGAAGGCCGCTCGTGCGGCTGCTGGTGGACGGCGTGGATTCGTACGTCACGGCGGAGGGCTATGTGTTCGCCGCGCCGCGGGCATCGTCGCTTTACGTGCCGGTCGTGACGGGCAGCTACCGCCCGCCGTTTCCCGCGGGGTATGCCGGTTCCGTGCGGGCGCATATCGACACCGAGTCGGCGAAGGTGGACAAACGGATCGCGGAGCTGGAGCGGGAGAAGTACCCGCTTTACAGGCGCGAACTGCAGAACGACCGCAACCTGTCGGCGCTGCGCCGTATGCGGGTCAAGAAACAGTGGTGGCGGCTGGAAAGCTCGGCCGAGTTCGACAAACGGGTCGGCGAACTGCGCCGCCACAAGGTCGAAATGCGCCGCAAATACCGCTACGAGGCGCGTATGATTCAGGAGGGGATCGACCGTATCGCTCGGCAGCAGGAGGCCGAGCGGCTGAAACAAAAAAAGTTGGAGAAAAGCTACGAAGATTTCATGAAACTCCTTACCTTTGTAGAGTTCGTCGAAGAGGACGACTTCTGGAGGTCGGAAGTGGTGCAGATTGCGGCCCGGACGACCCCCAGCGGAGCGTTGGAGGTGGAACTGGTGCCGCGGAGCGGACGCCACACCATTCTTTTCGGGCGCATCGAGCAGGTGGAGCGTAAGTTCGACAAGTTGATGCGCTTCTACCGCAGCGGGTTGCAGAACATCGGCTGGGATGCGTACAGGACGATAGATATCAGATACAAGGATCAGGTGGTTTGCAAGAAATAAAAAGGAAATATACCGTGGAAAGAAAGAATTATACCGTTGCCGTCGACCTGGGCTCGTCGAACGTCGTGGTGGCTGTCGGCGAGAAGGTCGCCGAAGGCCGGATGGATGTGGCGTCGATCGTGTCGAAGCCCGTCGAGGGCGTCAATGCGGGCAAGATCGAGAATATCGAACTGGTGAGCCGCGCCATCCGCGAAGCCATGTCCGAAGCCGAAGAGCAGCTGGGTATCCGGATCACGGAGGCCTATGCCGGTATTTCGGGCGATTTCGTGCGCTGTGCGCGCCATACGGATCATGTCTTCGTCTACGATCCCCAGAACGGCGTCAACCAGAAGGATGTCGACGCGCTGTTCGACCGCATGCGGAACGTGCAGGCGCCCGACGACGAGACCATCATGGAGCGTGTGCCCCAGAACTATGTGGTCGACGACAACCAGGAGGTCAAGAACCCCGTGGGGTCGTTCGGCAAGAAACTCTCGTCGACGTTCAATTTCATCCTTTGCCTGCGCACGCCGATGCAGCGGCTCGACATGGCGCTCAAGCGGCTTGGCATAAAGATGCTGGGAGTGACGTCGAATGCCATCGCCACGGCCGAGGCCGTGCTGCTGCCCGACGAGAAGGAGGAGGGCGTAGCGGTGGTCGACATCGGCGGCGGCGTGACGGACGTGGCGGTTTATTACCGCAACGTGGTGCGTTATATCGCCACGATCCCGATGGGGGCCATGGCCATCAACCGCGACATCCGCACGATGAGCGTGCCCGAGAAACATGTGGAAAGCCTCAAACAGAAATACGGTTCGGCGGTGGCCGACCTGGCCCCGGAGGACAAACTGATCCGCGTCAACGGCCGCACGGCCCGCGAAGCGAAGGACATCCTGCTGCGCAACCTGGCGACGGTGATCGAAGCCCGTGCCACGGATATTGCGGAGTTCGTATTGCAGGAGATCCGGGATTCGGGGTATGCCGGCAAGCTGGCCTACGGCATTGTCCTGACGGGAGGTTCGGCCAAGCTGAAGGATGTGGACGAGTTGTTCCGCCGCGTGACGGGCATGGACGTGCGCATCGCATCGGCCGAGACCGGCGTTGCGGAGGAGTCGAAGGAGAAGGTCGCAGACCCGGCCTATGCCACGGCGGTCGGTATTTTGCTCAAGGGCGCCGAGCAGGGTGCCTGCGCGGTGATCGAGCGTCCGGCCTCGCCGGCGTCCCGGCCTGCGGAACCCCGCCCGGGATTCCAGCCCCAGCAGTCCCAGGCCGCACCCGAGTTCCGCCATACGCCGCGGTTCCAGCAGCCCGCACAGGGGCCGGCTTCCGCGGCGGCACAGCCTGCGTCCGATGAGGATGCCGCGGCAAGGGGGCAGGAGCGGGAAGATGAGCAGCTGAAGGCCCCCGTGATCGAACCCAAGCGCAAGCGCGACTGGGGGTCGATCTTCCAGAAGACCTTCGACAAGATCAACAAGAGCTTTACGGCCGCCGAGGACGAGGAGATTTGATCCTGGGGGGGCTGAAACCGGCCTTTTAAACGGCCGGGCGTGAGGAGGATTTGCGGGCGTTCGCCCCGCGTGGGAATTAATCAGAAGAAAGGAGTAAAGAGATATGACAGACGAATTGATGTCGGAAATCAAAGCCCCGAAGACGGACGGGTCGATCATTATGGTGGTAGGTGTCGGCGGTGCCGGCGGGAATGCCGTGAACCATATGTGGAACCTGGGTATACGGGGCGTGACGTTCATGGTTTGCAATACCGACCAGCAGGCGTTGGACAAGAGCCCCGTGGAGCTGAAGATACGCCTCGGCGCCGAGGGCCTCGGTGCGGGGAACGACCCGGAGAACGGCCGCCGTGCCGCAGTCGAGTCGTTGCCCGAAATCCGCCAGCACCTCGAAGAGGCCGGGACTCGGATGCTGTTCATCACGGCCGGCATGGGCGGCGGTACGGGTACGGGCGCTTCGCCCGTCATCGCCAAGCTGGCCAAGGAGATGGGGCTGCTGACTGTGGCGATCGTCACCTCGCCGCTGGCCGTCGAGGGTAAGATCCGCTATGAACAGGCCTTCCGCGGGATCGAGGAACTGCGCCAGAATGTCGATTCGCTGCTGATTATCAACAACGAGAATATCCTCGAAATATACGGGCGCCTGTCGCTCAAGCAGGCGTTTGGCAAGGCCGACGACATTCTGTGTTCGGCGGCGAAGGGCATCGCCGAGATCATCACGGTCGAGAGCGACCTGGTGAACGTCGACTTCGCCGATGTGTCGAAGGTGATGCGCGACAGCGGCCGCGCGCATATGGCCGTGGCTACGGCCGAAGGCGACAACCGCGCCGAGACTGCTGCCGAGGCTTCGCTGCGTTCGCCGCTCCTGGATCACAACCTGATCTCGGGTGCGAAGAATATCCTGCTGAACATTTCGGTGTCGAACGCCGACTCGCTGATGTACGAGGAGGTGGTGCGCATCCTGGAGTATATCCAGGCGCATGCCAGCGTGCAGGACGACAACGGCGTGATACACAACGCCAATATCATCTGGGGTACGAGCGAGAAGCCCCAGCTGGGCAACGCCATCGAACTGGTGGTGGTGGCCACGGGGTTCTCGGGCGATGCGTCCGTCGACGTGATGAAGCAGATCATCCCCCCGGCGCGTATCACGGAACCGGTGAAGGAGCCTGTGGCTCCCGTGCTGGAGCCGATCAAGCCCGTTGCGCCGCCGCAGCGGCCGCCCGAGCAGGTGATGCTCGGCGCCAAGTCGACCCGCTACAACAACATTGAACTGCTGCTGGCCAAACCGGCCTACCAGTCGCGCAACTCGAAGTTCATCGTGCAGATGCCCGGCGGACGCAAGGAGGTGCTGCGCGAGGAGTCCGAAAACAGCCAGCAGGCTGCCGATTCGCAGGGCGGATCGCTTTTTGACTAACTAAATCCGCGCAAGTTTGGAGAGTACCGCTTCATGGATCGCATTCAACGGGTTTTCGGGCCATATCGCCGTGCTGTGCGCGGTGACGTTGGGACTGCTGTGCGTTTCAGCGCTCGTATCGGGGGCTGAAACTTCGTTTTTCTCCCTGTCGCATAAGGATATCCGCCGCCTGCAGACGCGCACGACCGCTTCGGCGGAGGCGGTGTTGCACTTGCTGACGAATGTCGACCTGCTGCTGGCGACGATTCTGGTGGTCAACAACCTGGTGAATATCTGCATCGTCATCCTCGTGTCGGGTATCATCGACTCGGTTTTTACGTTCCTGCGTTTCGAGTTCCTGTTCAAGACCGTACTGGTGACTTTCCTGCTGCTGCTGTTCGGCGAGATACTGCCCAAAGTATTGGCGCAGACCATGCCGGTGCGTTTCGCGCAGTTCGCGGCACGGCCGCTCAGGGTGTTGCGGTGGATTTTCTATCCGCTCTCCTACATCCTGGTGCGCACGAGCAGCCGCATCAGCGAAAAGGCGGCGCACAAGAGCGAGATTTCGCTCGACGAACTGGCCGACGCCGTGGATATGACCCAGAGTTCGAGCCCCGAGGAGCATGTGATGCTGTCGGGGATCGTCAACTTCGTGAATACCGAGGTGCAGGAGATCATGAAACCCCGCGTGGACATTACGGCGCTCTCGGTGACGGACGATTACGAGACCGTCAAGCAGACGATCATCCGGTCGGGGTTTTCGCGTATCCCGGTATACGAAGAGGATATCGACAATATCCGCGGGACGCTCTATGTCAAGGATCTGCTCCCCTACATCAACCATGGCAACGAATTCGGCTGGCAGCAGCTGGTGCGCAAGCCCTATTTCGTGCCCGAGCATAAGAAGATCAACGACCTGCTGGGCGACTTCCAGTCGAACAAGGTACACATGGCGATCGTCGTCGACGAATACGGTTCGACGCTGGGGCTGGTGTCGCTGGAAGATATCATCGAGGAGATCGTGGGCGAGATTTCGGACGAAAGCGATGCCGACGAGAGTTTCTTCACGCGTCTCGACGAGAAGAGTTACCTCTTCGACGGCAAGAGCCACCTGGGCGATTTCGAACGGGTGCTGGGGATCGACGAGGAGACCTTTGCCGACGTGAAGGGCGATGCCGAGACCCTCGCCGGGCTGATGCTCGAACTCAAACGCGACTTCCCCCGCAAGGGCGATGTCTTTACGTCGCACGACATCCGTTTTACGGTGCAGGAGATGGACGGGCACCGTGTCGATAAAATCCGTGTGGACTTGCAGTGAACGATGGGAAAGGCACTCTTCATAGAGCCGCCGATGGACGAGGCCGGGGTAGCCGGGTGGGTGACATCCGACGAATTGTCCGAGGCCGGGCGTTTTGTGCGGGAGGGCCGGCGCCGGGAATACCTCACGTGGCGAGCCGTCGTCCGCCGGGAACTGGGGGCGGATGTGCGGATTGCCTATGATGCAGCCGGGGCCCCGGTCGTCGACAGGGACGGGGTATACGTCGGGGTTTCGCACTGTAGGGGGCGTGTGGCCGTCTGTCTGTCCGATGTCCCCTGCGCGGTCGACATCGAGCCCGAGACGCGGGATTTCAGCCGTGCTGCGCTGCGTTACATGTCCCCCTCCGAGCAGGCGCTGTCCGGCGATCCGCTGCTGCCTGCCGCCGTCTGGTGCGCGAAGGAGGCGCTTTATAAATATGCCCGGCGTCCGGGGCTGGACTTGTTGCACGACCTGCGGGTGGAGGCGGTGGATTTCGCAGCCGGAATCGTTGTCGGGCGCATCGGCGGCGGGGAGGCGATCCGGCTCACGCTGCATCGTGCCGACGGGTTTATCGCGGTATATATTGTGTAGTTCCCGTGAGGATTACTGAAAGCCCCTCGGTTGTCGGGGGGCTTTTCCATGTCGCGATACCGGTCGTCGGGGCGGGGATTGTCGGTATGGGGCTCTTAGAAGGCTTCGGAGGCCGTGAAGAGGAAGGCCGAGGAACGTTTGCGATCCCACGGCAGGTTTTGGTTGCCGTAGACGCCCCAGCCGTAGTCGAGGCGAATGTTCATCCGGTTCTTGAACTCGAACCGGTACCCGCAGCCGAAGCTGTAAAGGGTGTTGTCCCAGCGGAATTTGTCGGTGCCCCAGACCTGTCCGCCGCCGATCCAGGCCACGATGCCGTGGCGGCGGTAGATTTTCTGGCGCAGCTCGATCTGCGTCTCGACAAGTCTTTTGTCGCGGTAGCGCCCTTCGTAGTAGCCGCGCATGCGTTCCATGCCGCCCATCTTGGCGTACATGTGCCACGACGGGGTGCCGGCCGTGAAGTCGGCGTAGAGGTCGTAGGCGAAGATGGCGCCTTTCCAGAGTTTTTGGTAGAAGTCGAAGGTCAGGGTGAAGCGTCCGAAGCTGCGGCGCGTATTGCCCAGCCATTCGGGATACCACTTGGCTTCGGCCTTGATGAAGATGCCCTTCGAGGCGTTGAACGTCACGTCGCGCGTGTCGTATTGGGCGAAGAGGCCGAGGCTGGTGTTGAAGGCGTCGGGGGTGTCGCCCGATTCGGTAATGTAGTTCGAGAAGGGATCCTGCTTGGCCGGGTCGTAGCGTCCCTGCTGCCAGAGGGTGTAGAGTTCGCCCATCCTGCCGCCCGGAACCGGTTTACCGGCCTCTGCGTCGGCCTTGATGTCGTTCATATAGGCGACCATGCCCGTGTCTTTGTACTTCGCCCCGGTGTAGTCGATGCCCCCGCTGACGCCGATGTAAAAGCGTCCGGCGAGCGCCGTGCAGTAGGAGATGCGGAAGATGCCCATCGTGGTGGTGAGTTCCTGTGCATAGCCCTCTGCGCCGGCATTGTAGCCCACGCCGTAGAATGCACCCGGAAAGTAGACGAAGGCCCCGGCGTAGCTCAGGCGTTGTTTGTTGTGGTTGAAGATGTTGTCGCCCGAGAAGCGGAGCAAGACGAATTTTTCGGTCGTGAAGTTGCCGTAAACCGAGATGTTCGACGGGGCGGTCACGGAGTCCGTGCGGTCTATCCGGTAAAGCCCCGCTACGAGGAATCCGATTCCGAAGCCGACATCCGACGAGTAGTTCGGGCCGGGGGCGATGCTCCAGTCGATTTTCTTTTCGAACGTACGGTCGATGTTCGAACGGCTGTAATAGTCGATGATGCGGCGTATGAAGCCTTTGCGTTGGGCGGGCGATGTGAGGGCTGCGGTGTCGGCGGGTTGTTTGGGGGAGCGGGCTGCGGCGCTTCCGATCTGGGACAGGGCTTCCTCGGTCGAGGGAAAGGAATCCATGTCCTTGTCGGGTTGCTGCCCTACGGCGGTATATGCTATCAGCAGCATGCAGACCGTTAAAATGGTTCTGTATCCCTTTTTCATTGATTGTTCGGTGAAAGGCGATCCAAAGATAGGAATTATTTTCCGTATGCGCAAAACGGCGGGCGGATGCCGGGGATGGACGCGGCTTTCCGGGATAAATGTTTATCTTTGCTGTGGTAATCCTCCCGTGTGCGGCTTTGCAGGCGGGGAGTCGGGTGCCTCTTTTACTGAATTTGACGATGCAGATAACCAGACCTGTCCCGGCCGCCGATCCCGTGGAATATACCGATGGTAGGGCGTTGACCGAAGGCGAAGAGATTGCCGGAGGCATTTTCCGCGGCATTGTTTTCCCGCACCTCGACCGGGAACATGTCTGGGTGCAGTCGTGTCTTTTCGCAGGCTGCCTTTTCCCGGCGTGCACGTTGCACGGATCGCATTTCACGGATGTGACCTTCCGGAACTGCGACCTGTCGAACGCCGACCTGACGGGGTGCAGTTTCCAGCGGGTGGAGTTCCTGGATTGCAAGCTCATGGGGACGAACCTCTCCGAAGCGACGATGCAGCATGTGGCCTTCGAGCGCTGCAAGGCGGAGTTCGCCAATTTCGCGCTGGGGCGCTTGCGTTTCGTGGCGCACAGTCAGGGAGTCATGCGGGGAGCCGTGTTCGACGAGTGCCGCCTGGAGAAGGCCTCCTTTTCGCGCTGCGACCTGACGCAGGGTGAATTCCGCGGCACGCGCCTGCGCGGGCTTTCGTTCGCGGATTCCGACATCCGGGGAATACGTGTCGGCGAGGTCGATTCGTTTGAAATAAAGGGTTTGAAGATCAATGCATTGCAGGCGGTTGACCTGGTGCGGCTGCTGGGGGTAGAGGTGGAGGAATAAGGGTTTATTCAAAAAATTTACATATTTCTTAAAAAAATCTTAATAAAATATTTGGAAGTTTGCTTTTGCCGTAGTACTTTTGCCTCGTCTTAAATGATAAAATATTTTAAGAATTATTTAAAATTATTTAGTATGAAAGCAAGGATCAATGAGTGGTTACGCACCGCCCTGATTATGTTGGGAGAGAGCATCAAGTTGCGCGAGATGTAATATCTCCCTTTTATTTTCGGAAAAGAGTTAAAACTTCGATATACGAAAGCGGCCCGACTGTCAAAGTCGGGCCGCTTTTCATTTCGGGCTCCCTGCCGCCATGCGGCTGAGGCTTCTCAGGGGCGGTCGTTACGCCCGGGTTATTTGATGCCCAGTTTCTTGGCGATCTCCTTGGGCAGGGCGTGCTTGTTGACCATGACAGAGGTTGTCTTGTAAGCGACGAACGGGCGCGAGAAATACCAGAATCCGTCGTAGGGCGGACGTACGTCCCATGAATTCTGCACCTTGTAGTAGCGGTTGCCTGCCTGGTCGGTGGCCGTACCCATGATGACCATGCCGTGGTCGTCGGTGGTTTCGTAGTTGTCGAAAGCCTCCTGGCGCATCTCCTGGGTGATGGCGAGCTCCTTGCCCGGCTTGTCGAACTTGTAGAGTGCGTCATCCTTCTCCTTCTGCGTCAGTTTTCCCCAGCGCTCGGCTTCGGTGCCGCCCATGCCTTCGAGGTCGGCGGCCGGTACGATACCGATCGCTTTGGTGCGGCTGAATCCCTTTTCGCTTACGTCGGTGCCCCACGCGACGGGATAACCGTTCTCCAGTGCGTTGTCCACGACGGCCATCATTTCGTCGAGCGGAAGGTTGTAGACCGTGCCCCACATCCAGTTATCGGGCACCTCGATGATGAATTGCGTATAGAAGGGGTGGTGTGTGAACGAACTGATGTCGATATAGTCGTCGATGTCGATCGGCAGCGAGGCGGCGAACGTCCGGGGCGTGTATTCCTTGCCCTGATAGGTGAAGGTCTCGGGCATCGGGCCGAAATATTCGTCCAGGATGGCGTTGAAACCCCGTTTCCAAGCCGTCGAGAGCGGCTTGTTCGAAGATTTGGTGCTGGCCTCCATCACTGCGTCGAGGTAGGCTTTCAGCACGCGCGAGAGTTCGTGGAAATCGGCTTTCTCGGTGCCGTAGTTGAAGCCCGGGTAGGCTTCGAACGGGACGATGCCGTAGTTGCGGATGCCTTCCGTCACGTCGCGCGAGGCCCCGCCTTCGGCGAAGTTGATCTCGCCGTGCATGCGGATGTATTTCACGGCTTTCTCCATGAACGTATGGCGGACGATCCACATTTCGGAGAGGTGCACGGGGGCGCCTCCCGCACGCAGGATTTCCCCTTCGAGGAACGAAAGGGTCGAGTAGCACCAGCAGGTGCCGCTACGGCTCTGATCCTTGACCGGGGTCATGGGGATAAGTTTGACGTCGGTGAACCGGTAGCCTTCGGCGGCGGTCGTGTCGGGTGTCTGTGCCGCAGCCGCAAGTGCGGCGCAGAAGGCAACGAGGGTCAGCAGGAGTTTCTTCATTGCTTTAGGGTTTAGGTTGTGGGTGTTGCTATTTTTTCGAGTCGGCGACGATCTTCAGACAGTCGTCGAGGGTGAGTTCCTCGGGCTTCGCTCCCTTCGGCAGGCGGTGGTTCTTGCCCTTGTAGGCGATGTAGGCCCCGTAACGGCCGTTCTTGACCAGCATGTCGGGCTCTTCGGGGAAGCTCCGCAGCGGAGTGTTGGCCGCGGCGGCCGCCGCCTGCTGGGCATGGACGATCTCCACGGCCCGCTCGTAGGTAAGCGTGTAGGGGTCGTCGCCCTTCTGCAGCGATGCGAACGATTTGCCGTGGCGCACGTAGGGCCCGTATTTGCCGATGCCCACCGAGAGCTCTTCGCCGTCGAGCTGGCCCAGGTCGCGGGGCAGCGCGAAGAGCGCCAACGCCTCCTCTAGCGTGATCGACTCGATCAGCTGGCCCTTTTTGAGCGAGGCGAAGCGGCCTTTCTGCCCCTCCTCGCCTTCGATCTCGACCATCGGGCCGTAGCGGCCGATGCGTGCCTTGACGATATGCCCTGTCTTGGGGTCGTTGCCCAGGATGCGTGCCTGGCTCTTCTTGTCGGTCTGCGTGCCGATGGCGGTGTCGACCATCTGGTGGAAGGGGCCGTAGAAATCGTGGATCATCTTCACCCACGTGATGTCGCCGTCGGCGATGCGGTCGAATTCCTTTTCGACGCTGGCCGTGAAGTTATAGTCCATGATCGGCTTGAACTGCGTTTCGAGGTAGTCGTTGACGACCATGCCGATGTCCGTCGGCGAAAGGCGGTTCTTCTCCTTGCCGTAGCTTTCCGAGAGGTTTTTCGTGGCGAGCTTGTCGCCCGTGAGGGTCATTTGCACGTAGTTGCGTTTCTGCCCCTCCCTGTTTTGCTTGACCACGTAGCCGCGGTTGATGATCGTCGTGATGGTCGGCGCGTAGGTCGAGGGGCGTCCGATGCCCAGCTCTTCGAGGCGCTTGACCAGCGAGGCTTCGTTGTAACGTGCCGGGGCCTGCGTGAAGCGTTCCGTGGCGGTGATCTGCGTCGAAAGCAGTTCGTCGCCCTGTGCCATTTTGGGGAGCAGCCCTTCGCCGCTTTCGGCGGCCTGGTCGTCGTCCGTGGATTCGGAGTAGAGGCGCAGGAAGCCGTCGAAGCGGACGACTTCGCCCGTGGCGACGAATTGCTGCGACGAGCCCGACATGTCGATCACAATGGTTGTGCGGTCGAGTTCGGCGCAGACCATCTGCGAGGCTACGGTGCGCTTCCAGATCAGGTCGTAGAGTTTCTTTTCGGCCGGGGTGCCCTCGATCGACTGCCGGTCGATATACGACGGGCGGATGGCTTCGTGCGCCTCCTGGGCACCCTTGGTCTTGGTCTTGTAGTTATGCCACGACGAATATTTTTCGCCGTAGAGTCTGGTGATCTCCTCCTTGCACTGGGTCAGTGCTTGTTGCGAGAGGTTTACCGAGTCGGTACGCATGTAGGTGATGAGACCCTGCTCGTAGAGGTGCTGGGCGACGGACATCGTCTGCGAAACAGACATGCCCAGCTTGCGGCCCGCCTCCTGCTGGAGCGTCGAGGTCGTGAACGGAGGTGCCGGGAAACGCTGTGCGGGTTTCTCTTCGGCTTTCGACACGGTGAAAGTGGCGCCGATGCAACTGCGGAGGAATGCCTCGGCCTCGGCCTGCGTTTCGAAGCGCGACGGGAGTTCGGCCTTGAAGAGGGTCTTTTCGGGGTCGTTGGCCGCGTAGAACTGTGCCACGACGCGGAAATAGGGTGCCGAGCGGAAGGCGATGATCTCGCGCTCGCGCTCGACGATCAGCCGTACGGCGACGCTCTGCACGCGGCCGGCCGAAAGCGACGGCCGCACTTTCTTCCACAGCACGGGCGAAAGCTCGAAGCCGACCAGGCGGTCGAGGATACGGCGTGCCTGCTGTGCGTTGACCAGATCCATGTTGACCGTGCGGGGGTTCTCGATGGCTTCGAGGATCGCCCGCTTGGTGATTTCGTGGAAGACGATGCGCTTGGTCTGGTCGACGGGGAGCCCCAACACTTCGGTCAGGTGCCATGCGATGGCTTCTCCTTCGCGGTCTTCATCGGACGCCAGCCATACGGTCTTGCTCTTGGCCAGCTTGGTCAGTTCGTCCACCACTTTCTTCTTGTCGCCCGGGATTTCATAGACGGGCCTGAACTCGTCGTCGATATTGATGCCCAGGTCTTTTTTCGACAGGTCGCGGATGTGTCCGAAACTCGACTTGACGATATAGTCCTTGCCGAGGAACTTCTCGATGGTTTTGGCCTTGGCGGGGGACTCGACGATTACTAAATTTTCCTGCATGCGTTCTTTATGGCTTTTCTGAAATGCGAAAACCTAAGCATGAGTACTTAGGTTTCGCATTCCGTGCTGTTGATCCTTTATTTGACCAGGGTATAGGCGATGTCGATCTTGATCGGGGCATCCTCCTTGGTCAGCGATCCGTCCGAAGGCGTCATACCCTGCATCACGCTGTAATTCTGGGTGTAGAGGCCGTATGCCTCGGGCCCCATGTACATAGTCCTGGTTTTGATTCTCTCGGCGATCTCTTCCCACGGGGCGTTCTCGCCCAGCTCCTCCACGGCCTCCTGGTAGTAGTTCCACATGCTCTGCACGTGGCCCGTGATGTCCATCACGTAGCAGCCCCGGCTGCGGTTGATGTAACCGCCGTAGGTCAGCGTCGTGCTGTAGGTCTTCTCGTAGGCATAGGCGTAGTCGGTGATGCCCGAGAGCTTTTTGTAATTGGTATAGAGGCCCAGGCGGCTCTGCGAGGCGTCCATCTGCTCGATCATGTGCTTCACGTCGGTCAGGTTCTGCCAGTCGTAGTTGCTGCCCGCGAAATAGACCGACATCCGGGCCTGGTTGATGGCCAGGGTATTGAACTCCTTGGCGGAAGCGGCGTTCTCGTCCTTGATGATCTGCGCCAGCTGCCTGAAGAACTCCTCGGTGAAGGTCATTTCCGTTACGACGCCGCCCATGCCCTCGACGTAGACCTGCTTGCTGAGGGGGCGGTTCTCGTTGGTTTCGACCGCATCCGCGATGTCGAACCTCTGCGGAGAGGTGGCTTTCGAGTAGTCGTGGCGGATGGTGTTGACCGACACGTTGCCGTAGTCGACCGAAGAGTCGTAGAAAATGTAGGGGATCGAGAGCGTGTCGGCGATCAGCGTAGGGTCGCTCTCCAGGCGGTTACGCCCGTAGATCGCAAAGCCCGAAGCGTCGAGCGACGTGGCGTAGATGTTGCCCTTGTTGGGGGACGTCTGGTCGACGGCCGGGACGATGTAGAGCCCCTTGAATTCGGCGACCCACTGCTCGAGGCTGTCGAGGCTGTAAATCGAATAGTCGCCCTTGTACGTGCCCTCCTGAAGCATCAGGCGGTTGATGAATTCCCGTCCCTTCTGGGTCGGTTTCATGGTGGCGTACGTGGTGGCGGGACCCGTCTTCTCTCCGTCGGGGAAGGTGAACGTGAAGAGCACCTCGTTGCCTACGGCGCCCGCCTTGACGGGGTCGAAATTGAGGTAGAAGGTCGTGTCGCGTTCCGACTTTCCGCTTTCGACGGGTTTCTCGGTCAGGTATTTGTTGCTGACGACCTCGTATACGTTGTAGAGCTGCGGGGTAAGCGTGTCGCTCCCGTAGCTGGAGATGGAAAGCAGGATGATCGCCGAGTCGAGGATCGGGCGGAACCCGAAATATCCCGAATCGATTTCATAGGGGATGTATTGCGTGAGGAACCCTGCCGTGCGCAGTCCGAACGTGTCGCTGAGCATCGAACCCATGTACCCGTAGCTGAGGTTCGACGTGATGAGCGAGTCGGTCTGGTAAAGCCGCGTCTCGACATAGCGCCTGGGGTTGAGATCCCCCGTCAGCGTCAGGGCGCCGAATGTCTGGTAACCCGCTTTCATCTGCTGGTTGTCCGGCACGAGGTTCGACCCCAGTGTGTCGTCGACCTTGGTGCAGCCCGCGAATGTCATCGCAGCGACGACCGTCACGACGGCGGCGGCGCGGAGCAAACGGCGGAAATTATTGAATCGCTTCATAGAATCGGTTGTAATTATCGAAAAAGTCCGC
>OMFP01000319.1_pt1 | contig 21914 bp, 16 predicted proteins | sample 1674221 | NCBI WGS metagenome assembly OMFP01 (sample SAMEA103958152, study PRJEB25191) | human gut metagenome | biome: human-associated habitat [ENVO:00009003]; feature: intestine environment [ENVO:2100002]; material: feces | place: Germany | collected 2013/2015
AGCAGATTGCGCCCTACGTTGATTTTGCTTTCTTTAGTGCGGCGGATGCCGCGAGTGAGGACGAGATTCGCGAGCGTCTGGCATGGGTGAAGGGCCTGGGTCCGCGTTTTGTGTCGGCTACGGCGGGCGCCGAGGGCTGCATTGCTTACGACGGCGAGCGTTATTACCGCCAGCTGGCTAAACCGGTAACGGACATGAAGGACACCATGGGGGCGGGCGACTCGTTCCTCACCTCGTTTTTGATGTGCTATCTCGATTCCGCCAAGCGCGGTGAGGATGGCGCCGAGGCCATCGAGCGCGCGCTCGACTTTGCTGCCGGGTTTGCCTCGACCGTGTGCGGCATGGAAGGTTCTTGGGGCCACGGAGCACCAATCGTCGAATAGCTTAAGAAAGCGTACGGCGGTCTGGCTATGAGGCCTTGGACAGCCGATGCAAAACAATAAGCGAAACGCGAAAAGGGGGCTCGCCATGTGGCGGGTCCCCTTTTGAACATTGGAGAAGACCATGGGTATTAAAGCGTGTGCGGCTGGTTTTTGCTGCGCGGACGTCTATCAAAACATCGGCGTGTTCTATCCGACTGGTAACGGCATTGACTGGGGTATCCATCTTGCACGAATGGGCGTTTCGGTATCCGCCGTGTCGGTTGTCGGCAAGGACGAGTACGGAGACAAGATGAGAGAGGCGCTGGCCGCTGAGGGGTTCGATATCTCACATCTGCGGGTGGAAGATGGCGACACCTCGGTGATGCTCATGGCATTGAAAGACGGCGTCGATCGCGTGCATCTCGAGGCAATCGATGGCGTAATGGAGACATATCGACCGAATGAAGATGACCGGGCGTTTATCCTAGAGCATGACATCATTCACACCGACCTGTTTGGCAATTGTTTGGACCTCCTGCCCGAATGGCATGATGCGGGCAAGACGGTGGTTATGGACTTCTCGGTGTTCAGCCAGGATCCCGAATATGCCTGCGAGAATCATTTTCCCTACGTTGACTACGCATTTATGTCGTTTGAAGAGGACACTCCGGAGCTACGAGACTGGGTACGCCACGTGCAGGAATTGGGACCGCGCGTTGCGGTTGCCACGCTTGGCGAGAAGGGGAGCATTGCCTATGACGGTGAGCGCTTCTATGAGTGCGGGATCGTACCGGCGGAGAAGGTCGTTAACACCGTGGGTGCCGGCGACTCGTATATTGCCGGGTTTACCAAGGGCGTGATCGATGGCCTTGATATTCCGGCGTGTATGAAGGCGGGCGCTGAGCTGTCGTCCCGAGTGATTGGTTCGTTTGAGCCGTACTAGGGTCAAATGCCTGGAAAGGAGTACGAAATGGTTATCGACATGTTGGTCCATCCTATGCTCTACGGCGAGATCTGTACGCCGGGTGATGAGCCTGATGGATTCGGTTTTTGGTCACGAGAATTTGGTATGGGGCATATGGGTCCCATGGATTGGGATGAGCTTCAAGTCGAGATGGACGTCTGCGACGTGCGGAAGAGCGTGCTCATGCCGCTCGATGTAACCACGGCATGCGGAGGGCATTTTGGCACCAATGACCAGATTGCCGTGCTGGTTGCCGCGCATCCCGATCGTCTGTGGGGATTTGCGAGCGTAGATCCGCGGGTGAGCAGTGCCGCAGGCGAATTGGAGCGCGCCTTTACCGAGTTGGGGGCAAAGGGGCTTTGCCTGCATCCGGCAAAGCAGGGTTTTGCCCCCGATGATGCTGTGGCCGAGCCGCTTTACGAGCTGTGCGAGCGCTATAACAAGCCGGTGGTTTTCCATGCCGGTATGTCTTGGGAGCCTGGCGCAGAGCTCTCGCGCAGTAACCCGCTTGCATTTGAGCACACAATCGCAACGCATCCAAATGTGCGTTTTAGTTTGACCCACTTTGGCTGGCCCTGGGTGCGCGAGACCGTGGCGATGCTGCTCAAGTATCCCAACTGCTACACGGACACCTCTATCACTTACATCGATTCGCCCGAGGAGATGATGCAACGTCTTTTCACAGTCGATATGGGGCCGCTGTGGTATGAGCGCGCGCTATCGCATCAAGTGATGTTCGCCAGCAATACGCCGCGCTTCCGTGCGTTCAAACTCAAGCGTGCGCTCGATACCGTGTCCATGCGCGATGATGCGCGAGAAAGGCTTTACTGGGGTAATGCCCTGCGTTTTCTTGAAGGGGATGAGTGAACATGGTGACGCTCGAGACATTGAGCTATCTATCGACTGCTCCGGACCAGTTCATCGATATTACCGAAGACGTGCACGCTGCCATCGAACGCAGCTCGGTGACCAATGGCTTGGCAGCGATTATTTTGTCGCATACGACCTGTGGAATCGTGGTAAACGAGGGGCTGCCCTGCGTGGAGACGGATCTCATGGAGACGCTTGATCGCATCGCCCCGCTCGATGCCCCCTACGCGCATGCACACTTCCTGCCGAGCTATGGTGCCACGGGCAATAATTCCTGTGGCCATATCAAGAGCATGATTTGCGGCAATAGCTGTTTCTTCCCCGTTCAAGACGGCCACATCGTATGTGGCGGGGCCCAGAACATCTATCTTGCGGAGTTTGACGGTCCGCAGAAGCGAAAAGTGTACGTCGAGGTGCTGGGGGAGTAACGTCCCTGCGATAACCCTATGAAGGAGCACGTTATGTCGTTTCTAACCTCGATGTTCAAGACCGAAAAGCCGGTTATCGGAATGCTGCACCTGCGTCCTCTGCCGGGCGATCCACTGTATTACCCGGGCGGAAGCGTGTCGCAGGTCGTGGAAGCTGCCAAGCGCGATCTCGAGGCGTTGCAGCAGGGCGGTGTCGATGGCATTTTGATTACCAATGAGCTCTCGATGCCCTATGAGCAGCACGTTTCTCCCTCAACCCTTGCATCGATGGGCTATGTAATCGGGGCTCTATCCCATGATTTGTCGACCCCTTGGGGAGCTGAGGCTATTTACGACGGTGATGCCACAATCGAGCTGTGCGCTGCCGTCGACGCGCAGTTCACGCGCTGCAATTTTTGCGGTGCCTGGGCCGGTGATCTCGGGCTGATTAACCGAGATTTCGCTCACACCATGCGTCGCAAGGCGGCGCTGCGCCTGGACGATCTCAAGCTTTTTCACTTCATCACGAGCGAGGGGGAGGTTTATCTCAACGACCGCACGACTGCGGACATTGCCGATTCACTTCTCTTTAATTGCCTGCCGGATGCGATGGTCATCGGCGGTTCGGCTGCCGGTCGTGGCGCTTCGGGCGAGCTTGCCGATGAGGTCCGCGAGCGTGTTGGTCAAGTACCTGTGGTATGTGGCACCGGTTGTTGCGAAAATACCGTGGCTGACGTATTTGCTCACTACGATGGCGCGTTTGTCGGCACGTGCTTAAAGCGCGACGGAAAGCTGGATGCCCCGGTTGATGTTGAGCGGGTGGTTCGTTTTATGGCTGCCGCTCGTACGGCGCGAGGAGAGTAGGCGCTTATGGCGTTCTATCTGGGTATTGATATTGGGACAAGCGCCTCTAAAGGCGTTTTAATCGATGATCGATGCAACATCGTTTGCCAAGCCTCTTGTGGACACGAGACGGACAACCCGCGTGATGGATGGTACCAGCATGATGCGGAGGCAGTTTGGTGGGGCGATTTTTGCTGCTTGTCGCACGAGCTGGTGGCGCGATCGGGAGTTAACGAGGCGCAGATCGGATGCGTGGGCCTTTCCGCATTGGGTTGCGACTGTGTGCCGGTCGATACCGAGTGCAACGCGCTGGCGCCCGCGATTTTGTATGGAGTCGATGCACGTTCGAAGCCGCAGATTGACGAGCTCCTTTCCGAATATGGGTCAGATCGCGCACGCGAACTTTTCGGGCATGATCCCTGTTCGTCAGATATTGCTCCCAAGATCTTGTGGTTTAAGGAGAATATGCCCGAGGTGCACGAACGTGCCGCGAAGTTCCTGACGGCGTCATCGTTTCTGTGCGCGAAGTTGACGGGGCGTTTTACGGTGGACCGTTATTTGGCGGAGGATTTTCTTCCCCTATACGACCGCTACACCTGGAAGGTTGATGCTCGGGAATGTGCTCGTTTCTGCCGGCCTGACCAGATGGCGGAGGTAATGTCGGCTACCGATATTGCCGGGGTGATTACGCGGCGTGCGGCTGAGGCGACGGGGCTCGCGGCGGGGACACCTGTCTTAGTGGGAACGGGCGACTCTGGTGCCGAGGCCATTTCGACGGGTGTATTCCGTCCCGGCGATATGATGGTTCAGTTGGGGAGTACGGCGTATTTCATCTACCTAGCTGATCATATGATCGATGATGCCCGCCTGTGGCCGGGGACGTTTATCATTCCCGGAACTTACGGGATCTGCGCGGGGACCAATACGGCGGGCGCACTCACATCGTGGCTGCGCCAAGAGCTGTATCGCGACGCCGTAGAGGCCGAGGGCCACGGTGGCCCCGATGCATATTCGGTTATGGCGCATGATGCCGCCGATGTGGCGCCGGGTGCCGATGGGCTCCTGTGTCTGCCGTACTTTGCGGGGGAGCGTACTCCGCTCAACGATCCCGAGGCGCGTGGCGTCTTCTTTGGCCTGACCGGAAGGCATACGCGAGCCCATATGGTTCGCGCCGCCTTGGAAGGCGTCGCGTATACCGTTGCATCCCATGTCGACATTATCGAGCGAGAGCATGGGCTGCCAATTGGGCGCATTATGCTTGTCGGAGGTGGAACCAAGAATCCAGTTTGGATGCAGGCCATCGCCGACGTATGCGGGCGCGAGGTCTCGGTTGCCAAGGTTACGGTGGGCGCATGCTTCGGCGATGCCATCATGGCAGCTCTCGCAGGTGGCGCCTATGCATCATGGGATGAGCTCGCCCAAGTCCTTGGCGTTGCGCAAACAATCGTGCCCGATATGGCTGCCCACGAGTTATATGCGTCGCGCCGTCATATCTTTGACGAATTGTATGCACGCAACCGTGATCTCATGCACGAATTGGTGTAATGCTGCTGAACTGTACCGCCTTCCAATAGGGGCTGCGTTGTGCGATTCGCATGCCCCTTGGCATTTTTGCCCACAGGGGTTAGCGAAGGTCAAAAACAGAGCGCGCATTTGCTAAAACTGCCGACTCGATGCGCTTTGCGTCACAGTTTTTGAGTGAGGCAATGCGCATCGAGGTCCTTGCGAGCGATCTGATGAGCGACTGTGCGCTTGTTTCTGTGTTTGGTTCGGCTGGCGCATCGGTCTCGAGCAGTAGACGGCCGAGTGGAATCTGTCGGGCATATTCGCGTCCACGTTTAGACGCAAGCATGCGTTCGTTGACGGAAAAATAGCAGCCTGCATTGCGTGCGCGGACAAGCTCGTCCGAGGTGCCGCTAAACCAGTGGAAGATGATAACGGGGGAGTCGGGGTTTGGGATGAGTAGTCTATGCGATTCGAGGACGTCCAGTACGGCTCCCGCTGAACGAACGGCGTGAATTGATATCACGCGCCCGGTAAGAGGATGCTGCACGAGTGTATCGCAGAGCCGGTCAAATGCCTGTATTTGTAGCGGCTCACTTCCGGCAAAACGAGCGGAAAAGTCGAGTCCCACCTCGCCGATGTAGCGCTCTTGGGTGGCAACTTCGCAAAGCAGATTGACTTCGGCAGGACCGCAGCGGCCGTCGGCGAGCCACCAGGGGTGAAGCCCAACGCCGGCGATGATGCCTGGTTGGCGAAGGGCGCGCTCGTTTGCGGCCGAAAAGTCACGTGGATCGACGCCGCAATCAAATAGACCCAAGCCCAGCGCCGTTGCCTCATCGGCAACGGCGTCCGGGTGAGCCATTAAATCAAGATGGCAGTGTGCATCAAATAACCGGGGCTCCATCTCGGCGCGCTCCGCTAGCCCAAGCGCTGGCCATCGGAGCGCACGCGCTCGGTGCCGCGCCCACTGATCTGGCGGATAACCTCGCCGGCAATCATCTGACCCATGATGGGCGGCATAAAGCTGGCGGTTCCGAGCTCGGTACGCTCGTGGATATTGGAAGGGTCGCGGGGCTGTGTCTTAACCGATTCCTCACAGCTAAACAGTACATGCAGGCTCTTGATTCCGCGCTTCTTGCATTCTTTGCGCATAATGCGGCTCATAGGGTCACGCACCGTATCGAAGATGTCGGCAAAGCGGAGGCACTCGGGATGGAGCTTGTTGGCCCCGCCCATGGAGCTAACCAAACGAATGCCGTGGTCCTGAGCGTATTTGGCAATGGTGAGCTTGGCCGAGATGGTGTCGATGGCGTCGACGACGTAGTCGAGCTTGCCGTCCGTCTGCTCCAAAACGCTCGCGAAGAAATCATCGATGTTGTCGCTCAGCAAGTATTCGGTGCGCTTGATGACGGTGGCGGCGGGATTGATGTCGTGGATCATGGCCTCCATCACGTCAACCTTGCGCTTGCCGACGGTGCTGTGAAAGGCGATGGCCTGGCGATTGATATTGCTGGGCGCGATGATGTCCTTGTCCAGAATGACGAAATGACCGATGCCGCCGCGGGCGAGTGCCTCGCAGCAGTTGGAGCCCACGCCTCCGCAGCCGAGCACCAGCGCCGTAGCATCGGCGAGCTTATCGAGTGCCTCGCGGCCCATGATAATCTCGAGCTTGGTGTCGCGTGTCTCGATGGCGGCTGCGGCTGTGGTTTCGGTCATAGATATCCTCCGATGGAGAGTCGGTCGTGTTTTAGCTATCGCCATTATAGGTATTATTGCGATTCCATTTGAGCCCTTGGGCTTGTTGAAATGGGATCGGGATTCGCATAAGATTGAAGCAGATGGCACCCGTTGCAGCGGGTTGGCCAACTCCGAAACACGTTTATGGCGTGAGAAGTGGCCGTCTTCGCATTACGCGGGGGCGGCTATTTCACTCGACCTCCAATGCGGATGCCGAGCTCCACAGCCGCGATTACAAGCAATAACAACGTCAGGACATCGTCAATACTCATAGTCCATCTCCTTCTCGGGTAGAGGGAGCTGGCCCATCTGCTTCAACTTCCATTGTAGCTAAATACGAACGAATGTTCTATAGATGTTCCTGTATTAGATAGTTAGACAAACATCTAAATATCGAGTATAGTGTGCGCGTCATGAGAGATGATGAGAGGAGGTCTTATGCCGGGAGAGGGTTTTAAGGCGCTTGCCGATCCAACGCGACGGCGCATTTTGGAGTTGCTGCGCGAGGGCAATTGCACGGCGGGGGAGCTTGCCGAGCATTTCGATATCAGCAAGCCGTCGTTGAGCCATCACTTGGCGACGCTCAAAAACGCCGGGTTGGTGACCGACGAGCGCCATGGCCAAAACATCGTATACAGCTTAAACACCACCGTCATGCAGGATTTGATTGGCTGGTTTATGGGCTTTACAAACACGGAAGGTGATAAGGATGAATAACGAAAACAAGGGCATTCACGCCACGGGGGTATCGCGGCGTGTGTGGATTGCGCTGGTCGCTCTGTGCGTCGCCAATATCGTAGCGCACCTCATGGTGATGCCGAGCTTGCCTGCGCAGATTCCCACGCATTGGGGCGCGAACGGCGCCGTCGACGGTTGGGGTCCTAGCTGGATGGCCTCCGCGCTCGGCGTGCTGCCTCTGGCACTTCTTGCAATGTTCTGCGTGGTGCCGCGCATCGATCCCAAAGGTGAGGCATATCGAACCTCGGGCAAGTTCTATCAGGGCTTCGTAATCGCCTTCACCTTGTTCATGTGTGCCATAAGCTGGCTGGGAGAGCTTACGGTCTGGGGCGTGGTGCCGGCGGTCGGTTCGGTTAACGTGCTGATTTCCGGTGTTGTCGGTTTGCTGTTCATCGGCGTAGGCAACTACTTGCCGCGTGTGAAGCAGAACTATACGCTCGGCATCAAGACACCTTGGGCGCTTGCCGATCCCGAGAACTGGCGCCGTACGCAGCGTTTTGGCGGCGCCTGCTTTATGGTGCTGGGTATTGGCCTGATTGTGATGGGCGTGGCAGGCAGCGTGCTTTCGAGTGAAGTCGTCGCCGCGGTGATTGCGGTTCTGGCGTTTGGTTCGGTCGGAGCCGTCTACGTCTACTCGTATCTGCTGTGGCGCAAATCGCAGCGAGCCGCTCGCTAAGGTTGCGGAAAACTAGCGTACGCAGTTCATAGTATGTTCTGGGGGACTTTTCCCAGGTAGTATTAGGGGGTGTGGGCAACCATGCCCCTTTTCGTTACGTTTCAGAGCTGGTTTTTCCATTTCGTTTCCACTAAAGCGAAACAAGAATAGGAAAACAGCAGGTAGAAAGGATAAAACAGGCATATGGCGGAGTTTATCTACCAGATGTATCAGGCTCGCAAGGCCCATGGCGACAAGGTAATCCTTGACGACGTGACCCTGAGCTTCTACCCCGGTGCCAAGATCGGCGTCGTGGGCCCCAACGGCATGGGCAAGTCGACCCTGCTCAAGATCATGGCCGGTATCGAGGAGGTCTCAAACGGCGATGCCAGACTTACCCCCGGCTACACCGTGGGCATCCTGCAGCAGGAGCCGCCGCTCGACGACGACAAGACCGTCATCGAGAACGTGCGCATGGCGTTTGGCGACATGATCGCCAAGGTCGATCGCTTCAATAAGATCGGCGAGGAGATGTGCGACCCGGATTGCGACATGGACGCCCTCATGGCCGAGATGGGCAAGCTCCAGGACGAGATCGACGCCGCCGACGGCTGGGATATCGATTCCAAGCTCGGCCAGGCCATGGACGCCCTGCAGCTGCCCGATTCCGACATGCCGGTCAACGTACTTTCCGGCGGCGAGCGCCGTCGCGTGGCCCTGTGCAAGCTGCTGCTCGAGGCTCCCGACCTGCTGCTGCTCGACGAGCCCACGAACCACCTGGACGCCGAATCGATCCTGTGGCTCGAGCACTTCCTGCACAACTACCAGGGCGCGGTGCTTGCCGTCACACACGATCGCTACTTCCTGGATAACGTTGCCGAGTGGATCTGCGAGGTCGACCGCGGCCACCTCTATCCCTACAAGGGCAACTACTCCACGTATCTGGAGACCAAGGCCGCGCGCATCGAGGCACAGGGCAACCGCGACGCCAAGCTCGCCAAGCGCATGGAGGCCGAGCTCGAGTGGGTACGCAGCTCGCCCAAGGCCCGTCAGGCCAAGAACAAGGCCCGTCTGGCTCGCTACGAGGAGATGGAGGCCGAGGCCCGCGCAAGCCAGAAGCTCGACTGGACCGACATCCGCATCCCTGTGGGCCCGCGTCTGGGCAACAAGGTACTCGAGGCCCATCACCTGCACAAGGAGTTCGATGGCCGTGTGCTCATCGACGACCTATCATTCACCCTGCCGCGCAACGGCATCGTGGGCGTCATCGGCCCCAACGGTGTCGGTAAGACCACGCTGTTCAAGACGATTGTGGGTCTGGAGCCGCTGACTTCGGGCGAGCTCGAGGTGGGCGAGACCGTCAAGATCTCTTATGTCGATCAGAATCGTTCTGGCATCGACCCCGATAAGAACCTGTGGGAGGTCGTCTCGGATGGCCTGGATCACATGATGGTCGGCGAGACCGAGGTCCCCAGCCGCGCGTACGTGGCGAGCTTTGGCTTTAAGGGCCAGGACCAGCAGAAGCGCGCTGGCGTACTCTCCGGTGGCGAGCGCAACCGTCTGAACCTGGCGCTTACGCTCAAGCAGGGCGGCAACCTGCTGCTCCTCGACGAGCCCACGAACGATCTCGACGTCGAGACGCTGTCCTCGCTCGAAGCGGCGCTGCTCGAGTTCCCGGGCTGCTCGGTGGTCATTAGCCACGACCGTATGTTCCTGGACCGCGTCGCCACGCACATTCTGGCGTGGGAGGGCACCGACGAGAATCCGGGCAACTGGTATTGGTTCGAGGGCAACTTCGAGGCCTATCAGGCCAACCGCATCGAGCGCCTAGGCGAGGACGCAGCCCAGCCGCATCGTATCCACCGCAAGCTGACGCGTGATTAGTCGAGCTCAGGTGACCTAATGAGAAAGGGACGATAACCTTGAGGGTTATCGTCCCTTTTTGTTACTTGGTAGAAGGCTCGACTTTGTCGATAGCCCAGGTGGCTCCGAGGCCGCCGGTGGTGTTGCGGCGGATGCGCACGGTGACTTCGTGGCGCTCGCCGGCCTGCGTGTAGTGCAGGGGGAAGCTTGCGCGGTTTCGCGCGGCCTCGATGGTACCGCGCTCGCGGGCGATCCAGTAGTACTCGCCGACAATGCCGAGGGTGTCGGCGCCGTAGGGGAGATAGGTCGACAGCTGGTGCAGAAGCGGGCCGGGGCAGAAGACCTCGGTTGCGAAATCGACGGGGAAGTCCTTGGGGATGGCGGGCGCTGCAGGTGCGGGGGCTGGGGCCGCTGCGGGTGCCGAAGCCGGTGCCGGTGCGGGAATTTGGTCGCAAGCAGAGGTGGGCACGGATTCGATGACGGGTGCGGGGTCCGGAGTCGCCTCCGGCTTGTCCGTGGAATCTGCGGGCTTCACGGTGGCGGGCGCGTCTGTAGCTGCAGTTTCAACCTCAACCTGCGTCGCGTTCTCGTTCTCGACGCTCGACTTTGCCTCGATCGGAGTGGACGCCATGGTGGTGATGCCGGCGTTGGCGTTCTCGGGGTCATAGACGACCGTGAGCGAGATGGCGGGCTTCAGCGTCTCGGACTCCGGCGTCGACTCGGTAGCGTCTTGATCGTCGGGCTGATTGTCCTCGGCCTCGTCGCTAAAGACATCGCTGTTTTGGAACGCAGGTGTCTCGGGTTGGTTGGCGGCTTCTTCGGCTGTCGACTTGGGGGCCTCGTTGAGCTCCGCAGTGGCTTCCTGCTCTGACATGACTTCGGGATCGGTCGTGGCGGCGATTTCGGTTTCGGCTTCTGCCGTTACCTCAATAGCGGCTTCGATCCCTGTTTCGGGCTCGGGCTCCGGAGCGACTTCGGCCATGGGCTCGGGCTCGGCGCGCTTAACGTGCTTGGGGCGCACGGCCTTGAGGTCCTTCTCACCGCGCTTTTTCTTTTTGTAGGACTGCTTAGCGCCCTTGGCTGCCTTGGGCTTGTCCTCGCCCTTGGCAAGGGCGGTATCCCAGGCCTCGTTGGCGATGACGGTGGCATACAGGCGGCCGCCCTTAAAGACGGTCAGCTTAATGCAGTCGTTGAGCTCCTCGAGCAGCTCGCGCGTGGACTCGAAGCCCAGGTCATAAGCGGTCATGTCGCCGGCGGCGAGCGCCTCCTCGACCTGCGTCATAAACGTTTGCTTGCCGCATCCGATTGCATCGCGTAGCAGGCGATACAGATAGATGTGGTTGCCCAGCGAAAGCGTGGGCCTAACTATTGTCTTGCTCATGGCAAATCTCCTCTTTACACACCAAAGCATCTTACCATCGCATGGTGTTCGCCATGGCGGCGCCCAAGGCAAACGGGCGCGAACCGCTTTCGATTCGCGCCCGTTGTACAGGTCGGTTATCTATGAGAGGCAAATGTGCTTAGTTGCCCGATGCCGTGCCTTGGCTCGAGCTGTCAGATGCCGTGCCGGACGCGGTTCCGCTCGAGCTGTTGGTGTTGCTGTTGTCGGTAGATTCCGTGCCCGATGTATTGCCGCTCGTCTGGTCGCCCGTGCTCGGTTGAGAGCCGTCAGTCGTTTGGCTTGAGTCGGTCGTGCCGGATTGCGTGCCGCTGTTGTTCGCAGAGGAATCGACGCCCTGCGATTGATCGGGGGAGTTCGATGACGAGTCGGTGGATGAGGAGTTGCTCTGCGAGTCGTCCTGCTGGTTTTGTGATTGACCGGTGTTATCCGCGTCGTGCTCGGTCGTGCGCGACGAAAGGATTGGCTCGGGACGCTCGCCCAGACCCTCACCGGCGGTGGTTATAAGGATGGCGCCGGTACAGGCGATGACCGCGACGATGGCGATGGCGATCGAGAAGACGATGACCTTCTTTTGCGTCTGGCTGCGCTCTGCCGCGGCCTTGGCGCGCAGGCTGTCAGGGGCGACGCGGGCCGTGGTCGCGCGCCCCGCAATCTGGCGCATCTCTTGCGTGGTCGCGGCGCCGCCCAGGTGCTCCTCGGCCTCAAACTCAACGGGCTCATAGGCGCCGGCGGGGTAGTCGACGTCGGCGTGCGTACCTTTGAGGGCTTTGGCGCTGGCAGAGATAAAGTGGCGGTAGACCTGCGAGGACACAACGGTGATGACCGAGCTCACGGCGGCGCCAATTACTGAACCAGCGATACCAATCTTGGAAGCAAGCGCGACGCTTGTGGCGGCGGCTGCGGCGCCGGCGATGATTTGAGGAATGGAAATGTCGTCGAACAGGCCTTTTTTGGGCGCGATGGCCATGGTCTGTCCGATGGAATGGTTTTCGTGAACGCCGTTGTTGAGCGCGGCCGGTGTCATGACGCGCGTGCGCGGCGCGTCGGTGTACTTGGTTGTCATACGGGGTCCTCCCGGTGTAAATCTGCTTCGTTTCGTGTAGCCATCAGGGTACCCACCAGATGTGAATCGTACGTGACATTTAACAGATACCATCAACTCATCAATAGCTCACCAAGTTGGTGGGATGCGGTTCCACCCGGTGGTTGAACTACAATAGGGCTTGCTAATTGTGTTGAATAGCGTCTACGCACGGGAGCATTCTTATGAATCTTCACCTTTCTCAGTCTGATGGCTTTTTGCGTGTGGCGGCGGCCTCGCCCAAGATTCGCGTTGCCGATGTCGAGGGCAATGCCGAGGTTGCGCTGGCGGCTGTTCGCGATGCTGCCGAGCGCGGCGTTCGTGCGTTGGTGCTGCCCGAGCTTAATCTGTGCGGCTATACCGCGGCCGACCTGTTCCATAACCGCACGCTGCTGCATGCCTGCGAGACTGCTCTGGTGCATATCCTCGATGAGACTCGTGAGCTGCCGATTGTCTTTACCATCGGTCTTCCCGTTGCAGTTGCCGAGAATATCTACAACTGCGCCGCCATGTGCTGCGCGGGCGAGCTTTTGGGCCTGACGGCCAAGAAGTATCTGCCCAACTATGGCGAGTTCTACGAGCGCCGCTGGTTTGCTCCGGCGCCCGCAGATCCTGTGTGGGTCGAGTTTGCCGGTCAGGGTCCGGTTCCGCTGGGCTCGGGGCTTGTCTACCGCTGCTGTGATGAAGGTGCCGAGGATATGGTGCTGAGCGTTGAGGTCTGTGAGGACCTATGGGTGCCGGCGCCCCCTTCGACCGAGATGGCGCTTGCCGGCGCGACGGTGATTCTCAACCCGTCGGCCTCGGACGAGATTATCGGTAAGGCAGATTACCGTCGCAGCCTCATCTCCAATCAGAGTGCGCGCCTGTACTGCGCTTATGCCTATGCGGATGCGAGCGAGGGCGAGTCCACGACCGATATGGTCTTTGCAGGCGAGAACCTTATCTACGAAAACGGCTCCAAGCTCGCCGCCACCAAACTGCTTACCTGCGATATGGTCGTCGCCGATGTCGATCTTGACCGTCTGGTTGCCGAGCGCCGTCGCTCGACGACGTGGACGCGCGCGGACGATGTGCCGGAGGCCACGATCGTTGAATTTTCGTTTGAGGGCGTGCTGACAGACGAACCTGTCCTGCGCGATGCGTTCGACATCGACCGTGTCTTCCCCCGCGCGCCCTTTGTGCCGGCCGACCATGGCGACCTGGCCGAGCGTTGCGAGACCATCCTCGACCTGCAGACCGCCGGCCTCAAGACCCGCCTTGCCCATACGGGTACCAAGGCTGCAGTCATTGGTCTTTCGGGCGGCTTGGACTCCACACTAGCGCTGCTTGTGACCGTGCGTGCCTTCGATGCACTGGGGCTGCCGCGCACGGGCATCACGGCCGTGTCCATGCCCGGCTTTGGCACCACGCACCGCACTAAGTCCAATGCCGAGTCGCTCGCTCGTGACCTGTGTGTGAGCTTCCGTGAGGTTTCGATTCACGCGGCCGTGGAACAGCACTTCAAGGACATTGAACACGATCCGGCTGTGCAGGATGTGACCTACGAGAACAGCCAAGCGCGCGAGCGTACGCAGATTCTGATGGATTTGGCCAACCAGGCCGGCGGTTTTGTCATTGGCACGGGCGACCTGTCGGAGCTGGCGCTCGGCTGGGCTACCTATAACGGCGACCACATGAGCATGTACGCCGTCAACGCGAGCGTGCCCAAGACGCTTGTGCGCCATCTGGTGCGTTATGCGGCTGATGTCTTTGGCGGGCGCATTGCCGAGGTCTTGCTCGATATCCTCGATACGCCGGTGTCCCCCGAGCTTCTGCCGCCCACGGGCGACGGCGAGATTGCGCAGAAGACCGAGGATTTGGTGGGCCCGTACGAGCTGCACGACTACTTCCTCTACTACCTGCTGCGTTTTGGCTTTGAGCCGGGCAAGATCTACCGCATGGCGCTCAAGAGTTTCGAGGGCGTCTACGACGCCAAGACCGTCCACACGTGGCTGCGCACGTTCTATCGTCGCTTCTTTGCCCAGCAGTTTAAGCGCAGCTGCCTGCCCGATGGTCCCAAGGTGGGCTCGGTGACGCTCAGCCCGCGCGGCGATTGGCGTATGCCGAGTGACGCCAGCTCGCGTCTGTGGCTTGCGCAGATCGACGCGCTCAATGCAATTGACTAAGGTTGGCTAAATTGAACCAATACGGGGTTTGCAAGCGTTACACTTTTGCAATCTGATGGCCCGTATCGCGCGGCGCTCTTGTCGGAGCGCCGCGTTTTTTATATCGAAAGGTGGCACCATGCAGGCATCGCAGCGTCTCGACCGCTTTGGCGCGGAGGTCTTCGCCTCGCTCAACAACAAACTGCTCGCGCTGAAGGCTCGGGGCAAGACCATTTACAACATGAGCGTGGGCACGCCCGACTTTAAGCCGTACGACCATGTGGTCGAGGCGCTCACGCAGGCAGCCCAAGATCCCGAGATGTGGAAGTATGCCCTGCGCGACCTGCCCGAACTCAAGCAGGCCGTGTGCGATTGCTATGAGCGTCGTTTTGGCGTTTCGGGCATTACGCCGTCTATGGTGCAGTCGTGCAACGGCACACAGGAGGGCGTGGGCCATTTGGGCCTGGCCCTGCTCGATCCTGGTGACACCATTTTGGTTCCCGATCCGTGCTACCCGGTCTTTGAGGCGGGTGCCAAGATCGCCGATGCCAAGCTCGAGTACTATCCGCTGGTTGCCGAGCACAATTACCTGCCCTATGTGGCGGGCATCGACCCCGAGGTGGCCGATCGTGCCAAGTACATGATCGTGTCGCTGCCCGCGAACCCGGTCGGCTCGGTGGGTACGCCCGAGGTCTACGAGGAGATTATCGCTTTCGCCCGCGAGCACGATCTGTTGATCGTTCATGACAACGCGTACTCCGACATCGTGTTCGACGGCGAGCCGGGCGGCAGCTTCTTGCAGTATCCCGGCGCGCTTGAGGTGGGCGTGGAGTTCTTCTCGCTTTCCAAGTCGTTTAACGTCACCGGTGCCCGCATCGGCTTTTTGGTCGGTCGCGAGGATGTGGTCTCGGCCTTTGCCAAGCTGCGCGGCCAGATCGACTTTGGTATGTTCTTCCCGATCCAGAAGGCTGCTATCGCCTGCCTGAACGGTCCGCGCGATGAGGTCGAGGCGCAGCGTCTGAAGTACCAGGAGCGCCGCGATGCCCTGTGCGACGGTCTTGAGGGCCTGGGCTGGGAGCGTCCCAACGCGCATGGCTCTATGTTTGTGTGGGCCAAGCTTCCCGGTGGCCGCACCGATTCCATGGCGTTTTGCGAGGAGCTCATGGAGAAGGCCGGCGTTGTGGTGACGCCGGGCGCGAGCTTTGGTCCTTCGGGCGAGGGGCATGTGCGCATGGCGCTGGTCCTGCCGCCCGACCAGATCGCTTTGGCTGTCGAGGCCATTCGTGAGGCGGGCCTGTATTAGAAAGCTATCTCGGCTCGTCAATAGCTCGAAACCGATTTCGTACAGTTATTTTACGAATTCTGCAAACAATTTCGGTAAACGGTCGATTTTTGGCTGCGAATAGGAGCATAATCAAAGTCCCGATTGGATGTATTGGGATTACGGCAAGCCGCTCGGGTCGTTCCCGGGCGGCTTGTTTGTGGAGAGAGATGGGAGTTTCTAATGGTTAACGAGAAGAAGGTCGCTATTGTCGGCTGCGGCTTCGTCGGTTCGTCTTCGGCGTTCGCACTGATGCAGAGTGGTCTGTTCTCCGAGATGGTCCTCATCGACGTGGACAAGAACCGCGCCGAGGGTGAGGCTCTGGATATCGCGCACGGCATGACGTTTGCCGAGCCGATGAAGATCTACGCCGGCGATTATTCCGATGTCGCCGACGCCGCCATGATCGTCGTCACCGCTGGCGCTGCCCAGAAGCCCGGTGAGACCCGCCTGGATCTGGTCAATAAGAACGTCAGCATCTTTAAGTCCATTATTCCCGAGATTAAGAAGTCTGGCTTCGACGGCATTCTGCTAATCGTCTCCAACCCGGTTGATGTTCTGACCTACGCCGCCATCAAGATGTCCGGCCTGCCCGAGGGCCACGTCATCGGTTCCGGCACCGTGCTCGACACCGGCCGCTTGCAGCAGATGCTTGGTGCCCACGTCGAGGTTGACCCGCGCGATGTCCAGGCCTATGTCATGGGCGAGCACGGCGACTCCGAGTTTGTCGCTTGGTCCAGCGCTCAGGTTGCCGGCGTTCCGCTGAACACCTTCTGCGAGCTTCACGGCCACCTGGAGCATGAGACCGCCGAGAAGCGCATCGCCGAGGACGTCAAGAACTCCGCCTACACCATCATCGAGAAGAAGCACGCCACCTACTACGGCGTCGCCATGGCTGTCAAGCGCATCTGCACCGCTGTTATGCGTGACGAGCAGACCGTTCTGCCCGTTTCCTCGCTCATGGTGGGCGAGTATGGCCTGTCCGATCTGGCCATCTCCATGCCGACCGTCGTTGGCCGCGACGGCGTTGTCTGCCGCGTCCCCGTGCCGCTGAACGATGACGAGCAGCATGAGCTCACCGTCTCCGCCAAGGCCCTCAAGGACATCATCGACAGCGTCGACTTCTCCTGCTAAATCAAGCTCTTTTGGGCAACAGGCTACAATGAAAGGCGTCCGGGCCACACGGTCCGGGCGCCTTTTTGGTGCGAGGGGGTCAGGTTACTTTGCACCATTCCCAATGCGCCATAGTTGATGGGAGGGCCATGTCGGATTCGCCTAATTTTTTAACCTATGCCCAGACGGCGTTTGATCCGTTTGAGGAGAGGCCGTTCTGCGCGGTGGATAGCCTCGTCTTTGCGTGGTTGTCCTATTTGCGTTTGCCGGGTGATATGGCGGAGCTGACGAACTGGCAGGGCCTAGACGTACGCGAGCTGCTGCGTGCTGAGTGCTACCGGGACATGATTGACGACTTGTGGGATCCAGAGGGGAGCAGGGCCTTGTTGGAGGCCGTGGCAGCAAGCCCTCGCTACCGTGGCGTGCACGTTTGCGGCTATCGTGCCGTGAGCGATGTGGTGGCGACAGAGCAGTTTGCAGCCATGGCGTTCCGGTTTCCGGCGGGGTTTAGCTATCTTGCCTTCCGGGGGACCGACAGCACGATTGTGGGCTGGAAAGAGGACTTTAACATGGCGTTCCGGTGTCCTGTGCCGGCTCAGGAATCCGCGGCGCGTTATGTGGACGAGGCGGCGGATGCGATTGACGGGCCGCTTTTGTGCGGAGGTCATTCCAAGGGTGGAAACCTTGCGGTGTACGGTGCGGCGATGTGCTCCGATGTCACCCGTGCGCGAATCGAACGGGCGTATTCCCATGATGGTCCGGGTTTCGTCGAGGAGTTTCTGAACGGCAACGCCTTTGCCGATCTTTCCGGTCGAATCGACAAGACGCTACCTCGGTCGTCGATCTTTGGCATGATTTTCGAGACACAGGAGGACTATGCCATCGTTGAGAGCACCGAGTTCAGCCTGCTTCAGCATAATCCCTTTAGCTGGGTGGTTGATGGCCGCGACTTCGTGTACTGTGAGCGCCTGTCCGCCGGTGCTCGATACGTTGATGGCTCCATTCGCGAGATGCTGCTTGCAGTTTCGCCTAGCGAGCGCGAGCGTTTTGTAGATGCGTTGTTCTCCGTGTTTGAGGCTACGGGTGCTGAGCGGTTTGCGGATATCGCTGGGAATCTTCGCGAGAGCCTGCCCGTGATGCTCCAGGCTGCGCAAGGGTTTGACAAGGATACGCGACGCTTTGTCTCGCAGACCATCGTGGCAATCCTTAAATGCGCACTGCTGCCCAAACGACCCCAGATCGACATGCCCGCCGCCGGCAAGAGTTTGGCAGAACAGCTCGAGGCTTGGCAGTCCGAGCTCCTGCGCTAGCCATTGGTGCAAAGCAACCTGTCCCCGATGCACCAATCTTCGATGCGCCTGGGGCGGGATCGACCGCTATACTGGTTCGTGCCGAAATCGATCTAGAACGGAATGCCGTATATGAAAATCAATCACGCGATTCTGCATATCCTGGACTTTGACTCTGCCGTCAACGTTATGAGCCAGCGCGAGCTCGATACCGAAAGCCGTACCGTGCGCAATTTCGTAACCACGCATCTGCGCCGTGCACGCACCTCGGCCGACAATAAACGCGCCACGTTTGCCGAGAACTCTGCGTTTGGCGGCGAGCTCAAGGGCTATTTCTTTGGCGAGCGCGAGTTCGTGGACCTGTCGCAGCAGATTGCGGAGTTTATCTCCTCCGAGCTCACCAAAGCCGAGAAAGCCGAGTCTACCGATGTGCTCGTGGCTGATTTTGACGACGATGAGGATGCCCGCTGGTTTGCCGTGATGCTGCTGGGCTCCAAGCAGGCTTTTATGCACGAAGTGGGCCGCGAGGAGGGGGAGGTGCGCAACGACATCGCGCGCCACTACGCTATTCTGCCAAACCCCTCGCAAAAGGTGCCAAGCTATGCCATCGTGCGCGCGAGCACCATGGAGATCGGCTACGTGGACAAGAAGCGCAAGATTGCCGGCGAGGACCGTATGCTTATCCCCGATGGCCTGCTGCAGTGCGACACGGGCGTATCGGGTAAGGAGGTCATCGACACCGTGACGCGTGTGGTCGAGGAAGTCGCCGAGGAGCACGGTGCCAACACGGCTGTAGCGCTCGCTAAGGTTAAGGCTGCCGTTGCCGAGAAGGTTGAGGATGACGAGGAGCTGCCGCCTTGGGATATCGTCGATGAGGTCTTTGAGGACGAGCCGGTCATCAAAGAGAGCGTGCGCGCGGCACTGACCGAGGAGAAGGTTCCCGAGCGCGTTCCTGTGGAGCGCAAGCAGGTCGAGCGCGCGGCCGTGCGCAATCACAAGATTCGTACCGACACGGGCATCGAGATCAGCTTCCCGGTCGAGATGGGTTCGAACTCCGAGTACATCGAGTTTGTCAACGAGCCCAACGGCCTCATCTCCATCGAGCTCAAGAATATCGGCAGCATCGAGAATCGATAAGTTGTTGCGTTACAGGTCGAGCATACGTCAGCGAAAACGACCCAGAGCGAGCAAGGTGACGTGAAAGAGGAGGGCATTGACCTTCTGGTCATGCCCGACGATTGAACGTCAGATTGCCGCTCTGGGTCGTTTACAGCGTCGACCTGTTACGCGGTTTGGTAAAACCGCGTAACCCTAGAGCTGACGCAGGCCTTCCTCGAGACCGGTCTTGCTGTCGGTCTTCTCGTCGCGCATCTTGATGACGCGGGCGGGGACACCGGCCACGACAGCGCCGGCGGGGACGTCCTCGACGCACACGGCGCCGGCGGCAACGACAGCGCCCTTGCCTACATGCACGCCCTCCAGGACCACGGCGTTGGCGCCAATCATGACATTGTCCTCGATGATGACGGGCGTGGCACTGGCGGGCTCCACAACGCCTGCCAGCACGGTGCCGGCGCCGATGTGGCAGTTCTTGCCCACGGTGGCGCGACCGCCCAGCACGGCGCCCATATCGATCATGGAGCCCTCGCCGATAACGGAGCCGATGTTGATGATGGCACCCATCATGATGACGGCGTGATCGCCGATCTCGACGCGGTCACGGATGATCGCGCCCGGCTCGATGCGGGCGTTGATGCCCTTAAGGTCGAGCATGGGGACGGCGGAGTTGCGGCAGTCATTCTCGACGTCGTAGTAGTCGATGGAGTCGGCATTGGCGTCCAGGATGGCCTTAAGCTCATCCCAGTCACCAAAGACGGTCTTGCCGCGACGACCGCCGTAGACGTGTGCATTGCCCCACTGGACCTTCATGCCCGGCTTCTCGCGCACGTACAGCTTGACGGGCGTCTTTTTGGGCGCGGTGGCGATGTAGTTGATAATCTCCTGTGCATCCATCTCGGCTGCATTGCTCATTTGCTGTCTCTCCTTTGAGTGGATCCGGTTGATACCTAGTTAGGCAAACATGACCTGGTCGAACGTATAGAAGCCAGGTTCGCGGGTGACGAGCTTCTGCGCGGCTGCCAGGGCGCCGTTGACAAAGATCTGACGGCTTGTGGCGCGGTGCATGAGCGTGACCTCCTCGTCCTGGCCAAAGAAACTCACTTCGTGCACGCCGGCGACAGTGCCGCCGCGCAGCGAGTGCATGCCGATCTCCTTGGGGTCGCGTGCTCCGCACATGCCCTCGCGGCCATAGACGGGGTGATAGCCTGCCTCGGGCTCGGCTTCGACGACGGCGTCGAGCAACAACTTGGCAGTGCCGCTGGGGGCGTCGACCTTTTGGTTATGGTGCGTCTCGATGATTTCGCAGTCAAAGCCGGGCAACTCGCGCGTGGCCTGGGCCACTAGATGGCGTAGGGCTGCGATACCGATGGAGTAATTGCCGGAATGCATGACGCGGGCGTTCTGACCCAGCTCGCGCAGGCGATCCATCTGCTCGGGCGTATAGCCCGTGGTACCCGAGACCAACGCCGCGCCCGTGCGCTCGACATAGGCGACGACGGCATCGAAGGTCACGACGTTCGAGAAGTCGATGATGACGTCGGCTGCCGGGGCGTTCTCGAGCTCGGACAAGTCGAAGCCGATCTGGGCGACGATGTCGAAAACGGGCTCTCCAGCGGCGTTGACAATGCCCTCGGCGGTAGTGCGAATGAGCGAGCCCATTCGGCCCGTTCCCATAATGACGGTCTTAATCAAGCAGACCAGCTCCCTTCAGAGCATCGGTAAGTGTAGCGCGCGTGTCGTCTGCCATGGGGCACAGCGGCATGCGGTAGTTTGCCTCGATCATACCCATTTGGGCGAGCGCTTCCTTGACGGGGATGGGGTTGACCTCGCTAAAGAGTGCATTGATGAGCGGCTGGCCGGCAATTTGGATATCGCGGGCGCGTGCCACGTCACCGTCCAGATAGGCGCGACACATGTTGTGCACGAGCTGCGGCTGAACGTCTGCCCACACGCTGATGGTGCCCGAGGCGCCCAGGCTCATGAGCGGCACGGTAAGCGCGTCCTCGCCCGAGTACATGCGGAAGTCGTCTGACAGCAGGTGGGCGATCTTGGCCGCGTAGGCGATGTTGCCCGAGGCCTCCTTAATACCCATGATGTTGGGGTGCGCGGCCAAGCGCTCTACGTTGCGCTCGCTGATGCCGCAGCCGCAGCGGCCGGGGATGTTGTACAGGATGCAGGGGATGTCCACGGCATCGGCGACGGTTTTAAAGTGCTGATAGATACCCTCTTCGTTGGACTTGTTGTAGTAGGGGGTGATGAGCAGCAGACCGTCGGCGCCCAGGCCCTGATAGGTGAGCGACTTGGTGAGCATGGTTTGCGTGGAGTTGGAGCCCGAGCCGGCGATGACAGGGACGCGTCCTGCAACATGCTTGACCACGGCGGCGACGACGGAGTTGTCCTCGTCGTCGGTCATCGTGGCACTCTCACCGGTGGTGCCCAGGGTGAGGATGGCGTCGGTGCCGTTTTGCAGGTGGAAATCGATAAGGCGCTCGAGTGCGTCAAA
>OMFP01000327.1_pt1 | contig 21691 bp, 25 predicted proteins | sample 1674221 | NCBI WGS metagenome assembly OMFP01 (sample SAMEA103958152, study PRJEB25191) | human gut metagenome | biome: human-associated habitat [ENVO:00009003]; feature: intestine environment [ENVO:2100002]; material: feces | place: Germany | collected 2013/2015
TCGAGCGCTTCCTTCGCAAACGGGTCAAACGCCGTCACTGCGTAGCCCGCCTTCAACAGATTCTTGCACATGGGTCTGCCCATGATGCCAAGACCGATAAAACCAACTCTCATGCTAATTCCTCCAATATCAAGTTTTCCTATCATCCGGATAATCGTCCGCTTACTCTCGGGTAATCGTCAGCTCCAGTGGTGCCGTGCCCATCAGACTGCAGCTACGCGGATCCGGCTGGCTTCCACCGACGAAAATGCGGAAGCAATGGCTGTCCAGACGGCGCTGTCCCTGCTCATCCACAATCTCAAAGGCTTTTTCTCGAATCGGGAGAGTCAGCTGTTTTTTCTCCCCGGGCGCCAGGCAGACACGACCAAAGGCACACAATGCATGATTGCGTACAGCATAGCGAGACTCGAGGTCCTTCAGATAGACCTGTACAACCTCTTCTCCGCAGAACCGGCCGGTGTTTTCGATGGTGACGCTGACACTCCAACCAGCTTCGGTATACTCTGCTGCAGCATCGAAATAGCGGAACTGCGTATAGCTCAGGCCGTAACCAAATGGATAAAGCGGCTCCGATTCCAGATATCGATACGTCCGGTTTTTCATAGAGTAATCCGTGATTGCCGGTATGCCTGCAGCATCCCGATAAAACGTGATCGGAAGCTTCCCGGACGGATTGGCATCTCCAAACAAAACACTTGCAATGGCTCTGCCGCCTTCCGCGCCAGGATACCATCCCTGCAGGATAGCACGGACATTTTCCGTACTGTCCAGCCACTGCAGATCGACAGCACTGCCGGTCATATTCACAACGACAAGATCGCGTCCGGTCTCGATCAGTGCCTGCAGAAGTCGGATCTGGCTGTCCGGAAGCCGGGCTGTCGCCTTGTCTGCCACGCTGCCTGCTTCATCAAACCGGTTGCCGATATCCTGCTGTTCCCCCTCATATCGCTCATCCAGACCAACGCAGACGACCGTCATATCGGCAAGCTTCGCGATCGTTACCGCCTCTGAGATCCGATCGTCAGGCAACGCCAGCTTTTCAACGCTGTCTCGGACAGTATGGCTGCCCTCGGAATAATAGACGCGTGTCGTGCTGCCGACAAGATCTTCAATACCATCCAGAACTGTGACATAGCGTGGAGCTGTTCCGTGATAGTTGGCGATCAACGGCCATTTACTGTCTGCGTTTGGGCCAATTACAGCAAGGGAGTTCAGCGTTTTCGGCAACGGAAGTACCCCGTCGTTTTTCAGCAAAACCAGCGACTTTTCCGCTGCACGAATCGCCTCTGCGCGGTGTTCCCGGCAGGCGACCTTATAATAGGGAATCTGATCATATTCGCAGTCGTCCGCCAGAAGGCCCAACCGCAGCCTTGTCCGAAGCGCATGGACCGCGCACCGGGTGATATCCTCCTCAGTCACAAGCCCGGCCTGATAGGCCTCCATGATCTTATGATACAGACTGCCGCAGTTGATATCGCAGCCGGTTTTCAGCGCAAGCGCCACAGACTCCAGCGCATTTTTCGTCACCTTGTGGTTTTCATGAAAATCCTTAATCGCCCAGCAGTCCGAAGTATAATATCCGCCGAATCCCCATTTCCCCCGCAGGATCTCCTGGATCAGCGTTTTGCTGCCGCAACATGGCTCGCCGTTCACACGGTTATACGCACCCATGACGCCCTCGACGCCCCCCTCCTTCACGCATTCCTCAAACGCGTAAAGGTATGTTTCCCACAGATCTTTTGGCGACACAACGGCGTTGAATTCATGCCGGAGCTCCTCCGGTCCGCTGTGAACCGCAAAATGCTTTGCGCATGCCGCCGCCTTCAGGTATTTTCCGTGGCCCTGAATGCCCCGGATAAAACGCACGCCAAGACGCCCGGTCAGATAAGGATCTTCCCCATAGGTTTCCTGTCCACGACCCCAGCGACAATCACGGAAAATATTGATATTCGGCGACCACAGTGTGAGGCCCTTATAAATATCATAGTCGCCTTCAGCCCTGCTGGCATTGAACTTTGCGCGTGCTTCGGTGGAGATGATATCTCCGATCTTCTCCATCTCATCAGCGTCAAACATTGCCGCCATTGCGATTGCCTGTGGAAACATCGTCGCCGTTCCTGCACGCGCGACGCCGTGGAGTCCCTCATTCCACCAGTGATAGGCCGGGATCCCCAGCCGCTTCACGGGTGGAGAATCAAAGCAAAGCATCAGCGCACGCTCTTCCAGCGTCATTTCGGCGGCCAATTGTTCCGCCCGTTCCTGAAACGTCATGCTGCCTCCTGTTTTCACAATTTAAATTTTCCCTGAAATCGGTTTTTCAGATAATAGATACTTTTGATATACGCAGCTGAGCCCTGCAAATGCTCCAGGATCATCGGCATGTCCGGCTTGTAACGCTCTGCAAGCGCGAGATAGCGCTCCAGATCCATGCCGCCCTGTCCGCAGGGAACCTCCTCCAGTTGGCACACAAGCGCCTGCCGCAGCCTGACATCTTTCAAATGACAACTTCTGATATACGGTCCAAGCAGTTCAAAACACTGCTCCATAAAATCCGGATTCCTGAAAAAACGCTGCGGCGAGCTGATCCAGTTGCAGACATCCATATGCACAGCAAACCGATCCCGCGCAACGGCATCCAGCAGCTGATGATATTCCTGCGGCCCTGTCGGAAACATGTATGGCATAGCTTCAACCGTGTAATATGTATGCGTTGGCTTTACAGCATCAAGTATTTCCTGAATACTCCGGACTGTCCGCTCCCACATCTCGCGAGAAAGGTTTTCCGCATATGCCCCTTTCCAGATCGCGCCGGCTGACCCAGCCACATTCACACAGCACTCTGCGCCAATTTCATCTGCGAGCCGAAGCCGATGTTTGCAGGTCTCTATCGCGTTTCTTCGTTCCTGTTCGTCAGGAGCAACAGGATTGCACCATGACCAGACCTCTGCAATGTTCAATCCCTGCTCGCGCGCGCAACGCGCATACTCCCGGACCTTATGCAGCGAATCATCCGCACCGACCGGAAGCACAACGCAGCCACAGCCAAGCGCGCGCAGTTCCCTTGCCCATTCCTGTGGCTCCTGCGTGCCGGTTACATTTGGAATTCCCAGTCTCATATCATCCAGTTTTTATCAAAACGCTGTGTCATAGGGCCAGGGTTGGCCGCCGGCAATGCATCCTCCGTCTACACGGATCTCCGCACCAGTGATATAGGAGGAAGAATCCGATGCAAGGAAAACACAAATACCGACAATATCCTCCGGGTAGCCGGGCCTCCCGAGTGCGATCCGATCAAGCAAATACTTTGAGCGGACAGGATGCTCCCATGTGGGTTTTGTCAGCTCGGTACGGATATGTCCGGGGCTGACACAGTTTGCGCGAATATGGTATTTAGCCCATTCAACAGCCATGGATCTGGTGAACGAGAGTACGCCGCACTTTGTCGCACCATATACGCTGCATCCCCCCAGAATACTGCCCGTGTTGTGAGAGCCAATGTTAATAATGCTTCCGGCGTTCTGCGCTTTCATGATAGGTGCAACTTCACGTGAAACCATGAAGACGCCCTTCAGATTAATCGCCATGATCTTATCATAGCGTTCTTCCGGAACATCCATAATGCCTTCCCGGACATTGATACCGGCGCAGTTGATCAACACATCGATCCGGCCATACTTTGTATGGATTTCCTGGATGCAGGCATGAATGCTCCCCTTTTGTGTTACATCCATGACATGGCTGCTTGCACGACCGCCCGCGGCTGTAATTTTCTTTTCCACCTCGGCCAACTGTGCCGTATTGATGTCGCAAAGCGCCATCACCGCGCCGACGGAGGCCATGCCACAGGCAATCGCACTGCCAATCCCCCCGGCTGCTCCCGTCAGAACAACAACGCGTTCTTGCAGTCCAAACATTCTTTTCAGGCTATCCTCGATCATTCTATATCCTCCATTTTACTACACCGAACAGTAAATTGCATCCGGCTGCAGCCACTTTTTCCTGCTCATCGCGCATTCATTTCCTGAATGGTCCTGATCAGATGCTCTTTCGTCAGTCCGTAATAACCGAGCACATCCTGATAGCAGTGCGCACTGCTGCCGAACGTGTCTTCGATACCGACAAAATCGATCGGTTTCATTTCCTTTCGCAACGCTTCCGCAATGGCACTGCCCAGTCCACCAACGATACTGTGCTCTTCCGCAGTCACAACAGCCCGGCACGCTTTGCACAGATCGGCAATTACCGCAGGATTCATCGGCTTGATGGTGCTCACGTTGATGACCTTCACACTGATCCGGTCTTCAAGTTCTTTCGCCGCTTCCAGCGCGAGTGCGACCATACAGCCTGCCGCGAAAACAGCGACATCCGCTCCTTCCCGCAGAACTGTCGGCTGGCCAATCACGAAGGGCTTCCCTTCTTCTGTCACGTTCGGCAGATCATTCCGGTTCAGACGCATATAGCAGGGACCCTGCATCGCCGCCATCGCTTTTGTCGCTTCCACGGTCTCATTGGCATCGGCCGGGCAGAGCACCGTCATATTAGGGATCGCGCGCATGATCGCAACATCCTCCACAGACTGATGCGTTGCGCCGTCGCCAAAGTCGGACATACCTGCGGAAGAACCACAGATCTTGACGTTCAATTTTCCGATGCAGATCGTTTGGCGGATCTGGTCATAGGCTCGTCCGGCCGCAAAAACAGCGAAGGAATTCGTAAACGGGATTTTCCCTGCCTGCGCGAGACCAGCGGCAACGGAAGTCATATTCGCCTCTGCGATCCCCATTTCATAATGCCTGTCCGGAAATTCCTGCTCAAACATCTTTCCCATTGTGGACCCGCCAAGGTCCGCATCCAAAACAACGATATTCGGATTTTTATGTCCCAATTCGACCAGGGTTTTCCCATAGGCAATTCTCTGATTTACGTAACTCATGGTTGTCCTCCCTTATTGCAGCTCACGCAGCGCCTGCGCGTACTGTTCCTCGGTCAACGCACAATTATGGCAACCCACAACATTTTCCGCAAAGCTGACACCTTTACCCTTGACCGTGTTTGCAATGATGACCGTCGGTTTTCCGTTGATCTGGTCAGCAGCGTCGAGTGCAGTCAGGATCTGCTCCATGTTATGCCCGTCAATCTCAATCACATGCCATCCAAAGCTCTCCCATTTGGCATTCAGCGGATTGGAGTTCAGCCGCTCTGCAACAAAGCCGTTGGCCTGCAGCCGGTTTCTGTCAACGATCGCGACCAGATTATCCACCTCATAGGATGCCGCAGCCATTGCCGCTTCCCAAACCTGCCCTTCAGCCAGTTCACCGTCGCCCAGAAGAACGTAGACCTTCCGGTCAATGCCGTCCGCCTTCATGCCGAGGGCCATGCCGAGGCCGATGGAAAGGCCCTGACCAAGCGACCCCGTACCAGCTTCGATGCCAGGCGTTTTCAGAACATCCGGATGGCCCTGGAGATAGAAGCCGATTTCCTTAGTTCGTCGTAAATCTTCCACCGGGAAGAATCCCGCCTCCGCCAACGCGGCATACTGCAGGATCGCAACATGTCCCTTGCTGAGCAGGAACCGGTCACGGTCTTTTCTGTGCGGGTTCTTTGGATCATATTTCATTTTATAAAAGTAGAGCGCTGTAACAAGATCGGCTGATGAATTGGAGCCACCGATATGTCCGGCTACCCCAACGCCGATGCTGATGATTACATCGCGCCTGAGTATCCTTGCTTTTTCTTCCAGGGATTGGATCAATTCTTTACTATAGATCATAAATGTACTCCTCTGCTCCCTGCCTGCAGGCAGTCGAATGATAGATATTCCGCACGTGTATCTTGTGGGCTGTCCGACAAGCCAGGCGGATATCAAAGCCGCTTCCGCGGCTTTGATATGGATCATGCTGTTTCTTTCTTAATCAAGAGCGCCGACGTCCTGCCCGATTGGAAGCGGTGCTGGACGTTCACAGCTTGTCGTCAATTCGGTTATGCCGCCGTTCCCATTCATACTTTCCAAGACCTCCGTGACATGACAGGCCAACGCGGCGCTTGCACGGTTTTTCCGTCTGTTTTCAATTGCAAACGCCATATCGAGTAAGCCGATCCCTCGCATATTCTTGTCGGGCTGCCGGTACAGGCTGGGCATTACCTTGAATTTCTCCCACATCTCCGGCCTACTCAGCCTTCCCGTTGCCTCCTTGTTGGAAAGGCCATCGATCTCATCAATCAGTCCCTCTTTGCGCAGCAGCTTCACCTCACCGCTGAAGTGGTTTGGATCCGGAATGATCAGCGTCCCGTCCGTTCCGTAAATCTCCAGCTTCGGCAGATTGGAAAGCCACGCATCGAAGCTCATATTCATATTGGCAATCACACCGTTTTGAAAGCGCAAAACGCCAGAATAATGCGTCTCGATCTCTACTGGGATCTGCTCTCCCCGACGCGGCAGACTATAAATCTCCCGCTCTGGCGTTCCCTTGCGGCTGAAGCAGCAAGTCTGCGCCACAGGCCCAAACAACGAAACCAACGCAGTCACATAATAAGGTCCCATATCCCACATTGGACCGCCGCCGGCTTTATAATAGAAATCCGGCGCCGGATGCCAGGTCTCCGTACCATGGTTCATCATGTTTGCGGTCGCGGCGATCGGCGTACCGATCCATCCCTCGTCGATCAGACGGCGGCAGGTCTGCAGCGCAGCGCCGAGGAAGGTATCCGGTGCGCAGCCAAGCATAACGTGGTTTTGCTCTGCCAGCAAGACAAGTTCTTTTGCGTCAGCCATCCGCAAAGAGAGCGGCTTTTCACAGAAAACGTGCTTCCCGCAGAGGATGGCGGCTTTATTGATCTCATAATGCACAGCCGGGATCGTCAGATTGAGGATGATATCGATTCCGGGATCCTGCAGCAGCTCTTCTGTCGTACAGACCTTGGGAATGTCAAATTTTTCGGCGAAAGCCTGTGCTTTCTCCATGGCCATGTCTGTACACGCCGCCAGCTGGAGTTTCTGATAAAAGCGGTGGATATTCGCTGCATAGACCTGCGCGATTACACCGCAGCCAATAACACCGATCGTTGTTTGTTTCATGGTTTGATCCTCTTTGCCCTATCTGTCATTCTGCAGCAGTTCCATCATGACGGCCAGCTTTTGTTCGCTGCCAACGTATGCATATCTGCCGCCGTTATAGTCGCCCTTTTGGATCAGTTGGATCCCGGACTGTGCTAGACACGCTAGAGACTCCTGCATGTCGTCAACCTCAAACGCAACATGATGCACACAGTCGCCATTCCTGTCCAGATATTCCCGCCAGGTACTCGGGTTTCTATCCGGCTCGATCAGCTCCAGCCGGAGCATACCGAATTGCAGGAAAGCCTGCTTGGCCATTGCCGGTGATGGCTCGTCCCGGTATTCCACGTGCGCATCCTTCGGAGTGCCAGTCCACTTGACGGGCGGCCGCTCCAGGTGAAACAACGCGCAGTAGTTATCAAGTGTCTTCTCCATGTCTCTGACAACAATGCACAGATGAACAGCATGGTCACAGCACCAGGGATTGGTATTCATATCGTCGTCCTCCCCTCTTATAGCGGCATGGGCCGCCCAGTGGAATCAATGAATGCGATCTTGGAATAGATCTTCTTTTTTCTTTCCAGAATATCCAGGATACCGTTCGCAATGTCCGCCGGATCCGCCGGCGCATCGCAGCCGCCCATGTTCGTCCGCATCCAGCCGGGATGGACGGCATAGACCAGAATATCCCGTTCCTTCAGATACTCCCGCAGTCGCTCGGAGAACATGTTGAGCGCACATTTGGACATACTGTAGGCGTAGTTCGTCGGAAATGCATTGATGATTGTTCCGGCCTCCGAAGAAATATTGACAATGCAGGAGCGCGTCCCCGCAGACAACAGTGGAAGGAGCTTCTGCACAACACGCATCGGGCCGACCGTGTTGACCTGGAAAGATCGGATCACTGCGTCAAGATCCAGCTCCTCGATGGTATGGTCTCGCTCGATCATGATCCCGGCATTGTTGACGATTGCATCCAGCTGCGGCTGCTCTGCCCGCAGAAGCGCTTCCACCTCTGCGACGTCCCGGTCGCTTGTCACATCCATCTTCAGCAGACGGAACTGTACCGGGAACGCCGCGCACAGCGCCTGTGTTTCCTCGCACACGTGGCTCAGAGCATGGACAGTGGCGATAACATTGTGTCCACGCTCCAACGCGAGCCTGGCAATCCAGCTTCCCAGTCCTTGTCCGGCTCCAGTGATCAGAATTCTCATAACGTTTCTTCCTATCCCGTTCTCTACTTGTTCGAACGGTCCTGCCGTTCCTTCATCTCGATCGTAACGCCGATCTTCTCCTGCGTATCAAAATAGGCATAGCGTTCGAAAATCTTATCTTCAATAAAGGTTGCGGGATAGCCGCCCTTTTCCATGAAGTCGATCTGCTGCTCAAATCCATTGATATAGAAGGAAATGAAGCAAACACCGGGTCCATGCTTTTCCAGATATTCTTTCCACGGACTGGGCTCATTATCGGCAGGCTCAATGACCTCCAGATAGATCGGTTCCAGATTTACAATGCAGCATTTCAACTTAGGATTAACGCTCTCCCCATGAAAGCGCTTGTACGCACCTTCCATGGGCTTTTTATTCGGGTCAGGGTATCGAACAACCGCTTTTTCTTTGAGATCAAAGATACAGTTATAATGCTCTGCAGCTTTTTCAATGTCATTGACCACGATGCCGATCTTAACGATCGTGTTTCGTCCGGTGTTGTCCATTTTCATTACTCCTGTACCGAGCGAAGAAAGTTGACCTGCGGCGAACCCTCGCCGACCTGCATCAGCTCAATGCGGTTACGGTCCGGATCGCGAACCCAGCACTGCCAGTTGTTGTCGCAACCGCACTTCACCGGGCGATCAAGCTCTAGCCCGGCCTTTTCGATCGCGTCAGCAATCTCATGAATATCCCGGACCTCAAAGCAAAGATGTGAGAAGCCGATGTTGTCGTTAGAATATTCGGTGTAATTGACGCCACCATAGAACAGTTCGATGAACTGTCCACCGCCGCAGTAGAGATACACGATCCACGGTTCGCCCGTCTCAGGCTTCGGCATTTCAAACGCTTTTTTGAAGCCGAGCACGCCGCAGTAAAATGCGACGGACTTTTCCATATCGGCTACGTTCAACGCAGTATGTGCAAGACCCTTGATCATCATAAGAAAAACCTCCAAAAAGATTTGTATAAAATAATCTGTGTTTTTATCCTTTGACTCCGCCCTCAGACAGGCCCTTGACAAAGACCTTATTGCAGAGCACAAACAGCAGCATGACTGGCAGCGAGATGACCGCGCCGGAAGCCATGATCGCGCCCCAGTCGATAACGAATTCGCCTTTGAACATATCGATCGCAATTGGAAGCGTCCGGATCGCGGCGGAGTTTGTAAGGTTCAGGGCAAAAATGAACTCTTCCCATGTCGTAAGGAATGTATAAATACCGACGGATACTAGGCCCGGCTTCGCAATGGGCAGCATGATATGCAGCAGCACCTGTGTCTTTTTCGCGCCGTCGATTCTAGCGGCCTCCTCCAACGCCTTCGGAACACCGTCAAAGAAGCTTTTCAGCATCAGCGTTGCCAACGGGACCGTGATAACAACATCCGGCAGGATCAGCGAAAAATAGGAGTCGATGAGACCAATTTTCGAAAACATCTGATACAGCGGAATGATCAGGACGACGGACGGCATCATCTGGCCATATAGAAGTCCCGCATACATTGCCTTTCTTCCGCGGAAACGGTATCTGGAAAAGCCGTAGCCCGCGAGGCAGCCCAGGACCAGCGTAATCGAGGTTGCACTCAAAGAGACAATACAGCTATTCAGGAACGCGCGGGGGATCCCACTCGAAAAGAGCACACGCCTGTAATTTTCCAGGCTGGGATGCTTGATAAAAAATGTCGGCGGCGACGTAAAGATCTCGGAAGTACCCTTCAGAGACGAATCAAACATCCACAAAATCGGGAAAACAGAGATGCACACAATAAAAGTCAACCAGATATAAGACAGGACGGTCTGCAGTTTTTGCGTTTTCTAATCTCTGATCATTCGTCCCCGCCTCCCATCGTCGACCGGATATAGATCGTGCTGAAGGCCGCAACAATCACAAACAGGATCGTGCTGGCTGCCGACGCAACGCCGAAGTTATAATTCTGGAACGCTTCTTTGTTGATGAACATCGACAGCACCTGCGAAGCCGTGCCGGGGCCGCCACCGGTCAGTACGTAAATAAACGTAAATGCGTTCAGCGTCCAGATCGTCAGGAGCAGAATCACTGTGATGCAAGTCGGCCGGATATGCGGCCATGTGACGACTGTAAAGCATCTCCATGTATTGGCCCCGTCGACGACGGCTGCATCCTCCAGACTGCGGGGAACAGACTGCAGCGCAGCTTCAATATACATGAGGACAAGCGGAAACAGTTTCCACACATTTACGATAATTGCCGAGGTAAGCGCCAGCTGCTTGCTCCCGGTCCAGGCAAGCGCCTGTTTGATCAGACCGAGGCGAAGCAGGATCTCATTGAGAATACCGAAGTCGGAATGGTACATCCATTTCCAGACCATGCTTCCGATCACAGACGGCAAGACCCATGCCAGCATGATTAGGCAGCGCCAAATCCCACGGAACCGGATCCGGTCCTGCGAGATGACCAGCGCGCAGATAAAACCGATCAGAAATTGGAAAAACACGCTTACTACCGTCCAGATCACCGTGTTTTTCAGCGCATTGAGAAATATGTCACTGGTCAGCAACTTCTTGTACTGTGCGAGGCCGACAAACGACCAGTTCATATCGTAGATCGTCTTTTTGAAGAAACTCAGAACGATATTATATAGAAGTGGGAACAGCATGACCGACGCAACTACCAGCAACGCTGGCAGCACGTAAGGGATACCGCTTTCCTGCAGACCATGCTTTTTTCTTCTCAGCTTCATAGTTCACCTTCTTTTTCCTTGCTGTAAACCGAGATGATCCCGGGTGAAGCCGGGATCATCTCTACGTGCGCATTTAGAGAATATCGTTGATCTCGGCAGTTGCCTCGTTCATTGCTTCTTCCGCAGTCATCTCTCCAGCCAGCGCAAGCTGGATCTTCTCGAACATGATCTGACGGATCTGCGTCAGCTGCGGGATCACGGGCAGAGGCTCGCCATACTGGACGGATTCTGCCAGTGCAGTCATCAGGGGATTGCTGGTGTACACTTCGCTGTTCATTTCAGAAGCTCTCGCCGAGAAAGTCATGGAATATTCGATATCGATTTCCGGAGAGGACAGGAACTTTGCAAGCAGCCATGCCGCTTCAGGATACTGTGTCTTCGCGGAGATGACAGTACTCCAACCAGCAAAGATCAGATTTCTCTGTTCACCCTCAAAGACGGGAACCATACCAGTACCGAGGTCTACATCGGGGTTGATGCCGAGAACGGCGTCAATGTCATATGCGCCGGACATGAAGGAAGCGGCTTTGCCTTCTGCAAAGAGGACACGGCCTGCAGCGTTGTCGTTCTCCATAATGCTCTCGGGCACAACACCATATTCACGGTACAGATCGACAAAATACTGAACCGCTCTAAGGGACTTTTCAGAGTTGAGCATGCACTCGGTATTGTCCTCGTTAAGAATCGAGCCACCGCTGCAGAGGATCATATTGATCAGCTGATAGCTGGTGTTGCCCCATTCACCACCGGGGACTGCAATGCCTTTGACTTCACCGTTGCTGTTTTCGGTGATCGCGACAGCCGCATCCAGGAACTCTTCCCAGGTCTCAGGAAGCGTATCATACCCGGCAGCTGCAAATTCGCCCACATTGTAGAACATACCGTGCGTCTCCGCTCTGTACGGCATACCGTAGATCGAGCCGTTGACCGTGACGCCCTTCCGCGCGCCATCATAGAAGTCGCTCATATCATAGTTATCTGCTGCGATATTTTCGTCCAGGTTCATGAGCGTGCCCGCCGTAGCATAGGTCGAAATCCACTCGTTATTGACACTGAGCAGATCTGCGGAGGAGCCGCTCGTCAGTGCGGTCAGGTACTTATCAGACATGCCGTTGCTCGGGAAGAACTCAACATTGACCTTGATATTCGGATAGATCTCGTTGAACTTCTCGATCAGAGCCGGCGTACGCTGCTCATTCCAGGACGCATCCCAGAGGGTAAGCTCTGCAGTGATCTCCTTCGGATCCGTTTCTGTGGTCTCAGTATTTACGGACGCTTCTGTAGTTTGCTCAGTTGCAGCCGGGGCCGGGGCCGGCTCCTGAGTGGTCTTGCCGGCACAGCCGGCGAGAATGCCGAGCAGCATGACAAGAACCAGTAAAAGGCTGATGATCTTTTTCACGTTGTTTCCTCCTTGACGGTATGATGTTTTCTGTATGCTGTTACCTGTATTACAGCTACGCCATATAAATACCACTCTGTTTCAATTTTGTCAAGAACCTCTTCCGCTTTATGCTGATTTTCGTCTGCTTCAACGAATTTTATTCTGCGTTTTTGTGCATTATTCGTTGCAGCCGGAAAACATCCTGCCGTGCTGCACGCCAAAGAGGCAATTTCACACGGGTCAGGCCGTGCCGTTACGTTGCCTGACTGGATGCCGCCTCGCTGTCCTGAAAATAGTCAACATTCTTTTTGATATGTTCCCGCATCAGGTCCACAGCCGTCTGTTCATCATGCGCGGCGATTGCATCGATCAACTGCGCGTGATAATAGATACCGTTCTTATACCCCATTTTATCAATGACCTGCTGCATCGTATGCTCCAGCACCTCACGGAGAATGCTGTTTGTTTTAATGATCAAGCTGTTTCGCGTCATCTGTGCGATCTGAAAATGAAAATCCAGATCGGTTTTTCCAAACCCCGCAGCATCCTGCTTTTCATAACAGTCAACATAGCGGCGATGAATCCGGACCAGTTCGTCGATATCATCCAGCGTAGCGCGGCGGGCAGCAAGCCGGGCGCACTCCACATCAATGATCTGTCGGAATTCAAAAACCTGCTGCAGCGATTGCTCTCCCATATACATCACGGGGATCAACGCGTTCATGTTGCTTCCAACATCGATCTTCTTAACAAAAGATCCCTCGCCAAGCCTAGTCTCTATTAGATCCAGCGCACTCAGTTTCTGCAATGTCTGCCGAACCGTCACTCTGCTGACATGTAGCATATTGGCAAGCTCGTTCTCAGACGGGAGTCGTTGTCCCGGTGTCCAGGTACCTTCGATCAGCAGCTGTTTCAACTGATCAAATACCTGTTCACCGACATTTGTCCGTTCGATCGGCCTAATTTCCATGTATATTTCCTCGCTTTCAAGCCTGTATTTCACATTTCTTGCCCAGAGCAGCTTCCAACGCCTTTTTGCGGCCGCCCTGTATGCTGTGTTACAAATACAAGAATACTATATACGTTTTGTCCCGCAAATGCAAGACTTTGTTAAAAAACGGTTTCTCTCCCCAATCACCCCCGCACACGCCTCCACAAAAATCCAGTCAATACAACCTAACAGAAAAACAAAACATTTAAAAACGTCCCATAGAACCACGGGCAATCGCCTCTCTTCTGTAGGCGAGACGCCGCTGAGCAAGCGAGATATATTTATACAAGGCATAAAAACATCCCCGGCTCCTTCGCAGAGCCGGGATGCGTTATGTGGTTTGATCCGCCTGTCATCCGAGCTTTTCGCGGGCGAAGGTCTGCAGCCAGGCGTGGATGTACGCGCAGTATTCGGCGTCGTCGCCGCAGAATTGGAGGAAATAGACGTAGCATTGCGCCATATAGGTTTTGACCGCCTCGGCATCGCAGGTGCCGAACTGCCGGTAGCCGTTCAAAAACGTCTGCAGCTCGGCCTCGGTCCGCAGGAATTTCTGTCCCGGCCGCCGAAACACCGCCCAGGCGATATCGAATTCCTTATTTCCATATCCGGCAAGCTCAAAATCCAGAATGCCGCTGATCTGGTGCTCCGCCCAGAGGATATTCGCATAGTGGAAATCCCCGTGGCAAAAACACATGTGGGCAGTTTCCTCTGCGGATGGAAAAAGCCCCTTGAGGTCCTCCAGCTGCAGCGCTTCCAATCCCGCATTCGGCGGCGCGTGAAAGAATTTTCTGTCCTTTACGCGCTCTGCCTGAATATTCAGTTGATGGATTCTGGCTGAAGCAGCGCCGTATTCTTCCAAATACGAAAGAGATTCCAGCGCAGCATTTTCGCCCACGATCATGGATAAGTGCTCCCCGGGAAGCGCCTGCGTGACGATAAACGGCGTTCCGTCCAGACAGAAATCTACAACAGGCGGCGTTACCGGCGAGCGAAGCTGTGACAGGATCGAAATTTCATTGCCGACATCGGCGCCCCTCTGCCTTGCGGCCTTGATATATGCGTTGATCTGCCTTCCGTGATAGAGCCCTCTCGCATAAAACACATCGTTCCCGGCGTGCGGATAGCCGAGGATCTCCAGCGGCTTGAACGATCGATACGGCAACGTGAACGGATCTATGGTGTCGCGCCATGGACCAGGATGCTTCATGCTGCCCACTCCTTCCCCAAGCCTCTGTTTTTCCAGTTTTCTTCCTGTCCAGCATGCCATATCGGGTCCTGCATCGCAATACCGATCCCGGAAAAACGCGCCAGCGGGGTGCTGTGTATTTTCTGCCGGTGTCGCTGCTGCGGAGCTTCATTTATATTGGGCTTACGACGTGGTGTGGCGTTTCGCTCTGGCAGCGCATTGTCCAGGCGCAGGTGCGGCGGTATCTGGCGGCGACGGCGGCGCTGTGCGTATTCTGGCTGTCCATCCGCACCGTCAAATTCTTCTTTGCCGCCACGCCTGCTGCCATCCGGTATCTCTGGTACAAGAATAAGAAGCGAATCGACAATGACCGCGAGAATTGGGTGGTGTTCCAGGACGTCCATGAGGCGATCATCGAGCGTGCTGTGTATGAGCAGGTGCAGCAGAAGCGGGGCAAAATCCGTAAGCGCCGCACCAACAATGGAGAACACAATATGTTTTCCGGCCTGTTGGTCTGCGCCGATTGCGGCAGCAACCTTCACTTTCACTTCAATCAGGGTAATCCGGAGATCAAGTATTTCAACTGCTCCAACTACAAGGGCAATCGCGGCACCTGCACCTCTACCCATTATGTCCGTGTGGACTTCCTGGAGGAAGTGGTGCTGGGAGAGATACGGCGCTTAACGAAATTTGCCAGTCTCTATGAGGACGAATTTGTAAAAGCGGTGATTGGTCATTCCCAGCAGGCGGAACAGACAGACCGCAAGCTGAAGGAAAAAGAGCTGCAAACGCTCCTTGCCCGTGATGAAGAATTGGACGGCCTCTTTGAACGTATCTATGAGGATAATGTTTCCGGCAAACTCTCTGATGACCGCTTCGCAAAAATGTCCCGGCGGTATGAGGACGAGCAAAAGGAACTGTCGGAGAAAATAAAAAAGCTCCGCTCCGAAATAGAGAAGCAGAGCAGCCGTTCCATGACAACGGATATGTTTATCGGTCTTGTCCGCAAGTACACCAGAGCGAGAAAACTGACGCCCAGGATGCTGAACGAACTGATTGAGAAGATTGAAGTGTTCAATGCTGAGAAGATCGACGGCGTATGGGAGCAGCGGCTTCGCATCCACTATAACTGCGTCGGAACGATCGAGATCCCAACGGTACTGCCCCTGCCGATCCCGGAAGTGTCCGTAAATACAAGAAAAGGCGTAGTCGTCAACTACGCCCCCTGTGAACTCGCTGTATAAAAAGCGAGTGTTCTTACAGCCTTTCAAATGCTGTAAGAACACTCGCCATGGTGCGCCCGACAGGACTTGAACCTGCACGCTCGCGCAATGGAACCTAAATCCATCGTGTCTGCCAATTCCACCACGGGCGCAGATATGAGCGGCAGGAAACCTGTCGCTATTTTATTGTCCTCTGATTTTTACACGGTGAGGAAACCGGGGCGGAGCGTAACGCTTGATCCGCACTTGTAAAAAGAGAATGATAATGATTAAGATTATATTCAAAAAGGCAAGCAATCATAAATACCGAATAAAGAAAAACCTTCCACGGACTATTTGTGCCTGTGTTCAATTTTATCAGTGATACTTCCATCTTTATTGATTTTTCGTGTTGCTTTAACAACTGAACCATCGGGATGATTGAATACTTTCGTAACTCTAGCGGTGTACTTGCCCGCAAAAGTCTCGGTCTTATTGGGAGTTGCTTTAAAAATTGAAGGTAAACCACTATCTTTTTTAATGAGCTTTCCCATGAGTATATACCCTCCCACCAAATTTATAGGTAAAACCTTTCACCAAGGTGACATCACCTAAATCCATCGTGTCTGCCAATTCCACCACGGGCGCAGATATGAGCGGCAGAGAGGTCTGTCGCTATTTTGTTGTCCTCTGATTTTTACACGGTGAGGAAACCGAGGCGGAGCGTAACGCTTGATCCGCAGGTATAAAAACAGGCGAGCCTGCTTTTACCGAAGAATGTCCGCGGCGAGGAACAATGGAAAAACATTCACCAAGGTGACGTCACCTAAATCTCGCATGTCTACCAATTCCATCACAGGCGCATATATGAGCGGCAGGGCTTCCTGTCGCTATTTTATTGCCCTCTGTTTTTGCAAGGCGAGGAACCGAGGCGGAGCGTAACGCTTGACCCGCATCTATAAAAACAGGATGAACCCGCTTTTACCAAAGAGTAAGCACGGCAAATGATGGAGCGGAAAACCTACACTGAGGTGACATCACCTAAATCCATCGCGTATACCAATTTCGCCACGGGCGCATATACAGGCGAGCGGCGGCGCAAGCGTCCGCCGGCCGCCTGATTTTTTACTTCAAAAACGGAGCCGGGTCAAAGGTATAGACGTCGTCCTCTCCGCAATAGCCGCACACGCCCATACGCGGAGAATTTACGATTGGAAGCGCAGAATCGTGCGGATGGCTTTCCATGCAGTCTTCGCAGAAATACGGATACTGATCCTCCCATTCGCATTCACAGCAGATCCAATCGGCTTCCTTTCCGCATTTTCCGCACAGGAAGCGGATCGGCTCGTTTCTCCCGAGCAGACGAACAGATTTGCGCTGCTTCGGGCGCAGCAGTGTTCCCACTACCGTGATCGTCAGCTCCGTTGTAGAGCCGAAATCATACTCATAATGGAGCTTGCTCCCATCGCGCAGCATCCCGACCATGGTGTTTTTCGAGAGTTGCTCATAGTTCCCCACAAAAAACGCGTTTTCGTGCCCACAGCATTCCAGCCAGATATCCCGCAGGAACCGATCGAGCGTTTTTAGCGTGGCGCTCATCGGCATATCCAGATACAGCCAATACGCCTTTTCGTCTGTGCCCTCCACCTTCAGCAGCTTGCACGTCTGCGCATCGTCGGCAGCATCATTGTGCTTTTCCAGCAGATGCTTCTTAAACGCTGTTTTGGAAATCGTTCCCCCGCAAAGATAGCAGTTTCCTTTTGATGCCGCTTGCGCCATAAGAGCCTCCCTCCAAGTGCTTGTCAACGGCGGTACACAAATCCCGCGTCAACACACAACAAAAACCCCTCACTGAGGTGACATCACCGAAATCCATCGCGTATACCAATTTCGCCACGGGCGCATAACCAGGGGTATTATACCACATTTCCCACCCACCGGCAAGGGAAACCTTGCAAATCCCGGCGGGATGTGGCATGATAGGAGAAAACCATCAGAGGAGGATGCCCCATGGACACCGAGAAGCTGTATGACCGGGACGCATTTTTGAAGGAGTTCGACGCCGTCGTCACCGACTGCCGGCCCGGCAAGGGGGACACATATCTTGTGACCCTGGACCGCACGGCCTTTTACCCGGAGGGCGGCGGCCAGTCGGCGGACCGCGGCGACCTGGGCGGCGCGGCGGTGCTGGACGTCCAGGAGCGGGACGGCCTGGTGCTCCACACCTGCGACCGGCCCCTGACCGTGGGGGCCTCCGTCCACGGCGCCATCGACTGGCCCCGCCGCTTTGACCATATGCAGCAGCACTCCGGCGAGCACATCGTCAGCGGTATGCTGTGCGACGCCTTTTCCTGCGACAACGTGGGCTTTCACATGGGAGCGGACGTGGTCACCATCGACTATAACGCCCCCATGACCTGGGAGCAGGTGCTGGAGGTGGAGGCCCGGGCCAACCGCTACATCTGGGAAAATCACCCCTTCCGGGCCTATTATCCCGCCCCGGAGGAGCTGGCCGCCATCCCCTACCGCAGCAAAAAGGCCCTGGAGGGGCCGGTGCGGATCACGGAGTTCCCCGGGGCCGACTGCTGCGCCTGCTGCGGCACCCATGTGGCCGCCAGCGGCCAGGTGGGACTGGTGAAGTTCCTGTCCTGCCAGAAGCTCCGGGAGGGCGTGCGGCTGGAGCTGCTGTGCGGCGGCCGGGCCATGGACTACCTGTCCCGGGCCTGGGACCAGAGCCGCCGGATCGGCCAGGCCCTGTCGGTGAAGCCGCTGGCAGCCTTCCCGGCGGTGCAGCGGCTGGAGGGGCAGCTGCGGGAGAGTCGGGAGCGCTGCGCCGCCCTGGAGGAGCAGTCGTTCCGGCAGCTGGCGGAGCGCTATCAGAACGCTGGGAACGTGCTGCTGGTGCAGCCGGACCTGGAGCCGGACAGCGTCCGGCGGCTGTGCGACGCCGTCAGCGGCACCTGCGGCGGCCGGTGCGCCGTTTTCGCCGGCAGCGACGGCAGCTATCGCTGGGCCGTGATCCACCCGGGGCAGGACCTGCGTCCCCTGATCCGGGACATGAACCAGGCCCTCCATAGCCGGGGCGGCGGCCGGGACGGCTTCGCCCAGGGCAGCGCCGCCTGCACCGCGGACGAAATTCAGGCGTTTTTCAGAGAACGGCCCTGAGCATAAAAAACGTCCGGCTCAGCCGGACGTTTTTTACAGCTTGTCAAGAAAGTCTCGCAGAGTTTGCCGCCCGCAGGCGGCAAATCAAGTGAGATCATTTTCGCCTGGGGCGTATACCTGGGCGAAAATTCTTCTCAGTCTGCAAGCCTTTTATTAAAAAAGGGCTATGCCCTTTTTTAATAAACTCAGGGACCCCGCCATTTGGCGGGGTCCCTGAGTTTTTCACTGGTGCGGTTATTCCTCAAAATCGAAAATGGCCTTCTTTTCCAGCAGAGGGCCGAAGCGGTCCTTCCACCGGTGGTGCATGGGGGACACGTCATAGGCCGCCAGGGCCGCCGGATCCATGTCCAGCCGGATCAGCACGTGATACCGGTTCTCCCGGTCCACGCAGTTATGGAATACCTCCGCGCCCCGGACGCCGGGAATGTCCCCGGCCGCGGAAAAAATCTCCCGGATCTCCGGCAGATATGCCCGCCAGTCCCCGGCGTCTGCCCGGAACCGGGTCAGAATGCAGTGCTTCATGCCGCAGCCCCCTTACAGGCCGACATACGGCAGGATCAGGCCCAGGATCATGACAATGGCCATCAAAAGGGCCACGCCCATGGCCACATACCGGGTCCAGTTTTGCTTTTTCATGGGGTTTCCTCCTTTGGAATCACACGCTTGATGCTTTTTTCCACCTTGCGCCGGGGGGCCAGCACCTCGTGGCCGCAGCCGGCGCACCGCAGGCGGATGTCCATCCCCACCCGCAGCACCTCCCACCGGCGGCTGCCGCAGGGGTGGTCCTTTTTCAGTTCAACGATATCATGGAGCTTCAGGTCCATTGGCTGCCCGCCTTTCCGGTCAATTTTTCTTGATATCCTCCCAGTACCGCCGGGCGGCCTGTTCGGTCTTGTTGTCGCCGTATTGGTAATAGGTCACGTCCCCCAGGGCCTCCGGCAGATACCGCTGGGCCACATAGTGGTGGGGGTAGTCGTGGGGGTATTTGTAGGCCGGGGCCTTGCCGCTGCCGGTGCTGTCGGCGTGGACGTTCTGCAGGTGCCGGGGCACCTGACCCACCCTGCCCCGGCGGATGTCGTCCATGGCGGCGATGATGGCGTTGTGGGCGGAGTTGGACTTGGGAGCCGTGGCCAGCAGAATGGCCGCCTCCGCCAGAGGCAGTCTGGCCTCCGGCAGGCCCAGCTCCCGGGCGGCGTCCACGCAGGCCTTGGTAACGGCCATGGCCTGGGGATAAGCCAGACCCACGTCCTCGGCGGCCATGACCAGCAGCCGTCGGCAGGGGGACAGCAGGTCCCCGGCCTCCAGCAGCCGCCCCAGGTAATACACCGCCGCGTCCGGGTCGGAGCCCCGGATGGACTTCTGCAGGGCGGACAGCAGGTCGTAATGCTCGTCCCCCTCCCGGTCATAGCGCATGACGCTGCGCTGGGCCGCCTGGGCGGCGTCCGCCGCCGTGATGCGCAGACCTCCGTCCACCGGCCGGGCGGCCCGGTCCAGCAGCTCCACGGCGTTGACGGCCTTGCGCACGTCGCCGCCGCACCCAGCGGCGATAAGCCCCGGCACCTCCTCCTCCCAGGTCAGGGGCAGGGGACTGCGGCTGCGGACAATGTCCAGGGCCCGCAGCACGGCGGGAGTCTCCTCCGCCGTCAGGGCCTTGAACTCGAACACCGTGCTGCGGGACAGCAGGGCGTTGTACACATAGAAATAGGGATTCTCCGTGGTGGAGGCGATGAGGGTGATCTTGCCGTTTTCCATGAACTCCAGCAGGCTCTGCTGCTGCTTCTTGTTGAAATACTGGATCTCGTCCAGGTACAGCAGCACCCCGTTGGGGGCCAGCATGGTGTCCACGTCCGCGATGATGGCCTTCACGTCCTGCAGGGACGCCGTGGTGGCGTTCAGGTGATACAGGGCCTTCTCCGTGCGCTTGGCGATGATGGAGGCGATGGTGGTCTTGCCGGTGCCGGAGGGGCCGTAGAAGATCATGTTGGCGGAGGTCCCGCCCTCGATGAGCCGCCGCAGCAGGGCGCCGGGGCCCAACAGGTGCTTCTGTCCCGCCACCTGATCCAGGGTCTGGGGCCGTATTTCGTCTGCCAATGGCCGCATGGCGGCAGCCTCCTTTCGTGTGGCCCGGGGCGCAAGGCCCCTGCCGGGGAAATCCTCAGGTATTATACCACACTCCGGCGGCTTTTGCACCCCCGATTTGCATTTTTCCCGGGGGTCTGGTACAATAGGGGCGAGGTGATCTGTTATGAAATCTCCCCAGGAGGTGGCCGCCATCATCCGGCGGCTGAAGGAGCTGTACCCCGACGCGCGTGTTCCCTGGACTATGGAAAGGACTATGAGCTGCTGTTTTCCGTGCGCCTGGCGGCCCAGTGCACCGACGCCCGGGTGAACCAGGTGACCCCGGCGCTGTTTGCCCGGTTTCCTACCCTGGAGGCCTTTGCCGCCGCCAGCCCGGAGGAGGTGGGGGAATACGTCCGCTCCTGCGGCTTCTGGCGGGCCAAGGCCCGGGATATCGTGGCCTCGGCGCAGATGCTGCTGTCGGATTTCGGCGGCCGGGTGCCGGACAATATGGAGGACCTGCTGCGGCTGCCCGGCGTGGGCCGCAAGACCGCCAACCTGATCCTGGGGGACGTGTACGGACAGGCGGGCTACGTCTGCGACACCCACTGCATCCGGATCACCGGCCTGCTGGGGCTGACGGACGGGTCCAAGGACCCCCTGAAGGTGGAGCAGCAGCTGCGGGCCTGCATCCCGCCGGAGGAGTCCAGCAATTTCTTCCACC
>OMFP01000331.1_pt1 | contig 21530 bp, 16 predicted proteins | sample 1674221 | NCBI WGS metagenome assembly OMFP01 (sample SAMEA103958152, study PRJEB25191) | human gut metagenome | biome: human-associated habitat [ENVO:00009003]; feature: intestine environment [ENVO:2100002]; material: feces | place: Germany | collected 2013/2015
GAGGGCCACCTTCAATTTGCATTTCCGTTTGGTTATTCACAGCACGTCCACAAAGAATAATTCCGCCCCAATCGCCAGGTTTTCTGCTGCCGGCAGCCTCTTCAGATGTAAAGACGATAGGCTCTGTGGCTGTACCCTTGGCGATGAGCTTGCCGCCGCGCTCTGCGATGAGTGCCGCCTTGGTCTGCTTGTCGCCCTTGATGATCGTTCCCGGTTCGATGGTAAGCTCAGCACCATCTGCAATATATACCCATCCCTTGAGGAGATAAGTGCCTTTCTTCAAAGTCTGCTTGCCTGTGAAAACGAATTCCTGGTCGCCGTTGCCAATCTGTGTTCCGTGGCGTTTTCCTTGTCATCTGTTCCGAAGAGGATGTGGTCGCAAGCCTTCAAGCCGCCATTGGTTGTCCACTTGTAAACTACTTCTGGTCCTGGATTTGGAGAAGGAGTTGGATCGTCATTGTCACTGCTGCAGCTGCTCAACATGGCAGATGCTGCGAGGATGCCCATGCATCCTAAAAAATACATCTTGTTCATCATTGTTTTCTGTTTTTATTAAACAAACATCTAATATTTTCTTTCTCTAAAATTTATAGATTGCCTGCAAACCGATGTTTCTGCCCGGTTTGTAGCATCTTGCAATTTCTTCCACCTGCTTCTTGCTTCCGTCGCTATATGTTACATCAGCAAACTGCTTGTAATATATCTTTTCTGCAAGAAGATCTCTTACATTGAGCTTCAGTTCCAGATGGTCTCCGAATTTCTTTGCCAGAGAGAAGTCGATGGTGTTGCGGGGCATCTCGTAGCTGTGAGGCACTCGGGAATTGGAGTCATCGCCTGTGCTTCCCTCGCTTCTGCCCACACCGATGATTCGCTTGCCTATGCGGTTGTAGAGCAGGGCGATATCCATCTTCAAAGGCTCGTTCTTATAGAAGATGCCGGTGTTGATGAGGTATGGCGACTGACCCTGCATTGGTCTGTTTTCTTCCTTCGATTCCTTCTCAAACTGCACCTTGCTCTTAATCAAGGCACCATTAAACGACCAGCTGAAATCCTTCAATCCGATGAATCCGAGATTCTTTCTGATGTCCAGCTCCACACCATAGTTGTTGGCACTCTTCGCATTCTTGTAAGAATAGATGAGGTCTGTGCCGCCTGCCACCGTATAGGTCCACTCGATAGGAGAATCGAAGTGCTTGTAGAAGACTGCCAACGAAATGAGCTCTCCACGGGATGGATACCACTCATATCGCAGGTCGAGGTTATCGACAAAACAGTTCTTCAACTCAGTGTTTCCCTGCACATTGCTGGCAAGGTCGAAGTCGTAATACACCGATGACGATACTTCACGGAATTCTGGGCGGTTAATACTGCGGCCATACGACAGTCGCACCTGATGCTGGTCGCTGATCTTATATGTTGTATTGAGAGATGGAAAAACATCATCGGTCTTGTAATGACGGCTCGATTCACTCTTCTCGTAGTCACGGGAATTGGAGATGAGTTCCATATCATTATGCTCGAAGCGGACACCGGCGTGGATGCCGAGTTTGCCAAAGGGGAGAGACATCGCCAGGTATCCGGCGCCTAAGGTGTTGTGTCCGCGGTAGTTATTGCGCATCTGCTTTTCCTCCAGAAGATACAGCTTGTCGTAACCCATGTTCGCCTCATTGGAGAGCAGGGTAGGGATGTCGCTGTGGCGGAAGTCGGATGGCATGTTGTTAGCTGAAACATTCCAATTGTAGATGAAGTTGCGAGTCTGGTATTCTCGGCTGCGGTACTCTCCATAGGCACCCACCTGCAAGTATGGCTCAAAGTTGCCAAACTTGAGGTGATGCTTATCATTAATACCAAGAGAGAGAATGTGTTCGTCGAGTTGAGTCCACTCGCGCGATATGTCGTTGCCGGTGCTCAGGGCATAAACGCCCGATTCAAGAGCATCGTCGATGAGGTATCTACGACGGTCAGGCAAATGGCGGTTGGCATACGCATACCCGATGCTCCAGTCAAGGGCATCGCTAGTGAAGGTGTGCTTGCCGGTAAGCTGACCGTTATATGTAGTTCGACTGCGGTAGTAATACTCTGCGCTTCGCTCCAGGTTCGACTGGGCGCTCACGCCTTCACGCCAGGTATATCGGCTCGTAGCCAACTGGTTGAAGATGTTCTTGAGCTGATACTTGTGGTTGCCGTCCTTGGAAAGGAAGGTGAAGTTGAGCATCGCTCCGAGTCTGACATTATTATTATACTGGTCGTCAACAGAATGACGAAGATAGTTCGGCTTATCGTTGGCCGCATCATAGATGCCATAGAGGTTGTTCTCCATGTTCTCGTAGGTGCGGTATTCGTTGGTATAGTTCAAGGCAGCGAGCATGCCGAGTGTTCTTCCGCCCAGCATCCAGCGCTGGTTCAGGCTGGCTGCCAGTTTCAAGTCGCCCAAAGGCTTCTTGTTCTTGATGAGCCAATCGTTGTTAAGCCCGTTGCCCAGGAGCGAAGTGGCATAATCGCCCACCGGTTTTCCGTTGGCATCGAGCTGCGGATTCTGGTCAGCATGGATGCCTCCGTTCAGGTTTCTCAGTCCATTGTCGAACCCTAGAAAATCGGTTCCGGAACCTTTTGAGTAAGAAAAGTCCTTGAAGGCAGAAGATGTATTCCAGTTTCCGCCCACGGCGATGTTGAAACTGTTTTCTGCCGGAATCTCCTTGGTGTTGACGATGATGAAACCGCCTGAGTAGTCGGCAGGATATTCTGCCGATGGCGACTTCACGATGGTGAGGTTGTCAATCTGCGAACTTGGGATGATATCGAAGGAGAATGCCCTGGAATCAGCCTCAGAACTAGGCACTGCTCCTCCGTTCACCCACACATTGTTATAACGCTGTGACAATCCACGAACCATTACGAATTTATCGTCGATGAGGCTCACGCCTGGCACTCGGCGTATCACCTCACCCGCATTCGTATCCTGAGTTCTGGATATTTCCTGTGCCGAAACATTGCTCACGATGACGGGACTGTTTTTGGCCACCTGTATCATTGCCGCATCCGTATTACGCCTTTCCACTGCGGTAACGGTCACCTCCTTCAGCTGCTGTTCATCAGGTTGCAGCGCAATCACCTGGTCTGCGTCCTTCGCCTGAACCCCGTCAATTTTTTGAGTCTTATATCCTACATAGTTAATATATAGTGTATATGTCTTATCTTTCTTCATTCCATCGATCTGGAAGTTTCCGTCGATGTTGGTGATAGCCTTCACGTTGGTTCCATCCACAGTGACGACTGCGCCGATGAGTGTCTCTTTCGATTTCTGGTCGATAACCACACCCTTAATCTGTTGCGCCCACGTTGGCATGCTAGCCGCCGAGAGCAATCCTAATACAATAATTCCCCTTTTAGCATTCATAACCTATATCGTTTGATTTCGGTTGCAAAGGTACGGCAGTATTATTACATCGCGATTGCGATGAGGTTGAAAGGCATTGACGAAGCTGCGACAAAGATGTTACGGCATGTTTTTCCTGTAAAATGATATGAGGGTGAGCCATAAATGCATGGCTCACCCTCTTTTGAATTTCTTTGATTCGTAGTTTATTTGTAAGAAGTTTGTGTCATTTTGAAGTTTGATTGAATCCGGTTTTCTCTGCAGACCAGGTTTCTCATTTGCATTTTTCTACTTTCATCTCTGTAAAAGTAGCAGTAAATGAATGGTCTACAGGACTAGCTGCGTATAATCCGAACGAAATTTCTCCATCTCCCTTGACTAAATGAAATGCGCGCATCTGATGAAAATTAACACCGTCTGTACTGGTTTCTATATAGTAGTCACTTTCTCTGCGGCTAAGGCGATACCACATTTCCTTGATAGAAGAAGATATGTCGTGTGTGGCCCAATCGGAGTATCCGTTGTTTGTTACAACACTGCCCAATCTTTGATATTCCTCATTCTCGTATTCTATTGATGCCTTCATCCAATTATCACTATCAAGATAGATAGCAATACCGCATTGATCAAATAGGGCAGAACTATTGAACGATGTCTTGACGGTGAAAGAAAAGAACTTGTCTGAAGTCTTCATTTGCAACACCGGAGCATTGTCATTGCTGAACCCATAATAGGTACGCTGCCAAAGATCTGTGTGAGGTTCAGAAACGATTGTAATCAGAGAGTCTGTAACCGTATATTGTTTTGGCTCTCTAATCCAAAACAGGTTTTCTGCCACAAATGGCTTTAAAATTGAATCTTTCTTTTCCATATTTGATTTATTTTTTGTTGCAGATTGTGATTTCTGCGCATTTTGACATGATAACAGGCTACAGCATGCAAGCAGAAGCCATGTCAGTCTATTAATCCTAACCTTTTTGCTTTATGGCATGCTTCGGTGGTATTATTCACTCGAAGTTTGGCTATGATATTCTGTCTGTGACGATCAACGGTATGCTTGCTTATCTCCAATCTGTCTGCAATCCTTTGGAATGGGATGATGATATCATGCGGAAAAAGGTAAGTTCTTGCAGGCAACGCTTCTTCCAGTCATCAGGATGAATCCTACTGAAAATTTCTTCTTCCCATACGGAATCAAGCGTCTGTATTGAATTTGATTGACCTAGTCCCAATACTTCGCACGACTTTCCGAAGAAAATATAACTTTTATCAGTACGCAGATTGCTGAATACGGCAATGGAGTTTTCACAGATAGAATATCCCTGTGCAGCAAGACAAAGGCGCTGCTCTTCGTCTCGTGCATATACTCCATCTTTTTGTTGATGGAACTTCTTGATCAATTTATCATCTAATTCTATCATAATCATTCTGTTTGTTTGGCTGCAAAATTAATCAATATTCTTTTGTGCAGCAAATAAATGCTTATGTTTTTTATCATGTATGGTTATAAATCAGTATGGATAAGGTCGTTGTCCGATGTAGAAGTAAGGAAGTCGTGCATCAAAGAAGTGTTTGCCTTTTTCGGGAATTTGAATCTTGAAAAATGGCATAAATACGCTGATTTTGGGGTGAAATATATCTTTTTGCTATGCAAAACGGCAATTATTGTGATTTTTGTTTGGTAGTTAATGGATTTTGTATTACCTTTGCATCTGAATACATATTTTATATAAAACTTGTAAAGGATAACTGGCAATATATAAAGAGGTGTATTCAAGATAAAGAGAGATAATAATTATAAGAAGAGACAGATATTATGAGAATGAAGGTTTTATTTGCTTCCCTGTTGCTGGCTGCTTCGGGGCAAGTGCTGGCACAGTCTTCCGCACAGGTGGGGGGGCAGGTCTTCGATGAGAACGGAGACCCTGTAGTAGGTGCCCAGATCATGGTGAAAGGTTCCAAGACCGGAACCGTGACCGACATTGACGGTAAGTTCAGCTTGCCAAGTGCTAAAAAAGGAGAGGCGATAGTCATCACCTATCTCGGTATGGATTCCCAGACATTGAAGGCGGCTCCAGGTATGAAGGTAAGCATGCACTCTCAAGACCGCCAGCTCGACGAAGTGATTGTTGTGGCTTATGGTGAGCAGAAGAAATCCTCTTTCACGGGTTCAGCAGGCGTAGTGGATGCAGATAAAATTGCCGTGCGTCAGGTAACCAATGTGGTAGATGCCCTCAATGGTCAGGTAGCGGGTGTGCAGATGATAAATACATCTGGCGATCCGTCTTCTACCCCTACCATCCGTGTACGCGGTATCAGCTCAATCAATGCAGGTCAGGATCCGTTGATCGTGGTAGATGGTGCACCTTATTATGGTTCCTGGAGTGACATCAACCCAGCGGATGTGGCATCTGTTACCGTGTTGAAAGATGCGGCAAGTAATGCACTCTACGGAGCCCGTGGTGCCAATGGTGTCATTATGATTACCACCAAGAATCCGCAGGTGGGCAAGACCGTCATCACTGTTGATGCCAAATGGGGCAGCAATAGCCGTGGCTCTCAGACTTATGATATGATTTCAGATCCCGGTCAATATTATGAGACACACTATAAGTCATTGTATAATTACTATACCAATGGCAAGGGTATGTCAGCTTATGCGGCTCATGTGGCTGCCAATAACGCAATTGGTGGTTCTTCAGAAAAGGGCGGATTGGGTTATATCTGCTACAATGTGCCTGAGGGACAGTATCTCATTGGCGATAATGGAAAGCTGAATCCTAATGCCACATTGGGCAACAAAATCTCTTATAACGGAAAGGACTATACGATTAGCCCGGACGACTGGCTCAAGGCGGCTTACCGAAACACCCTCCGACAGGAGTATAATATGAATGTGAATGGTGGAAACGACAGCTCCCAGTTCTATGCTTCATTGGGCTATCTGGATAACCCAGGTATCGCATACGGATCTCAGTTTAAGCGATATACTGCACGCCTGAAGGCTACCTATAAGGCAAATGAATGGCTGAAGGTGGGTGGTAACGTAAACTATGCCCATACCGTTACAGACAATGCCACAGAGGTAGATTCTGATGGAAACAACAGTACTACCAATACCTTCTACATGGTCAATACCATCGCTCCTATCTATCCGCTGTATCTCAGAGATGGCAATGGCAATATCATGACCGATGATAATGGTAAGATATATGATTATGGTAACGGAATGAATGCAGGCTTGAATCGACCTGTACTCTCTCAGCTCAACCTGTTGAAGGATGACCAGCTTCAGGCATCCCATTCTGTAGGAAATACTTTCGGTATCAATGGCTTTGCTGAGATTACCCCAACATTTGTCAAGGGGCTGAAGATTACCTTGAACGGTACGGTGGATGACTATGAATATCGCTATCAGAGTACCCGGCAGCCTTATTATGGATTTGGTGCAACGACTTATCCTAACGGTGAGGTAACCGTAGGACATTACCGTTATTATACAGTCAACTTCCAGCAGTTGGTAAACTATGCCCGTTCTTTTGGTCTGCACAACATGACATTGTTGTTGGGTCATGAGAACTATAAGCAGACTTATGAATACGTATATGGCGGCCGTTCCAACATGTTCTCTTTCAAGGGAAACCATGAGTTGGCAGGTGCTATCACCAATGAGCCGACATATTCTAATCAGACCAATTACAACACCGAAGGTTTCTTCTTCCGTGGCATGTATGATTATGATGGCAAGTATTTCGGTCAGGTATCTTATCGCCGTGACGGTTCATCCCGCTTCTCTCCAGCCCATCGCTGGGGCGATTTCTATTCTTTCGGTGGTGCCTGGATACTGACCAAGGAAGATTGGATGGCAGGCTCCAAGTCTTGGCTCGACATGCTGAAGGTGAAATTCTCTTTCGGTCAGCAGGGTAACGATGCCATCGGTAACAACCGTTATCTGGATACATACGGCATCGGTAGCATGAATGGCGACATGGCGCTGACCTTTGCTTCAAAGGGTAATGATAAGATTACCTGGGAGACCAATACCAATATCAACGCAGGTCTTGAATTCGAACTCTTCAAGGGTCGTCTGACCGGTGATGTGGAGTATTTCTACCGCAAAACCACTGACATGCTCTGTTTCATCAGCGTGCCTATGTCAATGGGTTATGCAGGCTATTACTCTAATGTGGGTAACATGGTGAACCGTGGTGTAGAACTGAATCTTGCAGGAGATGTAATCCGCACCAAGGATTTTGCGTGGAACATCAATCTCAATGCCACACACTATACCAATGAGATAACGAAGCTTTATGAAGAGAACAAGAACGAGATGCTGAGCGGATATGCTGGTTATCATAACGGTTCTTATTATTATGGTGAAGGATTGCCTATCTACACCTGGAGATTGAAGAAATATGCGGGTGTAAATGAGAAAGGAGAATCCACATGGTATGTTGAGAACGAAGATGGTTCGTTGGGTAAGTCTGCAAAATGGTCGGAAGGCTCTTACTTTGCCTGTGGCGACCCTACTCCTGATTTTTATGGTGGCTTTGGCACATCGTTGTCGTTTAAAGGTATTGATGTCGGTGTGAACTTCACTTATTCCATCGGCGGCAAGTCTTACGATTCAGGTTATCAGAGTCTGATGAGTGTTCCTTATGATAGCTGGACAGGTTTTAATTTCCATAAGGATATGCTGGATGCCTGGTCTCCAAGTAACAGAGAATCCAACATCCCTCGCCTCCAGTATAATGATACGGATGCAAGCTCATCTTCTGACCGCTTCCTGATCAATGCAAGTTACCTCAACCTGCAGAGCATCAATATCGGTTATACCTTGCCAAAGAGCCTGACACGTCGTTTGGGCTTGACTAAGGTTCGTGTCTATGGTGCGGCAGACAATGTCTATCTGTGGAGCAAGCGAAAGGGATTCGATCCTCGCACAAGTTTCACCGGCTCACCTAGCAACGAGCAGTATGCGTTTGTTCGTACCATCTCTGGTGGTATTACACTTCAATTTTAAACTGTTAGATAAGGAGATTTTTATATAGATTAAGGAGAATTTTATATGATGAACAATATATTTCGCAAGGTTTCTCTGTTCACAGTAGTGCTCTCTTCATGTTTGATGATGCAGAGCTGTCTGGAGGAGGAACTGCCAAAGGATTATGCAACAGGCAGTCAGGTGCAGGGGTCTGAGACGGCTCAGCAGGGCTTGCTGACCGGCTTGAGTGCCTATATGGTAAAGAGTGGTGTGTATGGCGACGGTTCGGCTTACGACAACGGTTATCCCAGCCAGATGATTATCCGTGATGTGATGACAGAGGATTTTCCGGTTTACAATGCAGATTACGACTATTTCTCATATATAGAGAATGGTAAGGGACTCCGTAGCCCATTCAATTACACCTATTTCTACTATTATGGTTTAGTGAACAATGCCAACAGTATCATCTCGTCGCTCGATGTGGAAGGAGCATCTGAATCAGCAAAGGCGTCTGCCGGTGTAGCTTATGCTTATCGTGCTTTGGCATACCTGGATATGGCAAGAATGTTTGAATTCAAGAAGACCGGATTCTCTGACTTTGATGCCAAAGCAGCCAAGATAATGGGACTTACCGTGCCTATCGTGACTGAGAAGACTACAGGCGAGGAGGGTAAGAACAATCCTCGTGTACCTTATTATACCATGTATCGCTTTATCCTGCACGACCTGAATAAGGCTGAGGCATACTTGAAGGGCTATAAGCGTACGGGCAAGGAGCAGCCGGATGAGAGCGTGGTAGATGGCTTGAAGGCACGCTTCTGGTTGGAACTGGGTTCTCGTTTTTATGATTCGGCAGATGATCTGACAGCCCAGTTGGCTCATGAGAATGATGCTGACGGCTATGATGCCTTGGGCATTACGGCGGTTAATGACTGTTTTTCCAAGGCTGCCTCATATGCACAGGCTGCCATCGACAATTCCGGTTGCCAGCCAATGTCTCAGAGCGAATGGTATAATAAGAAGACAGGTTTCAATACTGCTAATTCTTCCTGGATATGGAAGGCTTCGCTGGGAACAAAGGAGCAATTGGGCAGCTGGTTCTATTCCTGGATGGGTACGGTATCTTCTGAATCTGCCGCATTCTCCATGGGTGGTTATGGCAAGGCTTACCGTATGATAGGTGCTTCGCTCTATAATCAGATACCTGATGCCGACTGGCGAAAGAAGACTTGGGTTGCCCCTGAGGATGCTGGCAAGGCTGAGGTTCCGGCAGGCTATTCTACCTTGCTGGATGGAGCAGGATGGGCTAAACTGCCTGCTTACACCAACCTGAAATATCATCCGGGTTCAGGTAACTTGTCTGATCTCTATGTGGGCTGTTTGATATTCCATTGATGCGTGTAGAAGAGATGTATCTCATCTATATTGAGGCCATTGCCCATACAGAAGGGGTGGATGCTGCCAAGACCGTCTTGAATGATTTCATGAATGCTTATCGCTATACAGATGGCTCTTATGAGTGTCAGGCTACAGACATCGAATCACTTGAAGATGCCGTGCTGCTTCAGAAACGTATCGAACTCTGGGGAGAGGGACTGCTGTATTTTGATTATAAGCGTCTTAAGAAAGCTGTTGTCCGTACCTATACGGGTACCAACTTCCTGGAGAGTCACCGCTTGAATTCCAAGTATGGTTTCGTGGCTCCATGGATGGATTGTTATATCCCTGAATATGAGAAGAGTTCTAATCCGGCTGTGGTACTGAATCCAGACCCTACAAGTGTGGTAGAGGCAAAGAGTGAGTAAATGAGGAGATTTTTCAATCTTTAAAATGGAATTGACAATGAAGAATATAAAGTTTTTTAGATATTTGGGACTTGCTGTCTCAGCTGGTCTCCTGTTGGGGTTCTCTTCCTGCAGCGATGACGATGATTATGCGCCAGGCAATCCTGCCCCAGACAATTGCATGGGAGTGTATTTTGATGCCGGCAATGCGGCAGAGTTTATTCTTACTCCAGACCAGGAAACCGTTGATGTGAAGGTTTGCCGTAAGGAAGCCGCTGAGGCTGCGAGTGTTCCTGTCAAGGTAGAGTATACTGATACAACTGCCATTCAGGTGCCTGCTACGGTTGAGTTTGCCCAGGGCGAGAAGGAGGCTACGCTGACCATTTCTGTAAAGGGCTTGACACCTAAAAAGAAATTTGGTTTCAAGATAGATGTCGATGAAGCCTATGCCGATCCTTATACCAAGCAGGATGGAAGCACGGTGCTGCAGGCAACGGTGCTGGTTTCTCAGTGGAAGAAAGTACTGGAGAATGTGCGGTTCTATTACGCAGGTTTCACAGATTTGCCTGTTACCTATTCTGATATCTACCAGCTGGAAGGTGTCAATCAGTTTTATATCACCAATATGTTGGGTTCGGGTGCTGATCTTTATTTCAAGATTAATGGCACTTTCAATGCCGATAATCTGGCTGATTGCTCCGGTGAACTGGTTCCTGTGGAAGGAAAGGGTGCTGCCATATATGACTATCAGACCTATAAGCAAAACTATATCGTAGCTGGTGTTGATTCTTCTACAGGCGACTATTTGTGGAACTGGACGGTAGGAGATGTAAATATCAACTCTTTCATGTGGTATGGTGGATATAGCTATAGTACCTATTCTTATATAGACTTCACACAGAAATACATCTATCTGAATGGATATATAGATTCCAGTGTTGAGCAGCAGTCTGTAAATGTGTATGGCGTTTGGTAGAAATACCGAATGATTTCCTAAAGATTTTGGACTTATGAAGAAGATTCTTATATTTTCTCTGATGTTGGCTTCTTTCCTTTGCTCTGAGGCAAAGGAAAGGAGCCTTCAGCAGAAATTGGAGATAGCCAGTGAGGTGCTGGGGGAGCGTTTGCCTTCTGTTGGCGGGAAAACTTCTCGTGGAGGAGTAGGTGAGAGCCTTCGGGTTATGCGACAGACGGATGCTTATACGGTTGTAGGACGCAACCGGAACGGATTTGTAGTTCTCGCCAATGATGATGCGTTCAAGGCTGTGATAGGTTATTCTGACGAGGGTACTTTTGGTGATAATCCTGCCTTGGGCTGGTTCTTGGCTAGAATTAATGACGCTTCACTTCGTGCTGCTTCTACGGGTTATCAGGTTATCCCTGCAGGTTGTAAGTCGAGTGTTGAGCATCTTATTGCCGTAAAATGGGGCCAGGATGCTCCTTTCAATAGCCAGTGCCCACAAGTAAATGGCAAAAATTGCTGGGTGGGTTGCGTGGCTACGGCTATGGCACAGATTATTTCTGTATACCAGTATCCATCCCGTGGCAAGGGTGTCGCTTCTTATAGCGTTGGCGATGAGAAACGTACTGCTATGCTGAGTATGGGAGAGTATAAGTGGACGGAGATGTTGCCTGCTTATTCGGGTAATAACTACAGTTCGGAACAGGCTGCCGCCGTAGCCAAGTTGATGTTTCATTGCGGTTGTGTGGCTGGTATGAATTATTCTCTTGATGGCAGTGGCGCATCTTTGCAAGATGCTGCGGCTGGCATGAAGAAGCATTTCGGCTATCTTACCCAGTATTATGGCTATAAGGATTATCCCCAGACCAATAACTATGATGATGCAGCCTGGAAAAAGGTTATTTACCGGGAATTGAGCGCCGGGCATCCTATTCTGTATGCCGGTACATCCAATAAGCAGGGAAACGACAAGACTTCTTCCCATGCCTTTGTGCTGGATGGTTATGATGCTGATGGAAACGTAGGAGTAAATTGGGGCTATGGTGGTTTAGGTGATGGCTATTTCGACTTGAGCCTCCTTCCTCTGGAGTATACGGATAATGGTGTCTCCGTTGATGAGGAGTATCAGTGGTATCAGGAAATGGTGGTTATTCATTGCCCTGATGATGGTGAAATAGATTATGATTTGACTTCAGGATTAACTCCTGTTACCGATTTTACTAAGCCTTGCAGTTCCGATGTTTATGATATCAATGGCCGAAAGGTATCGCTCCCGGTGAAACATGATGGTATCTATATCCGTGGTGGCAAGAAATATATAGTAAAGTAGATTTCTCATCAATTGCAGATAATTAACAAATCCCGACAGGTATGTTGTTGCCTGTCGGGATTTGTTATAAATATAGGTATCTTTTTCTTTCTCCGATCAGTCTGCGATAACCATGCAGAGTCTGAGTACGTTCTCTTCGAAGTGCTCCTTGTCGATGGCATTGTTCTTGAGCAGGGAACGGTAGTTGTATACGGTTTGTGGCGAATAAGACAGGATGCCGGCTATCTTTGAACTTTCGGTAATGCCTAATCTTAACAGGGCGCACACACGGAGGATAGGGGGCATTTCTCCATTCTCTTTCAGCTGGATGTGTGCCGATTCTGTAAGCTGCTTGTTCAGCTCGGTTATAAAAGTTGGGTACAGAGACAGGAATGCCTTGTCAAATTCCGTCAGAAACTCCTTGTTCTCCTTCTCTGTATTGGTTGAGGAAGAAAGGAGGCTCAGCAACTCCTTACTCTGGTTGGCCTTGATCTTTCTTACTGCCAAGGTGCGCAGTTTGCTGTTTCTCTCTATGTTCTTATAGCACAGGTCAATATACACCTTTATCAGTCTCTCGCGCTTCTGGTTGGTGTCCTTCAGTTCGTCGTTGATGAGGTGTAACTGGCTGTTGAGAACTTCCATTTTTGCCGATGTAGCCGTGATTTCGTCTTTCTTCTGTTTCAGAAGTTTGTTCTTCTTGCGGATGAACAGACTGCTAAGTCCCACTCCGAGCAAGAGCAGAAAAATGACCGACAGCGCAATGTAGAGCATGCTGTTGGTGGCTCTGATGTCATCTGTATAGGCATTGGTAATCATCTGCAATTTGGATGAAATCTCAATGCGGCGCAACCGGTTGTTGTATGCATAAGCATCTTCCAGGGATAGGTTGATGTATTCCTGGGCTTTATTCAGACTTCTGGTCTTATGTTTGTAGATGAAGAGTGCGATGTCTTGCAGGGCTACGTTTTCTTTTGTGGCAGAAGTGATGTCTGAGATGGCTGCAACCAGCAGGTAATGTTCCGTCAGTTTCTGGTTGTTGGATTTCTTGTATATTTCGGATAGGGCAAAGGCGGTCATGGCATGGAGACGGCTGTCCGGCTTTTCCATACTCAGTGCTTTTTTGTAGTATTGGATGGTCTTGTTATTGTTGGAATGATTGCTGTAATAGTAAAACTCTCCCAGCAGGTAGTAATAGAATGCATCTTTCTTTGACGACAGTTCTAATGTTTTCTTCAGGTATTCCACTTTCTGCTGGTCGTAAATCTTGCTGAATTCATTGTTCTCACAATAGGTTGACCAGTTGTTGTATAGTCCGTAAAGTGTATAATAGTAGTGAAACTGATAGTCAAGCGGATCTTCTTCCTTGGGTTCTATCTTCTGCATGATGTTTTTTGCTTCAGCATAGAATCCACGTGTGATAAGCAGGCTGGTTTGGCTAAGTTGGAATCTTTTATGATATAAGATGTTGTTGCTCTTTTGGGCAAGAACAAGGCCTTTTTTTACGTAAGTCATCGCCGAATCATACTCGTAGGCTTTGTATCCATTGGCGAGTTGCTCGTAAAGCTTGAGCTTGTCCTCGTTGCTGGTTACATATTTGGCACCCTGCTTGATGTCGTTCAGACTTTTCTCTTTTACTTCTACATAATGCGCACGTTTTTCCAGGGCAGCATCCAGCTGTTTGTAGAGCTGGCTGTTGTCTGCTTTTGCGTATATCGGCTGTAGCATCAGCAGTGTGATGATTATAACGAAAAGATGTCTCATTTTTCCTATGTTTTTAGATTCTGCTGCAAAAATAATAAAAAACATTGAGAATCTCGCATCTACTAGCCGTTTATTTTTGAGAATTTGCAAAATGTTGATATTCAGAGAGGTGAGGAGGTTGGTAGATAGCGGTAATCTACCAAGAACCTACTATTCGTACCAACTTATCGATTTTTGCCGTACTTTTGCAGCAACAAACAATTTTAAACAAAAAATATGAAAAAACTCTTTTTGCTCGCAAGCCTTCTGATGGCTTTTGGCATCTCAGCAGATGCAGGAGACATCACTTCTCCTAACGGACAAATCAAGGTGAACTTCACCTTGGATGGCACTGTGCCTACCTATAGTGTGACCTATCAGGGCAAGACTATCATCAAGCCTAGCCGTCTGGGTTATCAGCTCGCCAAGGGCGGCAAGGATGGCAAGGATCTGCTTTCTGATTTTAGTGTCATCAATGAGAAGACTTCCACTTTCGATGAGACCTGGACTCCTGTTTGGGGAGAGAACAAGTCTATCCGCAATCATTATAATGATATGCTGGTAGAGTTGAAGCAGAATTCTACAGACAGTTATATGAACGTTCGCTTTCGTGTTTATGACGATGGAGTAGGATTGCGCTATGAGTTCCCTCAGAAAGGCAGTCTCAACTACTTTACCATCAAGGAAGAGCGTACAGAATTTGCCATGACGGGCGATCATACCGCCTGGTGGATTCCGGGTGATTACGATACCCAGGAGTATGAATACACCAAGACCCGTCTGTCGGGCATCCGTCCAGCCCTGCATGCTGCTGTCAGCAGCAATCTCTCGCAGACTGTCTTTTCAGATACCGGTGTACAGACCTCACTCCAGTTGAAAACTGATGATGGTATCTACATCAACCTGCATGAGGCTGCCCTGGTAGATTATCCAGCCATGCATCTGAACCTGGATGACAAGACCATGACCTTTACCTCTTGGCTTACCCCTGATGCACAGGGTATGAAGGGATACATGCAGACTCCGTTCAAGAGTCCTTGGCGTACGATGGTCATTACAGATGATGCCCGCAAGGTGTTGTCTTCCAACCTGATTCTCAATCTCAATGAGCCTTGCAAGATCAAGGATATCTCCTGGATTCATCCTGTGAAGTACGTGGGTGTATGGTGGGAGATGATTTCCGGTAAGAGTGAGTGGGCTTATACCCATGATTATCCTACCGTGAAGTTGGATGGAACCGACTATGTACATGCCAAGCCATCGGGCAAGCATTCTGCCAACAATGCCAATGTACGCCGTTACATCGACTTCGCTGCAGCCCATGGTTTCGATGCAGTCCTGGTAGAAGGATGGAACATCGGTTGGGAAGACTGGAGTGGCTATATGAAGGAAAAGGTATTCGATTTCCTGACTCCATATCCTGATTTCGACATCAAGGCGCTCAATGAGTATGCGCATTCCAAGGGAGTGAAGCTCATCATGCATCATGAGACCTCCTCTTCTGTAATGAACTACGAGAAGTATATGGACAGAGCTTATCAGTTGATGAAGGATTATGGCTACGATGCAGTGAAGAGCGGTTATGTAGGCAACATCATTCCTCGTGGCGAGCATCACTACAGTCAGTTGGAAATCAATCACTATCTGCATGCCATAACCCGTGCTGCCGATTATCACATCATGGTAAATGCCCATGAGGCTGTGCGTCCTACCGGTCTCTGCCGTACTTATCCTAACCTGATTGGCAACGAGAGTGCTCGCGGTACTGAATATCAGGCTTTCGGAGGTACCAAACCGGGACATACCGCCATCTTGCCTTTCACCCGTCTGCAGGGTGGTCCGATGGATTATACACCGGGTATCTTTGAAATGGATTGCGCCAATGGTTCTCATTGCAACTCTACCATCTGCGGTCAGTTGGCACTTTATGTAACGATGTACAGTCCATTGCAGATGGCTGCCGATTTCCCTGAGAATTACGAGAAGCACATGGATGCCTTCCAGTTTATCAAGGATGTGGCTGTAGATTGGGACAAGTCTATCTATCTGGAGGCTGAACCAATGGAGTATATTACCGCTGCCCGCAAGGCAAAGGGTTCTGATAACTGGTTTGTCGGTGGTGTTACGGGCATGAAGGCTCATCAGTCTACCGTAAAGCTCGATTTCCTCGAGAAGGGCAAGAAGTATGTGGCTACCATCTATCAGGATGCAAAGAATGCCAACTACAAGACCAATCCGCAGGCTTATGTCATCACCAAGAAGACTGTAACCAGCAAGTCTGTCTTGAAGTTGAACTCCGTTGCAGGTGGCGGATTCGCAATTAGCCTTCTTGCGCAATAAAATGCAGGATTTTGAGTTATTATGAAAGAAAGTTTTCTTGAATTAATAATGATGCTCATGAAAAGAATGAATAAAATGTTGTTGGTTGCTGCCTTGGCGGCAACCACACTTTCTGCTCAGGCAGAACAGAAGAAGGGACCGGCTTGGTTGAGTGATGCACTTTTCTATCAGATTTATCCATCTTCCTATATGGATACTGATGGCAATGGTATTGGCGATCTGCCGGGTATCACTTCCAAGTTGGATTACATCAAGTCGCTGGGTGTGAACGCCCTCTGGCTCAATCCGATCTTTGAGTCGGGATGGTTTGATGGTGGCTATGATGTCATCGATTTCTACAAGGTGGATCCTCGATTCGGTACCAATACCGATTTGGTTACATTGGTCAATGAGGCCCATAAGCGTGGCATGAAAGTTTGTCTCGACCTGGTGGCAGGACATTCCAGCACCAAATGTGCCTGGTTTAAGGAGTCTTCCGAGAAAGATCCTAACCAGCGTTACAGCGACTATTATATATGGATGAACGATATTCCTGAGAGCGAGAAGAAAGAAATAGAAGCCCGTCATCAGGAGGCAAGTCCGGAGTCTAGTACCCGAGGCAGATATGTGGAGGCGAATGCTCCTCGTGCCAAGTATTATGAGAAGAATTTCTTCGAGTGCCAGCCAGCCTTGAACTATGGCTTTGCTCATCCAGACCCAAATCATCCTTGGGAGCAGAGCGTAGATGCGCCTGGACCACAGGCTGTTCGCAGAGAGATACGTAACATCATGGCTTTCTGGTTTGATAAGGGTGTGGATGGATTCCGTGTTGATATGGCGTCATCGCTCATCAAGAACGACCCTGACAAGAAGGAGGTTTCCAAGCTTTGGAATGAGATGCGTGCCTGGAAGGATAAGTATTATCCAGAGACCGTCTTGATTTCAGAGTGGGCTAATCCGCAGCAAGCCATTCCTGCCGGTTTCAACATCGATTTCTACATCCATTTCGGTCTTAAGGGCTATGCTTCTCTGTTCTTCGACCGCAAGACTCCATGGGGCAAGTGGGAGCAGAGCTATCAGAACTGCTATTTCGACAAGCAGGGCAAGGGTTCGCTTAAGGAATTTAGCGAGAACTATACCAAGGCATATAATGCCACCAAGAATCTCGGCTACATCGCTGTACCATCTGCCAACCACGATTACCAGCGCCCTAACATCGGTACCCGCAATACGCCAGACCAGCTGAAGGTGGCGATGACCTTCTTCCTCACCATGCCAGGTGTTCCATTTATCTATTATGGTGATGAGATTGGTATGAAGTATCAGATGAATCTCCCTAACAAGGAGGGTAGCAATGAGCGCTCTGGTACCCGCACTCCGATGCAGTGGACCAAGGGCAAGAATGCCGGCTTCTCAACGAGTGCGCCTGATAAACTCTACTTCCCTGTAGATACGGAAAACGGAAAGTTGACCGTTGAGGCTCAGCAGGGAGATCAGAATTCTCTGTTGTCATATACCCGTAAGCTGACCGCTTTGCGTCATTCAGCCAAGGCTCTTGACAATGAGGGAGATTGGAAGCTCCTGAACCAGAAGGGTCAGGAATATCCGATGGTATATGAGCGCACTTTGGGTGATGAAAAGTATGTTGTTGTCGTGAATCCTGGTGCCAAGGCAGCCTCTCTCAATATCAGCTCCGTTGGTGGTAAGGCTGTTTCTGTTCTTTCCACTGGAAAGGTTGTGTATAAATCAGGAAAAAAGACTGATGTGATTAAAGCTTCTGGCATAAGTGCCGCCATATTCAAGGTGGAAAGATAGAGCTCTATCTTCTATGGGAAATCATCATTTATAGCTATTGTTTACTTTCAGAAAAGCGGGTGCAAAGGTAATCACTAGCCGCCCATTGATAATTGCCATACAACCACTCATAGGCCATGTCTGCATGGTCCAAATCAGTTATCGGACAATAACATACAGAATGAAATCACTGCAAAAATAGTCGTATGATGCGACTATTTTTGCAGATATAACAAGTGCCGCCATAGTGAAGCTTTAGTAGTTTGGTTTTATCTTTTCCATTTCGTCTATTCCCCAAGATGTTTTTGCCGAATCGGCTCAAAAGCCCGTTAAACATACGCAAAATCGGCTCAAACAAACCCAATTATTGATAAAATAACATCGCTGCTTTCAAGAAAATCTTTATCGAGCAGTTCTTGTTTGCTGTGAAGACGTATTTTTAGAGAAAAACACACTTTATGTTTGGTGTTATAAAAAATTTTGATTAAATTAGGCCCCCAAATAGAGTCATAGCAATTCAGATATCCGATATTGACCTTCATTCGTATTGAACTTCTTTGCTGCTGTTATTCGAATATGTATTAACAGAGTATTGTATTAACAAACAAATCCATTATTATGGGAAAGAAAAACTTACTCGTGATGGCTGCCAGTATATTTCTGGCAACAGCCAATGCGCCGACGGCAACGGCGCAAGAAGTAGGTGGAGTTGAAATCTCCACGACATCTATTCTCCCGATTACCGGAGTAACAGCAGCAACAGATCTATCTTCAAACTCTGACGGAGCTGATGGAGTTATAGGTGGCCATGAGTATGTGGATCTCGGTCTTCCAAGTGGCACATTATGGGCAACCTATAATGTCGGTGCAACCTCTCCTTATGAAAAGGGTGATTACTTTGCATGGGGAGAAGTGGAGCCACGTGAAGATTTCTCATGGGAAAACTACAAGTTCTTTGAAAGGTATGAAGTAGATCCTAATAATGGCGAATGGGCTGTCCTTGAAAATATCGGCAACGACATCAGCGGCACGGAATATGACGCGGCACGCTACCAGTGGGGAAACGGCTGGAGGTTACCCAATGAACAGGAACGCTATGAACTGAGGATGCTGTGTTGGTGCAATGGCCCAACCATAGAAAATGGCGTTAAGGGTGTGAGAATACATGGCCCTAATGAGCACAGCATATTCTTGCCGGTCTGCGGTTTTGGCCTTTGGTATGGGCAAGAGACTATCTTCGACAAAACTGATGGCGCATATTGGACAGGCGTTGAAGAACCACAATGTGGTTACAACGGCAGGCCTATTGAACCAAGCACGATTGCCAGAGCCTTATTAGTCGATACCAGTGGCTTTACCGGTGCTACCTCAAAGAAGGCTTGTGGTCTAAACATACGTGCTGTTGTCAATCCGAAAGAATCCGGAATAGACAATGTCATCTCAGAAACTGAAAAAATAAGGTTGGACTATCGTAATGGATATATCCATATAATGGGCTGCCATTCTGAGGGTATTATATCGGCATTCGATCTTTCAGGACGAATAGTATACTCGGGTCCTGTCATCGACGGCATCTGCCAGTTGCCCGAATTAGTCAGCGGCATATATATTGTTTCATATACCGATAACAAGAATTCAACAACAACTCAAAAAATAACAATATAATAAAACACATCATGAAGAAGTTCATCACTTTCATAGTAGCAGCATTCTGCCTTGCGTCATCCATGTCGGCACAGGGCAGCTACTACTACTATCACGGCGCAAAAATGCCGTTGAGCGAGGACGCGACAAAGATTGTGTCAATTGCTCCAAGAACAGAGAATATAACACTTTCCCCATCTAACGGGTTCACATCTGCCTCCGTTCTTATACCTGAGCAATGTACTATTGGAGACCGTCCGGTTTGTTATCCTATTGTTGATATCGGATTTACATTCGATGGATCCATCTCAATCACCGAAAACTCAACTGCAACTGTGTTTTCTGACGGGCATCCTGTGGCAACAGGCGTGTTGTCCTGCTCCAACTATGTAGGAAAAAAAAGGATACAGGGAACTGCGGTGATCACATTTGAATCGCCCCTGCTGCTTCCGAAAGGCAAGACATACCACCTTGTCGTACCGGAAGGTGTTATCTACATGGAGGGTAAACCAGACATCACCAACGAGAAACTTGAAGTGGAATTCAGTGTGCCATCGACCCTCGGTCAGGCAACGCCCACTGTTGAAGAAGGATCTGTTGTTGAAAGAAAAGACCGGATAGGATTCTTTTTCGGATTCGAAACTGCACCCGTCGATGGCGCGAAGGCGATACTCCTTCGTGAAGGGGTTCCTGTTAGAGAATATGACTGCGATGTAAGCTGGGATTGGAATCTCGGTTATGCAGGAATTGATTTTGGCGAAAACATAAATTTCGAGAATGGAGTGAAATACTCGATTCAATTGCCTGCGGGTAGTACAAGTGCCCTATACCGTACGGATATTGTAAATGAAGAAGCAATCGTCAACTTCATAGGCGGTTACACAGAGCCGGTGAAGCCAATCCAGTACACTTGGTGCAGTCTCTTTGACAACCATACCACGGATGTGCTTGGGGAAGTAAAATTCTATTATGACCGTCCGATTGCCCTTTCCGCAAATCCGATTATCAAGCTTAACATCGAGAATGAAAATCTCACAGTCAAGGAAGTCGTACCGACAATTTCGGAAGAAAATGGGGACTGGGTGTTGGTTGCGGATTTCGAGAACATTCCGCTTATCTCGGAAAAGGGATATACTATAATTATACCCGAAGGAACAATCGTTTCCAAAGAAGGAGATGTTGTTGTCAATCAACGCAATGTAATGGAGATTGGGAGCAGCAGTGGCATTGTTGAGATTGAGAACCGTGAAGTATCGATAAACTCAGCAAATGGTGTCATATCAATAGGACAAATTTTTAAGGGATGTAATATAAAACTGTTCTCCCTTGATGGGACAATGATATACAACACAAAAACATCGGAAGGAAACGTCTCTATTTCTGTACCGACATTTGGAGTTTATCTTCTGTCCATAAATGGTAAAACGTATAAGATCGCAGTTAAGTAACCACCAATGTTCAATTACCTGAAAAATTCTGGCGCAGATTTGGCGCACCCTTAAACGAAAAATCAGCGCAACTTGTTGTCTTACAACTCGTTACGCTGATTTTGGCGGAGAGAGAGGCTCCCGAACCTACGCTTTCAGAAAATATCATAAAATTGCAAATCATTGATA
>OMFP01000344.1_pt1 | contig 20989 bp, 20 predicted proteins | sample 1674221 | NCBI WGS metagenome assembly OMFP01 (sample SAMEA103958152, study PRJEB25191) | human gut metagenome | biome: human-associated habitat [ENVO:00009003]; feature: intestine environment [ENVO:2100002]; material: feces | place: Germany | collected 2013/2015
GGACTTGCGCGTTGTGCGACACTGGGGAACAGCGTAGTCCGCGAGGGACTTGCGCGTTGTGCGACACTGGGGAACAGCGTAGTCCGCGAGGGACTTGCGCGTTGTGCGACACTGGGGAACAGCGTAGTCCGCGAGGGACTTGCGCGTTGTGCGACACTGGGGAACAGCGTAGTCCGCGAGGGACTTGCGCATTGTGCGACACTGGGGAACAGTACAGCCCATAAGGTTTTTGCGCGCTGTGCACACACAACCCATGGGAATATTTACATATGTGTGGGGGAGGGGGACCCTCCCCCACACAGAAAACTTATCTCCCGAAGGGATCGGCCAGCTTCTCCGGCTCCGGATACGTCACGCCCTGGGTGTCCACGGTGACCTTCGCCATGACCTGGTCCTTCTTGGGCTTGTTGGTCATCATGTTCCGGGGCTGGTTGGCGATGCGGTCCACCACGTCCATGCCGTCCATCACGCAGCCGAAGGCGGCGTACTGCCCATCCAGATGGGGCGCGTCCTTGTGCATGATAAAGAACTGGCTGCCGGCGCTGTCCATGGGCTGCGCCCGGGCCATGCTCAGCACACCGCGGGTGTGCCGCAGGTCGTTCTGCACACCGTTGGCGGCGAACTCGCCTTTGATGCAGTACCCCGGGCCGCCCATGCCGGTTCCGTCGGGGCAGCCGCCCTGGATCATAAAGCCGGGGATGACCCGGTGGAAGATCAGCCCGTCGTAGTACCCGGCGTTGGCCAGGGCGATGAAATTGTACACGCTCTGGGGCGCGATGTCGGGATACAGCTCGGCCACGATCTTGCCGCCGTCCTGCATTTCAAAAGTCACGATAGGATTTGCCATTCCGTTTCCCTCACTTTGTCATAAGAATATGCGCACTTCCCGCGCAATGTCATACCATTCAATACCCGCGGTTTTTCTCCCGCATGGCGCGGTCCATCTCCCGCATGGCGTCCCGCTTGGCCACGGCCTCCCGCTTGTCGTAGGTCTTCTTGCCCTTGCACAGGCCCAACTCCACCTTCACCCGGGAATTCTTGAAATATACCGACAGCGGTATCAGCGCATAGCCCTCCTGCTTCTGCAGGTCGTGGAGCTTCCGTATTTCCCGCTTGTGCAGCAGCAGCCGCTTGGGCCGGTCCGGGTCGCGGTTGAAGATGTTGCCGTGGTCGTAGGGGGAGATGTGAAAGCTGTAGGCGTACACCTCGCCGTCCTTGGCCACGCAGAAGGCGTCCTTCAGGTTCAGGGTGCCGGCGCGGATGGACTTGACCTCCGTGCCGAACAGCTCGATGCCGGCCTCGTAGCGGTCCTCCACGAAGTAGTCGTGGTACGCCTTGCGGTTCTGGGCGATGGTCTTGGTGCCGGACTTGTCCATGGAGACACCTCCTTCCGGTAACGTGAACGATAGTATACCATATTTTCTCGCATCGCGCAAGGGGGATAGAGGGGTGGTAATTTTGAACTTTCTGTGCTATACTGGGACAAAAAACGAAGGGAGACGCTTCTATGGATATGACTGAGAAAACGCTGGAGAGCCGTGAGGTCTACCGCGGCCGCATTCTGCGGGTGCGGGAGGACAGGGTACGCCTGCCCAACGGGAAAGAGGGTGTCCGCGAGGTGGTGGAGCACCCCGGCGGCGTGGGCATTCTGGCCCTGGACGGCGACGACGTGCTGCTGGTGAAGCAGTACCGCTACGCCTTTTCCCGGGTGCTGACGGAGATACCCGCCGGCAAACAGGAGCCGGGCGAGGACCCCTTCGTCACGGCCCAGCGGGAGCTGAAGGAGGAGATCGGGGCCGCGGCGGAGGCATGGACGGACCTGGGGGCGCTGATCGCTTCTCCCGGCTGCTATGGCGAGACGCTGTACCTGTTCCTGGCCTGTGAGCTGACCTTCGGCGAGACGCACCCGGACGCGGACGAGTTTTTGGAGACGGTGCGCCTGCCCTTCGACGAGGCGGTGGAGCTGTGTATGTCCGGCGAGCTGACCGATGCCAAGACCGTGGCGGCGATCCTCAAGGCGAAAGTGCTGCTGGGGCGGTAAATTGCCCTTGTATTCTGTCCGCTTTTCCGCTACAATCAAACCAGTGGGCGCGCCGCGTCCCAAGGGAGGAGAGAAACGCCAATGTCCATGAATACGAAGAAAAACATATCCATCGTGCTGCTGGTCCTGGCCTTGCTGCTGTGGCTGCTGCGGAAGATGAACGTGCTGTACATCCCCGGCCTGTCCATGGTGCTGCTGGGGCTATCCATGATCATGGTGGGTATCATGATGTTCCAGGTGAAGCAGAAAAAGAAGCTGGGCGGCACGCTGATCCTGGCTTTCGGCCTGTTCTGCATCGTAACGGCCGTGATGGAGATCAAGGGCTATTTTGCGTGAGAGACACAAAGAGGAGCACCCGTTCGGGGGCTCCTCTTTCGCGCAGCCCCCGTTCCGCCGCAGCGCCCCAAATTCCCATTTTTTGCCAAATTCTCCCGTTTTCCATTCCCGGTAACAGAAAAAATATGTAAAATTTCCATAAAAAGGCTGGACAAACGGTGAGACTGTGCTATAATCTGACTATCCGCAGAGGTACCTCTGCATTTACGTTTTAATGGTTATTAAAACGAGTGCGCCTGCGGAAATCTAAAACAAACGGGGTATGAGACATGAAGAAATTGTTAGCAACCATTCTGGCGCTGGTCATGGCCATAGGGCTGTGCAGCGTCAGCTGGGCGGAGGAGAACAAACCGGTATATCCAGAGAATGTGACGACAGAGAGTTTTGGCGAGAATAATGTCTATTATGTAAAAGCCGACGGAGCTGGTGCGTATGCAGTAGATGTAAAAACAGCCACAGATGCAGGGGCCGTTAGAATTTACTGCAAGGCAAACGCCAATATGAAAGTGCGGCAGACAGACACAAACAGAACAGAACCGCTGAAAGGCAGCGTTACTATTTATGGCAATGGTGCGAATTTCAATGGTGGGCAGATTAATATTCAACCGGATGCAAGTGTGAGCGATACATTGTCTCTTGTGATTGAGAATGCGAATAACTTGTCTGTATGGGGTAATCCGGGCAAGGACAATAAGACATATAACGTTACGCTGAAAAATTGTACAGTGAAAAAGGATAGCGGCGAAGGCATCTTAATGTATCGCGGAGGTGCAGATGGCACCACTGTGCTGAACCTGATCGTTGACCAGTGTACAGTTGAAGCTGAAGGTACAACAGCGATGGATGGTATCCACACTACTGTAGCGGGCAGCATCAAAGTGACGAACAGCAAATTTATCAAAAATGCAAATGCGATAAATGTTGCGATGAAAGTGCCCGGAACGATGCAGATCACGGTGGAAAAGTGCACATTTGAGGAGTGTGGCCTTGTTACAACGGGCGAGGGGGATTATCGTGCCCCTATCCGTGTTGTGAAGACAGGTGCAGGTACATTGACGGCAACCATCAATGAGAGCACGTTTAAGGATACAGTAGGTACTAATGGCGATATTCTGGTCGGGGATGGCCGGTATGACAGCCAGACAAATGCATCAAAGGAATCGCTGCCTGTTGAAGTTACGGTGACAAAATCCAATGCAAATGTACAGGTACAGGAAAAGGGCTACATGAGTTCCGATGGAACCAAGAATGACGACAAAGTCAGTACTACCCCTGTGAAAGAGAGCCAGACTTTGACTGTTAAGCCTGCCACAGACAGTAAGTCCACCGTGAAAGTTGAAGATAATGCAACTTCCACCGGCGGCTATTACTACTACCACCCCACCACCGACACAAAGACCGACACCACCAAGGGTTCTCCTAAGACCTTCGACGCCGGCATCGGTATCTACGCCGTGACGGCAGTGCTGTCCGTGACCGGCATGGCATGGACCGCTAAAAAGCGTCACTGAGAGCAAAAAAAGAAAGCCCGAAAGGGCTTTCTTTTTTACCCAGATGTACCGCTGAGGTATCAAAAAAGGAAAGTAAATGTATATAGCTTGAACGCAAAGCTTCATAGCTTTCGCGTTCTCCCGCCGCGGACATTTGCGGGGAAAATGTTGCAAATTGCCGTTGTGCAATTTAGCAAACGCCCCTGGCGTGCGAATTCGGAAAAGCAAAAAAACACAGCAAAAAGTGCGAAAAAGGATTTCTGCTAAATTTTTTAAGGAAATGGTACCAATACAAGTGAAAAAGTTGCATAAAAAAATTTTTGTACCTGAAATACCGTGGGATATCGTGGCGAAAAATACATTCTAAACGTATGGTACATCTTCCGCGGCTGGGGAAAAACCGGATGTAAATGCCACAAAATGGGAAGTTTTTTCACAAAAAAGTTGCGGGCAAAATAACGAAAAGAACCGGACACTTTTTCAGGTGTACCCAAAAAAAGTGTGAAAATTTGACGTGCGCGCTGTTTTTCTTTATAATATTTCAGGAACAAAAAAGAAGATTTCGAATTTCACAACAATTCGGAACGGAAAGAGAGAAAAACATGGAAAAATACCTTGTTTTGGCAACCTTTATGGGGTCTGTCATCGCACTTATCTTCGCCTTCGTCACCGGCAAAAAAGTGCTGAGTTTTGACGAAGGCACCCCGCTTATGAGCAAAATTTCACAATCTATCCGTGCGGGCGCCAACGCCTACCTGAAGCGGCAATACACCGTTGTAGGTGTGTTTTTTGCCTGTATGATCGTGGTTTTGTGCATTATGGCGGCCTTAAAGTTGCTGACTTGGTTCGTGCCCTTCGCGTTCCTGACCGGCGGTTTCTTCTCCGGCCTCAGCGGCTTTGTCGGTATGCGTATCGCCACCAAGGCCAACTGCCGCACCGCCAACGCCTGCCGCGACGGCCTGAACCGCGGCCTCCGCGTGGCCTTCTCCGCCGGCTCCGTTATGGGCTTTACTGTGGTCGGCCTCGGCCTGCTGGATATCAGCGTGTGGTTTATGCTTCTGCGCTTCGTGTTTAAGCTGGAGGCCGCCGACATCACCAGTGCCATGCTGACCTTCGGCATGGGCGCCAGTTCCATGGCGCTGTTTGCCCGCGTGGGCGGCGGCATCTTCACCAAGGCGGCCGATGTGGGCGCCGACCTGGTGGGCAAGGTTGAGGCCGGTATTCCCGAGGACGATCCCCGCAACCCCGCTGTTATCGCCGATAACGTAGGTGACAACGTGGGCGATGTGGCCGGTATGGGTGCGGACCTGTATGAGAGCTATGTTGGCTCCATCATCTCTGCCTCCGCCTTGGGCGTGGCGGCATTCAGCGATCAGGCCTTCAAGGCCATGGCTATTCCCATGGTCATGGCGGCGGTGGGCATCATCTGCTCCATCATTGGCTCTTTCTTCGTCAAGACCGAGGAGAACGCCGACCAGCGCACGTTGCTGAAAGCACTGTCCCGCGGCACCAACCTGGCGGCTATTCTGATTGCTATTATCTCCTTCTTTCTGGTGTGGGCCCTGCTGGGCATCGAGCACTGGGGACTGTATGTGGCCATTCTCTCCGGTCTGGTGGCCGGCGTGCTGATCGGCAAGGCCACGGAGTATTACACTTCTGATACCTACAAGCCGACCCAGGAGCTGAGCAGCAAGAGCCAGACCGGCTCCGCTACCATCATCATCGGCGGTCTGGGTCTGGGCATGCTGTCCACGGCGGTGCCCATCGTGATCGTGGCGGTGTGCATCCTGTTGGCGTTCTTCCTCTCCGGCGGCGCAGCCAGCACAGGCATGGGCCTGTACGGCATTGCTTTGGCGGCAGTGGGTATGCTGTCCACGCTGGGCATCACCCTGGCCACTGACGCCTACGGCCCCGTGGCCGACAATGCCGGCGGTATCGCTGAGATGGCTGGCTTGGAGCCGGAGGTTCGCAAGCGCACAGACGCGCTGGACTCTTTGGGCAACACCACGGCAGCTACCGGCAAGGGCTTTGCCATCGGCTCAGCCGCGCTGACGGCTCTGGCACTGATGGCTTCCTATATCGAAAAGGTCAAGGAAGTGGGCGCGAATGTCACCTTTGAGGACTTCTCCCTGATGAACCCCGTGGTGCTGGTGGGTCTGTTTATCGGCGCGTGCCTGCCCTTCGTGTTCGCAGCGCTTACCATGAACTCCGTGGGCCGCGCGGCCCAGAGCGTGGTGCTGGAGGTACGCCGCCAGTTCCGCGAGATCACCGGCCTGATGGAGGGCAAGGCAGATCCCGACTACGCGCGCTGCGTGGATCTGTGCACCAAGGCCAGCCTGAAGGAGATGGTGCTGCCCACCGTTATCGCGGTGGTGACGCCCATTGTGGTAGGTATGATCCTGGGTTTCAAGGGTGTGGTCGGTCTGCTGGCCGGTGCCACCGTAACTGGTTTCCTGATGGCTATCTACATGGCCAATGCCGGCGGTGCCTGGGATAACGCCAAGAAGTACATCGAGGCAGGCAACTTCGGCGGCAAGGGCAGTGATTGCCACAAGGCCGGCGTGGTGGGCGACACCGTGGGCGATCCCTTCAAGGACACTGCGGGTCCGGCCATCAACATCCTCATCAAGCTGCTGAGCATGGTGTCCATCGTGTTTGCTGGACTGATCGTGAATTACGCTATTCTGTAACGGGAAAAGGGGAAAAAGAACAAGCAGCACCCCCGGCTTCTCTCTCTCTCTCTCTCAGATGCGCTAAGTAATTGATTTTTTTGAACAGGCAGGCAGTGGCGTGAGCCGCTGCCTGCCTGTTCTTTTCCTGTCTTGATTTTCTGTACCTACGATACCTATGTTTGCACTGCCAGCTGTTGTGCGATCATTTCTAAGTACATAGCAAAACACGGGATGCCGAAGATGCGGTTTCATGATCTTCGTCATAGCTGCGCCAGCTTGCTGCTGGCCAACGGCGTTCCCCTCAAGCACATTCAGGAGTGGCTGGGCCACAGCGACTTTACCACCACGGCGAATATCTACGCCCACTTGGATTACAAGTCTAAAATCACCTCGGCACAGGCAATGGAGACAGGGCTTGTTCTGCCGGAGGGCGGCGACTTCGGAAGTCGTTGGAGAGAGGGCTAAGCCGAAAATCCGGAGAGAAAAACAAAAGTCTGCTTTGATCACTTACTCTTAGAAAAAGGTATAAGAAAAAAGCCCATAATCGGCTTGATTACAGGCTTTTTCGGTGGCGGAGATGGAGAGATTCGAACTCTCGCGTCGGTTTGAGCCGACCTACCGCATTTCGAGTGCGGACCCTTCAACCGCTTGGGTACATCTCCGTATATTTCCACCTGTTTTTAACTCGCAAAAGCTTTTGGAGAGAAAAGCAGGAGAGAAAACATAAAAGTATTCGATTTGGAATTTTGAAAACCCGGAATTAGCAGGGGTTTTCAGGGGGACGAAATTCCCAGCTTCTGCCGAAATTTCGAGTCAGTCCCGTTATGACCACTTCGATACCGCTACTTGTCACGGGGTGTATCATACCATACTTTCCGCTGGGGTGCAACTTCTTTTTCTGCGGGGTATATTTTGACGCGGCGGCGCATGTACTGATGGGAGAGGGGGGGACGGCTATGGAGAAGCGGGTGCTGATCTGGGATGATGGCCTAAATTATGTAAACTACATGGAAGCGCTGCGAGCAGTGGACCTGACGCCGGTGGTAGGGCGCGAGGCGGCCGGCCCGTGCGCTGCGCTGCTGCTTCCCGGCGGTGGGGATATCGCGGATCGGCTGCCGGAGGATGAGATCCGGACGATCAGAGCCTATGCGGCAGCGGAGAAGCCGATTTTGGGTATCTGCCGGGGAATGCAGGCGCTGAACGTGTTTTTCGGCGGGACACTGTATGCACGTGTGCCGGGACACCAGGTCAAGGCGGGCGATATTCTGCATGATACACGGGCGGTGGGTGAACTGGCGGAGCTGGTGGGTACCACGCCGCGGGTCAACAGCAACCATCACCAGGCCATCTGCCGCCTGGGGCGGGGGCTGGGTGTGCGGCAGTGGGCGGCGGATGGCGTGATCGAAGGGATATGTCACAGCCGCCTGCCGGTGCTGGGGGTACAGTGGCACCCGGAGCGCCAGGCATTTGCGCTGCGGCGGGGAGATGCCGCGGACGGCGCTGCCGTGTTCTGGTGGCTGCGGCGGCAGGCAGAAAAGAACAGCGGCGGTTGACAAGGGCGGTCAAGTATGCCTATAATGGAGAAAACTGACAAGCGAGGTATACCGCGATGGAAAAGCTCCGTGCCTTTCTGAAACGAAAGGACATCGTTTTCTCCGCCAAGCGCTATTTTATTGACGCCATGGGCGCTATGGCACAGGGATTGTTCTGCACGCTGCTGGTGGGTACCATCCTCAACACCATCGGCCAGCAGTTCCACATCGGATTCCTGAACGCCGTCATCGTCACCATCGGCAAGGGCGATGGCGCGGTGAACTACACCATTGGCGGGCTGTGCTCGGCCATGGTAGGCCCCGGTATGGCCGTGGCCATCGCCCGGGCGCTGAACGCGCCGCCGCTGGTGCTGTTCTCCCTGATCCCCGTGGGTTTTGCCACCAACTACATGGGCGACGCGGGCGGCCCTCTGGCGGTGCTGTTCGTGGCCATTGTTGCCGCGGAGCTGGGCAAGGCCGTCAGCAAGGAGACGAAGATCGACATTCTGGTGACGCCTATCGTCACAGTGCTGGTGGGCGTGGGCTTCGCCGCGCTGATCGCCGCGCCGGTGGGCACGGCGGCCTCCGCCGTGGGACAGGCCATCATGTGGGCAACGGAGCTGCAGCCCTTCTTCATGGGCATCATCGTCTCCGTGGTCATCGGCGTGGCGCTGACGCTGCCCATCTCCTCCGCCGCCATCTGTGCGGCTCTGGGGCTGACAGGCCTGGCCGGCGGCGCTGCCGTGGCGGGCTGCTGCGCCCAGATGGTGGGCTTCGCCGTTATGAGCTTCCGTGAAAACCGCTGGGGTGGCCTGGCCGCCCAGGGCCTGGGCACCAGTATGCTGCAGATGGGCAATATCGTCCGCAATCCCCGGATATGGATACCGCCTACGCTGGCTGCCGCCATCACCGGCCCTGTCGCCACCTGCCTGTTCCGCTTGGAGATGAATGGCGCGCCGGTGTCCTCCGGCATGGGTACCTGCGGCCTGGTGGGGCAGATCGGCGTCTACACCGGCTGGGTCAACGATGTGGCCAGCGGCGCAAAGGCCGCCGTCACCGGCATGGACTGGCTGGGCCTGGTGCTGATCTCCTTTGTGCTGCCCGCCGTGCTGACGTGGCTCATCGCCATCCCCCTACGGAAGTGGGGGTGGATCAAGGACGGCGATCTGAAGCTGGATCTGTAAAACACAAAAAAGGCGGCGTCAGCCGCCTTTTTTGCTGAGTCGAAGCAGGCCGGAGTTGTCTAACTTTTGGGAGCTGACTCACGGTTGCTTCTATCTCGTTTTTGTGCTTTCCGTTTCGCTCGTTCCTTCGCTTGACGTTTTTTCTGCACAGTCGGTGACAGGAAAATGTCGTATGCGCTAAGTGCAAAGATGCCGGTAAATGCTGCGCCGATCGAAATGAGAATTACCCGGCTGGTTTTCCGCTCTCTGTTGGAATCACGCAGTGAAAAACACAGCGTACCATCCGCTTCCATCTCTGCGATTTCGAGAGTCGTATCCCAAGATCGCCAATTATAGCCGGTATAGACACGGATACGAATCGAATGAGGAGTGCTGTTGAAATCGGAAGGAAGCTTCTTATAGCACGAAAAGCCAAAGGTGTATTCCGTTCCGTCCGTGCATATCAACAACGGAATAGGATATAATCTGCACTCTTGGCTGGACATCAGTGCCTCTTCGGAGTCGGCGTAAATTTCCATGGTGTTTTCTTCCGTATATATCGGCTGGGTCAGACCCATGAAGAGAAATATACCGCCCAATACCAGGCACAGCAGGTAATTGCAGAATTCCCGTACCCGTCGTTTCCACGCCGATTTTTTTCCTGAGGACATGTGTCATCACCCCGGTCCGGATCCTTTTGCCTCAGTATACCATGGCTGTACTGCGGCTGTAAAGAAAAGACTCGTGTTCGAGACGCGGTACAAAAGCGGCTCGTTCGTCCGGTCTGGCTTGGTTTACAAGACTTGCACAATATGGTATAATCATCTATCAGCAACGAGGAAAGGAACGACCACAATGGAATTATCGGCAAAGCTGGTGCGTTCACAATTGAATTTTTTTAAGCCCTTTGTGGCGGGTTGCTCACTGGAGACCACCCGCAAGGGACAGGATAAGCTGGGCGAGCTGATGAGCGCCCTGCACAAGCGGGAGGTGATCTTCCGCGACCACGACTTCGAGCAGTTCAAGGGCGCGTGGGTCATGCCTAAGGACGAGCGCCGCAGCGGCGTGGTGCTGTATCTCCACGGCGGCGGCTATACCTGCGGCAGTCTGGACTATGCCAAGGGCTTTGCGGCTACGCTGGCCAGCGAGTGCGGTGTGCGCGTGTTCTGCGGGGCGTACCGCCTGGCACCGGAGAACCCCTATCCCGCCGCGCTGGAGGATGCACTGACTGCCTACGACTATTTGCTGAAAAAGGGCTACGCGCCGCAGCAGATTTTGCTGTGCGGCGAGAGCGCCGGCGGTGGGCTGATCTGCGCCCTGTGCCTGAAGCTGAAGCAATTGGGGCGGGAGCTGCCCTGCGGGCTCATCGCCATCTCGCCCTGGGTGGACCTGACCGGTTCCGGGAAGTCCTACGAATTCAACCGGGACAACGATCCGTCCCTGACGGAGGAGCTGCTGCAATTCTACGCCAGGTGCTATACACAGGACCCCACGGACCCGCTGTGTTCGCCCCTGCTGGGCGACCTGACGGGATTTCCGCCGACGCTGATCTTCGCCGGCGGCGATGAGATATTGCTGGATGACGCCCGGGGATTGCATGAACGGCTGAAAAAGGCCGGGAGCAAAAGCAGGCTGATCATCGCGCCGGGGCGCTGGCACGCCTATGTGCTCTATTGCCTGCAGGAGAACATGGAGCAGGATATCTATGAGATCAACCGCTTTATGACGCAGAACCTGTCCCCGGCCCGGAGCCTGCGGTGGATGCGTCTGGACAACGCGGCCAAGATATATCCCGCTGCCAAGCGGCGCAACTGGAACAATTTTTTCCGCATCTCCGCCACGCTGGCGGAGCCGGTAGACCGCGCGGTGCTGGCAGCGGCGCTGGATGTGACGGTGCGGCGTTTCCCGTCCATTGCCGTACGGCTGCGGCGGGGTGTGTTCTGGTACTATCTGGAGGAGATACCCCACACGCCGCCCATACAGGACGAAAAGAGCTGCCCGCTGGCCCACGCGCCGTTCCGCCAGGTGCGGCAGTGCGCCTTCCGGGTGCTGGTGTATAAGGACCGCTTTGCGGTGGAGTTTTTCCATGCGTTGACCGACGGCACCGGCGCGCTGGTGTTCGTCAAATCGCTGCTGGCGGAGTATCTCAGTGAGAAGTACGGTATCTCCGTCCCTGCGGAAAAGGGCGTACTGGGACGGTTAGAGGAGCCGTCGCCGGAGGAGCTGGAGGACAGCTTTGCCCGGTATGCTGGGGATGTGACCGCCAGCCGCGCCGAGGCCACGGCCTGGCACCTGACCGGCACACCGGAGACAGATGGCTACAAGGACCTGGTGACGCTGATGGTGCCGGCGGATAAGCTGCGTTCCTGCGCCAAAGACCACGGCGTGTCCGTGACGGAGCTGCTGTGTGCCGCCATGATGCAGGCTATTCTGGAGCTGCAGGCGGAGAAGGTGCCCAACCCCCGCCACCGCAAACCGGTGAAGGTGCTGCTGCCGGTAAATCTGCGAAAGCTGTTCCCCAGCAAAACGCTGCGGAACTTTGCGTCCTATATTACCCCGGAGATCGATCCGCGGCTGGGAGCGTGCAGCTTTCAGGAGCTGTGTGCGCTGGTCCACCACAAGATGGGACTGGAGAACAACCGCTGGACTATGCGGGCCAAGTTTGCCGCCAATGTGGCCAGCGAACGTTCGCCCGTGTTGCGGGTCATGCCGCTGTTCATCAAGAATATCGCCATGAAGGCCGTGTTTGACACGGTGGGCGAGTGCAAGTCCTGCTTGTGCCTGTCCAACCTGGGCCGTGTGGAGCTGCCGGAGGTGATGGTGCCCTATGTGCGCCGGATGGACTTCATCATCGGTGTGCAGGCCAAGGCACCCCACAACTGCGGCGTGGTCACCTGGGGGGATACAGCCTATATCAACTGTATTCGCAGTATCCGGGAGCCGGAGCTGGAGTATCACTTCTACCGCGTGCTGCATCGGCTGGGACTGCCCGTTAAGGTCGAGAGCAATATGCGCTGACATAACGGGAGAAAGGAGCCTTTCTTATGTATTGCATCAAATGTGGCGTGGAGCTGGCGGACAGCGAGCGCGTTTGTCCCCTGTGCGGCACCCGGGTATTTCATCCCGATCTGCCCTGTGGACAGGGTGAGCCGCCCTACCCGCCGGCTGACCACCCCCGCCACGAGGAGGTCAGCCGCATCGGCGTGCTGTTCGTCATCTCTGTGTGTATGCTGCTGCCGGCGGTCATCACCGTGCTGTGCGACTGGCGCATCAACGGGACCATCGTCTGGTCCGGCTTTGCCGTGGGCGGATTGCTGCTGCTGTATATCCTGGCGGTGCTGCCTCTGTGGTTTAAGCGGCCCAACCCGGTGATCTTCGTGCCCATTGACTTCGCGGCCATCGGCGTGTTCCTGCTGTATGTGAACTACGCCACCGGAGGCCACTGGTTTTTGACCTTTGCACTGCCGGTCACAGGCGCGGCAGGGCTGCTGGTGTGCGCCATGGTGACGCTGCTGCGGTATCTGCCCGGCGCGGCGCTGTACATCTGCGGCGGGGCGCTGATCCTGTCCGGCGGCATGGCGGTGTTGGTGGAGTTTCTGCTGAACCTGACCTTCGGCCTGCACGAGACGTTCCTCTGGTCCTTTTACCCGCTGGCGGCGGGGGTGGTGCTGGGGGCCATGCTGCTGGTCATCGCCATGTGCAAGCCCCTGCGGCGCAGCCTGCACCGTAAGTTCTTTATCTGAGAGGTACCCCATGCAGATGATTTTTATCGACATCGACAACACCCTGCTGGATTTTGACGCCTACATCCGGCAGACCATGCGGGAGGGCTTCGCGCACTTTGGACTGAAGCCCTACGAGCCGTACATGGAGGCCGTGTTCCACCGGGAGAACGGAAAACTCTGGCGGCAGATCGAGCAGGGTACGCTGACGTTCCGTGAGCTGGAAGAGATCCGCTGGAACAACGTGTTCCGAGCACTGAATATCGATTTTGACGGACAGGTATTCGAAAAGTATTTCCGCGCGGCCCTGTACGACAGCGCTATCCCCGTGGACGGGGCCATGGAACTGCTGGAGGCGCTCCACGGCAAGTATCCGCTGGCGGTGGCCAGCAACGGACCATACGACCAGCAGCTCCACCGGCTGGAACTGGCGGGCATGAAGCGGTATTTCGATTGGTTCTTCGTGTCGGAGAGACTGGGTGCGTCCAAGCCGGCCCGGGCCTTTTTTGACGGGGCGTTTGCGGCACTGAACGATGGATGTGAAGCAGCCATCGTGCCGAAAGACTGTGTGATCATTGGGGACTCCCTGACCTCCGATATGGCCGGCGGCCGGCAGTATGGCATGAAGACCTGTTACTACCGCCGCCCCGGCGCGGCAGAGGGTACGGATGTGACCTGGCAGGTGACGGACCTGCGGCAGATACCGGCGTTGCTGGAGGGTACGGCATGATGACCATCAATGAATACCAGCAGCGGGCCATGGCTTCGCTAAATCCCGAATTGAAGGGCCGGGATGTGCTTATCAACAGCGTCATGGGCCTGTGCGGCGAGTCCGGCGAGGCTATCGACATCGTGAAGAAGTGGCTGGCCCAGGGCCATCCGCTGGACCGGGAGCATCTGGCCAAGGAGTTGGGGGACGTGGCTTGGTATCTGGCCGAGGCGGCCACGGCGCTGGACCTTGATCTGGAGGACATCCTCCGGGCCAACCTGGAGAAGCTGGAGCGCCGGTATCCGGACGGCTTTTCCACGGAAAAGTCCGTGGGCCGGGATAAGAACGATCTGTAAGAAAAGCGGAAGCGGCGGCTTCCGCTTTTCTTCTTCACGGGGACTTGACACCGGGATTTTTTGTGATACACTGAGGCGGTGCGCATTTTTTGCTTAGGAGGGATAGCTGTGCTGCAATCATTCCTCACTGTTGGGCAGCAGATCCTCACACTGTACCTGCTGCTGGTGGTGGGCTTTGTACTGGGAAAGGTCAAGCTGCTGGATGACCGTGCCTCGGTGGCCCTGAGCAGCCTGGTCATGTACGTGGTGTCCCCCTGTATGATGGTGGTGGCGTTCCAGCGGCCGCTGGAGCATACGGCACTGCACAACTTCGGCGTAGTGACGGGTGTCTCGGCCGTACTCCATGTGGTGTTTATTGCGGCGGCCATGCTGCTGATCCGCGATAGAGACCGTGAACGGCAGAACTGCCTGCGCTTCGCCGCAGTGTTCTCCAACTGCGGCTTTATGGGCTATCCCCTGATGGCCGCGCTACTGGGCAGCATCGGCGTGTTCTATGGTTCGGCCTACGTCATCGTATTTACTATACTCAGCTGGACATGGGGCGTCTATGTCATCACAGGCGACCGCAGCCAGCTGCGGCTGAAGCCCCTGCTGCTGAACCCCGGCGTTATCAGCGTGGTGCTGGCTATGGCGCTGTATCTCGGACAGGTGACGGTGCCGGAACCCCTGATGGTCCCCATCAACTATCTGGCGGACCTGAATACGCCGCTGCCCATGCTGGTGGTGGGCTATCAGCTGAGCCACGCCAATTTCAAGGCGGCGCTGCAGGGTATCAGCTCCTGGGTGACGCTGGTGCTGCGGCTGCTGGTGCTGCCTCTTACCTCACTGGGCATCTGCCTGGCGCTGAACGTGTCCCATGACCTGACGCTGGTGCTGCTGATCGCGGCCAGCGCGCCGCCGGCGGCGCTGCTGAGTATGTTCGCCGCCCGCTTCGGCAAGGACACCGCCCTGACCTCGTCCCTGGTGTCGGTCCAGACGGCGATCTCCGCGTTGACCATGCCGGTATTGGTCGGCCTGGCAAAGGTGCTTGGATAAAGAAACATCCCCCGGCGGAGCCGGGGGATGTTTCTTTATCCGCGGTGCAGTATGGCGTCCAGATCCTGTTGGGGATGGGTGATGGGCTGCAGCTGATAGGTATCCACCAGCGTCTTGACCACCGTCTCTGACAGGAAGGCCGGCAGGGTGGGCCCCAGGTAAATGCGCTTGATGCCCAGAGCCAGCAGGGTCAGCAGGATACATACCGCCTTCTGCTCGTACCAGGACAGCACCAGCGTCAGCGGCAGGTCATTGACGCCGCAGCCAAAGGCATCGGTCAGGGCCAGCGCGATCTGCACAGCGCTGTAGGCGTCGTTGCACTGGCCTGCGTCCAGTATGCGGGGAATGCCGTTGATATCGCCCAGATCCAGGTCATTGAAGCGGAACTTGCCGCAGGCCAGCGTCAGGATCAGCGAGTCCATAGGCGTGGACTTGACGAAGTCCGTGTAGTAGTTGCGTCCGGGGTGCGCGCCGTCGCAGCCGCCTACCAGAAAGATGTGCTTCACCGCGCCGCTTTTGATGGCGTCGATCACCGCCGGGGCGCTGTCGCCCAGCGCCTTGTGGGCAAAGCCGGTGGTCAGGATATGTCCGCCGTTGATGCCACTCATGCTCCGGTCGGTGCTGTATCCGCCCAGGGCCAGCGCCTGGTCGATGAGGGCGGAGAAATCCTTGCGGCCCTGCCGATCCTCCGGGATGTGCTTCAGTCCGGGATAGCCCACCACCGACGTGGTATAGATACGGTCGGCATAGCTGGGACGGGGCGGCATGATGCAGTTGGTGGTCATCAGAATGGGTGCGGGAAGGCTGTCGAACTCGCTTTGCTGGTTTTGCCAGGCGGTGCCGAAGTTTCCGGCCAGCTGCGGGTATTTTCGCAGCCCCGGATACCCGTGGGCGGGCAGCATCTCGCTGTGGGTGTACACGTTGACACCGGTGCCTGTCGTCTGCTCCAGCAACTGGTGCAGGTCCTCCAGATCGTGGCCGGATACCACGATGAACGGCCCCCGACGGATGTCCGTGTGGACCTTTGCGGGCGCCGGGTCACCGAAGGCGGCGGTGTTGGCCTTGTCCAGCAGGGCCATGCATTGATAGTTTACCAGACCAAATTCCGTGATGAGGGCCAGCCACTCCTCAACGGTGTGCTTCTGCCGCAGGGCGCACAGCCCCTTGTAGAACCACTGGCTGACCGCCTCATCCTCCTGCCCAAGGCGGAAAGCGTGATGGGCATAGGCTGCCATACCCTTCATGCCGAACAGCAGTGTGGCGCGCAGAGACACGATGTCCGTATCGCCGCGCCATAGCCAACTCGGGTCCTGTATCGGCAGACGCTGGGGCGTCAGTTTTTCGGCGCGGCGGATATAGCCCTGTAAGGCTGTATCGTCAAAATTTACGTTGGTCAGCGTGGCGAACAGACCGTCCGCCAGCAGGTGTGTGACTTCCGGAGGATAGTCCTCCTTGGCGGCATATATCTCCGCCAGGTGGATGAGGGAGCACACCAGATAGTCCTGCAAATTGGCGGTTTTCGGCTGCTTGCCGCAGACGCCGGTGCGGACGCAGCCGCTGTTGCCCGCCGTCTGCTGACACTGAAAACAGAACATTTCAGACATAGAATACAAACCTCCTGACAGTATAGCAGCGATAGTCTGCCCTGCCGGGAGAAAATATATACAAAAAGGGAGACGCGCAGCGTCTCCCTTTTCTCAAAATTTCAGCAGAACGCCCACCAGGGCGGAGATTCCGATGAACACGATAGGGTGCCACTTTTTCACCACAGGTACCCAGTTGGTACACACCAGCAGTACGGCCGCCAGGGCGATAGCCGGCCAGTTCAGCGCGGCCAGACCGGTCATACCACTGTGCAGCAGGGCGATAGGTGCTACGGAGATGCCCGCCGCAGCCACCAGCGCGGTGGAGGCGGGGCGCAGGCCGTAGAACGCGGCGCTGACCCACTTGCTGTCGCGAAAGGCTTTCAGGAACGCCGCCACGATGAGAATGACGATAACGGAGGGGGTTACCAGCCCGATGGTGGCCACCAGCGCGCCGCCGATGCCACCGGTGGTAAAGCCCACGTAGGTGGCCATGTTCACACCGATGGGGCCCGGCGTGGACTCCGACACCGCCAGCATATCCGCCAGCTGCGCATGGGTGAACCAGCCGGTGCGGTCGGCCATATCCTGCAGGAAGGGCAGAGTGGCCAGCCCGCCGCCTACGGCGAACAGACCGGTCTTGAAGAATTCCCAGAACAGTTGGAGGTACAGCATTATTTCGCCCTCCTTATCACGTTCTGAATGACGATGCCCAGCGCCGCGGCCGCCGCCACGAAGATGACGGGGGACAGGTCGGTGAGCAGCGCCGCCGCCAGCACAGCAAGGAAGATCAGCCCGGCGGCCCAGTCCTTCACAGAACCCTTGAACAGCTTGAGCACCGCGTTGAAGATCAGCACGCACACACATACGCGGATACCCGCAAAGGCGTGCTGCACCCAAGCCAGATGGGAGAAGCTGTTGATGACGCCTGCCAGTGCGGTGATGATGATCAGCGATGGGAACACAATGCCCAGCGTGGCCACGATGCCGCCGATAATACCGGCCTGCTTCTGCCCTATGAAGGTGGCGGTGTTTACAGCGATGATGCCGGGGGTGCACTGGCCGATGGCAAAGTAGTCCACCAGCTCCTCGTCTGTAGCCCAGCCCTTGTCCTCCACGACCTCGCGCTGGAGGATGGGCAGCATGGCCATACCGCCGCCGAAGGTCATGACGCCCACCTTGGCAAAGGTGAGGAACAGCTGACCGAGAAGTTTTGTGTTCATGCTCGTATCACCTCATTCTATATATCCGTACAGTCCCCGCACCGATACCTCGCCGCTGCGGACTGTCTCCGTTTCGCCGTTTTCATACTGCACCGTCAGGCCGAACTGTTCGTCTATGGCCAGCGCCGTGGCCTGACGGACGGTATTGCCTCGCAGGACGCGCACGGGTCTGCCCAAATTCACGCACCGCCGCCGGTATTCCGCCAGCCATTCCACTGGGTCGGTCAGCACAGTCCGCATGGCTGTCAGCTGGGCCAGTATGGCGTCTGCCAGCGCGTCCGGCGACACGTCAAGCTCTTGTAGGGCAAGGGATGTGGCCATGTCCGCGATGTCCGGCGGAAAAGAGGCCTGTCCCACATTGACACCGATACCTACCACCAGCCACACCGCGCTGCCGTCAGGGAGCAGGGAGGACTCGGTCAGAATGCCGCAGAGCTTTTTCCCGTGCAGCACCACATCATTGCACCACTTGATGCCGCAGTCCGTGCCGCAGAGGCTCTCAACAGCGCGGCACACAGCCACCGCGGCCAGCGGCGTCACGGTGAGCAGCTGCTCAGCCAGGCAGTTCCGCCACAGGACGGAGAGATACAGGCCGCCCTCCGGTGATTGGAACGAACGGCCCAGCCGGCCCTTACCAGCGGTCTGCGCCCGGGCGATGACGGCGGTGCTGTCCAGCCCCTGCGCGGCAAGGGCCTTGCATACGTTGTTGGTGGAGTCCACGGTGTCATAGCGCAGAACATCCCAAGTCACGGCCATCATCTCCTTTCGGTCGAAAACACATTGTAGCACTGTATTCCGCGTTTGTAAATAGTTGACAGGTGTTAAGGAATTTAGTATCATCAGGACAGTTTTTGGAGGAGGGACGCCTATGAACACCCGTACCCGCAAGCTGGTCTATACCGCCCTGTTCGCTGCGCTGACGGCGGTGGGTGCGTTTCTGCGTATTCCGATGGTGTACAGCTCCGTAACGCTGCAATACCTGTTCACTGCCATGGCGGGGCTGCTTCTGGGCCGGAGGTGGGGAGCTTTGAGCCAGGCGGTGTACGTCCTGCTGGGGCTGGTGGGCCTGCCCATCTTCACCATGGGCGGCGGCTTTGGCTATGTGTTCCAGCCCACGTTCGGGTTTCTGCTGGGGCTGATCCCGGCCGCATGGGTCGTGGGTGCCGTGGCAGGGGAGAGTCTGGACCCCAAACGCATGGCACTGGCGTCGCTGGCGGGACTGGCCGCGCTGTATGCCGTGGGAATGCCCTACATGGCGCTGATACTCAACGCCTACATGGGCAAGGGTATGACGTTTTCCGCGCTGCTGTGGGCGGGGATGCTGCCCTACCTGCCGGGAGACGCAGTGAAGATCATCGTGGCGGCGGGCGTGTGCCCCGTTTTGCGGCGGCGGTTAAGATTGGCGGATGGCAGCGATAAGCGGGGCGAATGACCTTGTGCAATACAGCCAAACCGTCTTCTGAAATTTTGACAGGATATTGGCATAGAAATGTATTGCATTTTGCGGCCGAGCCCCGTATAATAGGCAAGAAAAATGAGAGGAGGGACACGCCATGACCTGCAAGACGATCGTGAAAAAGCGGACCGACGCTCCCTCTGTTTTTGTTTCTGATATTGTTTCCATTTGACCGGTGATTTTTCACCGGTCATTTTTTTAGGCTGTTTGTAAGTAAGTAAACATATACGGATGAACGAGAAAGAGAGGACAAGTCACATGAACAAGAAATTAGGACACGACGCCATCTATGACGCCCGGGAGCTGGGCGTGCCCCGGATGCTGCTGCTGGGATTGCAGCACCTGTTTGCCATGTTCGGCGCCACGGTACTGGTACCCATCCTGGTGACGGGCTACGGCCTGCCCCTGTCCATCCAGACCACCCTGCTGTTCGCCGGTATCGGCACCCTGCTGTTCCACGTCTGTACCAAGTTCAAGGTACCCGCCTTCCTGGGCTCCTCCTTCGCCTTCCTGGGCGGCTTCCAGGCGGTAGCCAATCTGGATAGCGGCAAGTTCGCCGCCATGACCGGTGAGGAGAAGCTGCCCTACGCCCTGGGCGGCGTGGTGGTCGCGGGTCTGCTGTATCTGGTGCTGGCCCTGCTGTTCAAGCTGGTGGGTGCCAAGAAGGTCATGCGCTACTTCCCGCCCATTGTCACCGGCCCCATCATCATCCTCATCGGTCTGAACCTGTCCGGCACCGCCGTGACCAATGCCTCCACCTGTTGGTGGCTGGCCTTGGTGGCCATCGCCATCATCATCGTGGCCAACATCTGGGGCAAGGGCATGATCAAGATCATCCCGATCCTCCTCGGCGTCATCGGCTCGTATGTGCTGGCCGTCATCTTTGACGCCAATACCCGCGCGGCCCTCGTCGCCAACGTTTCCGAAGCCAAGTGGTTCGCCCTGCCCATCAAGATGGAGCAGACCGTCTTCGGCCTCTTTGCCTCCGGCAATGCCGACCCCCACAAGCTGCTGACCGCCGTCATCACCATCGTTCCCCTGTCCCTGGCTACCATGGTCGAGCACATCGGCGACGTGTCCGCCATCTCCTCCACCTGCAACCGCAACTACATTGAAGATCCCGGCCTGCACCGCACGCTGATGGGCGACGGTCTGGCAACCACCCTCGCAGCCCTCTTCGGCGCGCCCGCCAACACGACCTACGGCGAAAACACCGGCGTTCTGGCTCTCAGCCGCATCTATGACCCGCGCGTCATCCGCATCGCGGCGGTCCTGGCTATGCTCTTCTCCTTCAGCCCGAAGTTCGCGGCCGTCATCTCCTCCATGCCCGGCGGTACCATCGGCGGCGTCAGCCTCGTGCTCTACGGCATGATCTCCGCGGTCGGCGTGCGCAACGTCGTCGAGAACAAGGTCGACTTCACCAAGTCCCGCAACGTTCTGGTCGCGGCCCTCATCCTCGTTTTGTCCATCGGCATCAGCTATTCGAAGGCCGGTGCGCTGCAGCTCGGCGCGATCAGCCTGTCGGGCCTGGCCGTCGGCTCCATCGTCGGCATCGTCCTCAACGCCGTCATGCCCGGCAAGGACTACGTCTACGGCGAAGACAAGCAGGGCGACGAGTCTGTCAACTTCATCGTCCAGTAAGTACACCCAACCACCCAAAGCGGCGGGACC
>OMFP01000354.1_pt1 | contig 20514 bp, 18 predicted proteins | sample 1674221 | NCBI WGS metagenome assembly OMFP01 (sample SAMEA103958152, study PRJEB25191) | human gut metagenome | biome: human-associated habitat [ENVO:00009003]; feature: intestine environment [ENVO:2100002]; material: feces | place: Germany | collected 2013/2015
ATCAAAATTGATTATAAAATATCATCTACACACTTTTCTTGACAAACCCTTGAAATCTGGCTCTATCCAAACATTTTTTCCAATCTGCTTAAATAACTGCTGTAAAATTTTATTACGCAATTCTCCCTCATCATCATTGGTCTTATTATATGCTTTAAACAGTTTCTTTGCGGCAACTCTTCGTTCAAACAAATCTTCGTCAAAATCATTATATATAAGCCCTTGCTGCAATCTTTCCCACTCTGTCATTTATCTTGCTCCTCTTTATAAATCCTCAATTTAAGGTTCCATCACAGATGGCTTTTCCCCTATCTAGTATGGCATTACGCTTTTATCTTCTTATTTTATTTATCACTTAATAATGGCAGAGAGTTTTTCTCCACATACAACACCCAATATACATCCCATACAGCTCAACAAGACATAGAGTCCGCCTAAGAAGTATTGTTTATCCATGAATAAATTACAGGCTTCTAGAGAAAAAGTAGAAAAGGTCGTAAAGTCACCACATACACCCGTCTTCCAAAATAAAACCGAATGATCCGATACACTACGCGTATTAGCAATTCCAACAATAAAACCAATTAAAATTGCCCCGATAATATTCGTAATTAATGTAAGTAGCGGAAACTCTGTTTTCACTGGAAACAAACTAATCGCATATCGCGCCATAGCTCCCATAGCGCCTCCCATTGCCACAAACAAGAATCCCATTATTTTTCCTTCTTTCATTTTTTAAAAATGGGCAATTTCTATTGAAATCACCCACTTTAGTTTCGCTTTTTTTTAATACAATTTTGCCCCAGCTGGAATATGGTTATCGACCATTAAGAGATGAAGTTTTTCTTCGCCTTCTTCTTCATGGATTGCACTTAATAACATTCCACAAGAATCAATACCCATCATAGCGCGAGGTGGAAGGTTTGTGATCGCAATTAATGTCTTTCCAACCAATTCTTCTGGTTCATAATATGCATGAATACCAGAAAGGATTGTTCTATCAATACCTGTTCCGTCATCAAGAGTGAACTGTAACAGTTTCTTTGACTTCGGTACTGCAACACACTCTTTAACCTTTACTGCACGGAAATCTGACTTGCTGAATGTATCAAAGTCTACCATTTCCTCAAACAAAGGCTCAATCTTTACTTTAGAAAAATCAATCTTTTCAGACTCAGTTTTTACATTTTTTTCAGGTGCTTCAGAAGCTGTATTATTTACATCATTTTTCTTATTTACACCATCTAAGGACTTCATTGTCGGGAACAGTAATACATCTCTGATTGCCTCTGCTCCTGTCAACAGCATACACATTCTGTCGATACCGAATCCGATACCACCTGTAGGCGGCATACCGATCTCCAGTGCGTTCATGAAGTCTTCATCTGTTGTGTTGGCTTCATCATCGCCCTGTGCAAGCAGTTCTTCCTGTGCTTTGAAACGCTCTCTCTGATCGATCGGGTCATTCAGCTCGGAGTAAGCATTTGCCATTTCCCATCCATTCATGAAGAACTCGAAACGCTCTACATATTCTGGATTCTCTGGTTTCTTCTTTGTCAGTGGAGAGATCTCAACCGGGTGATCCATAACGAATGTCGGCTGAAGCAGGTGTTCCTCTACGAACTCCTCGAAGAAAAGGTTGAGGATGTCACCTTTCTTATGTCTCTCTTCAAATTCTACATTATGCTCTTTTGCAAGTTCTCTTGCCTGCTCCAGAGTCTCAACTTCATTCCAGTCAACGCCTGCGTATTTCTTAACTGCGTCAACCATTGTGATACGCTCGAACGGTTTACCGAGATCCATCGGGATTCCTTTGTAAACGATCTGTGTTGTTCCAAGGACTTCCTGAGCAACAAAGCGGTACATATTCTCTGTCAGATCCATCATGCCGTGGTAATCTGTATATGCCTGGTAAAGCTCCATCAAAGTGAACTCTGGGTTATGTCTTGTATCTAGACCTTCGTTACGGAATACACGTCCGATCTCGTATACTTTCTCAAGTCCACCAACGATCAGTCTCTTCAGGTACAGCTCAAGTGAAATACGAAGCTTCAGATCCTCATTCAGTGCGTTGAAATGTGTCTCGAACGGTCTTGCAGCTGCTCCACCGGCATTTGCTACAAGCATCGGAGTCTCAACTTCCATGAATCCTTCTCCGCTTAAGTACTTACGGACTGCTGCAAGGATCTTGGAACGTTTGATAAATGTATCTTTAGAGTCTGCATTCATGATCAGGTCTACGTATCTCTGACGATAACGTGTGTCTGTATCTGTCAGGCCGTGGAACTTCTCCGGAAGCATCTGTAAGCTCTTGGAGAGAAGTGTCATCTTCTCGGCATGGATAGAGATTTCTCCTGTTCTTGTTCTGAAAGCGAATCCTTCAAGTCCGAAGATATCACCGATATCAGATTTCTTGAAATCAGCGTAAGCGTCTGTTCCGATTGCATCTCTTGCTACGTATACCTGGATGTTTCCCTGTAAATCCTGGATGTTACAGAAAGAAGCTTTTCCCATAACTCTCTTGAACATCATACGTCCTGCGATTGCTACGTGAATCGGGCTTGCATCCATGATGCTTCTTCTCTCTTCGTAATCATTCTTGAGAGCCTCTTTTGCCTGCTCTTCATCCATACCTTCTACGTTCGGCTGCTGGTGATCTTTTAAAATCTCAGCCTCATGTGCCTCATAGAGATCTTTTACTTCGAGTGAATGGTGTGTCTGGTTAAACTTTGTAATCTGGAAAGGGTCTCTTCCGTTCTGCTGCAGTTCTGCAAGTTTCTCACGGCGAACCTTTCTCAGCTGATTCATATCTGGTTCCTGTGTGTTCTTCTGATTCTGTCCCACTGTCTGTTCTCCTTCCATTTCTATCTGCTTCCGCATTGATTTTTAAGCGAATTCAGACCTCTTAATAGTAAGAGGTCTGTCCTAAGCTGATTATGAACGTTTGATATCAAGTACTTTGTACTGGATAACTCCTGCCTGTGTCTCAACGTCAACGACATCATTGATTTTCTTTCCGATCAGTGCGTGACCTACCGGAGACTCATTGGAGATCTTTCCTTCCAGACTGTTCGCCTCTGTAGAACCAACAATCTTGAACTCCATCTCTTCATCAAATGTGATGTCGTAAACCTTTACTGCACATCCAACATTGATCTTATTAAGATCAACTTCATCCTCTACTACAACTTCTGCATTCTTCAGGATTGCCTCAAGCTCCTCGATACGGGCTTCGATATCTCTCTGCTCGTCTTTCGCTGCATCATACTCAGCGTTCTCGGAAAGGTCTCCCTGCTCTCTTGCCTCTTTGATCTTACCTGCAACTTCTTTTCTCTTTACTACTTTCAGATTCTCAAGTTCATCCTCAATTGCCTTTAATCCGGCATAAGTAAGTAATCTTTTTTTTGCCTCTGCCATTGTTCCTGCTTCCTTTCTACTTCCTTACCGTCACTGCCTGTTGCAATAACGTTTCGTTTCCTACAACATTTACAGATTCTCTGCAAATCATTTTCTGTCTATACTTTTCATGCATTCAAAGTTTCTTCTCTATCTACAGATATTATGATGTAACCGGATTGCTCCATTGCTATGCAATTTATACTTTTGACACTTACATCATATTATCGGTTTTAAAATGCATGTCTGCTGTCTTTTTCTCCTGAACGCCAATCGTTGTATCAGCGTCCGTCCGCAATTTCAATATTATACTCAAACTCGCGCTTTCTGTCAAGCAATTTCACTCTCACAGGTCACTTCTGCGCAGTGTATGAAAAGCCTTTAAAACCGCCTTTTTCCGAACTTTTTCCATTCTGTTTTCCAACTGTTTTCCGAAGTCCCGGAGCTTCTTTTCCTATAGTCTCTGAAAGAGCAGTTCTTCCAGTTCCTGATAGGACTCTACGCGGTTGATTTCTTCACGCAATTTTGCAGAACCTTTCAGTCCCTTTGTATACCATGCCACATGTTTTCTCATCTCGCGGATACCAATGAATTCACCTTTGTATTTCAACTGTAATCTGGCATGACGAAGCATCATATCACGAACTTCTTCTTTTCCCGGACGTTCTGGTAATGTGCCTGTCTCTTCATATGTGATCATCTCGGAGAAGATCCATGGATTCCCCTGTGCTCCTCTTGCGATCATGATTCCGTCACACCCTGTTTGTTTTACCAGCTCCTCTGCTTTCTGTGGGCTTGTCACATCTCCGTTTCCAATTACCGGAATAGAGACAGCTTCTTTTACCTGACGGATGATATCCCAATCTGCCTGTCCGCTGTAATACTGTTCTCTTGTCCTTCCGTGCACGGCTACAGCTGCTGCCCCGGCCTCCTCAACGATCTTTGCGATCTCAACCGCATTAATGCAGCTGTCATCAAATCCTTTTCTTATCTTCACAGTGACCGGCTTATCAATTGCCTTCACCATTGCACTGACGATTTCATAAACCAGCTTCGGATTCTTCATAAGTGCAGAGCCTTCTCCATTGCGTACAACCTTCGGCACCGGACATCCCATATTGATATCCATAATATCAAATGGACGCTCTTCCACACGTTTTGCCATCTCACTCATAATCTTCGGATCTGATCCAAAAAACTGCAGTGACACCGGCTGTTCATCCGGGTGGATCTCCAGAAGTGATTCTGTATTCTTATTATTATATAAAATCGCTTTTGCGCTGACCATCTCCATACACAAAAGACCTGCTCCCTGTTCTTTACACAACACACGGAATGGAAGATCTGTCACTCCGGCCATCGGTCCTAAGATGTAACGGTTTGGCAGCGTCACATTTCCTATTTTCAACTGTTTCATCATATTCTATTCTTTCTAATCTATAACTATTCTTCTTATTTGACTTTAGTATCATAGTAAATAACTGCCGAAAAGTCAACGTACACGATCTGTTCTTTCGCATTCACACAAAAAGTCTGAATAAATCCGGCAATCACAAAGCTTTTGCAATCCTCCATTTATTCAGACTTTTTTATCTGTCTTTTAATATCTCTTGATTTTTCTTGAAGCTGTCTTCTCAAATTCTTTCTCGCGAATGATCAGACTATAAATCTTTTTATATGCCGGTGCACCCTGATTGTATTCATCAATCAGTTTTTGAAGTTCTACACGAACTTCCTCTTCTCTTTCAAGTCCCTGCTTTTTTGCGTACTCTTCATCCGGATATATTTCTGCCTCGATCACTCCTTTTGCTTCTCTTACTAATACTTCCTGCACGAGTCTTGAAGAACTTAATTTATTCTCCAGTTCTTCCGGTGAGACATTTTCTCCATTCTTTGTAATGATCAGGTTTTTCTTTCGTCCTGTCAGATAGATAAACCTTTCTTCATCTACATATCCAAGATCCCCTGTGCAAAGCCATCCATCTTTCAGTGCGGTTTTTGTTTCTTCCGGCATCTTGTAATATCCTTGCATTACACTGCTTCCGCGAACCCACAGTTCTCCATCTACAGTCTTTGCCTCGCAGTTTGGAAGAAGTTGTCCTACTGAATTCTTTTTTACATTCCATGCAACGGTTGTACTGATGACCGGTGAACATTCTGTCATTCCATATCCCTGGAGGATCTGGATTCCAAAACGTTCGAACAGCTCAATATACTCCGGATTCAGGTATGCCCCTCCACTGCAGATCGTATGAAACTGAGATCCAAATACTGCTTCTTTTACCACTTTTTCCGGAAGGTCTTTTACGTCTTCTAATTTTTTCGCAAAAGTTTCAATCATAAGAGGTACCATCAGGATCATATTTGGCTTAAATAATTTGATATTTTTTGCCACACGCATCAAAGAGTCATTGATACAGATAATTGCACCGAGAGAAATTCCTTTCAGGATATCCATACTCAGGCAGTATGCGTGGTGAATCGGTAAAACTGACAGGATCACATTTCTCTCTGGGAGCTTCATATCCAGACATGTCGCGTTCTCAACGAGATTTCTGTGTGTCAGCATCACACCTTTGCTCTTTCCTGTTGTCCCTGATGTGAACATGATCGTACAGAGTTGATCCGGAGTAATCTCTGTTTTTTCTACTCCTGTATCCTCATCTATCGTTTGTTCCATCATTGATTTTGTAAGAGAAAGTATATTTCCCTCATTCGCTTCTTTCTGCATAGAAAGGATGTACTTCAGTTTTGGACACTTTTCTTTCGCTGCTTCGATCACATCTTTACGAATCTCATCCAGAATCAGGATTGTTACATCTGCACGGTCGATAAGTTCACACAGTTCTTCTGCCGGAAGTGACACATCCAACGGTACTGCAACATTTCCGCCGTCCACAATTCCAAAATAGGAAGCAATCCATAGATAAGAAGTCGCACCGATCAATGCGATATGACTTTTTGGATCTCCCAGTTTTTTCAATAATGCTGTTATTCTCTCACTGTCTTCTTTCAACTGTGTGTATGTCTTTGCCGCAATTTCATTTTTTCCTGTTTTGTAACGGATTGCGTCTTCATTTCCAAAACATTTTTCTGCATTTGTAAGAATATCGCGAATTGTTCTATATTCCATTTTCTTTTCCCTCTACTTCAAAGACTCAAGATACGCTACAGCTTCTCCGACTGTTCGGATATCTGCTGCCTTGTCCTGTTCAATCTCCACATCCATCTCGTCTTCTATTTCACCAAGCATGCTCATAAAATCAAAGGATGTGAATCCAAGATCTTCCATAAAACGTGATTCCGGCTTGATGTCTTCCTGTTCAATTTCTACATAATTACAAATAATATCTACTAACTGCTCAAACATGATTTTTTCCTTTCCATTCTGTCCTGATCGTGATTCTCAACATGATCCGGATCATCTTTCTTTTATACAAGCTTTATAATTTCTCCAATTGTAAGTTCAGGATTTTCTGCTCCCTTGAACATAATTTTACATAAATAGTAATACAGATATTCCAACTCTTCTCTTGAGATTGCTTTTTTCTGATGTTCAAAGTTGAAATCCAATCCATTATCCTCCGGTCGGTGCATGACTGTCAGATACATTGCCTGTGTTGTCATTCCATTTGGATACCATTTTGTCTTATATTGAATTCCTCCAAGATCTTCCAGTCCTTTCTCCTGCAATGTCATCGGCTGGTAAGTCAAAGACATCGGCTCATACGTCAGTCCTTTCTGTGGCTGTGGATATGTCCTGGAGCGATATGCGAAATATTCTGTCGGGTCATAATTTGCATGACGGAATAATTCATTCTGCTTATCACGGATTTCATATACTGCATCGATAAACTTCACATCTTCTGAAAATACGGTACGAAACGGGAACGAATGAATTCTTGTTCCACCGGATTTCTTTTCTTTTAATGTAGCCCTTCTGGCAATCGCATTATTGATCGATACATCCTCCTGTCCATTCATTTTCTGGAAGTAAGTACGTAATCCCATCAATAAAAGACATGCCAGGGATACCCGGTACTTTTCGCAGAAATCCATCAGACGTTTGGTCGGTTCTGCTTCCAAATGAAAGATATCCAATGCAGAACTCACATCATCTGTCGCATTAAATGCAGAACGAAGCTTTGGATTTTTAAACATTTCCCTCGCTGCATCCAGCTTATCTGTTCCATTAACACCGTTATAAACCGGCTCTGATGCTTCAATCAGTTCCCTGAAAAATTCTCTGTCTCGCTGCTGTGCTTTACTTCCGGCTTCATATGCGAGATCCTTCTTTACCTGATCTATGTAAGAACACATATCCTTTGGATATGGGACGCCTTCATATTTTGCATTACAGTACAGCTCAATAATATCCTTCAGAAATGTGATCAGCGACTGAGCATCTACCACCATATGATGTCCGAGGAAATACACTCCGTTGAATCCATCTGAAGTGCGGATCATTTTAATTTTCGTCATCAGTGAATCCTCGAATGAAAATGGGACAGTTGTCCATTTCTGCATCGTATCAGCTGCCTCTTCCATAGTCACATTGGAGAAATCAACGAACTCTATCTCCCGTTCTTTTCTGTCCTGCTCTGCACTTACAACATACTGATATACATTCCCCTCTTTGTCCTTTGCAAAGCGTATCCGCATCCCTTCATTTCTCTCATATGCTTTGTAAATGGACTCTCGGAGTACATCCCAATCCAGATCTGTGCCAATTGTCAGGCTTGTGCCAATATTCAGTACTGCCGCATTCGGACAAAATGGCAGATAATACAAATGAAATTTTTGCGCTACCGTCAGTGGGTATACAGGATATCCTTTTCTTGTTTTCATCATTCTATGATTCCTCCTATAAATGAATCCATTGCTCCTTCATAAGCTTCTCTGTCTTTATAATAACTTTCGCAGTGTCCTGCCCCGTGGATGATCAGCTTCTGTTTTGGAGATTTACAATTTTTATAAATTTCTTCAGACATACTGCATGGAACAAATGTATCTGCGTCTCCATGGATCAAAAGGACAGGAACTTTTGCTTTTCTGACTTCACGGGCAGAATTGCATTCATCCAGTCCATATCCTGCCTGCTTTTTATTCACCGCATCCGCAATCTGTATCATTGGAAACGCCGGAAGATGATACATACTGTGAAGTACATGTGTAAACACTGCCTTGGGCGAAGTAAACGGACAATCTGCAATAATTCCTTTTACCTGCTGCGGCAAATCAAGCCCGCTTGCCATCAATACTGTGGCGCCTCCCATAGAATTACCATGCAGGAGAATCTGAACATTTTCTCCTTCCTGTCCAATCACCCATTCAATCCATCGATATGCATCATAACGGTCCTTACATCCGAATCCAATGTATTTCCCTTCACTTTGCCCATGTGATCTCTGATCGACAAGAAGAACGTTATAACCACGCTTCAAATAATAATTTGAAATACTTCCATAATCCGCAAGCCCCTGACTCGTGTAGCCATGAAAACAGATCACTGCTTTTTTGCATTTCTTTTCTTCGACATTTCCTGATCCCCGGAAATACGTTCCATGAAGCTTCAAACTGTCTTCCGACCGGATCCAGACATCTTCATGAGGCTGCTCCATCATCCACTCCCTGCATTCCTTCATCTTTGAGAAATACTGATCCCAGTCTACCCCGGACATCTTCATCGTGCGTTCTGTCTTTGCGTTATAACGCATCATTGTTCTTCTGTAAAAGTATGCACTTCCACCTGCCTCTGCTGATACGATTCCCACCAGACCTGCAAGTGCAAGAAGTTTTCCGTAATGCATCATCTTTTTCACCTTTGCTTCCTTTTTACAGTTATTTCTGTTTCTGTGTTTTCTTTATTGCATTCTGTTCTGCTTTTCTGCTATCAATCAGTTTTTTCAGATACAAAGCTTTGTCAATGTTGCCTTCTACTTTCAATTTTCCCAGTGTTACTGCCAGAACCGGATCCAGCTTTCCCTCATTGATCTTAAATAATGTCTCTGCCGAACAAGTAAAAATCGCATCTCTGTCATAATACTCGTATGGTTCCACATACAGCTTTCCTTCTTTTACCTCTGCATAAAAGATTCCCTCTGCTTCTCCTGTTACATTGAACTGATATGCAAGATGTTCATTCACAGTACTTACGTCTGCTTCCATCATCATCCCTTTTACTTTTGAAAACATGTCTGCGTATGTCATTTTTCTCTCCCTCTCCTTTTCAGTTTTTCATTTTTCGACCAGCGGTCGATTTGCTATGTTTTTAATCTATCACTTTTTCGACCTGTGGTCAATTATCTATTTCAGACAATCTTTTGTTTTAAAGTGTCCTTTTTTTGTCCTCTTTTTTATTTCTATTTTATTGGTTCTTCCGACTTTATTGTGCTATACTTAAAAGGATATCGGTCAATTCCCGTAATCTGGAACTGGCCAAATATACTTACGAATATACGAGGCGGACTTCTATGCCAAAACAATTAAAATACGATAAGATTCTGGATGCTCTTCAAAAGCTTCTGGAAACCAAAGAACTTTCTAATATCTCTGTCAGTGAGATTGCTCAGACTGCTGAAATTGGAAAAGGAAGTATTTATTATTATTTTTCTTCCAAAGATGCAATTCTTGAAGCACTGGTGGAACGCAATTATGAAGCTCCAATAACAACAGCAAGACATCTTGCAGAGCAAAGAGAGATTTCACCTTTCACACGCATGGCTCTGATCTTTCAGGCCTGCCGAAATTCCTCTGCGGCTTTTTTAAAGACACAGCCATCAACTACAAAGGCTGCACCGGAGCGGGCTTTTCTTCATCAAAAGTACATGAATCATCTCATCGTTTCACTCAAGCCGGTTCTTGCTTCCATTATTGAACAAGGGATTGCACAGGATTTAATCCGCTGTGCTGACCCTGTTTCTCTTGCTGAGATCGTACTGATTGTACTGACTGTTAAGATGGATAACACTTTAGTACCTTCAACAGCAGATGAGATTGAACAGACAATCTCTGCTCTTGTCTCTCTTTTGGAAAAAGGAACTGAGAATCCTGCGGGATCGCTAAACTTTCTGATGGCACAGCTGTAAGCAGTTTTCTGTTCGCGGCACCTGCATTATACAACATATCTCACCATTTTGAATCGCTGATGGTGATATGATAAATCATGAGACGAAAGGAGTGTTTTTATGATTATTCGTCCTGTTTTTAATATATTATTACTCCCTGATATCACTTATTTTTTTAAACGTGATTTCTTTCCGGGGGCTGCTGCAGACCAGATTGAAGTCGGTACAGATATTCTGTTTCCATTTTTGAAAAATGAAGTGAATGAGACTACTGTTACTATAGATGATATTTACCCAATCGGTATGTCTGCGAGAGTCGAATCTATCGGTGATGATGACAGCATCCAGATTCGTACATTAGAACGTGTCAGTCTTGATGATATTGAGCTGGATGAGAACGGACAGATTACAGCTACAGCTTCCATCCGCCCGGAGGTAGATGATCTTCCTTTAGAAGAAGAGAAGCAGACTTTCACAAACCTGCGGAACTCGCTTCTGAAATTTGTTCAGAATTATCAATGGGGAATCTGGGCAAGAAGCTACATTATCCAGAGAAAGAATATCTATGACCTCGGTTCTGCTCTTTCAGATTATCTGAACATTACTTCCGAAGAAAAATATGCAATTGTTGAGACAGATTCCCGCCGTGAGCGCTGTGAACTGATTGAGAATGCGATTAAGGAATTCATGGAAGTGGCCAAAGTTTCTTCTGAAGCACAGGAGGCACAGAAAGGTGACCAGGAGCAACTTTACAGAGAGGCTGCAATTAAGAAGCAGATCGATTACCTTCAGAAAGAATTAGATGAGATGCACCCGGAAAATATTTCCGATGTCCGCGCTTTTGAAAAAAAGATCCAGGAATCCGGCATGAATAAAGATGCCCGTAAGGAAGCGGACAAAGTCCTGAATCGTATGAAGCAGGAAGGAAAAGACAGCCATGAATATGGGCTTCTCTATGACTATCTTGATTTTGTCACCAGTCTTTCCTGGAAGCATCCGGAATTTACACCGATTGATTTAAATCGGGCAGAAGAGATTCTTGATGAAGATCATTATGGACTTAAGAAAGTCAAAGAACGTATCATCCAGCAGATTGCTGTTATGGCACTGAACCGGAAACAGTATGGTTCCATCCTCCTTTTTGTCGGTGTGCCTGGTACCGGTAAGACAAGTATCGGACAGAGTATTGCCCGTGCGTTAAACCGCGAATATGTCCGCATCAGTCTCGGCGGTATCCGAGATGAAGCTGAGATCCGCGGTCACAGAAGAACTTATATCGGCGCTATGCCGGGACGGATCATGGAAGGGATTAAACGCAGCGGCGTTTCCAATCCTGTTGTAGTTCTTGATGAAGTAGATAAGCTTGCGAAAGATTATGGCGGAGATCCGGCAAGTGCATTGCTTGAGGTGCTTGACCCGGAGCAGAACAGTACATTTACAGACCATTATATGAATGTTCCATATGACTTATCCAATGTTCTGTTCGTCTGCACAGCGAATTCTACAGATACGATTCCTGAACCGCTTCTGAACCGTATGGAAGTGATCGATTTTCCAGGATATACGGCGGTGGAAAAATTCCATATTGCCAGAAAGCACTTACTTCCAAAGGCAATGGACGCTATGGGAATCCAGAAGAAAATGTTAAAGATAACAGATGGTGCATTGCGCAAGGTCATTGAAGATTATACGATGGAATCCGGAGTCCGTGGACTTAAGAAACAGATTGATATGCTTTGTCGTTCCGCTGCTGTGCGTCTTGTAAAAGAAGAGGGGCAGACCCTGACAGTAAATAAATCGAATCTGAAAGACTATCTCGGCCGTAAGAAACTGCATCATGACCAGAAATTAACTTCCACACAGCCTGGTGTTGTCACCGGACTTGCATGGACACAGGCAGGCGGTGAGATTCTGTTTATAGAGACAAAGCTGACAGAAGGGGAAGGAAAGGTGATCATCACCGGACAGCTTGGAGATGTCATGAAAGAATCTGTACAGATTGCACTGACACTTGTGAAGTCTCTTTATCCTAAAGAAAGCAAGGTTTTCCAGGATCATGATCTGCACATTCATGTGCCGGAAGGAGCTGTTCCAAAAGATGGTCCATCTGCCGGCATTACATTAACCACAGCACTTGCTTCCCTTGTTACCGGAAAGGCTGTCAGCCCGGATTATGCCATGACCGGTGAAGTTTCCCTCCGCGGAGGTGTACTTCCGATCGGTGGGCTTCCTGAGAAACTGATGGCTGCCCAAAGGGCCGGTATTACAAAAATACTGATTCCTTTTGACAACGCAGATGATCTCGAAGATGTAGCTGCTGAAGTAAAGGATAAGCTGAAAATCACTCCGGTGAAAAAGGTCAGCGACGTTCTGAAGTTATTGCTCGGATAAAAAGTGACCTATCGTTAAACAGAAGTTAAAAGCAAAAGCCCATGGCAGAATCTGAATGATAAGTTTGTTGAACTTATCATTCAGATTCCGCCATGGGCCGAGATAGAATACTTTGTAAAACATTTCAAGAGACTTGAAAAGCTCTTCCTTTGTGTCCTGCAGCTCTTTGATCTTCAGTACACTACCAATCTCATCGAATGAGAAATCACCCTCGTTGTGCTCTACTTTCAACTCAAGGTTTCCATTCTCATCAAACACCAGCAGGAGAACTCCTCCAACATCCGCTGTATACAACACACACATGATCTGCAATTCCTGTTTCACTGCTTCCGGAAGAGATTCAAATTCCGGGTTCAGATAATATTTCTGCTCATAGGAGCTGGCCGCACACAATACCATTTCTTCATCCATAATTTTTACACCTTATATCACTGCCCACAGTTTCTGTAAACAGTACTTACCTTTCCATATTTTCCACATTCACTGCATAATCCCGATGACTTATTCACATTCCGTAGGTCTTATCCACCTGGTTATACATATCCATATACGCCGCGCACCGAAACTTCTCCGGCATACACCGCCTCTTCGGTTCCATCTTCTTTCCGAACGATCAATTCTCCTGTCTGATTGATTCCAAGTGCGTAAGCATTGTACTGTTCTTTCGCGCCAAGAATCCGGACCTCACGGTCTTTATTAACCAGTAATTCGCTGTAACGTTCTTTCAGACCGGACAGATCTCCATGTTCAAGGAAAACCGTGTAATTCTGTTCAAAGCGTTTCATCACTGCTGCGATCAACGGTGCTCTCTTTACCACATGTCCACATTCCATTCTGAGTGATGTCGCTGTCTCACGGATCTCCTCAGGGAACTCTGTCAGGTTCACATTGATCCCTACACCAATCGTTACATGATTAATGTAATCGATCTGAGTGCTCATCTCTGTCAGGATTCCGACGAGCTTCTTTCCATTAATGATAATATCATTTGGCCACTTGATCTTTACATCTGGGTTTCCACAGGAATCTCCGCAATCCATGATTCCCTCTGCTACACTTAATGCCATCACAAGCGTCAGCATCGGCGCCTGATCCGGTTCAATCTTCGGACGAAGCAACAAGGACATGTAAATGCTTGAACCTGACGGTGAATCCCAGGAACGGCCCCTTCTCCCTCTTCCGGCTGTCTGCTTATCTGCTACCGCAAGTGTACCTTCCGGTGCACCTTCATCTCCCATCTGCTTGATTCTCAGATTTGTAGAATCTACCGAATCGTAATAAACGATGTTTCTTCCGGCCCACTGCGTATCCATCAGGCTATCAAGCTCTTCTTTCGTCATCACATCTGGACTATCTACAATATGATAACCTTTATTCCGCACAGCTTCAACCTGATATCCTTCTTCCTGCAGCTGACGGATCACCTTCCAGACTGCAGTTCTTGACACCCCGAACTTTTCACAAAGCTGCTGGCCTGACACATATCCGTCCGCTTCCCTCAATAATTTTAATATTTCAGCTTTCATTCTAATTCCACCTCTCATCAGACCTTTATACAAAAGAAAGGTGTCTGTCCCATCTCTGGAATAACAGACACCTTCTGCTCATTCTTATTTTCCACAGAAGCCGGTCTGATCTTCAACTCATTTATCATACCAAACTTCTGCTGATTTCTCAAGTTCATCAAATACATTGTGCGTTACTGTTCACACGATGTGCGATTACGTTCTCTTAGAACTCGCCAAGTGTTGCAACCATTACCGCCTTGATCGTATGCATTCTGTTCTCTGCCTCATCGAATACTTTGGACTGTGCAGACTCAAATACTTCGTCTGTTACTTCCATATCTTCGATTCCGAAACGCTGTCCCATCTCTGCTCCGATCTTTGTCTTCAGGTCATGGAATGCCGGCAGGCAATGCAGGAAAATAGCTGTATCTTTTGCATTTGCCATAACTTCTTTTGTTACCTTATATGGTGAAAGTTCTTTGATTCTCTTCTCCCATACTTCATCCGGCTCGCCCATGGATACCCATACATCTGTATAGATAACATCTGCGTCCTTTGTTCCTTCTTTTACATCTTCTGTCAGAGTAATTGTTGCTCCGGACTGTGCAGCATAACCTTTACAAGTTTCAACAAGTTCTTCGTTCGGGAAATATTCTTTCGTTGTACATGCCACGAAATGCATTCCAAGCTTAGAGCATGCGATCATCAGGGAGTTGCCCATGTTAAATCTTGCATCTCCCATGTATACAAGCTTGCGGCCTTTGAGTTCTCCGAAATTCTCACGGATTGTCAGCATATCTGCCAGCATCTGTGTCGGATGATATTCATTTGTCAGACCGTTCCATACCGGTACTCCTGCATATTTTGCAAGATCTTCTACGATTTCCTGACCGAATCCACGATATTCGATTCCGTCATACATTCTTCCAAGTACACGGGCTGTATCTTCGATGCTCTCTTTCTTTCCAATCTGAGAACCTGATGGATCAAGATAAGTTGTTCCCATTCCCATATCATGCGCTGCCACTTCGAATGCACAACGTGTTCTTGTACTTGTCTTCTCAAAGATCAGTGCAATGTTCTTGCCATGATAATGATCCACCGGTACTCCGTTTTTCTTCTTCTCTTTGAGGTCTGCTGCCAGGTCAAGCAGGTATGTAATCTCCTCTGGTGTAAAATCCTTCAGTGTCAGAAAATTTCTTCCTTTTAAATCCATTGTTCTCGTCCTTTCTATTCTATAACTATATGAATCAGAACCCTCTCTGTCCTTCTCTTCTTCATATCTTTGAACCTACATTGTAACCGATGAATTTAGTATACTACATCCATGTATAAAAATGCAACTAAAACTTTATTTTACTCCATTTTATACATATTTATTCAGTACTTATACATTCTTTTATGCATTTTTATTATTTCTTTCTTCTCTGTCTTCCTGCTTCGAACATCAGAACCGCCGCTGCCACTGCCGCATTTAAGGATTCTGCCTCGCCTTCCATTGGGATACGGATGAGACAATCCGCGCAGTCTGCAACTTCATCACGAAGTCCGTTTCCCTCATTTCCGATCAGAAATGCACAACCAGTTGTATAATCTTCCTCGTCGTATGCATTTTCTCCACGCAAATGTGCTGCGTAAGTTTTAATGTTCTCCTTCTGCAGCTCTTTGATCTTCTCCGGAAGATCTTCCACATAGAGGAACGGCATACGGAATACAGCCCCCATTGTGGAACGAATCACCTTTGGATTGTAGACGTCCACGCAATCTTTGCTCAATAAGATTCCGGTTACACCTGCTGCCTCAGCTGTTCTGAAAATAGTTCCGAGATTTCCCGGATCCTGCAGATTATCCAACACAACCAAGTGCGGTGCCTTCTGATTTTTCACCTGCATCAGGTCATTCATCGTATAATTGAGTCTCTTCACAATCGCCAGAATTCCCTGCGGTGTCTTTGTATCTGACACGTAAGCGAACACAGTATCTGTCAGAAGCTCGACCGGCGCCTGTAATTTCTCTAAAAATTCTTTATTCTTCTTTGCAAAGCTTTCTGAAGCATATACTTTCTCAATTCGTTCCGCCGGAATCTCTTCTGTCATTCTTGGTCCTTCCACGAGAAAGATTCCTTTTTCATCTCTTAAGCGGCTCTTCTTCTGCAGCTTCGCCAGTTCTTTGATCTGTGCATTCGATGTACTTGTTATCATAATCTATTTCTCCAATTTCCCAATTTTTTCGAGTACTTTATTTGCTCCAACCAAAATCAATAGTGCATTCTCCGGAAGCGGCATCTGTGGATTAAACTCTACATTAACATTTCCGTCCTGCATGATTCCTACAACTGTAACTCCATATTTCGTACGTATACCCAGTTCTGCCATACTGTGATTGATCCACGGTTTTGGAACAGCGATCTCAACCATACTGTAATCATTTGACAGTTCAATCCAGTCTGTGAATTCTGTTGCCAGAAGGCTTTTGGCAACCCGGCTGCCCATCTCAATCTCAGGATATACAACAGTATCTGCCCCTACTTTCTTCAATATAGTTCCCTGTAACTTATTCTTTGCTTTGGCAACAACCATTGGAATTCCTATTTCTTTACAAAGCAGAGTCGCCATGATCCCTGCTTCAAGATTCTCCGCAACTCCAATAATTGCTCCATCCAAATTCCTTGTTCCCAGTGCACTCAGAGCTTCTTTCTCTGTGATATCTGCCGTAATAGCATAAGTTACTCTGTCCGAGATCTCCTGAATTGTCTCCTGTGATTTATCTACAACAATCACATCACATCCCATATTCTCAAGTGTCAAGGCCACACTCCGGCCAAAGCTACCAAGCCCCAGAACTGCAAACTGCTTTCTCATCGTTTTCTCCTTCTCATATACTGTTCCTTGTTTTTATCGCGTATCTCTTGTTTTCTCTTTTATCTTTTCTTAGCCAACCATAATCTTCGCTTCCGGCAAAGTACGGAACTGATTCTTCTTATCCACATGACCGGAAAATATAAGTGCCATCGTCATTGGTCCGATTCGTCCAATATACATCATGAGCATCAGAACGACATGACTGATATCACTAAGCACCGGCGTCAGATCCACTGTCAGACCAACTGTTGCCATCGCAGATGTCGCCTCAAACATCAGATCAAGGACTTTCTGCTGTGGCTCGATCACTGTCATCACCGTCACCCCAAACAGCCAGAAAACAAATGTCACAAGTGTGATTGTTATCCCTACTCTTATAATTTCGAATGTAATTTTTCTTCCATAACATTCCGTATCTTTGTTTCCTCTCAAGACAGAAATTGCTGTAAGCAAGAGAACAGCAACTGTTGTTGTCTTGATACCACCTGCAGTTCCTGCCGGTGAACCACCGACGATCATCAGCATGCAGGCCAGCAGCTTCGAACCATTCGTAAGGCCTGACTGAGATATGCTGGCAAATCCTGCCGTTCTCGTCGTCACAGACTGGAAAAAAGCCGCCTGGAATTTCCCTGCAGCGTTCAATGTTCCCATCGTTGCCGGATTATGATGCTCCAACAAATAGAATCCCAAAGTTCCCAAAGTAAGAAGGAACAACGTCATTGTCAAGACGATTTTACTCTGAAGACTCAGTCTTGTGATCGTTCTTCCGACTGGCCGTTTTCCCTTGGACTGTATTGTCATCTTTATATTCTTCGCAAGATCGATCCATACCGGATAACCAAGACCGCTGAGAATGACAAGCATTGTTGTCGTAATTGTGATCACTGGTGTATTGACATATCTCGTAAAGCTTGAATCTCCAAGAATATCTACACCCGCATTACAAAATGCAGAGATTGAGTGAAACACGGAATAGAAGATTCCCTTCGCAACACCATACTCCGGAATAAACTGAAATGAATATCCGATTGCGCCAATTCCTTCTACAAGAAATGTTCCCCACAATACTCTTTCAATAAACCGGATCATTCCTTGAAGTGTGGACAGACCATAGGCTTCTTGAATGACAACTCGTTCCTTCATATTTATTCTTTTTCCAACCAGAATTAAAAATGCAGTTGTACATGCAATGATTCCAAGTCCGCCGATCTGGATCAGAATAAGCAGAATCACTTTTCCTGCCACTGTAAATTGCGCAGCCGGCACAACTGTCACCAATCCGGTCACGCAGACACATGTCACAGCAGTAAACAGTGCGTCGATATAACGAATCGGCTGATGATTTGAAAATGGAAGCCATAAAAGCAGACTGCCAAGCAGAATCACGCCAAAGAATCCGATTGATATGATCCTCACTGTATTCCATTTTGCTCTTCGTGCTTTTCTCCTGTCTTCATCTATATAAAATCCATACATGCCTATCTTTCCTCACTCTCACATGACAATTATTAACCCCTATGTTACCACTCCCTTTAATCATCTGCAAGTAAAAGCTGATAAAACGAAAGATACGCCACTCTGATTCGTCCTCAGAACAGCGTATCCTTCGTTTGGCGGTTTATTTAAAATTATTATATAGTTTGAATCATTTTTAGTGATCCGTAGACTCGATCTCTCCATCGAATCCCGCATCTTTTATCATTTTCATTGTGTCATCGATTCCCTGGCCTCCGGCTGTCAGATAACCTGATGCAAAGATAGAATCAACAACTTTGAAAAGTTCCGGTTCCAATCCCTTGAAGTAAACTTCTCTTCCTGCTGCACAGCGGATATCGGACTTCGGAATCATCAGTCTTGCCAGACAAAGAACTTTCAAGCAATACTCCGGTGTCAGCTCTGAGATATCACGATCTGCCAGTCTTGTTCCCGGAATCGGAAGTAAGAAATTGATCGGAACCGATTCCGGATTGATCTCGCGAAGATCCATCAGCATATCAACGATATCTTCCTTACTCTCACCCATTCCAACAATTCCACCACTGCAGATCTCGAATCCAAGACTCTGAAGCATCTTGATATTATTCACACGCTGATCATAAGTATGTGTTGTACAAATCTCCGGATAGAAAGAACGGCTGCTGTTCAGATTATGGTTGATACGGTCCAATCCGGCATCTTTCAGGATTCTTGCCTGCTTCTCTGTCAGGAAGCCGATGGAGCAGCAGATCTGTGTATCTTTCTTCTTCATCTCGCGGATACGGTCTGCAAGATCTTCAATCTCCTCATCTGAGAATCCAATTCCACTCAATCCGATACAATGTCTTGCAAGATGTTTCTCATCTACCAGATCATTATCACCATAAAGCTTTTCATCTGATACTCTCTTATACTTCTCAATCTCTGCCTGAGAATCCTTAGACTGTGCACAATAAGCGCAGTTCTGTGTACAGTTTCCACTACGAACATTTGTCAGAAGCTGAACGCTTACTTTCTTCCCTTTATATTTTGTACGAAGTGCATAAGCACACTCCATCAGACTGTCCATCTCCTCCTCTGGAAGATTCAGCACTTCAACTGCTTCTTCTCTTGTAAGCGGACATTCTTCATCCCAGTTTTTCAGTAATGTATGAATTGATCTGTTTGACATGGTATATTTCCCTTTCTTCTGTTTCTATGATATGAGTTTCAAAAGTAATTTTTGTCATTCACTGATGCAACCGGATTACTCCATTGCTATGTAATTCCCGCAATCCTCAAATATCTCCAATGCATCTTCTGCATTATTATTCTGTTGATCTTATTTACAACATATGAAAATAGTATAGCCATGTCTTTTTCGATTGTCAACCTTTTCTTTATTCGAGTTGACATCTTTATTATTTCTAGAACAAAGAATGTGCCTTGCACATTCTTGCGCCTGCGGCGGTCGCTTGCGACATCTACATTGTACGCCGCAGTGTGCATCCTTAGCGGAGCGTTTTATATATTAGGAAAACACTTTCCTAATATTAAAAAAGAGAGATACCAACAAATGTATCTCTCTAAAGTACTGCTTTATACATTCCTACGTTGGCATTATCCAAATCAGGTTATGGGTCGAAGTTCTCAACTTCCTCTCAGCCTGGTACACAAGCTCCCCGTGTTTTCTTCACATGATTAGTATAAAAGCTTGTCTGATAGATGTCAACCGTTTTTTCTCCATCTGATACAAGATCTTTTCCGTTACTGTTCACACAATGTGCGACCAGCAACGCATCTCGCCATTTTAAATTGCCTTTGGCGATGGGGCGA